>PJUI01000019.1_pt1 | contig 385707 bp, 286 predicted proteins | sample 1512201 | NCBI WGS metagenome assembly PJUI01 (sample SAMN08177670, study PRJNA422409) | Feces metagenome, whole genome shotgun sequencing project. | isolation source: Chicken feces (2) enriched on wood chips | host: Gallus gallus | place: USA: Madison | collected 2015-01-15
GCTAGCGTTCATCCTGAGCCAGGATCAAACTCTCCATTGTAAAATGAAGTTTTTGATTCCAACTATTTATAATAATCAGAATTCTTTTTTTATATCTCTGATCTTGGATCGAATTGAACAATTACTTGAATTTGTTCATGACTTTCGACTTTCGTCTGTCTACTCGTCACGCTTACATGATTGTGTTTTCTTAAAGAACTTTTGTCGCTTCAACTTCCGTATCCGCTATATTTCGATGGCATTGCGCCGTCTTTATCTTTTTTGTTTTCCCTCCGTTTCCGTTGGGACTGCAAAGGTAGAAATCTTTTCTGAACTTCCAAAAACTTTCTGAAGTTTTTTTTCTTTTCTTTTTTTCGATTTCCGCGTTTAAAATAAACTCAGCGGGATTTTAAATCCTGTCAAGCTCTCTCAAACCCTTCTTTTTTCATGATTTCTTCTTTCGAAGTAACCGTCCCTCCCTTGCGGAGTGGTGCAAAGATAGGGAGTTTAAATACAAACTTCCAAGCCTTTTGTTAAACATTTTTTAATATTTACGTTAACTTACTGTAATATTGGGAGATTATTTCAAGAAAAGACTATTAAAGATAGCTAGATAAGAGTGGCTAAAACACAAATCAGAATCAATAAATACTGCCATTTCTCATCCGTTAGAGAATAAGAATAAGAGAACTATCCTTTCGATATAATGCATAACATACACGCTGGCGTTCATAACGACATCAAAATTTATCCAATATCCATTTCCGATCCTCACAGATTACCAGACAATATATAGTTAGTATAGTGTTGTCCAAAAACAACATATTCATAATTTCACAAACAGCAGCAGCAATGAAAGCGGGCTGAAGGTTCTTTTTGACCAATGACATCAGCCAATAAAAAAAGGTCCAAGCATACACTTGGACCTTCTATATGAAATAATCAATTAACGATTAATCTTCTTCTTTCGAAGCCAACAATTGATCGTACTCCTCGCGAGAACCCACGATTAAATTGCTGTATTGACGGATACCTGTACCAGAAGGGATCAAGTGACCAACGATTACGTTTTCTTTCAAACCTAATAAGTTATCACGTTTACCTGCGATAGCAGCCTCGTTCAATACTTTTGTAGTCTCTTGGAAAGAGGCTGCAGAGATGAACGATTTCGTACCCAATGAAGCTCTGGTTATACCTTGCAACAATGGACTTGAAGTCGCCGGAATTGCTTCACGAACTTCAACAAGTTTTAAGTCACGTCGCTTCAGACTAGAGTTTTCTTCTCTTAACTTACGTAAAGAAACAATTTGTCCCGGACGTAAACTATTGGAGTCTCCTGCATCAACAACAACTTTCTTGTCAAACAAGGAATCATTTTCTTCCATGAAATCCCATTTGTTAACTGCTTCTTTTTCTAAGAAACGAGTATCTCCTGGATCTTCAATATTAACTTTTTGCATCATTTGGTGAACGATCGTCTCGAAATGTTTATCGTTGATCTTCACACCTTGCAGACGGTATACCTCTTGGATACCATTCACAATGTAATGTTGCACCGCTGATGGACCTTTGATCGACAAGATATCCGCAGGAGAGATCGAACCATCTGATAATGGCATACCTGCTTTCACAAAGTCATTATCCTGAACAAGGATATGTTTAGAAAGAGGTACCAAGTATTTCTTGATTTGACCATCACGAGACTCGATAGACATCTCACGGTTACCACGTTTCACACCACCCAATGTTACCACACCGTCGATTTCTGTTACAACAGCAGGGTTAGAAGGGTTACGTGCTTCGAATAACTCCGTTACACGTGGTAGACCACCTGTGATATCTCGCGTTTTACCAGTAGAACGAGGGATTTTAACCAGAATACCACCTTCTTTTACTGTCACACCGTTAGCAACAGCAACGTGGGCGCCTACTGGGATATTGTAGGTACGAATAACCTCGCCCGATTTATCAAGAATCTTGATGGATGGGTTTTTCGTTTTATCACGTGTTTCAATAATTACCTTCTCTTTGTGACCAGTTTGCTCATCTGACTCCTCACGGAAGGTAACACCTTCGATAATTGCATCAAATTCAACTTTACCGGCAAATTCAGAAATAATTACTGCATTATATGGATCCCATTCAACCAATTTATCACCTTTCGATACGTTGCTGCCATCTTCAACGAACAACTGCGAACCGTAAGGGATATTTTGTTGGAATACAATTTTATTATGTGCATCGATAATCTTAACCTCACCAGAACGTCCTAAGACAACCTGATGTGTGCCATTATCGTTTGTTTGCGAAACTGTACGTACGTTTTCAAATTCGATTTTACCATCGTATTTCGAAATGATACTTGAATCAGCAGCAATGTTCGATGCCGTACCACCCACGTGGAATGTACGAAGCGTCAACTGTGTACCTGGCTCACCAATTGATTGAGCAGCGATAACACCCACAGCCTCACCCAGCTGAACACGTTTACCTGACGCCAAGTTGCGTCCGTAACAACATGCACAAACACCACGCTTAGACTCACAAGTTAATACCGTACGAATCTCAATTCCTTCGATACCTGCTTTTTCAATAGTTTCAGCAATTTCTTCCGTGATATCTTCGTTTGCAGAAACGATCAATTCCTCTGTATCTGGGTGGAATACATCATGCAATGGTGTACGACCTAAAATACGATCGAATAATGGTTCAACAACATCATCATTATCTTTCAATGCTGTCGTATAAATACCACGTAAACCCCCACAATCTTGTTCCACAACGATCATATCTTGCGCTACGTCATGTAAACGACGAGTCAAGTAACCCGCATCCGCCGTTTTCAATGCCGTATCGGCAAGACCTTTACGCGCACCGTGGGTAGAGATAAAGTACTCCAATACCGACAAACCTTCTTTAAAGTTTGACAAGATCGGGTTTTCGATAATCTCACCACCAGAAGTACCTGATTTTTGAGGTTTCGCCATCAAACCACGCATACCACATAACTGACGGATCTGCTCTTTCGAACCACGGGCTCCAGAATCCAACATCATGTAAACTGAGTTGAAACCTTGATTATCATTCGAAAGAATATCCATAACGTGCGCCGTCAATCTGTTATTGATACGCGTCCAGATATCGATGATTTGGTTGTAACGTTCGTTGTTTGTAATGAAACCCATGTTATAGTTATTCATTACTTCTTCAACCTCGTTAGTTGCTTGTTGAATCAATTCAGCTTTCGCAGCAGGAATGTTCAAATCTTCCAAGTTGAAAGAAAGACCACCTTTGAAGGCCGTTTGATATCCCAATTCTTTCATATCATCCAAGAACTGTGCTGCACGGGCCATACCCGTAGTCTTCACAATTTCACCAATGATATTACGCAAAGATTTTTTCGTAAGCAATTCATTGACAAATCCCATTTCGTCAGGAACAACTTGGTTGAAGATCACACGACCTACAGTTGTTTCTAATAAGGTATCAACGATGCTACCATCTTTTTGTCTAACTTTTGTTTTTACTTTAATCCAAGCGTGAAGGTCAATTTGCTTCTCATTTAAAGCGATTATAACCTCTTCAGCCGAATAGAAAGTCATATCTTGACCTCTTACAATGTGATCGCCAGCAGTTCTACGGCCTTTAGTAATATAGTAAAGACCCAATACCATGTCTTGAGATGGTACTGTGATTGGAGAACCATTCGCAGGGTTTAAGATATTGTGTGCGCCTAACATTAAGATTTGGGCTTCCAAAACTGCAGCATTACCAAGCGGTAAGTGGACTGCCATCTGGTCACCGTCAAAATCGGCGTTGAACGCTGTACACACTAATGGGTGTAATTGAATAGCCTTACCTTCTACTAATGTAGGTTGGAAAGCCTGAATACCCAAACGGTGAAGCGTAGGTGCACGGTTTAGCAATACAGGGTGACCTTTCAATACATTTTCAAGGATATCCCATACCACAGGATCTTTACGATCAACGATTTTCTTAGCTGATTTTACAGTTTTTACAATACCACGCTCGATCATCTTACGGATGATAAACGGTTTGTAAAGTTCTGCAGCCATATCTTTAGGAAGACCACACTCGTGTAATTTCAAGTGAGGACCTACAACAATTACCGAACGAGCCGAATAATCCACACGCTTACCTAACAAGTTTTGACGGAAACGACCTTGTTTACCTTTCAAAATATCAGATAAAGACTTCAATGCACGGTTACCTTCTGTCTTAACAGCGTTCACTTTACGTGAGTTGTCAAACAAAGAGTCTACCGCTTCTTGAAGCATACGTTTTTCGTTACGTAAGATTACTTCAGGAGCCTTGATTTCGATCAAACGTTTTAGACGGTTGTTACGGATAATCACACGACGGTATAAGTCATTCAAATCCGAAGTCGCAAAACGACCACCATCCAAAGGCACTAAAGGACGTAATTCAGGTGGAATGATTGGAACGATTTTCACAATCATCCATTCTGGACGATTCTCGATATTTTCACGTGAACTACGGAAAGCTTCAACCACATGAAGACGTTTTAAGGCCTCATTTTTACGTTGTTGCGATGTCTCATTAGCAGCTTGGTGACGTAAATCGTATGACAATTGATCCAAATCAATACGTTTCAACAAATCTTCCAACGCCTCAGCACCCATTTTAGCAACGAATTTTTGAGGGTCATTATCGTCTAAATATTGATTTTCTTTTGGTAGAGTATCTAAAATATCTAAATATTCTTCTTCAGTCAAGAAGTCCATGAAGTTGATACCATCTTCTTCTTTAATACCAGCTTGGATAACCACATAACGTTCGTAGTAAATGATCATATCCAATTTCTTGGTAGGAAGTCCCAATAAATAACCAATTTTATTAGGAAGAGAACGGAAATACCAAATGTGCGCGACAGGAACCACCAAGTTGATATGTCCCATACGCTCACGACGTACCTTTTTCTCTGTTACTTCAACACCACAACGGTCACATACAATACCTTTATAACGGATACGTTTGTATTTACCACAGTGACATTCATAATCCTTTACAGGACCAAAAATGCGCTCACAGAATAAACCGTCACGTTCTGGTTTGTAGGTACGATAGTTGATCGTTTCCGGTTTTGTAACTTCACCACTTGAGCGTTCCAAAATAGTTTCTGGAGAAGCCAAGCTGATCGTAATCGAAGTGAAGTTGCTTTTAATTTTATTATCTTTTTTGTAAGACATACTTATTCAAAAGTTAAAGCTTTATAAAGAAGCTTTGAAGGACTGAGCCCTTCAAAGCCCTATTTGCTTAATTAATCCAATGTGATATCTAGACCCAATCCACGTAACTCGTGTACCAATACGTTGAACGATTCTGGTACCGATGGTGTCGGAAGATTGTTACCTTTTACGATTGCCTCGTAAGTTTTGGCACGACCAACCACGTCATCCGATTTCACAGTCAAGATTTCTTGAAGGATGTTAGACGCACCGAATGCTTCCAATGCCCAAACCTCCATCTCACCGAAACGTTGACCACCGAATTGCGCTTTACCACCCAGAGGTTGTTGCGTGATCAATGAGTACGGACCGATTGAACGTGCGTGCATTTTATCATCAACCATGTGACCTAATTTCAACATGTAGATGACACCCACTGTCGTTGGTTGATCGAAACGGTCACCTGTCAATCCGTTGTACAAATAAGTACGTCCAGATTTTGGTAGGCCAGCTTTCGCAACCCAATCCTGTACCTGATCCATTTCAGCACCATCAAAGATAGGTGTAGCAAATTTCACACCTAATTTTTGACCAGCCCAACCCAATACGGTTTCGTAGATCTGTCCCAAGTTCATCCTTGAAGGTACCCCTAGTGGGTTCAACACGATATCAACTGGCGTACCATCTTCTAAGAATGGCATATCCTCATCACGTACGATACGTGCAACGATACCTTTGTTACCGTGACGACCGGCCATCTTATCCCCTACTTTCAACTTACGTTTCTTAGCAACATAAACTTTAGCCATCTGTACAATTCCGGATGGAAGTTCATCACCGACAGACACTGCAAATTTATCACGTTTGAACGAACCCAATTCTTCATTAATTTTAATATTGTAATTATGAAGGGCCATTTTGATCAACTCGTTTTTATCTTCGTCAGTTGTCCATCCCATTGGGTTGATGTTGTTGTAATCTAATTCGGCTAGGATTTTTTGTGTGAACTTAGCTCCCTTAGCAACCAACAACTCTTTATATACATTGTATACCCCTTGGCTTGTTTTACCATTCACTACTGTGAATAACTTTTCAACCAAACGATCTTTCAATGATTTAACAGCTCTATCATGAGCAACCTCAAGTTTTTCTAAAGTTTTGCGTTCAACTTCTTTAGACATTTTCTTCGCACGCGAGAACAACTTCGTATCGATAACAACACCTTTCAATGAAGGCGGAGTTTTCAATGAAGCATCTTTCACGTCACCAGCTTTGTCACCGAAGATTGCACGTAACAATTTCTCTTCTGGAGAAGGATCAGACTCACCTTTAGGTGTGATTTTACCAATTAAGATATCACCGCCACCAACTTCAGCACCGATACGGATAATACCATTTTCATCCAAGTCTTTTGTCGCTTCTTCAGATACGTTAGGAATATCAGCTGTTAACTCTTCCTCACCACGTTTCGTATCACGAACTTCAAGTTCGAATTCCTCAATGTGAAGAGAAGTAAACCAGTCTTCTTTCGCTACACGCTCAGAGATTACGATCGCATCCTCAAAGTTATATCCTTGCCAAGGCATGAACGCTACTTTCAAGTTACGACCTAATGCTAATTCACCATTTTCAGTCGCATAACCTTCACATAATACTTGTCCTGGTTCAACTCGTTGACCTTTCTTAATGATAGGCTTCAAGTTCATACATGTATTTTGGTTAGTTTTCTTGAATTTGATCAATTTATATGTTTTAACATCATCATCAAATGATACAAGACGATCATCGTCGTTTCTGTCATAACGGATCTTAATTTCATCAGCATCTACATATTCTACTACACCATGACCTTCGGCATTGATCAATGTACGTGAATCTTTTGCAACACGACCTTCAAGACCAGTACCTACGATAGGAGCTTGCGGACGCAATACAGGCACAGCCTGACGTTGCATGTTCGATCCCATCAATGCACGGTTGGCATCATCGTGTTCCAAGAAAGGAATCAATGAAGCCGCAATAGATGTAATTTGGTTTGGAGCAACGTCCATATAATCAAGCATATTAGGCTCGATAATCGGGAAGTCACCCTCATATCTGGCTTTCACTTTCGCATCTTCGAAGTTACCTTTGTCATCATACAAAGCATTCGCTTGTGCGATTGTTTTACCATCTTCATCTTCAGCAGATAAGTATACGACCGGTTCGTCAACCACAACGACCCCATCTTTTACCTTACGGTAAGGAGTCTCGATAAATCCTAAGTGGTTAATTTTCGCATGTACAGCCAAGGAAGAGATCAAACCGATGTTTGGACCCTCTGGCGTTTCGATTGTACAAAGACGACCGTAGTGTGTATAGTGAACGTCACGAACCTCGAAACCTGCACGCTCACGAGAAAGACCACCTGGACCCAAAGCTGACAAACGACGCTTGTGCGTAATTTCAGCAAGAGGGTTAGTTTGGTCCATAAACTGAGACAACTGGTTTGTACCGAAGAACGAATTGATTACCGACGAAAGTGTACGTGCATTAATCAAATCTGTTGGCGTAAACACCTCATTGTCGCGAATGTTCATACGCTCACGGATTGTACGGGCCATACGAGATAGACCTACACCAAATTGAGCATATAATTGCTCGCCTACAGTACGTACACGACGATTTGACAAGTGGTCAATATCATCCACCTCTGCTTTAGAGTTGATCAAATTGATCAAATACTTTACAATAGCAATGATATCCTCGCGGGTCAAGACTTTCGTATCGTCCGGAGTATCCAACTTCAACTTACGGTTGATACGGTAACGACCTACATCGCCCAAATCATAACGTTTGTCAGAGAAGAATAAACGATCGATGATACCACGAGCAGTTTCCTCATCTGGTGGTTCAGCGTTACGTAATTGACGATAAATATGTTCTACCGCTTCTTTCTCCGAGTTGGACGTATCTTTTTGTAAAGTGTTATATATAATAGAATAGTCTGCATTATTTGATTCATCGTCTTTTGCTAAGATAATAGACTTAACGCCAGCTTCGATGATCAAATCAATGTGATCTTCTTCTAGAACAGTTTCACGCTCAAGGATAATTTCGTTACGGTCGATAGATACTACTTCACCAGTATCCTCATCCACGAAATCTTCTACCCATTTTTTCAATACCCTAGCCGCAAGACGACGACCAACATATTTTTTAAGACCAGATTTACTAACTTTTACTTCATCCGCTAAATCGAACAACTCCAAGATATCTTTATCTGAATCGTAACCGATAGCACGCAATAAGGTAGTTACTGGGAATTTCTTTTTACGGTCGATATAAGCATACATGACGTTGTTTACATCAGTTGCAAACTCGATCCAAGATCCTTTGAAAGGAATTACCCTTGCAGAATAAAGTTTAGTACCATTTGTGTGTCTACTTTGACCAAAGAAAACGCCTGGTGAACGGTGTAATTGCGATACGATTACACGCTCTGCACCATTTACCACGAAAGTACCTTTAGGAGTCATATAAGGGATAGTCCCTAAATATACATCCTGAACAATAGTTTCGAAATCTTCGTGTTCTTCATCATTACAAGATAACTTTAACTTAGCCTTTAAAGGAACGCTATAAGTCAAGCCGCGCTCGATACACTCTTGGATATCATAACGTGGTGGATCAATGAAATAATCCAAAAACTCTAGCACAAAAATGTTTCTTGAATCAGAAATAGGGAAGTTTTCCGAGAATACCTTGAACAGCCCTTCCTGATGGCGGTTGTCAGAAGTAGTTTCTAATTGAAAAAACTCCTTGAAAGATTCCAATTGCACATCTAAGAAATCTGGATATTCCAATACTTTCTTACTTGTTGCAAAGTTTATTCTTTCTTGTTGAATATTATTGTTTGCCAAGGGAATATGAATTTTAGTTTTAAAAAAACTGCGCTTACATTTATGCTGTAAACCACGTGTCCACTGTGCCCAGCATATACACAGCATAGTGGCGTATTGATATAAATAGGAATAGACTCTGACGAAAAATCGTCAGAGTCTAAACCTTTTCGGGCTAATTAGTTGAGATTATTTAATCTCAACAACAGCACCAGCTTCTTCTAATTGTTTTTTCAAAGCTTCTGCTTCGTCTTTAGATACACCAGCTTTTAATTCTTTAGGTGCTCCGTCAACTAAATCTTTAGCTTCTTTCAAGCCTAATCCAGCTAAATCTTTAACCAATTTAACTACAGCTAATTTTTGACCACCAGCTTCTTTCAAGATAACGTCAAATGAAGTTTTCTCTTCAGCAGCAGCAGCACCACCTTCAGCTGGAGCAGCAGCTACAGCAACAGCAGCAGCAGCAGGCTCGATGCCATACTCGTCTTTTAAGATATCAGCTAATTCTTTAACTTCTTTTACTGTTAAGTTAACTAACTGTTCAGCAAGTTGTTTTAAATCTGCCATTTTATTTTGAATTTTTGAATGTACTTTATAAAAATTGTTAATTAAATTGTAACGAATGTTTCTGTTCTAGAGGATTCGTTAACCTCTTTCTTCTAAAGCTTTTACTAAACCTGCAACAGTATTTCCTCCTGATTGAAGAGCTGAAATAACATTTTTCGCAGGAGATTCCAAGGCTGCGATAACGTCCGCAATAAGTTCGTTTTTAGATTTAAGATTAACTAATGCAGTTAATTGATTATCTCCAACGAATGCAGTTGCTTCAATGAAAGCCGCTTTTAACAACGGTTTTTCACCTGATTTACGCAATTCTTTGATTAATTTCGCAGGTGCGTTAGCGACTTCTGAAAACATCATTGTAGACGCTCCTTTAAGCGTTCCAAAGATTTCTTCTTCATCAACACCAGCTTCGATTAATGCTTTCTTGATTAAAGTGTTTTTTACAGCTTTAATCTCGATGCCTTGTTCAAAACATTTACGACGAATGTTATTCACTTTTTCAACTGACAACTCAGCAGTATCGGTAATGTAGAAGTTACCGTAAGATTTAATCTGTTCGGCCAAAGCTAGAACAATTTCTTGTTTTTCTTCTTTTCTCATGATTAAATACCTGCTACTGATTTAGTCTCAATATGAATACCAGGACTCATAGTTGAGGAAATGTGAATACTTTTAAAGTAAGTTCCTTTAGCTGCAGATGGTTTCAAACGAGCTAGAGTTTGTAATACCTCTAGTGCGTTATCATATATCTTATCTGCATCGAACGACGCTTTACCAATAGAAGTATGGATGATACCGGTTTTGTCAACTTTGAAATCGATCTTACCACCTTTTACATCTGTTACAGCTTTACCAACTTCTGTTGTAACTGTACCAGTTTTAGGGTTAGGCATCAAGTTTCTTGGACCTAAAATACGACCCAATTTACCAACTTTAGCCATAACACTAGGCATAGTAATAATGATATCAACGTCAGTCCAACCACCTTCAATTTTGCTGATGTAATCATCTAAACCTACGTAGTCTGCACCTGCCGCTTTAGCTTCTTCTTCCTTATCAGGAGTACATAAAACTAAAACACGAACAGTTTTACCAGTACCGTGAGGTAATGTTGCAATACCACGAACCATTTGATTTGCTTTACGAGGATCTACGCCCAAACGAACGTCGATATCCACAGAAGCATCAAATTTGGTCAATGAGATTTCTTTAACTAAAGCCGAAGCTTCTTTCAAAGAGTATGCTTTACCAGCTTCAATTTTGGATAGTGCCGCTTTTTGATTTTTTGTTAATCTAGCCACTTTTCTTAAATTGATTTCTTAATTAATTGTTCCAAGGAGCATTACCTGATACAGTAATACCCATACTACGTGCTGTACCAGCTACCATTTTCATAGCAGCCTCTACAGTAAATGCATTTAAATCAGGCATTTTATCTTTAGCGATTGTCTCAACTTGTTCCCAAGTGATAGCCGCAACTTTTTTACGGTTAGGCTCGCCAGATCCACTTTTTAATTTAGCAGCGTCTTTCAACTGAACTGCTACCGGTGGAGTCTTGATGATAAAATCGAATGATTTATCAGCGTAAACTGTAATGACAACAGGCAATACTTGACCTGGTTTGTCTTGCGTACGAGCGTTAAATTGCTTACAGAAATCCATGATGTTCACACCTTTAGCACCTAATGCAGGTCCTACTGGAGGTGAAGGATTCGCAGCTCCGCCCTTAACTTGTAATTTTACTAACGCACTGACTTCTTTTGCCATTTTGTTTTGAATTTAATTTTGTTAAATGTCTGTTAGTAAGTTGGAAGCAAATAACGTAACATTCATCGGCCAGGACGTAACACCCCAACCGAGGTGCAAAGTTAATAAGAAGATTTGAATCCTGCAAGTATCTAACTTTTAATTTTTCAGGAATTTATGTTTTTTTTATCCCCACCTAGATCCGACATCCTATTACAAAAAAATAATCTTAGCACTTTTCTAAAAATTAAGGCTAAAAAAATCGGTTTTAACGAAGTCACATCAGCTCTACTGCCTTTTAATAATCTTCAACACCTTATCCAATACCGGATCTTTCCCTTTGAATACATCATCAACATTTCGTACAATGGAAACATCCGGCATAACACCCCGTCCAGCTTCGCTTACATGATAATAAGGCTTCACGTCCATTAAGCCAAAGCGCCACCTTAAATGGGAGTTTGGCAGTTTCAGTACAGGAAGAACTCCCGCAACCGTGCCACTAGCAGCCCCGCCAGTCTCTTCACCAAAGAAAACAGCACGCTTCCCAACTTTCAGATTTGTAGCAATCAAACTCGCTGCAGAAAAAGTCCCGCCATCGATCAATACAAATAAATCACCGCGATAGCGATTCGCCTTTGATTTTTCAATTTTGCTTCCCGTAAGATGGGTATAATTTATCCCATCTTTGGAAAACGTCTTTGTCCAAGATACTACAGCACTTGGTATAATAAATGGTGATAAAACGGGATAAGACCAGCCTGGCAATCCTTTTACCTGATAAAACGGCAAGTTGAACTTTGAGGTGATCACTGCCGGCTGAACAAACTGGAATTTATCCGCTTCTACCAGATAGCTATATAGTTCACGAACATCGGACAAACGTCCGCCCAGATTGCCACGAAGATCCAAGATCAGGTATTGAACCGAATTAAGCTCCAGTCGATCAAAAATCCTTCTATAGGCTTCTTTTGGACGCCCATAGGAAAAATCGACCACCTTCAATAAAGCAATACTGCTATCGCCTTTGACAGGGAAAGAGAGCTGTTTGCTCATTCTTTTTAGATTGGTATTATAGCCGAATATCTTGCGCTGCTTTTTCGTATCGGACTTCTTTTCGATTTGCTTATCCTTCTTTTCCGAAGGCTTTTTATTCGGTTTTTCCGTAGCCGCATGGTTTGTCCCGACCTTTCCCTTCTGTTCAGGTGCTTCAAATCTTCTGACAACAAACCGCTCATACGTACTATCAGCACAAGAAAACACCACAGCAATAGAATCTCGATACCCCAATTCCAATTGGTAATACCGCGGTAATAAACGTTCAAAAGCCTGATCTATAAATGTTGTATTATACCCATCCGAGGTAAAGCTTGGGCGATATTTTGTGTACAAATTTTGTGGCTGTATCCCTTCAATAGCTAGAATTTTTGAACCGACAATCAGCGTTGAATCTGCCGTTCCATTTTTTGAAAGATACAATGTATTTTCTTGCCAATGAAATCCCAATTGTGAGAAGGGGCCCTTACTTTTTTGGTAACGTACTTTATCCTTACCTTTCGGGTCAAATTTGGAAATAAGTGGGCTTAAGGTCATATGTCCCTGCCGAACTTGAGACAGAACAGCTGCTAATGCCAGCTGAAACTGGTTGGGCAGTAAGGGTTGGCGAATCGTAGAACGGAGGCTATCAAACTTAGTCTTTAATTGATCTTCCCCTATATACAAAAAAAGGTCCGGATGCATTTTCCATAAGTTACGCTCAACATAGTTGATATCTTGCTGCATAGCTTCCACTGCCAGGGGAGTCTCGATAAATCGATTATACTTCTCGACATTTGCACAGCTCAGCAATGTCAGCACATAAAACAATGCGAATAGATAAATACCTGGCCTTTTCATTTATGGTAAGATACAAAAAAAAGCCTTCCAATTTTCATGAAAAGCTTTTCTCTATCGTTAATTACTAATCTTACTCTTTTTCTACTTGCATGTAGTTCAGTTCAAGTGGAGTCTTACGACCGAAGACTTTCACCATGACGATTAATTTCTTTTTATCTTCGTGGACTTCTTCGATCTCTCCAGTAAATCCGTTGAAAGGACCATCGTTTACTTTCACTGTTTCACCCACATAGTAAGGAACGTTAATGGTTTCACCTTGTTCTGCCATTTCATCCACTTTACCTAAGATACGATTCACTTCTGTTTGGCGTAAAGGGACAGCATTACCAGCTTTATCTCCCAAGAAACCAATGACGCTATTGATATTTTTGATGATGTGCTCCAACTCACCGTCAAGAGCTGCTTCCAATAAAACATAACCAGGGTAGTAGTTACGTTCTTTAGCAACTTTCTTTCCATCGCGCATCAAGTAGTATTTTTCCATTGGAATCAACACCTGAGGAATCAAGTGCTCAATACCTAAACGGCTAACTTCGGCATCAATATATTGCTTTACTTTCTTTTCTTTACCACTTACAGCACGAACTACGTACCACTTTAAACCTTGATCTGCCATAAATAAATACGATTGAAAAATTAAGAAGCAATACCGTACAAGAATTCTAACCCTACACTTGAAGCTTTATCCATTACAAAGACAACCAATGCAATAAGAAGAGACGCAACAAGCACAATAACAGCTGAACTTTGTAACTGAGACCATGTAGGCCAAGTCACTTTCTCAGTGATCTCTACATAAGAGTCTTTAAAAAAATCAAGTACTTTTGCCATTTTAGTTTATCTGTTTTTATAAGCACGGGCACCAGGACTCGAACCCAGACCAAAGGTTTTGGAGACCTTCGTTCTACCTTTAAACTATGCCCGTGTATTTCTTATTTTGTGATGCAAATATAGTGTTTTAAACCACTTTCTGCAAATCTTTTTTTACTTTTTTTTATTTTAATCCGATAAATCGCTTATCGAAAAAATAAGCTAATCAACCTCAGTCGATTAGCTTATTCTATGTGATTCTAAATCTTTATTAAAGACTAGATAATTTCAGTTACCTGACCAGCACCTACTGTACGACCACCCTCACGGATAGCGAAACGTAGACCTTTTTCCATTGCAATAGCAGAAATTAATTTCACGCTGATTGTAACGTTATCACCTGGCATAACCATTTCAGTACCTTCTGGTAAAGAGATCTCTCCAGTTACGTCAGTTGTACGGAAATAGAATTGAGGACGGTATTTGTTGAAGAATGGAGTGTGACGACCACCTTCAGCTTTTGACAATACGTAAACCTCAGCTTTGAAATGATCGTGAGGAGTCACTGAACCTGGTTTACAGATAACCATACCACGTTTGATATCAGTTTTCTCAATACCACGTAACAATAAACCTACGTTATCACCAGCCTCACCGTAATCTAAGATTTTACGGAACATCTCAACACCTGTTACTGTAGATTTCAAGTTCTCAGCACCCATACCTAAGATCTCAACTGGATCACCAGAGTTGATTACACCTCTTTCGATACGACCTGTAGCAACTGTACCACGACCTGTGATCGAGAATACGTCTTCTACTGGCATCAAGAAAGGTAAGTCAGTCAAACGTGGAGGAATTGGAATGTAGTTATCTACAGCATCCATTAATTCCATGATTTTCTCAACCCACTCAGGCTCACCGTTCAATGCACCTAAAGCAGAACCTTTGATTACAGGGATATCATCACCAGGGAATTCGTAGAATGATAATAACTCACGAACTTCCATTTCAACTAAGTCTAACAACTCAGGGTCATCAACTAAGTCAGTTTTGTTCATGAATACTACTAACGCAGGAACACCTACTTGGCGAGCCAACAAGATGTGCTCACGAGTTTGAGGCATAGGACCATCAGTCGCAGCAACTACGATGATAGCACCGTCCATTTGAGCAGCACCAGTTACCATGTTCTTAACGTAGTCAGCGTGACCTGGACAGTCAACGTGTGCATAGTGACGGTTAGCTGTAGAATATTCTACGTGTGCAGTATTGATTGTGATACCACGCTCTTTTTCTTCAGGAGCAGAGTCAATTGAATCAAATGAACGAGCTTCTGACAAACCTTTATCAGCCAATACTTTAGTGATAGCAGCTGTAGTTGTAGTTTTACCGTGGTCAACGTGACCGATAGTACCAATGTTTAAGTGTGGTTTACTACGGTCAAATTTCTCTTTTGCCATGTTTATGCGAATTAGTAATTATAAATTATTTCTATTTGTTATATACTCTTGCTTAACTTTTACACAAGTACGAGCCAAAGATGGGATTTGAACCCACGACCTCTTCCTTACCAAGGAAGTGCTCTACCCCTGAGCTACTTCGGCTTACTAAAAAACCTTATTTACGTATTAATGCCCCCACCTTTAGATACATTATTATCAAAGAAGATAGAGACTAAATTTAATACTTGAAAAATTTGAGCGGAAGACGAGGTTCGAACTCGCGACCTATAGCTTGGAAGGCTATCGCTCTACCAACTGAGCTACTTCCGCTTAATAATTAGAAACTAGAGTAAATCTAACACCCTAATTAAAATAAAGTGTGGAGGGAGAAGGATTCGAACCTTCGAAGCCGAAGCAACGGATTTACAGTCCGTCCCATTTGACCGCTCTGGAACCCCTCCAGACCTGTAACTTTCGTTACATTTAGAGCCTCTTATCGGAATCGAACCAATGACCTACTGATTACAAGTCAGTTGCTCTACCAGCTGAGCTAAAGAGGCTTCTAATATCTTTATTTAAACTTACATTCTATCAACGTCTGACCAAGTATTTCTACCTTTTCAGCGAGTGCAAATATCGAATTTACTTTTGATTTCTGCAAGTTTATTTTTTATTTTTTTTTCATTTAAAGAACTAAGCAAACTTTCGTTGTTTTGAACCGTTGTTCCCTTGTTTGCTGATGCAAAGATAGACACAAAACTCACTTTACAAAAATATTTGTCAAAAAAAAAAGACAGTTTTTGGCAATTATACTGATATGCAGCACAATAATTTTTGATTGCATATTTACCTGTTTTGGTTATTTGGCTAATATACTATCTTTGGGCATGCAAATTTTACCGCAATCACTTTCAAAACTTACCCGATACTCCGTACTATTTACGGTACTTTTAATGGGATCGGCCGAATTGAAAGCTCAAAATATTATTCAAAAATTGAGTAAAAAATTTCTTTCCGCTGAAAGAGATTCTACACGTTCCGGTAGTTTTATGGTTTTACCGGCCGTTGGTTATGCGCAGGAAACGGGCGTTGAATACGGCCTGGCGAGCGCTTATAATTTTTATCTGGACAAATCTGATCCCAAAATCCGCACCTCCACGGTCATGGTCATGGGAACCTTTACATCCAATAGTCAGTCCAATTTCAAACTGCAGACAGATCTTTGGACTAAAAACAACGACTACCATCTGATTAGTGAAATGCGTTACCGTAATTGGCCCTTTAACTATTATGGCGTCGGTATGGACACCTGGAAGGCAGATGAAGAACGCATTGATCAAAAATTATTTCGCGTCAAACTCGAAGCTGAGAAAAAAATCAGCAACAACCTCTATTCGGGCATCAACATTCAATACGACAACTTCACCATTCGTAGCGATAGTGCCGATCGTATTTTCAATCATTCCGATCTTATTGGAAAGCATGGCGGGCAACAGCTACTTGTAGGTATTTCGCAATTGTTTGACAATAGGGATAACGTTTCTTATACAACAAGGGGGTATTATGCTAAATTGCGACTGGCCTATGCTCCAAAGTTATGGACAAGTACCGATTTTACGGGGGCAAACCTCGACGTGGATCTGCGTGGCTTTATTCCCCTGCACAACCAAGTCACACTGGCCCTGCAAGGAATCTTTCGTTCCACATTTGGAAAAACCGTCCCATTTTACAACTACCGTGAGCTCGGTGGAGACATGATGATGCGCGGATATTACCTCGGACGTTACCGGGACAAGAATTACCTTGCCTCCCAAGCTGAACTGCGTTATCGCTTTCATCCACGCTTTGGTATTGTTGGTTTTTCAGGGCTAGGATCAACCTTTTCCAAGGAAAATAGCAGCCGATATGTCGCAAGTTATGGCGGTGGCTTAAGATATTTCTTTAGTCTCGAACACAATAGCAGCATACGCTTTGATTATTCCTTTGGCGAACAAAGACCTGGAGAAAAACGACAATCGGGTTTCTATCTGTCCCTAAGTGAAGCTTTTTAATAAACAAGAGCATCCATAAATATATGGATGCTCTTGTTTATTCTTGCCGAATGACAGCTACCTGTTCCTCTTCGCTCTCCTCTCCTGTATCCTTAAACTTCAGATAAAATATTTAATGCCTTAGGGAACGTGGCCGATGACTGCCTATCGACAGCCAAAAAATGGTCGAAACAGTAGCCTAAAATCGTATCAGAAAATGCTCTTTTCTTTGTTCTTTTCTAAAGTAAACCAACCCAATTCGGTATAGATCTATGGTAACCACAACACGATTATCCTGTTTCAGCTTGTTCCAGTAGGCTTCCCTTTTCGCTGACACATGGGGTTCGTTTATAATCAATAGATCTCGATCGCCAACATTTCCCAAAAAATTCAGGTCAAGATCGTCCAGGTCGATATAATAAATATGTCGGTACGCATAGCTTCCGCATTGGTCCTGCAGAAGACTCTGATAACTTTCGATCGGACGATCGGCCCAATAACTAAAATTGTCGTAAGCGAATGTGTTTAATAATCGATCGATTAATGCATACTTTTTCTGCTCTACCTTGCTTCCGTTTTGAATAGTTTGCGGTAATTCCGAAACGCTCTCCTTGGATGTCTTTTGATAGATCACTTCGTCTACCAATTTATAAACAAAAGGAGAATGGGTCCCATGGCGACTATGGGATACAAAATAATGCCGCCAATACTTAAGCATGTAGTTCATTTCGCTGCAAACATCGCTAAATTTTATGATTTTTCACATGGAACATCAGGTTTAATTCCACTGAATACATACGGTTAAATTAGCTAGGCTACATAATATCTTTAAAACTGGAGAACAAAAACACTCCCTTTTCCTTCCGTACTATTGAGGAAAATAGTACCCTTGTGCAAAAGCATGATCTGTTTACTTAGGGTCAAGCCGACTCCTGTACCCGTCTTCTTTGTTGTAAAAAATGGTGTAAAGATCTGCTCCTGAAGATCGGCAGGAATTCCTGCCCCGTTATCTTCAATCCTAATCTGCACCTTGCCGTCCACTTCAAGAGCAGATAAACTAATATAGGCTTCTTCCCTATTTTTAACCGCATCTATCGCATTCAACATTAAGTTAATAATAACCTGTTCGATCAAATTGACGTCGGCAGATAAAATAAGCCTTGTATTTTTTAGGATAATATCGACATCAATATTTTTCTGGATCAAGGTTGGTTCAAGCAGTTGATAGATATGTTCAAACAGCTGTGAAATTTGAATCGGTGCTAGCTGAGGCTGATCGACTTTATTGATCATGCGATAACTCTTCGCAAAATGCAAAAGTCCTTCGCTACGACGTTTGATGGTGGAAATGCCTGTTTTTAGATCATCAATATCTTCAGTTCCTTTGAAATGGTCCAAACGACCGTTTAAGGTTTCAGCCAGTGAGCTGATCGGAGCAATGGAATTCATAATTTCATGCGTCAGTACGCGCAATAATTTGTGCCATGCCTTTGTCTCAGTTTCATCAATTGCTTCATTGATATTTTGGTATACAACAATGCGAAACAAAGCATCCTGTGTCTCAAAGCTTGAGCTTTGAATCAATAATTTAATCTTCCCTTTACTTGACTGAACGGACTCCATCTGCTGCTGTCCGTTTTCAAGTAACATGGTTTTTTCATAAAGATCATTGTTTTTTTTCTTCAGTCCCGTGATGTTTCCAAGATGTGGCAAATGAAATAGCTGCTTGAAAGCATCATTCACCCACATGACCTTACCGCTATCCATCTCATAAAAGATAATCGCCGAATTCAGCATATTGATCACACGGTCCAGGTATTGATGCTGAATTTCCTGCTTAATACTGATCTCCTTATATGTTTCGTTGATCTGATTAAAGGCAAGGAAAAGCTTTCCTTCTACTGATTTTGTGTTTTTCACCAAAAAACGTCTGGTAAAATCACGGTATTTGACCGCTTCGGAAAATTCAATCAACTGCTTGGCCAAAAAATTATATTGTGCATATAGGTTAAAACCCAGGTAAAGCATCACACAGAAGATCAAAGCCGCCTGTACGTATTCACGTTTTAGTAGAAAATAAGCACTCACAAGAGCAGCTATCAACAGTAATATAATCTTGATCGCATTTAAGATTTTTCCGTGCCTCATCGACTAAATATCATATTTCTCCAAACGTCTATAAAGCGCAGCTCTTGTCAGTCCCAATTCCTTTGCTGCCTTACTGATATTTCCGTTGTAACGCTCAATCGCAGATTTGATTGCTTTACGTTCCAATTCTTCCAAATTTTGACTGCTAGCGCTAGTTTCAACAACGTGGTTATCTACTTGCTGTTCGATCGGTGAGAAGAAAAGGTCATTTCCGGCGATACTAAGCTGATCTGCCATAATAACAGCACGCTCGATGCTGTATTGAAGTTCCCGGACGTTGCCCGGAAAATGATATGCGCACATTTTTTTAACCGCATCCGGTTCAAAGCCTTCAATCCGTTTATTGTATTTTTTCGAATAGATATCGAGAAAATGATCAGCCAATAGCTTGATATCCTCTCCCCGTTCACGCAATGGTGGTACCTGAATTTCCACGGTATTAATCCGATAAATTAAGTCTTTTCTAAAACGGCTTTCATCTGCAAGCTGTTTCAACGGCACATTGGTTGCTGAGATTAAGCGAATATCCACCGGGATCGGTTGATAGGAACCCAACGGTGTCACCTGTCTATTCTGGAGTACGGTCAACAATTTAGCTTGTTGCTGCAAAGAGATATTTCCAATTTCGTCGAGGAACAATGTCCCTCCATTTGCCGCTTCAAATCGCCCTTGACGGTCTTCACGTGCATCCGTAAATGCCCCCTTTTTATAACCGAAAAGCTCACTTTCAAACAATGTTTCTGTCAGCGCCCCGACATCGACCTTGACATAAGTCCGATCTGAACGCAAGGATCTTCGCTGAATGGCTTGAGCAATGAGGTCTTTCCCTGTCCCATTTTCACCTAATATTAAAATATTGGCATCTGTCGGCGCTATTTTCTCCAATTTATATTGCAGTTCGTCCATAACAACAGAGTTACCAATCAAATCAGGACTGTTCGCACTACTGAGCAGAGAACTTTTACTTTTCTTTTCTTTGTTTTTTGATTCAGCAAGCGTGCTTTCGATCGTCGCCAATAAATGCTCATTTTCCCAGGGTTTCACGACAAAATCTGACGCCCCCTGTTTCAGCGATTTTACAGCGAGATCTACAGCTCCATAAGCGGTAATCATAATGACATGTACCTGTGGAAACTTTTCTTTAACCCGGGACAACCAATATAATCCCTCATTACCAGTATTAATTGTACTTTTAAAATTCATATCTAAAAGTACCAGATCATAAGGTGTCTTCTCCAGATGTGCGATTAAGTTCTCCGGATTGGGTTCAACTTGAATATGACTAACTTTAGGTTTAAGCAAGATTCTTGCCGCAGTTAATAAATCCTGGTCATCATCAACGACTAAAATAGATGCTTTTTTCATACTTACTGACTTCATTGAAGATACTAAGATAATTATAAATTCAATGAGCCTGCGTAATAATCATTGATATATTTTTGCAGCAGCCATTCATACTGCTTGACGACCAGTTGAATCTGACTGTTGTCGAATTTCGTTTTTGCGGTCAAAAAAATCACTGAATTACTGTTTCCCAATTCGAAAACGACTTTGGCTATGCGAAAAGACTCCGCGTAGTTTTCATTTTGACTACGTAATTGTGTAATCATGTTACTTGCGTTCTGCAAATTAAAAACCGCATTGGACGTCGCCGACCGTAAAACATTTTGTTGGATCTCTTTCTGAAATTTAGCAGCTTGTAGATCTAATTTTGCCAGGCGGACGTTGTTATATACTTGCAAATGATTAAAAATGGGAATTGAGAGATTTAGAGAAATAGATTTTCCCACGTTATTACGCATTTGGGACCAATACGTTCCTTGAATCCCCAATTTTGAATAATTTGATCCTAAGCCAGCGCTCAGACTCAAAGACGGGTAATAGTATGATTTCGCAATCTTAATATCCCGCTCCGCCACTTTTATCCGATAATCCAAAGCTTTAATATCAGGCAATTGGTCGACAGCCATATCATATAATTGCTTCTCATCCAAACGCTGTCCTGTCTCATTTATTCCGATATTGTCCAATTCCCCTAATTGATTTTCCGCCATATTCAATAAGGCCGCCAGTTTCACCCGGCTACTGTATAGTAACTGACGATTATTTTCAATCGTGTTGACATCATTTGCCAGTTGTCCTTTCAAATCAAAATAATCCCCAGGGTTAATTGCGCCTTCCTTATGCATGCTCTCCGCACGTCTGACCTGCTCTCGGGTTACTTCAGTCTGCATTTCGGATTGCCGCAATATATCCTGGGCAGTCAAACTTTGAATATAAGCGGTAATAACATCTAGTTTTAGGTTATTAATCTGCGTATCAAAAGTCAATTTACCAGCTGTCTTTGCATCAGCACGCATCCGAATTTCGTTAAATAGACGAAACCCTCTAAATAACGGCAGGCTGGCTCCCAAAGAAAAATTCCCTGTTGAGTTGTTGGATGAAATATATTGAAGGGTCGAGTTATCCTGCGATCTACCTGAGGTCAGGCTATGTTGTAGGCTCGCATCGACATCGGGAAGTCTATTCGCTTTAGCCTGTGCCAAATTCACCTCGGCACGCTTCACATCGAGTTCATTCCGCAATAAGGTTGGATTGGCCTTTATGGCCAACTGGATACACTCAGCTAAGCTTCGCTTGGCAATTTGTTTATCGTCGACCGCTGCAATTGTTGCTGTCCCCGACACTCTTTCCGTTAGTTGCTGCTCCGTCTGTTGCGCCCCTGCCTTAGCATAACTCAATAAAAAGCATAATGTACTATATATATAAACTCTCTTCATATCCAGTTTTTATTTTCTTGCTGACCATCGCCATGCCAAACAACAAAAACACTAACTATCAAACAGATACAAAAAACATATTTTCAAAAATGTTCATTAATGAACAGTCGGTGTGCGTAGTTGGACAATAAAAATCCACAAGAGTATAAGTAGGAACATGATGGAAATCAAGTTCAGTATTTATTCGTTTATTCAATGGATATACATCGGAGTTTCTTCGGTTTTTATTCGCTTTCATCCGAATGAGGTCCGAATAAGGTCCCTATAAAGTCCGTATTAGTTCCGTGTAAATTAAGAGAATTGATATATTTAAATTGAAGATTCTTATCCGTTGCAACTTAATAAACTATACATAAATCAATGTGTACTCCAATAGAACTAACGTACCTTACCACAACCTGTGGTTATATTTGCTCAAAGCACTTCAGTTGCCACAATAAACAGCGAAAAACTTCCAGTTGTACGTCTTCGTACAAGAAGTGTCCGCTATCGAACACCGAGCGCCAAACAAAACAAAATAAACAACTATAAATCAGTAAATTAAATTATTGGCACAGCTTTCATAGTTACATACAAAATTGATATTAAATTATGGACAGACCTTTAGAAAAGAAGAAGTGGAATAGCAAACGTATCATGACTATTGTGGGGGTTGCTGGCTTAGTTGGCTTAATCAGTGCCAGTTTCTATTTTACCTCCGGCAAAAGCAAACTGAATGTTGAAGCTGACCGCATCTCTATTGTCGAAATAAAAAATGGAAACTTTCAAGAATTTATCCCGATAAATGGCACCGTGCTTCCTATTAGTAGTATATACCTCGATGCTTCTGTTGGCGGACGCGTCGAAGAAAAATTTGTAGAAGACGGGGCTATCTTAAAAAAAGGGGATGCAATCATGCGTCTTTCCAATACCGATCAGGAGCTTACCCTGGTACAACAAGAAACGCAAGTGCTCAATCTATTGACACAGTCACAAATTGCGCAGACCAATGCACAACAAGCATCAATTAACAACCGCAACCAAATGGCTGATGTAGAACAGGCCTATCGGGAAGCGGAGCGGATCTATAATCTAAACAGAAAATTACTTAACGAAAAAGCCATTGGTACACAAGAGTTCGAAAAATCAAAGAACGAATACAACTATCAAAAAGAACGGGTCAACTTGACCAAACAGATCCTGAAACAGGACGAAATCTCCAATGCACAAAAAACCAATCAGGACAAACAAACTTACCAACGCACGCAGAGTGCATTGGAACTGATGAAAAGGAAAATTGGCGACTTGATTGTTAGGGCACCTGTTGACGGGCAATTGACCGCCTTCGATGCAGAGATCGGGCAAAATAAAAACGCCGGGGAACGATTGGGACAAATCGACGTCTTAACAGGATTCAAAGTGCGTGCTGACATCGATGAACATTATATCAACCGTATTTTCCCAGATCTACAAGGGGAGTTTTCTATCGGTGAAAAAACCTACAAACTCCGCATCAAGAAAGTCTATACACAAGTCACCAATGGCCGATTCCAGGTTGACATGGAGTTTATCAATGATGTTCCCAAAGGGATCCGCCGTGGGCAGACTTTACAGATACGTTTGGCATTAAGCGATGAAACCAAAGCGTTATTGCTGGCAAAAGGCGGTTTTTATCAACAGACCGGTGGTAACTGGATCTTCAAATTGGATAAAAATGGAAGTACAGCATATCGTGTCGATATCCAATTAGGAAGACAAAATCCGGAATATTATGAGGTTATCAAAGGTCTACAACCGGGCGATAAGGTTATCGTATCGAGCTATGAGACCTACGATAAGGTGCAAGAGCTAAATATTAAAAAGTAACATCCTAGCGGTTATCGAGCACATCAGATCTCTCGATAACCGCTTTTATCATACGACTTAATTATGATTAAAAACTTTATTAAAACCGCACTTCGCAACCTTTGGAAAACCAAGGGGTACAGCTTTCTTAATATTTTTGGATTGGCGGTCGGTATCGCTGCGGCATCGTTGATTTTTTTATGGGTTGAAAGCCAGTTGGGCTACAACGATAATTTCGCCAACAAAAAGAATATCTATGTTGTCAAATCAAAACAGACTTACGATGGTGCTACTTATGTATTCGAATCGACACCTGGACCATTTGCCCAAAGCGTAGCAAAAGAAATACCCGGTATTAAGCATGCCGTTCGCATGAGCTGGAATTCGCCCATGTTATTTTCTGTAGGAGACAATAATATATTTCAGACAGGGGTATATGCCGATGGCTCCATTGCAGATGTGCTTTCCTTGGATTTTTTGGAGGGTGATCGAAAGACCGCCTTCGATCAGGTCAACAATATCGTGTTATCAGAAACAGCTGCCCATAAATTATTTGGTAACCGCCCGGCATTGGGAAAAACCGTCAAAACAAACAATACTGAGCCATTTATTGTTGCAGGGGTAATCAAGGACCTACCCAAAAATAGCAGCTATGATTTTCAATGGCTGATTCCTTTCAAAAAGTTTGAAGCTGGTCAGGATTGGTTGGAAAACTGGGGAAACAATGGCGTACAAACATTGGTTCAGGTCGAAGATAATGCCAATGTTGACCAGATCAACAAACAGATGATGGATTTTGTCAAACGCAAAACCAATGGTGAAGTCACGTTCTCACAAAATTACCTCTATCCAATGGAACGTTGGATTACTTACAACCAATTTGACAATAGCGGAAATGAAATAGAAGGCGGTATTAAAAATATACGTCTATTTACCTTTATTGCTTGGGTTGTTCTATTAATTGCCTGCATCAATTTTATGAATCTCGCAACAGCAAGATCAGAAAAAAGAGCAAAAGAAGTGGGCATGCGTAAAGTTGTTGGCGCAAGCCGCAAATCTTTAGTGACGCAATTCCTAGGGGAATCGCTCGTATTGGCAACCATCTCTTCCTTGGTAGCCTTGTTGCTGATTTACATCTTTATCGGTCCTTTCAATGCAATGATAGGCCAACAGCTGAAGGTTAATTTATCGGCACCTTTACACCTCCTTTTTCTATTGGTAATTACCCTTACCTGTGGCCTATTTGCAGGTAGCTATCCCGCATTTTTCCTATCCGCATTCAAACCACTAACGACAATTAAAGGCGCGAAGCAAAAAGCCGGAAGCGGAAGTCTTGTACGCAAAGGATTGGTGATTTTACAATACACGGCATCCGTTGTTTTGATTATCTGTACCATTATTATCTACCAACAGATTCAGCACAACAAGAACAGGGATCTCGGATTTGATAAGAGTCAGGTATTAACAACAGCGCTACAAGGTGATATGGCCAAACATCTCCCACTGATTAAAAATCAATTATTGGCAACAGGAGTTGTGCAAGAGGTCGGTGTCAGTGATATGAGTATCCTCAATATCAACTCCAATACGTCCGGTTTTAGCTGGGATGGAAAAGATCCAAATGCCAGTATTTTGATTGGCATGTTACGTTCTGATGAAGGTCTTATTCCTGCTTTGGATCTAAAGCTTTTTGACGGTAGAAACTTCCATCAAAATTTTGTAGGTGATAGCACCTCGGTTATCATCAACGAAGCATTTGCAAAACTGATCAAAAAAGATGGCCTTGTGGCCGGTAATATCATCAGTTACGGTGAGGAAAAGTTAACCATCGCCGGTGTCGTCAAGAACTTCGTTTATAACAATGTGTATGCCGATCCTGAGCCGATGCTGTTTCTACCGATGAATAGAGATAATGGGATCATGACCATCAAGACAAAGGCTGGAGTAGATTTACCAGATGCCATTCAACAAATCGAGAAGGTCATCGTCAAAAATAACCCTGGCTTCCCTTTTGACTATAAATTTTTAGATGATAGTTTCAATAATAAGTTTAAAGCTGAGCTTTTTGTACAGCAACTATCCAGTGTATTTGCCCTGATGTCTATCATTATATCCTGCTTAGGTCTATTTGGTTTAGCCGCCTTTGCAACAGAGCAACGCGCAAAAGAAATCAGTATTCGTAAAGTCCTGGGGGCCTCTGTTTCGGGACTTATCCAAATGCTCAACCGTGAATTTGTTATGCTTATAGCGATCTCCTGTATCATTGCCTTTCCTATTGCATGGATGATTATGAGCAAATGGTTAACCAACTATGCACATCATGTAGAGATTTCCTGGACCATCTTTGTCATCAGTGCTGTAGCAGCAATTGTAATTGCCCTACTGACGATCAGTTCACAGGCATTTAAAGCAGCGATAGCCAATCCGACGAAGACTTTAAGAGATCAATAAACAATTAAATAAACAGAATTTAATAACAGAAATAATAACTGTCCAAGGCAATATCGCCAAGGATCCAAAACATAAAAACCATGAGCACAAAAAATATGATCAAGATCACAAATCTTCAAAAGTATTACCGCACTGAAGAAGTTGAAACCGTCGCATTAAACAACCTAAACATTCATGTCAAAGAGGGCGAGTTTGTTGCTGTAATGGGCCCTTCCGGCTGTGGAAAATCGACTTTACTCAATATTATCGGATTGCTGGATGATTTGGATGAAGGAAGCTATCTGTTCAACGAGATTGAAGTTGCCAAATTCAAAGAACGCGGTCGCTCAGATCTTCGCAAACATAACATTGGTTTTGTGTTCCAGAGCTTTAATTTGATCGATGAGCTGACCGTATTTGAAAACGTGGAACTTCCACTGGTTTATACCAATGTTCCAGCAGCAGAACGCAAAAAACGTGTAGAAGAAGTTTTGGAAAAAGTGCAGATCATGCACCGTCGCAATCACTTCCCACAACAGCTTTCCGGCGGTCAACAGCAACGTGTGGCTGTCGCTCGTGCGGTTGTCAATAATCCCAAACTGATCCTTGCCGATGAGCCTACGGGTAATCTCGATTCCAATAACGGTAACGAAGTTATGCAACTCCTGACTGAATTGAACGAGGCCGGCACAACCATCGTCATGGTAACACACAGTGAGCACGATGCAAAATTCTCTGACCGTGTAATCCGCATGCTAGACGGACAAGTGATTATGGAAACAACCTCGGTATAAAACAACTCATATATAACCAAGATATTAATAATAATAACCTATAGATGATGAGCACGATTAAATTAATTTTCAGACAATTATGGCGCAACCGTCTTTTCACATTTTTAAATGTATTTGGGCTTGCCATCGGAATAAGTGCCTGTTGGCTTATTTTCCGCATCGTCAATTATGAATTTAGTTTTGACCAGCATCATCCAGAAAGTGAGCAGATTTACAAGGTCCATACCTCCTATGAAGAAAAGGATAAATTAGATCATTTCGATGGTGTTCCCGCACCATTACCGGCATATATCAAGGAAAACTTTGTCCATGTTGAACTGACAGTACCCATCTTTAAACAATACTTCGAGCGTGTCAGTAATAATGGCGGCGCGCAGAAAATAGAGTTTGAAGATCAGCCCGAAATCATCGGTACCACGGGCGACTATTTCAAAATGACACCTTATGTTTGGTTAGCTGGCGACCAAAGGAATATACTAAAAAATAGCCATGAAGTCATCCTAACAGAATCGCGGGCTAAATTGTATTTCCCAAACACGTCAATAGACCAAATCATAGGACAGACCTTGTCCTATGATAGTACATTGTACAATGTCGCCGGAATTGTAAAAGATCTAGCACATCCAAGCAGCTTTTTGGGTAAAGAATTTATCCGGATTCCAGAGCAGGAATGGAATAGCACAAACTGGAACAATTCAAATTCAAATTGGCAGCTCTTTATTAAGGTAAAATCATCGGCTTCCCTTCCTAACCTTATAAAGACAGCCGACAAAAAGGCTTATGAGATGACGCATGCCGAATTTGACAAGTTTGGGTTTAAAATGCATGTAAATACAGTTCCTTTAAAAGACTTACATTTTACTTCTTACGCGCAAAATAATGTTGATCAGAAAATAATGTACGGTCTTATCGGCATAGGTATATTTTTGCTCTTACTCGCCTGTGTCAATTACATCAATCTCGCTACCGCCCAGATCCCACAACGCGCCAAGGAAATTGGTATCAGAAAGACATTGGGAGAAAGCCAGAAAAGAATTACAAAGTCCTTTCTGCTAGAAACATTTTGCATCACGGCTTTTTCGGTACTTTTATCTTGGCCTTTACTTATTCTTATTCAATCCGTTTTAGCCGCCTATATTCCCGATCAGCTCAAGCTATATCCCGATCCCTGGGGTGTATCGATCTTTTTAGCAACACTTACAATTACGATTACCTTAATTTCCGCAGGTTATCCGATCTTATTGACAAACAAAGTCAAGATTGTTGAAGTCATTAAAATCTCGAATGCACAAAGTCTCAAATTTGGCAATCTTTCTTTTCGAAAAATGCTCATTGTTTTTCAATTCTTGATTGCCCAGCTATTTGTTATTTCAACTTGCGTCATTGGTCTACAGTTGAAACATGCGCTACAGAATAACCCCGGCTTCGACAAGGATGCGATCATTACCCTACGATTTCCGAGTAAAAGCTATCAGGACAGTAATGTTGATCCTTTTGTTTTCAAACAAGCGATTAAGCACATCACAGGTGTAGAGCAGGCTTCCTTGGGGCATCTGCCCATGAGTAACGACCATTGGGGAAATGCTTTGTTTGCGAAAAGTGATACGGGGCAGGTACAAGCCGATGTACAAATGAAATTTGTTGACCAAGATAACTTTAAGCTCTATAATTTTAAAATGCTTGCTGGCCGCCCGCTGCAATTGGCAGATACAAGCACAGGCATCGTGTTAAACTTAGCCAGCATTCAAAAATTAGGTTTTAAATCTGCTGAAAATGCTGTAGGTAGCTTTGTTACGTATACCGACAAACAGCGTCAGATTGTGGGGGTAACCGACAATTTTCACACAAAAAATCTCCATGCTGCCATTCAACCTGTTGTCATGCTGAGTTCCATTAAAAAATGGGAATTAAACAGACTAAGTGTCAAACTCAACAATAATTCAACTACCTGGCCGGAAACTTTAAAACAGATTGAGAAAGAATGGAAAAAATATTATCCAAAAGCCCCATTCAAATATGATTTCTATGATCAGCAAATCAAAGAACTCTATAGCAGTGATCTAAAATTCTCGAAGATTATCAATCTATTTACATCAACGACAATTCTCATCAGCTGCCTGGGATTGATCGGTCTGGTTACCATCACCACGGTACAACGTACCAAAGAAATTGGTATTCGAAAAGTGTTGGGAAGCACGGTATTGGGGATTATTGGATTATTATCAAAAGATTATATCAAACTTATACTCATTTCTATTTTGATTGCTACCCCAATTGCTTGGTGGGCGATGCACAAATGGTTGGATGATTTTGCGTATAAAATAGAGCTATCCTGGTGGATGTTTATTATTCCAGCTGCCGCAACCTTACTTATTGCATTTTTTACGATGAGCTACCAATCCATAAAAGCGGCACGTGCAAACCCAGTACATAGTTTAAGAGATGAATAAGATGATAAAGAAGCTCATTAATGAACAATACAACTAACACCTGTCCCTATGATAAAGAATTATTTAATAACCGCAATTAGAGAATTAAGGAAAAGAAAATTCTATACTGCTATCAATATATTAGGTCTGTCGGTCAGTCTTACTGCAGCGATATTAATTATTTTTTGGGTACAGGATGAACAGAGCTTTGATAAATTTCACCCAAACTATGAGGCAATATATACCGTAAATTCCCATTTGGATCCAGAACATAACGGCGCAATTTGGGGCATAACTCCCGGCCCTATAGGCAACTATGCCAAAAATGCACCCGACGTAGAATTTGCAACGCGCGTTTCACAGGATTATAATGTTACCTTGGTCAATGATAAGCTGAAACGCCCTGTAACGGATATGAGTATCTATTATGTTGATGGCAGTTTTTTTAATATGTTTCATTTTCCCTTACAAGAGGGCTCGCTTGTAGGTTTTCAGGAAAATTATAAACAGGCACTGGTCACAGCATCAACAGCAGAAAAGCTCTTTAGCAGCCAGCAGGCCATTGGAAAGACCTTCCGTTACGGTGCAGATCTGTTCACCGTAGCCGGTATCTTAAAAGATGTTCCACAAAATTCCTCGATGCAATTCAATGTGATCATCCCATTAGGTTATCATGCACAACGGTTTACAAATTGGGGCGGTAATGGAAAATGGAAAACAATCGATGAAGACTTAGGCAATTACAGCTTCGCTACCTACGTCAAAGTAAAACCAACGGCTTCTCCTACCCGCATTGGAAAATTTATCTCGGAGAATTATACCAAAGCCCGCGATGGTGAAAATTCAACCATCTTTGTTTTAGATCCTTTAAAAACCATGCACTTAATCGCCCCGGACGGCAATAAATCGACACTTCGCATGGTGCAAATTTTTGGGATCATTGCCATCTTATTATTGGTTATTGGTGCAGTAAATTATGTCAATCTGAGTACTGCACGGGCATTGGACCGGGCCAAAGATGTTGGCATCCGAAAGATAATCGGTGCTAATCGTCTCCATCTATTCTTACAGTTTATCACCGAAACGGTTGTTGTATTCTTTTGCTCGCTCGTAATAGCTTTCATTCTTATCCTTGTACTTCATACTGGATACAATCAAATTGCACAAAAATCAATCAGCTACTCCTTCCAAAACAGTACAATATGGTTATATATAGGTGTTGCGATTATCGGCACACTAGGCTTATCCAGTATATATCCTGCGATACAACTTTCCTCATTCAATCCCATTCATTCGTTAAAAGGAAAATCAGTTAAAGGAGTTTCCTCAACGACCATGCGTAAAATATTGGTGGTTTTTCAATTTACACTTTCTGTAACACTGATTGTATGCACCTTGGTTATCCGCAATCAACTGGATTTTATCCAAAAGATCAACCTCGGATACGACCGAGATCATGTCATTACACTTGGTCTTCCTGAGGAGGCCTACAAACATATGGACGCCATACAGACCGAACTCAAAAATAACGACGCAATACAAGGAGTCTCTCTTTCAAGTGTTTACAACATGACGGATTTCGGAAATGCCACGGGCGATATAGATTGGCCTGGCAAATCCAAAGATAACAAGCTAATCGTAGCGCAAGCCAAAATTGACAAGGATTTTATTCCGTTAATGAATATACAGTTCGTTGAGGGGAAAAATTTCACAGGCCTGCCAGCGGATTCTTCCGGATATATTATCAACGAGACCTTAGCAAAACAAATGGGGTTAAAGCCGCCATATGTGGGATCCAATATGAGTTTCCACGATTTCCCTGGACAAATTATCGGTGTGGTGAAAGATTTTCACTTCAAATCCATCAAAGATAAAATAGGTCCAATGGTCTTCTGGACGCGCTGGGGAGCGGGCACGCTTTATGTGAAAACAAGTACCACCAAAGCCGCTGAGGCCATCAAAGCCTTAGAGAAGGTTTATAACCGCTATCCATCAGACGCTCCTTTCAAATATACTTTCATTGATCAGCAATTTGATAGTCTATACAAATCCGAACAGCGTACAGGTTTGTTGTTCAATGTTTTTGCAGGTATCGCCATTTTTATATCTGCTTTAGGTCTGTTTGCATTGGCAACTCACGAAGCGCAAATGCGTATAAAAGAAATCGGCATCCGTAAAGTTCTTGGAGCGAGCACCTTTGGTGTCGTACGTCTGTTGGGAAGGAATTTCGTAATACTTGTGGCTATAGCCATTATGATTGCTTGTCCTATTGCAGTTTACCTGATGAAACAATGGTTGAGCAACTTTGCCTATAAAACAGATCTAGAGCTGCAAACATTTGTCTTTGGTGGTATTCTGGCCTTGTTGATCGCCATTGTTACCGTCAGCTACCAGGCTGTTCGGGCAGCTTTATCCAATCCCGTAGATAGTTTAAGGGACGAATAAAAACGAATATAAGAAAGTGGATGATTGGCATGTATACACTGGCACTTAAGAAATAAAGCTATGATCAAGAATTATATAAAAATAGCCTGGCGCAATATCCAGAAAAACAGAGGATACTCGACCATCAACATCATTGGCCTTGCAATAGGTTTGGCCTGTTGCCTATTGATCGCAATTTATGTTCAGAACGAACTTTCCTACGATAAATATCACGTAAACAAAGAGCGGATTTACCGCATCGTACACGACTATAAAGATGTAAGCAGTACCGATCAGCATCAAATCTGGGGCAATGGTCCAATCGGTGAAGCCATCAAAGCAGATTTCCCTGAAATCGAAAAGGTCGTTCAATTTTCCGGTCAGACTTCTATCCTGCTCAAACAAGGCGATAAAAGATTCCAGGAAGAAAATGTGTTTTTTATGGATTCCACGGCATTTGACGTGTTCAGCTGGAAAATTTTAGCAGGTGATCCTCACACTGCCTTAAAAGATGCCTATTCTGTTGTATTGACAGCAACTACAGCTAAGAAATATTTCGGAGATCAAAATCCCATCGGAAAAACTCTTGAAGGCGGTTTAGCTGCGGGACGAGCCGATGCAGGCTTATATACCGTAACAGCAGTAATGGCCGATGTGCCAGCAAATTCACACTTTACGTTTGATGCACTGCTCTCCATGAGCACATTTCGAAAAGCTAGGCCGAGTGTGTTTGAAAAAGAAGGCTGGGACTATGTAGACTTCTATACCTACTTCCTGGCCTCAAAAGATTTCGACCCTGCAAAATTCAACCAAAAAATACCTGCGTTTTTAAAACGGCATCTCCCAACAAATGAAAACTCAAATGCAAGATATAATTTTCACATCGAGCCTCTTCTTCAAGCTTATATGCACTCAGCAGCAGATCGGCAGCCGGGTGCTAACGGCAGCTATCAAAATTTATATATATTCAGTATCATTGGTGGATTTATCTTACTCATTGCCTGCGTGAATTTTATGAATCTTGCCACTTCCAGGTCTATGGAAAGAGCGAAAGAAGTGGGTGTCCGAAAAACCATTGGTGCCAGCAAACGTAATCTCGTTTTTCAATTTATGTCTGAATCATTGGTTCTAGTATTCGTCAGTAGTATTTTGGCTATACTGCTCGTTATGGCCTTTCTTCCCTTTTTGGAAGCATTCTCGGGTAAACACCTCAATTATTCGTCCCTGAAAAATGGGACGACCTGGGCAATATTCATCATAACGACCATTTTTACCGGCCTGTTGGCAGCAAGCTATCCGGCCTTGATCTTAGCCAATTTTAAACCAATTACGGTACTCAAAGGAACTTATAGTACCAGCAAAGGCGGGACGCTATTACGTCGCATATTAGTTGTTTTTCAATTCTGCCTTTCCATTGCTTTAATTGCAGGTACTGTTGTGGTCGTTTCTCAACTCAATCAATTGCAACACCAGGATCTGGGATTCCAAAAAGACCAAAGGCTTGTGATAGATTATAATTTTGATGATAAGGTAAACAATAACCTTGAAGCAATAAAATCCACACTTGCAAAAGACAAAGATGTATTGTCTGTCACCGCATCACGCACGGTACCGGGAACATTTTTTCCAAATGCGGGAACCGAAATCATGGCAGCAAACGGAACCATGACACCATTTGCTCCTTTCCTATACGAAGTCGATGTAGACTTTATCCCTAATATCGGTTTACAGATGGCTGCAGGGCGTGCTTATTCAAGAGATTTCCCCGCTGATACCGCTCATTCGCTTGTTATTAATGAAGCTGCAGCAAAGCAATGGGGCTATTCAAATCCACAGGATATTATTGGCAAACAATTTCGTCAATGGGGAAGAGAAGGAACGGTTATCGGTGTAGTGAAAGATTTCAATTACCTTTCTTTACACCGTAAGATTGAGCCTTTAGCTTTGCGACTTGAACCAAGCAGCAGCCGGTATTTAACCTTGAATATCCAACATGTAAACCAGCCTGAGACCGTTGCCAGAATCGGAATGCTGTGGAATGAACTTGTACCAAACCGTCCATTTTTATATAGCTTTCTTGACGACAATTTCAATCGACAATATGAAGCAGATTTTAATTTTAGAAGACTTTTTACAGCCTTCTCCGGACTGGCACTTTTTATTGCCTGTTTAGGTTTATTGGGACTTGTTACGTATACAGCACAACAACGTACCAAAGAAATCGGTGTACGTAAAGTACTCGGTGCATCCCAATACAATTTAATCTTACTACTTTCTTCTGACTTCATCAAGTTACTGGCTGTAGCTCTCTTCATTGCAACACCGCTATCCTGGATAGCAATGAAAAAATGGCTGGATAACTTCGCTTACCACATCGAGCCACAATGGTGGATGTTTGCCTTTGCCGGTTTCGCGGCTATTTTGATTGCATTATTTACAGTCAGCTATCAGACGTTTAAGGCAGCCAGAACGAACCCTGTAGATAGTTTACGAGATGAATAAATAGAATCAATAAGACAGACTTAGTAGAGCACCAATAAATATATAAGCAAGAAACAAATACATACGATCATGATAAAGAACTATATAAAGACAGCTTGGCGAACGATCAGAGCAAACCGATTTTTCAGTATCCTTAATATTAGTGGACTGGCTATAGGTATCTGTGTATCGCTGTTGTTATTCGCCTTTATCCGTCAGGAACTAAGTTTTGATACTAAGTATCCAAAAGCTGACAATATCTACCGGGTCTACATGAAACTATCTGCAGAATACGATCAGAAAAAAATGGTTGCGTTACCCAATGCGGTAGGTCCAGCATTAAAATCAGACATTACGCAGGTGGATAATATGGTGCGTCTTGTAAAAGACGGGTACGGTGCGACGGCTTCTCTCCGCACAGAAAATGATAATTTCTCCGAAAAACAATTATACCTAGCAGATTCTTCCCTGTTTTCCATATTCGATTTTCAATTTATTGAAGGCAATGCACATACCGCTTTTTTAAATAAAAAGAGCATTGTTCTGTCTCAATCATCAAAAGAAAGATTATTTGGTAAACAGGAAGCATTAGGCAAATTAATTAGCATCAACCAGCGTGATACCGTACAGGTAACCGGAGTTTTTAAAGATCTTCCAGCAAATAGCACAGTAGATTGCAACATGGTCATCAATATTATGGATTCATGGATGGGGCAAAATGTCCACTGGAGCAATGCGAGTTACGAAACTTATATTCTATTGAAAAAAGGTGCCGATCCAGCAAACATTGCTCAAGAAGCTACCAAATTAATTGATAGATACATCGAAAAAGACCATCAGTATTATACGCAATTTTTTCTCCAGCCATTATCAAAGGTACATCTCTATTCATCAGATCTAATAAGTGGAGTTACGACACGTACCGGAAATATAAACATCATTAGGACACTATCAGTTCTTGCCTTTCTAGTCATTATGATCGCATGCATCAATTACATGAATCTATCGACAGCCAAATCGCAGAAAAATGCAAAACAGGTGGGCGTTAATAAGGTACTTGGCGCTACCCGTAGCCAGCTCATTATTCGTTTTTTTGTAGAAACCGCAACAATCAGTTTTTCGGCTATGCTCATTGGAATTGTCCTCGCCATTATACTCATTCCTGCGTTCAATTTGGTCGGTAAGACTGATATGACAATTCAACATCTTCTTAATTGGGATATGCTTGGAATATTGGCATTGGCATGGCTGATCATTACACTTGTTGCAGGCAGCTATCCTGCGCTATTCCTTTCAAATATAAAATCGATATCCTTAATGAACAAAGGATATAACAAACAAGGAAAAACAATCCTAATCAGACAAATATTAGTTGTATGCCAGTTTTCTATTTCGATCGTATTGATTATAGGCATCAGTATTATGCTCACTCAAATGAGCTTTATCCGCAATAAGGATTTAGGTTATCAGCCCGAAAATGTGATATCTATTTCGATCCGTTCTTTGAAAAATCAAGAAAAGCTAAATACCCTAGGCCAACAAGTTCAAAACTTGGCCAACACGGTATCCACTACGTTTGCACAATCTATACCAGGATTCAATGAAAGCGGAAAAACAATTTATAAATTAACGACAGACAAGCAGGGCCTACCAACCTCAACCTGCGTCACCTATGGCAAGACAATCAATACTTTAGGACTAAAATTGCTTGCGGGGACAGATTTACCGGATGTTATCGGTCGTACTGACTCAACATGTTATGTATTGATCAACGAAAAAGTAATGAAATTTTTAGGTTACAAAACACCCGAAGAAGCGATAGGGAAGCATATCGTTACAGAGATGAGTGCGACAAATTCCATTATATCCGGTATTGTTAGAGATTTTAACTATACCAACCTAAAATCTGAGATTGGTGGATATACCTATTATACCATGAATGATCCTTCTGAATCTCCCCGGAATTTATTGATCCGCTATAAAACAGCAGATCTCCAAACTTATATGGAGGAGATAAAAAAGATCTATACAACTATTGCCCCCGATGCCGCTTTTGACTTCTCTTTTTTAGATCAACATGTACAGGATCAATATGAAAATGAAATCCGTTCATCCAATGTTATGTCCCTGTTTTCATTCCTGACCTTATTTATTGCCTGCCTGGGTTTATTGGGACTAGCTGCCTATACAGCCGAATCAAGAAGTAAAGAGATCGGTATCCGTAAAGTTCTAGGTGCAAGTATCAGCAGCATTATTCATTTACTGTCCGCCAACTACATCAAATTGATCTGCATAGCGTTTCTGATTGCAGCACCTGTTGCATATTACTTATTTAATAGTTGGCTAAATAATTTTGTATACCATATCGAGATGCCCTGGTGGGCATATGCGGTGGCTGTCCTAATAGTGACAATTATCGCATTTATTACAATTGGATTCCAAACTTTCAAAACTGCGATCCTAAAGCCGATAAACAGTTTGCGGGATGAATAGCGATACAGATCACAGTAAAATGTAGGATGAACAAAAAACGAAATAACAATGATTGTAAATTCACTTAAAACAGCCTATCGTTTTTTAAAAAAACATAAGTTGATCACTTTCATCAATATCACCAGTCTCGCGATTGGCATTACCGCTACGCTGGTGATTTTCTTAATGATCCAATACGACTATAGTTTTGATAAGCATGTTCCCAATAGAGAACAGGTTTTTCGTGTTGTTAACAACGGTGAATTTAAAAATGCAGGTGTCTATGTGCCATTGGTCCGTACCATGGAATCGGAGCTACCAAACATAGAAGCCGTGGCTCCCATTTATCGAAGCCATGTTCAAAAACTAAAAGTTTCCGTGACAACAGATAAATTCCAAACTTTTCCAAAAGAGCAGAAGATAGTTTTCACCAACAGTCAATATTTCGACATTTTCCCTTCGAAATGGTTGGCTGGCAATGTTAAGGCCTTGAATTCTTCCGGAAATATTATCCTGACGCAGCAATCATTGGAAAAGTTTTATGGAAAAGAACTACCTACAAATGTCATCGGCAAAACCATTATCTATGCAGATAGTATCCCACTTCAAGTCGCTGGCGTAATTGAAAATGCGCAACATAATTCGGATTTCAGTTTTGATAGTTTCATTTCTGAGTCGACTATCCCGCAGGACAATAACTTAAAGAACATGTATACCTGGGATGCTTGGAATAGCATATCTGATTCCCATCAGGTGCTCATCAAGACAAAAGCACAAAGCGACCCACATCTTCTGGAACGTAATATTGCAAGCCTCCTTAAAAAATATAAAATCAAAGATGGTGAAAAAATCACCGACAAGCTCGAATTGCAACCACTGGCTGAGGTTCATTTTGATACTAAATTTAACTACGATGCTACCCATCCCGATGCACTCCGTAATCTAATTTTGCTAGCTTTGTTTCTTTTAGCGTTAGGTGCAGTAAATTTTATCAATCTATCCACTGCACAATCCATCGAACGAGCTAAAGAAGTTGGTATCCGCAAGACATTGGGTAGTTCTAAGGTAACTTTAATCAAACAATTCTTGCTGGAAACATTTCTGATCACCTTGTCGGCGACAGTACTCGCTGTGCTATTACTGCCTTTGTTTTTACATGTCTTTGAAGGATTTATTCCCAAAAATTTAAGTTTAGACCGTTTAGACAAAACCGTTATTATTTTATTCTTAATTGGGCAGCTTATTGTGGTCACCATTCTTGCCGGCTTTTATCCTGCATGGGTATTGACGGGTTACGCTCCTGTACTGGCACTCAAAAACCAATTAGGAAAAAACACCAACCTTTCCCGAAGTACATGGGTACGCAAAGCATTAACTATTTTTCAGTTTGTCATGGCACAGGCTTTTCTCATTTGTGTGCTCGTTGTTGTTCGACAGATCAACTATGTCACCCATAAGGACATGGGATTCCAAAAGGATGCTATTGTCAATGTCTACATTCCGGGAGCTTTCCAAAATTCCGCAAAAGGTGTGGTCCTTAAAAATGAACTCAAAAAGCTAACAGATATTAAGGCCGTCAGTTTCGGGAACATTGCACCCGCGATGAACGGCTGGATGACCACCGCAATTACTTACGATCAATCAGCAGACAAAGAATCCTTGACTTTTGACAGCCGATCGGGTGATGAAAACTATTTAGATGTCTATCAAATTCCACTTCTAGCAGGAAGAAATGTCCGTTTATTGGATTCAACGAGTGAAATGTTGATCAATAGAAAAGGCCTGGAACTGCTGCATATCAAAAACCCTCAGGATGCCATTGGTAAAACCTTCGAAAATGGACAGAATATCATCGTTGGGGTAATGGAGGATTTTGATCTGGCCTCTGCCCGGCAGGCGGTTAAACCAGTGCTCTATACAGGTAGCAAACAAGGATACGTGCTCCATATTGCATTGGATCAATCACATCCCGAAAACTGGAAAAATACCATTGATAAAATAACCTCAAGCTACAAATTTGTTTTCCCTGATGATGAATTGGACCTGCGGTTTGTGGATGAGGTAATCCAGAACTTCTATACGCAAGAGAAGCAGCTGTCTAAGCTCTTATCCTGGGCCGTAGGACTTTCTGTGCTCATCGCTGGACTGGGTTTATTTGGATTAGCAATATTTACAGCAAATCAACGCACAAAAGAGATAGGCATTCGTAAAGTACTGGGTGCATCTGTTTTTCAGATCACATTTCTACTTCTTAAAAATTTGCTTTCGCTGGTTGCCATAGCCTGTCTGGTCGCCTTTCCCATTGCTTATTATTGTATGCATAGCTGGCTCAATGACTTTGTTTACCGAGCGACAATAAGTCCCTGGATTTTTGGACTGTCTGCCCTTGGATTGATTGCATTTGCGAGTCTCGTACTTTCAACCAAAAGTGTGTTTGCCGCAAAAGCAAATCCAATAAATAGTTTAAGGGACGAATAGAACAGTTCTTAAAGCAGTCGGTTTATTCATAACACGTATTAATCACTTAAAACCCATAATAATGATAAAGAACTTCATCAAAACCGCATGGCGAAGTATTTTTTCTAATAAATTCTATAGTGCCATTAATATTTTAGGATTGACAGCAGGATTGGTTGTGGGGATATTCCTATTGCTCTGGATTCAGGATGAGCTGTCCTTTGACCGATTCCATAAAAAACAGCGATCCATTTACAAAATTGGTATAGAAGGAGGAACAGGGATATCAAAACGCATCTTTGGATCCATCATTGCTCCCGTAGGAAGTTTTGCAAAAAAGGAGATTCCTGAGGTCCAAGATGCAGTACGTATTTTTAAGATTGGAGATGCTGCACTTAAATATAAGGAAAAGAGATTTAATGAAAAGAATTTTGCATTTGTAGACCCCAGTTATTTTAGTATTTTCGATTTTCCGTTACTACAGGGCAATCCAAAACAGCCTTTTCCTGACAACAATTCCATTGTAATTACACAGCGTACGGCACACAGATATTTTGGCGATGAAAATCCCATAGGAAAGACCGTGACACTGGGTATCGAGGACCTATGTGTTGTCTCAGGTGTCATTGCCGACTATCCAGAAAACTCTACTTTTCAATTTCAGGTTCTGCTCCCCATTTCGAGATTTAACGAACAAGCCTATATTAAAAATAAAACGACCTATGATAATAAGACCTTTTTATCGTCCATGGATGAAGATTGGTCCAGTTTTTCGTTTGAAACCTATCTGTTGCTAAGGCCTAATGCAAATCTTGCTGCGGTCTCCAAAAAGCTACAGGCGATACATGAAAGGAATAAACCTGAGGACGCCCCTGTTCCCTATGTTACACAAGCACTCGCAAAAGTGCATCTCTATCAAATGGACGGCAGCGACGGTGGCATTGGAAGTGTTCGGATTTTTATAGGTGTAGCAATTATGATTATTGTCATCGCAAGTATCAATTATATCAATCTTTCCACAGCACGCTCTTTATCCCGAGCAAAAGAAGTAGGAATTCGCAAAATAATTGGTGCGGGCAAAAAAGAACTTTTTTTTCAATTTATATTGGAAACAGCCATGTTATTTGCCCTTGCATCATTACTAGCACTGGCGCTCGTATTTATCGGCCTTCCCTGGTTTAATAATTTCTCGGGGAAACAGATTTCTTTACAGCTCTTTAATTCCACGCTATGGCTAAGTGTGCTGATCATGCTTATAGGGACATTAGCACTTACAAGTGTATACCCGGCCCTGCTTTTATCAAAATTTGATCCGATTAAAGTGCTCAAAGGCCGATTTGTCCTAAAAAACTCCAGTGCAAGAAAGATATTGGTGGTCCTACAGTTTACCGTTTCCATCATCCTGATCACCCTAACAATCGTTATTGGTCGTCAATTGGATTATATCCGGCATAAAAACCTTGGTTATGAAAAAGATCATATTATTTCCGTTACCATGGCCCCCAAAATGTCCAGTCATTTTGATGCAGTCAAAACTGAATTATTAAAAAATAAGGATATTAATGCGGTAATCCGCTTAGGACGAGATATGGTTTACGGCGGCGGTTCAACAGGAGATAACGATTGGGAAGGAAAACCCAGCAAATCAAATCTCTGGTTCAATATGACATACGCCGATCAGTCTGCGCTCAACTTTTTTAAGATAAAAATTACCCAAGGCCGTAATTTCACGGGTTCCATAGCAGATTCAACACATTTCATTATCAATGAAACGGCAGTACGGGAAATGGGGCTAAAAGATCCTATTGGCACGCGCTTACGCATTCGAACAGTTCCGGGAACTATTATTGGTGTTGTAAAAGACTTTAATTATGCCAGCGTGAGACAAAAAATCGAACCCATGGTATTTCAATATAGTCCAAAAGACTGTTGGCAGCTTTACGTTAAAACAACAGCATCCGGAACAAAATCCGCATTAAATACCTTACAGCAAATCTGGAAAAGTTATTATGATGATATGCCAATGAGTTATAGTTTTCTTGACGAAAACTATCAAAAGCAATATATGAATGAACAGAAACAAGGCACCTTATTCAACTTTTTTGCGATGATTGCCATTGTTATCTCCTGTCTAGGACTCTTAGGACTATGTACTTATACAGCACAGGTTAGAACCAAAGAAATTGGCATCAGAAAGGTCCTTGGTGCAACGGTATTCAACATCATACAATTACTAAATAGGGAATTTTTACTCCTTATCATTTTAGCCAATGTCATCGCTATACCAATAGCTGTATATTTCAGCATAAACTGGCTCGATGGATTTGCGTTTAGAACAACGCTCCCAGTTACTATTTTTCTATATGCTGCTGGGATAACCATTGCTATAGCATTATTTACGGTAAGCTTCCAATCCATCAAGGCCGCATATGCCAATCCTGTAAAAAGTTTGCACGATGAATAGTTTATATTTGAGAACCAAAACAACAGCATAAAATGATCCGATTATTCCTAAAAACAGCGCTTAGAAATTTGAAACGCAGTCCCCTAAATACAACAATAAATATTTTGGGATTAGCACTAGGCTTTACTGTTACCCTGATAAGTACGTTATGGGTGCTTAAACAGCTTTCTTTTGATAAGCACCACAACAATTATCAGCATATTTATCAGGTGATGATGACGGGCACTTTCAACGATGAGAAATCAACTGATCGCTCCACCCCTATTCCTTTGGTCAAAACGATCGCATCTGATTTCAAAAATGAGATGCCAGATGCCACTTTGATCACCAATATGGAAAGCAACAATCTGAAAGTAGGCGATAAAAAATTAAATGCTCCGGGGTTTTATGCCCTAGGAAAGTTTTCCGAATTATTCTCCCTCGAGTCTCTAAAAGGCAACAATGCTACTCCGACCAGCCCATCAACCATTATTATTTCCGAATCCTTGGCAAAACGACTGTTCGACCAGACAGACGTTATCGGAAAAATGCTTCAATTGAATGGTAAAGAACAGTATACTATTCAAGGTGTGTATAAAGACATTCCTGAAAACAGCACCTTTTATGGTTTGGATTATGTATTGCCTTTCGTCGACTATCTCGCTAAAGACCAAGGGGTAGAAGACAGCTGGTCCAGCTGCTTTTTTAGCACTTTCGCCAAAATCGACAATGCTGCCTTTGTTCCCGCTCTAGAAAATAAACTAACAAATATCATCAACAAAAAATTAACGGATATAAAACCTGAGATCCTATTACATCCCATGTCCAAATGGCACTTATATGATTCATTTAAGAATGGAAAGAACATAGGCGGGCAGATTCAATATGTTTGGATGTTTGCCTGGATCAGCATATTTATTATTTTATTGGCTAGTATAAATTTTATTAATCTGAGTACGGCAAGAAGTCTAAAAAGAGGGAAAGAAATTGGTGTTTTAAAATCTGTTGGTGTCAATCGCAGACAACTTATTGCTGGCTTTCTTGTGGAATCTATCCTCGCGGTAGCCTGTGCTTTTTTGATCGCTGTTCTATTCGCTACATTGCTGTTGCCTTGGGTCAAAACGATTACACACACTTCATTGCATATACCTTTTGCGGATATTCGTTTTTATGGCTATTCTCTATTAGGAATAGGCGTTATAGGGCTTTTAGCGGGTATGTATCCGGCATTATTTCTATCGGCCTTTAATCCTATTCTTGCACTTAAAGGTAAGATCAACAACCGAAAAGGCGGATCAAGAAGTAGAAAGGCAATGGTCATTGTCCAATTTGCCATTTCTATTTTCCTGATGATATCTACCTATCTCGTGATCCAGCAATTGAGTTACACAAAGGATCGTCCTATCGGTTATAAAAGTTCCAATTTGGTAAATATTACTTCTTCTAGTCCTACGATCGTCAAAAACTTTGACATCCTCCGGAAAGAATTAATCGAGCAGCGGTTAATTCAGGATGCTGCGCTTTCTTCCAACTTTGTTAACCATCTATCGTTGACAGGAGGTGGATTTAATTGGCAGGGCAACGATACAAAGGACGGTGCAATTATGGGTATCTTCACAGTAGATGACAACTTTGCAAAGACTGTACAGTGGAATTTTATAAAAGGTCGTAATTTTTCAAAAGATTTTAAAACAGATTCAACGGCTGTTATTCTGAATGAAGCTGCTGCTAGATTTATGGGCATTACCGACCTTAACAGTAAACAATTGTCTAAAAGAGGAATCAATTATACCATTATTGGTGTTATAAAGAACACCTTATCCGAATCGCCTTTCAAATCTATTACACCTACGGCCTATTTTCTTGATTTTCTACCTAAGAACAAAATCACACTTCAATTAAATGAGAGCCAAGACCTTAAGCCAGACTTAAAAGCTATTGCAACAACGTTCAATCGCATAGATCCCGACCTGATTTTTGATTATACCTTTACGGATCAGGAATATGCCAAAGAGTTTCAACAGATGGAAATGATCAAGAGCTTAACCAGTTTATTTACAGGGTTGGCCATACTCATTTCATGTCTTGGTCTCTACGCGCTGGTTTCCTTTCTTACGGAGCAACGAGAAAAAGAAATTGGCGTTCGTAAAGTATTGGGCGCATCAGAACTTGGCTTGTGGCGACTACTTTCCACAGAATACATTTGGCTCACAGGCATCGGCTTTGTACTTGCTGCTCCACTAGCTTACCTCTTGATGGAATCATGGCTCGAAAATTATGTTTATCGCATATCAATTACATGGACGGTCTTTGCTATCACAGGCTTAACCGCATTTGTCATTACCCTGCTGACGGTCAGTTACCAAGCGATTAAGGCAACATATGCAAACCCTGTAAAAACCTTAAGAAGTGAATAATGCCAATTTGTTCGGGGACGGACACTAAACTGTCCGTTTCCGAACATTGAAGACGTTCAAAAAACAACAACAAAAACCTAAAAATCAATACATTATATTTATGGCAAACGAATTGAACTAGCTGACTTTGCTATTTTTCGAATAACAGAGCTTTCTGCTAAAGCGAGCTAAGTGACAAGAATATAGCCTAATTAACAGTCTAAATGCTCATGATCATGGTAAAGAATTATTTTAAAATCGCTTGGCGAAATATTAGAAAAAACAAAGGATTTTCTCTTCTAAATATGTTTGGACTTAGTATAGGAATAACATGTTTTCTATTATTGGCGGCATATATATACCATGAATCCAGCTACGAGCGTTTCCTCCCCAATGCCGACCGTCTAGCATATATCAGCCTCAACTACAAATCGCCAAACAGCACGGAAGAAGTAAATTCTTCGGTAACACCAACAGGTTTGGCTCCGACCATGCAAGCGGAATTTCCAGAGATAGAACAGGCAACCAGACTTTACGGCTATACAAAAGGCAGTAAGATAGAATACAAGGAAGCATTGATCACTGAAAAAGGTCTATTATATGCAGACCAAAATATTTTTAAGACATTAGGCTATAAATTTATTGAAGGGGACCCGAAATCAGCGTTAGCAGAGCCTAATCAAATTGTCTTAACAGAGAAACTAGCAGAGAAATATTTCCCTAATCAACCGGCCATCGGTCAGACACTATCCATTGACAAAATCAACTGGAAAATTACAGGCATTATCGCAGACTTACCCACAAATACCCAGCTGAATTTCTCTGCACTTCTTTCCAACAAAGGATTAGAACGCTACAAAGAAATGGCTTGGTCATCGGCCAATGATATCAGCATAGCACTCTTAAAAAACAAAAATCATTTCAGTTTGATCCAGCAGAAATTGGATCAAATGACAAAATCAAAATTTGCTGAAGCAACAAAACAAGGCTATCAATTTCGGTTCGTCTTAGAAAAGCTGACCGAGATCCATCTTTATTCCAAAGCTGCGGGCACGGGTAACATAACCTCTATCTATATTTTAATGGCCTTGGGCACTGCACTCATTATTCTAACCTGTATCAATTTTACAAATTTGGTCTTGGCACATGCTCTCGAACGAAAAAAGGAAATCGGGGTCAAAAAAGTGTTGGGTGCCGCAAGGAAAACAATATTCTTTCAATTCTTCTTTGAATGCAGTATCATGGTCTTTCTGGCTGTCGCTTTTAGTCTTCTGACGACAGTATTCCTGTTACCAGTGTTCAGCTCATTTATGGGCGCCGAAATGAAATTGACCGTATGGACAGACCCTCGGTTTTATGCCACTTTACTTGTTTTCGTTGTCCTGCTGACACTCCTATCAGGTGGCTGGCCAGCTTATTCGATCGCCAGTTCAAAGCCTATTTCTATTTTCAAACGAAAACTTACTGAAAAACAACATGGAATATCACTAAGCAAAGTACTCGTGACTTTTCAGTTCAGTATCTCTATATTCTTTATTATCTGCACCTTATTTGCCAGTAGACAGATGGATTTTATCCAATCCAAAAATACAGGATTGGATCGCTCTGATATGCTAGTCATTGATGGACGAGGATGGCAAGATAAAGAAAGACAACTGTTAAAAGACAAATTACTGCAGCTCAATAGTGTCCAAGGAGTGACTGCTTCGTATGATAACCCAGTCAATATCCAAGGTGGCTACAGCATCAATGAAGTAGAAGGCCAACCCAGTGATTTTGATATGAATGTTACTGCAATCCCGATTGAAAAAGATTTTGTATCCGTTTTTCATATCCCAACAGTCGCTGGCACACCGCTTTCAGATACAGATATCTTACGCGCACGGGATACAGCCTCCCCAGAATATGGCTTTGTGGTGAATACCCTCGCGGCATCGGCCATGGGGTTTACGCCAGAGCAAGCTATAGGAAAGAAAATCAATTTAAACGGACGCAAGGGAAGCATCAAACAAGTTGTTGCGAGTTTTAACTTTGCTTCACTCCATAACGAAGTCAAACCAATCGTACTTTTTCCTGAGTATGACTATTTCGGCAATATTTTCGTTCGGCTCAACCCAACTACGCCTCTAAAAGATGCCTTGACTCAAGTAAAAGCTGTCATCAAAGACATCGACTCAAAAAACAGTTTTGAATATCATTTTCTCAATGACGACTATAACAAGCTATATCTCAAAGATCAGCAAACAACCCGTGTAATGCAGCTGTTTTCGATCATTACAATTGCTATCGCCTGTATGGGACTATTTGCCCTATCAGCATACGCTGTGCAACAACGCTTCAAAGAGATTGGTATCCGTAAAGTATTAGGTGCCTCAACAGGAAAAATTGTTAAAATATTAAGCGTGGACTTCATGGCGCTAGTCCTTTCCGCTGTCTTTATCAGTGTACCCTTAGGTTGGTACGCCATGCACCGCTGGGTGGAAAATTTTGCGTATCACATTACGCTGGACTGGTGGGTATTTATCCTGGCAGCAATCAGCGCATTACTGGTATCATTTGTCACGATCAGTTTTCAAACTGTAAAAGCGGCAATTGTAAACCCTGTTGATAGTTTAAGGGACGAATAGAAGAATCTTATCACGATCATTACTCAATAACTATGATAAAGAACTACATCAAAATAGCATGGCGGAACCTATGGAAAAGCAAGGGGTACTCCGCGATTAATATTATTGGACTTTCTATCGGATTGGCAGCTGTACTGATCATCGGTATATGGATAAAAAATCAATTGCAATTCGACAATTTTTACAGCAACCAAGAAAACATATATAAACTTTGGAACAAATACAAAAATGATGATGGGAAAATAAATCTAATGGACGTTACCTCAGGGCGAGCAGCTCGGGCTCTATTAGAGGATTATCCAGAAGTAGAACGTGCAGCTCGCATGTATTGGAGCAGCACCGCCCTGATGTCTTTTGGCGATAAGAAGATCAAGTCCAAGGGAAATGAGGTTGATCCATCCTTTATTGAATTATTTGATTTCAAGTTGAAACGTGGAAATAATCATCAGGCACTAGCCGAAGTAAACAATATTATTCTAACTGAAAGTTTAGCAAAGAGTATATTTGGGGATATAGATCCATTGGATAAAACTATTATTCTTGACAATAAGGAACCTTATAAAGTTTCTGCTGTTATGCAAGATTTACCAAGCAATACCAATTTCGACTTTAATTATCTGATCCCTTTAGCCGATGCCAGTAAATATTCACCAAATTGGAATACGATTACATTTTCAACTTATGTGCAATTAAAATCAGGAACCGATGTTGATGCTTTCAATAATAAGCTCATCAACATGATCGAGAGAAAATCCAACAAGGAGTTAAAAGGATCACTTTTTTTATATCCGGTATCCAAAATGCATCTGTATTCCAGATTCGAGCAGGGGGTCCCAGCCGGCGGAAAGATAGATCAAGTTAAATTAGTAGCGGGAATAGGTTTATTGATATTATTGATTGCCTGTATCAATTTTATCAATCTCAGTACTGCCCGTAGCCAAAAAAGAGCAAAGGAAGTTGCTATACGAAAAGTTGTAGGAGCCAAACGTTTCCATTTAATTGTCCAATTTCTCGCTGAATCTATACTGCTAGCTGTTATATCAGGCGCAAGTGCACTATTATTGACTAAGTTTATGCTCCCCTTATTTAATAAAATTTTAGATAAACCCTTAGCCTTTTCGTCCTCAGATACAGCACTATGGTTTTCGTTAGTAGGTTTTATCTTTTTAACAGGATTATTGGCTGGATTATATCCGGCTTTTGTACTGTCCGCTTTCAAACCAGTTAAATCACTAAAAATATTTGCACGATCAAAAAAGTTTTCATTGAATTTTCGAGAATTATTAGTTGTCTTCCAATTTAGTATAGCCGTTATACTGATTATCGCGACCATTGTTGTCAGGCGGCAAATTGAATATGCAGGACAACGTGACATTGGCTATAATACAGCTCAATTGCTCGAAATTGGACTCGAAGGTGATCTAGGAAAAAACTATGAGGCAATCAAATCAGAATTGATCAATAAGGGAGTCGCTACCGCTGTCACACGAATAGGATCTTCAATCACAGGCAGTTCCGGCAATTCTTGGGGAGGTTTCTCCTGGCAGGGAGCTACTCCCGAACAAGAGAAAAAAATGGGTTTTAATCTGGGAAGAGCGGAAAGTGATCTTGTCAAAACTCTTGGATTAAGGCTCGTAGCAGGACGTGATATTGATTATTCGAGATTAGCAGCCGATAGTACTGCTGCGTTACTGAATGAAGCTGCTGTCAAGGAAATGAAATTGGAAAATCCTGTCGGGAGCTTTCTTAAATGGGGTGACAACAGCTATACCATCGTCGGTGTAATCAACGACTATATCAGTGGCTCCCCCTATAGTCCCGTAAAACCAATGCTCATATATGCTAACAAAACAGCATTATTCAATTTGGTTATACGTACCTGTCCAAACAGAGCGATGGAAATGAGCCTAAAGCAAATCGAGGAAATTATTAAAAAATTCAATCCAGCCTACCCCTTTGAGTACCAGTTTGTGGATCAGAAATTTGCAGCTAAATTCAACGATCAGCAACAGACAGCTAAACTCGCGTTCATTTTTTCGGGATTAGCTATTTTCATCTCTTGCCTGGGCTTATTTGGGCTTGCTTCTTATATTGCTGAACTGAAAACTAAAGAAATTGGCATTCGTAAGGTACTCGGTGCTTCGGTAAGTGGGATTACCGCCATGTTATCCAAAGATTTTGTGAAGCTTGTCATTATTTCCATTCTGATTGCTTCACCAATAGCCTGGTGGCTGATGAACAAATGGCTACAGGACTTTTCCTATCGCATTGAAATACAATGGTGGTTTTTTGCATTAGCGGGAATTTCTGCCTTATTCGTGGCTTTCTTTACGGTAAGTACGCAAGCCATAAAGGCTGCCAATAGTAATCCGGTAAAAACGTTGAGGGATGAATAGCGATCAAGATAGTTAGAAAGTCATCGTTATAACCATCAGAAACAATTGATCCATATTAATCAATAAAGCCAAAAGTTTAAAAACGAAAGAGTAAAAAATCATGATAAGGAACTATATTAAAATTGCCTGGCGCAATCTGATGAAGAATAAGTCATTCTCTTTGATTAACATCATCGGGTTAGCGATCGGTATGGCCGGAGCATTACTTATTGCACTTTGGTTGCAGCATATGTTGACCATGGACCGCTTTCATGAGAAAGGTAATCGCCTGTATGTATTGAGTAATCGTGACGAATTTCAAGGCGATAAGTCAGCCTGGGCGTATACGCCTAAAATATTAGCGCCCTCATTGGCAGCTGATTTCCCAGATATCGAAGCTTTTACAAGATACAACGAGGGACATCAATTTTTAACAACATTCAAGGAAAAAAAGCTCATTGCTAACACTGTTTTCATCGATCCCGGTTTTTTCAGGATGTTCTCTTTCCCATTTATTAAAGGCGAACAGAATGTTAGATTTGATCATCCCAAAGGCCTTGTCCTCACGGAAAGATATGCAAAGGCTTTATTTGGCGACGAAGACCCTATTGGAAAGTCTATTAAAATAGATTCGGTTAATCAAGTCTCTGTGCAAGCCGTGCTGAAAGATCTTCCGAGCAATTCAAGTTTTAAATTTGACATCCTGCTTCCCTTCGAGTATGCAAAAATAATTGGCTATGTAGACGACAACTGGAGCAACAATTCAATAAGCACTTATATATTATTAAAAGAAGGTGTTTCACTAACGGCATTCAATGACAAGATCAGAACCTATTTAAGAGACCATATCAACGCCAGCAACAAGGCTGACGGTCGTCTTTCTGCCAGAAATACGGGCGAGATTTTTGCCTTTTCTTATCCAGATTCTTTCCTTTACAATAGCGGAAAAGGAGGAAATTATACTTCCGGACGTATTGATATCGTCAAACTATTTGCTTGGATTGGTGTATTTATTTTATTGGTAGCCAGCATCAATTTTATGAATTTAAGCACGGCGCGTTCCGAACGCCGTGCGAAAGAGGTCGGTGTCCGCAAAGTAATCGGTGCTAATAAGACGAGCCTAATGGCGCAGTTCCTGGTTGAAAGCATATTGATTAGCCTGATCGGCATGGTACTCGCGACTATACTTGTTTTTATTGTCCTGCCATTTTTTAACGAGCTTGTCGGAAAACAGCTTAGCTTATCGTTATTAAACTTACCAACCTGGCTTTTTTTAATTGGTTTTGCCTTATTTACGGGTGTGTTAGCGGGTACCTACCCGGCCTTTTTTCTTTCTTCATTTCAGCCTATCAAGACCCTGAAAGGAAAATTTGTTTCTAAAACAAGAGGCCTTAGTATTCGCTCGCTCTTAGTCGTCGTTCAATTTAGTCTCGCTATTATATTGATTATCGCGACAGTCATTGTGGCCAAACAAATCCAATATACCAAACAGCGCGACCGCGGTTATAATGAAAATGGGCTGCTTTACAGCAGTATCCAAGGTGACCTCGAAAAGAATTATAAGATTCTCAGAGACGAATTACTAGCCAGTAATGCCGTTGTTTCTGTATCAAAAAATATGTCGCCGGTAACAGATTTCTACAGCAATGGCTGGGGATTTACATCTGGTATACCAACGGAACAGGACAAACGCATTTCTTATAACCGATTTAGTACCGATGCCGATGCCGTAAAAAATCTAGGCCTAACGCTTACACAGGGGCGGGATATCGATATTTACAAATTTGCGACAGACAGTACGGCTTTGATTTTAAATGAATCCGCAGTAAAAAGTTTGCATCTCAAAAATCCGGTTAATAGCATTGTAGATGGCGATGGCACAAAGTGGACCGTAGTTGGGGTTGTCAAAGATTTTATTATTGGATCACCTTTCGGAGACAATAAACCCATGGTGATATTAGGGCCACAAGCCTGGTTTACAACGATTCATTATCGTTTAAATACAAACAACAACATCGCGGACAACTTAAAAACAATTGAGTCAATCTTTAAAAAGTTCAACCCAGACTACCCTTTTGAATATCAATTTATTGACAAAACATACGAAGAAAAATTTAAGGAAACAAAAGCGATAGGTACACTAGCTATGGTCTTTGCTGGACTGACTATCTTTATTTCCTGCCTCGGCTTACTGGCTTTGATTGCCTATATGGCCGAAACTCGGATGAAAGAAATTGCCGTTCGTAAAGTTCTCGGAGCAAGTGCCACCCAAGTAACATCTCTACTTTCGATCGATTTTATCAAGCTCGTCGTTGTCGCCATTTTTATCGCAACACCTATTGCTTGGTGGGCTATGGACAAATGGCTACAAGATTACAGCTATCGGATTGCGATACAATGGTATTACTTTGTCATCGCTGGATTATTGGCTATCCTGATCAGTATGGCAACGATAAGTTATCAAGCAATTAAGGCTGCATTAAGTAATCCCGTCGATAGTTTACGTGATGAGTAACTAAAGTTTAACGTTTTTTTTCGATAGCATTAAACCAGGTAGAAGACGATGAATTCATTCAAACTTGCCCTTCGCAGCATTATAAAAAACCGACAATATACTTGGATCAATATCTTAGGGTTAAGTATGGGTTTCTCCCTGTGTCTTCTCGTATTCGCTCTTGTCATTGAAGAAAATTCGTATGACAAAAGCTGGAAAAATGCCGATCACCTCTTTCGGATTGTTACCATAGATTCTACTGCTGGCCTTGAACGACAGATGTCGAGAACATTCGTTAATTTAAGCACAGAACTCAAACAAGTATTTCCAGAGATTCAAAATGAGGCTCGTATAGAATCTAGAAAATACTATCTAAAACCGGATGCTAACTCAACACAATCCATAGGCATACAAGCACTGGAATCGGAAACCAACATCTTGGACATGTTGAGCATCAAGCTTCTTGAAGGCAATCCTAAGCAGCTGGTCCAAGGAAAAACAAACTTACTCATCGACAAAGAATTCAAAGAAAAATATTTTAGGAATGAAAATGTCATTGGAAAAGTCATCCAAAGTGCCGACCCCTATAGTGATCAGCCATCTGATTATATTATTACGGGAGTTATGGATAATCTTCCTTATAATTCAACGCTCAGAGCTTCCATCATTGCTTTAGTTCCGAAGATATCGATGGAATTAAACAAAGATGGCTCGGGCTACTACACCGAACAATTTGTACAGCTAAAACCCGGGACACCAAGAGTAGATCTTGAGCAGAAATTAAATCATTGGTATAAAGGATTCCTCAGTCCAAATACAAAACATGTAACTACCTTTCGCCTTCAGCCTATTCAGGACATCTATATGGAGCCATTAGGCAGCGCAGAAATCAGTGGCAACCAAAAAACAACAAACATATTTGTAGGCGTTGCCGTTTTGGTCTTTATTATTTCCTGTATCAATTTTATTAATATCTATGCTGTAAGAACCGTTAAAAGATTAAGAGCACTTCATATACATCAGATCCTAGGAGCCAGCCGCCCCCAAATGATCAGGCGTATGCTATTAGAAACAATCCTACTTTTTTTTATTTCCGCAATATGCAGTTTAGTCCTTTTTAAACTTGGATTGTCCCAACTAGAACACTTTATAGGCTATGATCTCGCTTATGTGAGATCCTTACAGCTCCCTTTGCTATTGGCCTTTCTGACGGTATCGATCATCCTTGGTCTATTGATTGGCTTTTATCCCGCATGGCTGATCTCTGGTATTAAGAGTTCGGATGCCTTGAAGAATAAACTGTCAAAAATCCCTAATGCCGAAGTGTTGATTAAAAAAATGCTTATTACAACACAATTTAGTCTTGCTATTATCGTCCTCATAGGACTTATAACAATTAAGTCACAACTTAACTATATGCAATCAGCACCACTGGGAATGGAAGTCAAAAATGTGCTAAATATCGACTATTTCAATAAGGGCTCACAAAATACAAGTATAAAAGATCAAATTAGTCAACTTACCGGTATTGAATCGATCAGCGTCGCTGCCTGGACACCAACGATCGGTTCAGGCTACCTTGCCAAGACAATTGTAGATAAAGACGATCCGGAAAAAAACATCCAAGTCAGTTTTATCGGTGGGGATAAGGATCTGTCCAAGACTTTGGGAATCCAGTTGATTAAAGGTCGATTATTGACTCCTGAAGATTATACGCATGTTGAAATGGGAGCAGAAGATGACGGAGAGATCAATAATGTCCTTGTGACCGAAAGCACCGCAAGAAAGCTTGGGATAGACAAACTCGGTATCTTATATAAAGACCTTCAAATTATCCCCGTCGGGATCATTAAAGATTTTCATAGTGAGTCTTTTCGTCTAAAGATGGTACCGACTGTGATTTTAGCAAAAGATTTTAATGGAAGCGGCAATATTCTGATAAAAGTGGCGGAAGGACAAGAACAGCAAATCCTTCGATCGGTATCTAAAATCATTCAGCGTACCTATCCTGACAAACACGTTTCACTTCAATGGATCGATGAGTTAATTGCAGAACAATATGAAAAGGAAAATAAGCAAGTACAATTGTTTATTTTATTTAGTGCTTTGGCGCTATTGATCTCCGCATTGGGTATTACGGGCTTAATTATGCAAAATCTTGAACAGCGTACCAAAGAAATCGGCATTCGCAAAGTCCTAGGCGCAACTGTGCTCGACATATCACATCTCTTTTCAAAAGATTATCTCATCTTAACGTCATTAGCTATTTTTATTGCCAGCCCAATAGCCTGGTATTTTTCAAAAAAATGGCTTGAAGATTATGCCTACAATGTGGGGGTACAATGGTGGTTCTTTATCCTTGCAGCAGCGGCAACCTTTTTGATCAGTATGATTACTGTCAATATCCAAACAATACGCGCGGCGCTAAGCAATCCCGTAGATAGCTTACGAAACGAGTAAATATTTATTTATAGTAATAGAGGGGGCCTCAATATGATCAAGAATAATTTAAAAATAGCATGGCGAAATTTAACCCGCAATTTCTCCACTTCGTTTATCAACATCGTTGGATTGGCCATGGGAATTGCAACCTGTTTGCTGATCAGTTTATACGTAAGTCATGAATTTAGCTTTGATCGTTTTAATGCGCATGCAGATCGAATTGTACGTGTTGTTTTCAGAGGAACTGTTAAGGGCGGAACGATCAATGAGGCACATGTGATGCCACCTGTTGCTTCGACCATGAAGTCAGAGCTGCCCGAAGTTGAAGAAACGGCACGACTAAGAATCGGTGGATCCCCCCTATTTGTTGTCAACAATAAAGTTTTCCACGAAGAAAAAATGGCTTACGTGGATGCTTCGTTTTTTAAAATTTTCACACTTCCTTTTATTAAAGGGAATTTGTCTACAGCTATTTCTTCCCCTAATTCTGCAGTGATATCCGAATCCACCGCCATAAAATTCTTCGGTACAAACGATGTTGTCGGTCGAGACCTCATCATCAAAGACAATCCAACTATTCTCAAAATCACTGGCGTAATTAAAGATGTTCCTCAAAACTCCCATTTTCATTTTGATGTATTTACCTCTTTGGATGCACTGGAAGATTCACGATCAGATTCGTGGATGACCTCCGAGTATTATACTTATGCGCTGCTTTCGAAAAATGCGTCACGTGAAAAGCTCGAAAAAAACTTAGCCGCCCTATTCGACAAACATGTAGCCACACAATTTATGGCCGGCTTTGGTATGAGTTACCAAGAATACAAAAAATCGGGAAATAAGATCGGGCTTTACCTACAGCCACTTACGGATATCCACCTGCATTCGAATTTCAACTATGATCTCAGTCCTCCAGGAGATATACGGTACGTTTACATCTTCAGCGCTATCGCGCTCTTTATGCTATTGATTGCCACAATTAATTTCATGAATCTATCTACAGCCAGTGGTTTTAGGCGCTGTAAAGAAGTAGGAGTTCGAAAAGTATTAGGTGCAGATAAGCAAAATCTCATGCGGCAATTTATGCTGGAGGGTGTCCTACTGACCTATATTGCTTTGGGAGTAGCCTTAGGAATTGTTTTACTTGCCCTTCCTCTATTTAATCAGATTTCAGGAAAAGAAATTGAAATTCAAAAACTTAACGCTTTTAAAATTATCCCACTCCTACTGATTTTTGGTTTAGCGGTCGGTCTATTTTCTAGCAGCTATCCCGCCTTATATTTATCCTCATTTAATCCGCTACGCGTATTAAAAGGAAAGATAAGCCGTTCGACTAAAGGTTTGAATTTACGAAGTGGCCTCGTTGTATTTCAATTTATCATTTCCGTCGGACTTATCTTTGGGACCGTGGTCGTTGTTCAGCAGCTGGATTATATGCGTCATATTAAACTTGGATATAACAAGGATAATGTCCTTATTATACCGAGCTGGCCTTTAGGGAAAAACGAAAAGATATATTATAATTTATTGATGCAAGATAGCAGAATCAAGCATGTCTCGCATTCGTCCTATCTCCCTGCCGGAGAAAGTAACAACAACAATTTTTTCATCTATCCAGATGGCAATACTGATCAATGGGTCAAAACGATTCGTTACGATATAGATGAAGAATATATTCCGGTTATGGGTATGCAGCTTAAAGAAGGACGAAATTTCGCAAAAACATTTGGCAATGACAGCCTTTCTGTCATCATCAATGAAACCGCAGCAAAAGATCTAGGTTGGAACGATCATAGCCTTGGTAAAATATTGACCAATAAAGACAACAAAAGCTATCGTGTTATTGGTGTCGTTAAGGATTTCCATTTTCGCTCTTTGCATGAGCAGATCTCCCCGCTTGTGATGGTTCTTAGCGATCAAGCCGGGAGTTTGATTCTCAAAACCCAAACAGCCGATATGGAGAAGCTTATTCAAAAATTAGCGTCTCTCTATCGATCCTTTCCAACAGACATTCCATTTAGCTATTCCTTTTTGGATGACCGATACGCTCAAACCTACCAAGCAGAAGTGAAAACCGGTAAGTTACTGAGCATCTTTGCGGGACTGACTATTTTTGTCGCCTGCCTTGGTCTATTTGGTCTAGCTATTTTTACCGCCAATCAACGCAAAAAAGAAATAGGGATCCGAAAAGTTGTTGGAGCTACAGTGCCCGTCATTACACGCATGCTTTCCACTGAGTTCGTCAAACTCGTTCTAATTGCCATTATCATTTCTTCTCCTCTTGCTTGGTGGATGATGCACAAATGGTTAGAAAATTTTGCGTACCGTATTGAGATGCAATGGTGGATGTTTGTGCTAGCAGGAGCGCTAGCCGTTTTTATTGCTTTAATTACTGTAAGTTCACAAGCGATACGCGCGGCCCTAACAAAGCCTTTTGACAGTCTACGTGATGAATAAAAATAAACTTGTCTGTTCAGCTGTGGACAAAGCACTGTCCGATATCGAACAGCATGGAAAAGAATCAGGAAGGCAATACGCTAATGATCAACAGGATAATTACTTGGCCAAACATTTGTATTTTTAATTTTCTAAATGGAGCAAACAAGCTATCAGCAGCTCCACGACCGAAATAAATTCTTATTATTAGACAATGAACTTTACAAACTTTAAAATTGCCTGGCGAAATATTGGAAAGAAAAAAATCCAAAATTTGATCAATCTAATCGGATTGACTTGTGGTATTACTTTTCTACTACTTGTAGGCGCCTATATATGGGATGTACATCAAGTGAATAGCAGCATCAAAAATATTGATCGACAATTTTTATTGCAAAGTAAGTATAAGAAAGAAGGATTTGGTATTAACCTCACCACATTGGGAGCACTTCCTAAAGCTTTAAAGGAAGAGTATCCCAACCTGGTATCCAATTATTATCGGATCGACGGATTGACAGGCATCGTGGCAAACGGAGCAACAATACATGAAGAAGGCATGTCTCTGGGAGATCCTAGCCTATTGACGATGTTCGGTTTCCATATTTTAGCAGGCAATGCCAATACCGCTTTGAATAATCCATTTTCAGTTGTGATCAGTGACAAAGCAGCCTTAAAATATTTTGGGCAAGTGAATGTACTCGGCAAATCGCTACAGATAAAAAATTTCAAGGGTGAAAAACATGATTTCGAAATTACAGCAATCATCAGATCCGACGTCCAAAATGCCATTATGGATCTCACAAAGAATATGCATGCAGACATATTTTTACCGATCATTAATGAGGAGTTCTTTGGTCGATCTATAAACAATTGGAATAACCCTTATATTGCCGGTTATATCGAATTGAAACCAGGTGTAAGCTTAGATCGAGTAGATGCCGCCATCGAAACGTTGGTAAGAAAAAATACCGATAGGGAATTTTCCAGTGAATATAGCCCCGATCTAAAGCCATTAAAAACCTATTATTTGGATGACAACCAAGGGGCCGTCCGCAAAATGATACAGACATTGATTTGGACTGCCATTTTTATCTTGATCATGGCTATCATCAATTTCATCAATTTTAGTATCGCTCAGCACATTACGCGATTAAAGGAAATCGGTGTTCGCAAGATGATGGGATCATCTCGAGTGCAGCTTATTAGACAACTGATGACTGAGTATATCCTGATCGTGACCATAGCAGCATTGATCAGTCTGCCAATTTATATTGTCACAAGTCCAATTTTCGAACATATCTTGATGCGTAAGCTGCCTACATTAATCGAATTACCGATTTACTTTTTTGGATTATTGGGTATAGTGACGTTATTAATTGGTTTGCTAGCCGGTCTATATCCAGCCATTAAACTTTCCAATATAGCGGTACTTCCTGCAGTCAAAAATCAATTTTCGACGCTAGGAGGCAAACAGCTGGTGCGAAAAGTTCTTTTGTTTTTTCAATTTGGGGTAGCCTTGCTCCTGCTTGTCTGTACGCTAATTATTTCCAAACAAGTGGATCTATTTCTCCATAGCAATTTAGGCTACAACAAAGACTATTTATTAACTGTACAGGTCCCAAGAGACTGGTCCGAAAATGGCGTTCGCAAAATGGAAACCGTACAACAGGAACTCAGCTTGCAACCAGAAGTTAAATCAGTAAGCTTATCTTATGAAACACCTGGATTGCTGGGATCCAATATGCAGCCTGCATTCGGGACGATTGACGACAAAGAAATCCAGGTACAACGGATTACAAGTGATAGTCACTTTTTGGAGACTTATGAGATACCACTAGTTGCTGGAACTTTTCTCCCTAAAAACTATGTTGTGAATGCGAATAATAGGCCAGTTGTTATTAATAAAAAGGCCATGGATGATTTTGGTTTTAAAAATGCCGAGCAAGCTATTGGTCAGCAGATTGCTCTAGCTGATCCAAGTTACAAAATGACTATTGTAGGCGTTGCTGAAAACTTTGTAGCCAATTCACTTCACCAGGCGTCTCCGCCTATTATCTGGATAGATGTACAAGAAAGCTCACAAAACCGATACCTTAGTATCCGTTTACAGCAGGGCTCTCTTGCTAACGCGCTGCAGAAATTAGAAAAAAAATGGAAAGCCTTGATGCCAGATGCTCCTTTCGAATATCAATTTATGGATGAACGCATCAAAAATTTATATGAAACTGAGCTGCAGCTGCATCGTGCATCACAGATGGCCACGGTCGTTTCGTTGCTGATCGTAGCATTGGGACTCACCGGATTAATATCGCTTTCTATCCATCTGCGCAATAAAGAAGTCGGTATCCGTAAAGTACTCGGTGCATCGTTAGCACATTTAATGGTGTTATTTTCGAAGGAATACTACGGAATATTCTTATTTGCAGCATTGACAACGGTTCCACTGAGTTATCTATTAATGCAGTACTGGCTTCAAAATTACATCATCCGAATAGACATTAATGCACTTACCTACCTATTACCACTAGGTACGTTGATTGGTTTACTGAGTTTGTTAGTTGTCATTGTTGTATTTCGGTCAACCCGATTTAATCCGGTTGAAAAATTGAGAGATCAATAGAAGGTAAGCCGCAGGGTGTGCGAAAATTATCAATATCTTTATACCCTTCCAGTAGCTGTTCGCAACGAACAGTTACTGGAAGGGTAACTCCTTATTCCTTTAACCAGCATAGCTTTTCGATAGATAAACAAATCCATATTTTGATTCTTTCCGAATAAGTTTAAGGTCATCAGACCGATTAAGCAAATCTTCAAGTATCTTCATCAAGTTTTTAGGTTTTACATATGTATCGAGTATCATACAAACCAATTTATGTATCTCATAAGGACTCCTATTTTTATTAAAATACCCCGTGCCAACCTGCGCTTCGATGATTCTCTTGACCTTCCGAAGCTCATTCAATGTAGAAGGTTCATTTGGATCAAAATTATGGCGGATGTCCATTATCTTAAATTCGATCTCCTGTACCCCTTCTTCAATGGATAATCTATATAAATGGTAAATAACCTCCTCAGCCAATGTATTAACGTGCAACTCATAAGCATACTTTTGCTTGGATAAATTCATCCCTAAAGGCAACATGGCATGTATACCCCCCACTTCTAACACACGACAAAAAATATAGTAATCAATAGCAAGAATCGTTTTAATTTTGAAAGACTCAACTTTGCTTATAAAATCCAGTGCTTTTCCCATTAAAAAAGATACTTCTTCGGGTGAGAGACCATTTGAAATACGCTGTAATATCATCCGATAAAAGAACTGCATTTCCAACGGTTGACAACGATGCTTATACACCCGTTTGAACACTTTAAAATTATTTCTCATTATAGTTTATATAGTTATTCCATACAAAGAAATAGAAATAATTTAAAAATTTAAAACATTTGTATAAATAAAAATAACATTTTGTATATTTATCTATACAAAAAAAGAGCATACTAAATCATAACTATGACAAAACTAGGTGAATTTTTAGAGAAGAAATCCGTTAATAAATCGCGAATTGCGCGAAAAACGGGTTTAAGTAAGGCAAGAATCAATGAGTTAACGATGACCGAAACGGCCAAATTACGTTTGGATGAAATGTACCTGATTGCATTGGCTATTGATACAGATCCAGCTAAAATGATGTTCGAATTATGTGATCATCTCCAGCTAAAAGAGATTGAAGAGTAAGCAATTCTCCATTTTTCGCCAGTGCTTAGCTCGTCTGTGCGATACTGAACGCCAAACTGTTCGATATCGTACAGACGAGCTTTTCAATTTTAAAACAAGAAACTAATTATCAACACATTAGAAAAATGGCAACACAATTGATTTCAGCTTAAACGTCTGTTTTGATTATAACTACCAGTCATTCAGACCTTAAAAATATCTGCTATGATAGGAAATAATCTCAAAATAGCTTGGCGGAATATGGCAAAAAACAAGCTGTATTCATTCATCAAGATTGGTGGCTTTGCCTTTAGTATTGCGATCTGCATCCTCATTGTTTTATATATCAAAAATGAGACCAGCTACAATAAGTTTTATCCGGATATGGATAGAATTTACCGCCTGGTCGTTCAATTACCCATTGAAAATAAAACCGAGCGCTGGGTTTCACTTTCTGCCCCTGTAGCGCCAACCCTAAAAGCAGAAATACCGTCCATTGAGCAAACGGGGCGCATCCTACCCAATCCCTTATTTGGTGCGGGCAGCAACCAATTATCATTAAATAACAGCCCTGATAGCCATTACGATGATGGATTTGTCTATGTCGACCAGTCCATTCTCGACATGTTTCCTATGCCAATGGTTTCGGGCCAGCTATCCCATGCACTCGACAAGCCCAACACATTGGTTATCACCAGAAGCAAAGCCGAAAAATACTTTAAAAATGATCCAATTGGGCAAACGATCTACCTCAACAACAATAAATCGAAGGCCTATACCATCACTGGGGTCATTGAAGATATGCCCAACAATTCGACCCTTGCTGGTTATAGTTTTTTTATGTCGCTCGCTGGAGAACCTTTTTATCAAGGCGAACAGGCCGCTTGGCTCAATAACAATTATACGGTCTATGTCAAATTAAAACCCAATGTAAATGTTGCACTGGCAGAAAAAGAAATTTCAAAGAATTACTTAGAAATACATTATCTCCCTGAATATCTAAAATCTGGACGCAAACTTAATCCGCTTTTTAAGCAGGCAAAAATAACCCTACAGAATGCCCTCGAAATGCATTTAAAATCTGCAGATATAAGTGACGATAAGGTGAGCACATTGAACAGAGGGGATATTCGCATGGTTTGGACCTTCTCAACAATAGCCTTATTTATTCTGTTCATTGCTTGTATTAACTTCATCAACTTATCGACTGCAAATGCAGCGACGAGAGCAAAAGAAATTGGTATCCGCAAAACCATTGGCTCCTCCAGGAAGCTGCTTGTTGGACAATTTCTTGTTGAAGCAATCTGCTATAGTATATTATCCCTGATTATCGGGCTCTTTCTAAGCTGGCTCCTACTTCCGATATTCAACAATCTGGCCAACAAATCTTTGACCATTCCTTGGATGGCAGCCTATTTCTTTCCTTCTCTTTTGGCGGCCATATTGGTGATCGGTGTCCTTGCCGGAATCTACCCAGCACTGTACCTGTCCAAATTTAAACCAATCACCGCACTGAAAAACAATGTCATTGGCGCCAAATCTTCGCTGTTTAGGAATAGTTTGGTTGTCTTTCAATTCGCGACCTCAATTATCCTTATCGTTGGAGCACTGGTGACCAATAAACAGATAAACTATATACTAGACAAAGACCTGGGATTTGACAAGGAACAAGTTATCGTACTTCGCGGCATTGGTACGTTATCGAAACAGCTTCCAAGCTTAAAAAATGAACTAAAAAGTCTCCCCAATGTTGCTTCAGTTTCCATGGGCGATTTTCTTCCAGTCCCCATCGATGGTGCTAAACGAAATGGCAATCCTTTCTGGATCGATGGTAGAAAAGATCTTGATATGGCTACACAGGGTCAATTTTGGGAAATCGATCAAGATTATCTGAGCACATTCGGTCTTCATCTGCGTAAAGGGCGGAACTTTGATCCTAGCATGACAACCGATAGCAGTTCGGCAATTATCAATCAAAAATTGGCCGACGAGCTTCATTTAAAGAATCCAATTGGTGCAAAAATCACCAATGGCAATACATGGACAGTCATTGGCGTAGTAGATGATTTTATTTTTGAGTCGCTGAAAGAAAAAGGTTATACAGGGCTTTGCATGACCTTACAAGGCAATCCTTCCCTCCTTTCTATTAAAGTAAAACCGCAGCAGCTCAAGCAGACACTTGCCGACGTTGCTGCTGTATGGGACAAATTTGCGCCAAATCAACAGATCAATTACAGTTTTTTGGATGAAGGATTTGAAGCTCTTTACCAAGATGTGGAACGGACCAAGAATATTTTCACCTGCTTTGCCCTAGTTGCCATTTTTGTCGCTGCTCTTGGACTATTCGGTCTAGCAACTTATGTAACTCAACAACGCACTAAAGAAATCGGCGTACGTAAGGTACTTGGTGCCAGTGCGATCAGACTACTTCGGCTCTTGTCTGGAGATTTTATAAAATTGGTGTTTGTCGCCTTGATCATTGCCACACCTGTTGCATGGTGGGCAATGAATCAATGGCTTACAGACTTTAACTACCGAATCGAAATAAATTGGCTATACTTCATTCTCGCAGGTATGAGTGCCATTTTAATTGCTTTAGGTACAATCAGCTATCAGACTTGGAAAGCCATTCGCGCCAATCCTGTGGATAGCCTACGTGATGAATAACTACAAAACCGTAAAAGACTTTTATTATGATAGGAAATAATTTAAAGATCGCTTGGCGAAATATGGTCAACAACAAACTGTACTCGATCATCAAGATCGGCGGATTCGCCTTTAGTATCGCTATCTGCATTCTCATTGTACTGTATATCAGACATGAGACCAGTTATGACAGGATGTATCCCCACATGGACCGTGTGTTCCGTCTTATCGTTTCAGCACCAAATGGTGATAAAGCGAGGCAAACCTTTGCCTTTCCTGCTCCAGCTGCCAAAACCCTACAGGAGGAGGTACCCAGTGTCGAACGGGCTGGTCGCATTTTACCCAATACTTTATTTGGTGCTGGAAGCAATTTATTTACTGTAAATGGCCGCGCGGAGAACTACCTTGATAAAGGTTTTGTATATGTTGATCAGTCCATTTTGGAAATATTTGCGCTTCCTGTCGTACAAGGGCAGTTATCACATGCGTTAGACAAACCCAATGCGATGGTTATTACCAGAAGTAAAGCCCGGAAGTATTTCAAAGGAAATGCCGTAGGTCAAACCATCTATCTAAACAATAATAAAAATGTATTATACAACATAACGGCTGTAATCGATGATGTTCCGAGCAATTCCAGTCTCTATGGTTATGATTATTTTATATCCCTATCAGGAGAACCATTTTATCCGGGTGAACAAAACAATTGGGGCGCAACAAATTACATTACCTATGTAAAACTGAAGGCGAATAGCGATATTGTTAACGCCCAGCTCAACATTTCGAAAAACTATATTCAGGACCATTATATTCTGATCAATAAAAAAAATGGGATGAAAATATCACCCGAAATGATGCAGTCAACCGTATTACTTCAAAACGCCCTTGATATGCACCTAGGTTCAAAGAATATTTCGGAATATGGCATGGCCACACAATATCAAGGTGACATCAAGATGATCTGGGTATTTGCTGGCATTGCATTTTTTATTTTATTGATCGCCTGCATTAACTTCATCAACTTATCAACAGCGAATGCGGCAACAAGGGCAAAAGAAATCGGCATTCGTAAAACCATTGGATCTAATCGAAGCACACTGATGATGCAGTTTATGACCGAAGCGATATGCTACAGTCTTATTTCACTCCTTATAGGGTTATTATTAGCCTTCCTGTTATTACCGGTATTTAACAATCTAGCCAACAAAGCGCTGTTTATACCATGGACAGTGTGGTACTTTGTGCCTTCGCTGATTGTAAGCATGCTGTTCATCGGTACCCTTGCAGGTTTATACCCAGCGCTCTTTTTATCCAGATTTCAACCGATCAATGCTTTGAAAAGCAGATCGGTCGCTAATCCTAAGTCGTCCTTACTCCGCAACGGCTTGGTTATTTTTCAGTTTGCGACATCCATCATCCTTATGATCAGCGCACTTATTGCAAATCAGCAAATCAGTTTCATGCTCAATAAGGATATTGGCTTCGACAAAGATCAGGTCATTGTCCTCCGTGGCATAAATGGTATTGCTTCTCAGGTTAGAGAATTAAAAAATGAACTGAAAGCTATTCCATCCGTCAGCGATGTCTCTATAAGTGACTACCTACCCGTCCGATTAGAGGGTGCAAAAAGAAACGGGAATCTTTTCTGGGCCAAAGGAAAAGAAGATCTCGAACTGGGAGAAGGCGGACAATTCTGGAATATCGACGAAAGTTATCTCACCACATTTGGACTGAAACTTATAGCCGGCCGAAACTTTGATCCACATATCGCATCAGATAGTACAGGAGCTATTGTTAATAAAAGAATGCTTGCTGATCTGGGGATTAAAGGAAATCCAATTGGTGCGCAAATTACCAATGGCATGACATGGACGATTATCGGTGTCGTAGAAAATTTTATTTTTGAATCGATGAAAGATGAAGGGTACTATCCTGTTTGCATGACCCTCGCTAATAGTACTTCCATGCTTGCCATCAAGACCAAATCTACGGACATGGCCAAAACGTTAGCCGACATTAATGCTGTTTGGAACAAATTTTCACCGAATCAAAAAATTGATCACAATTTCCTCGATGCAGGTTTCGCCGGCCTCTATCAAGATGTCCAGCGGACCAAAAATATTTTCAGCTGCTTCGCTTTCGTTGCCATTTTTATTGCAGCACTTGGACTTTTTGGACTGGCAACTTATGTAACCCAGCAACGTACTAAAGAAATCGGTGTCCGCAAAGTCCTCGGCGCAAGTTCCATCCGATTATTGAAATTACTCTCCGGAGACTTTATAAAATTGGTGTTTGTAGCCTTGATCATTGCTACACCTGTTGCGTGGTGGGCAATGAATCAATGGCTGACAGATTTCAATTACCGCATAGAAATAAATTGGTACTACTTTGTTATGGCGGGAATAAGCGCAATCTTAGTTGCATTCGGAACGATTAGCTATCAAACCTGGAAGGTTATTCGCGCAAATCCGGTAAATAGCCTCCGTGATGAATAAAGCATGACAGCTACTTTCGGATGTTCGATTCTGGACGTAAACTGTTCGAAATCGGACATCCGAAAACAACTCAAAAACAACATAAAACACTTATAACAAAACAATTACAACAATGGCAAGGGGATTGCATTTTTAATCAGGTGAAATAGTTCGAATTGGTTTAGACATACATATCCAGCGTAAAATGGCAAAAAATGACTTCAAACTAGCTTGGCGTAAACTCCTAAAAAATAAAGGCTTTACTTTTTTAAACATTATTGGATTGACCCTGGGTTTTACGGGTTTCATCCTTTCGTATCAATACATCAATCGCGAAACGAGCTACGATAAGTGGAATCCACATTATAAGGATATCTATCAAATTGGTTTAGAGACAGAAGGTGCTTTTACAGACGAGACCTCTCCTGCAATGGCTCCTTTGTTAAAACAAAATTTACCAGATATCATCTATGCAGGCCGGAAAATCGTCTACAACTACGGCAGTTACCCCCTTTTTGGTGAAAATACAGTTCTTATTAAAAATGCGGCACTGATTGACTCTTCTGCGGCACGAATCTTTCAAATCGAAAATGCAACTGGACCACTCTACAAAAACAAGGATCAAAAAGATGCGTCCATGGTCAAAAGCCACATTGCCGAACAACTATTCAAAAAAGAAGACCTAAATTTTGACAGCCCCCATTCGATTCCAGCTATAAGTCTTGCTCTAGGTGTGCAGGAAACAATCTACGGTACAATCAAAGAGCAGGGTCTATCCATAATTGATTATGATCTCCTTTTTATCCGTGAACCGCAGGATCTTTTCGCCGATAATAATCCTTTTTTGTATCAAACCTTTATCCAGGTTCGGCCCGGTACGGATATCACAAAGTTGACCAATCGCATCAATGCGCTTTACCAGAAAGAAATTGCATCGAAAGATAAAATCCGCTCCTCCAGTTATGCCAAAGGGAAGATCTATTTAGATCCATTGGTCAACCTTCACCTTCGACCAAAAACAGGAAGTAACACAGCTTATATCATCACGTGTATTATTGGTATTCTCTCCATTTTGATTCTCTTACTCGCCTCTGCCAATTTTGCCAATATGATTATGGCACAGGCGGATCAACGCATTAAAGAACTCGCGCTCAAAAAAATACTGGGAAGTTCACGCTGGTCGATCATCAGGCAATTGGTACTGGAAGTATTTATTCTGACATTCAGTGCTGCGGCCCTAAGTTTCGTCGCTTTGGCCCTCACGGGAAATATCCTCCAAAAATGGTTCAATGATGATCTGAAGGGCTATATTTTGAGTTTGGAAACAATCGTTCAACTTGCTATTGCCGTACTATTGACAACAGTTCTGTCGGCAGTATACCCAGCTATCGTACTCTCTGGCTTCAAATCCGTTAATCTCCTAAAAGGTGGATTGACTTCCATTCTAAAAAAGGGCACATTTAGAAACGCACTGCTAACTTTTCAGATCAGTATGGCCATCCTATTTATCTCGGGCATGTTGGTGATTAGAGCACAGCTAAATTACATGCAGCAGGCGGATAAAGGATTTGAACCTGCACAGGTTGTCAATTTCAAAGGCGTCGGTATGTATTACGATAATAAAATCGATGGTTCCTATCAACAACTAAAACGTCGGTTAGAGAATGATCCAAGTATTACCTCAGTCGCATCAGCTACAAATATCCCAGGGGAAGGCGAACAGCCTCCTAAAATGGATTTTTCTTATGCACAAAAAACTGTTTCATTCGCACATGTCGGCATTGATCCTGGGTACTTCAAGACGTTAAATATTCCTCATCTAGCGGGGAATATCAATCAGTCCATAGATCAGTTACTCCGCGACTCGCTATCCAACTATGCGGTCATCAATGAATCTGCCGCCAAAAACTTAGGACTTGCAAACCCCATAGGCGCAAAAATCAAGGGCTGTGATGTTAACTTTGAAATTGTCGGTCTGGTCAAAGACAGTAAAGCTTACGGCTTTGAGAATGTAGTTCAACCGACCATATATTCATTTAAAAATGAATGTGGTACTATGCGCTTTCAGACAACACTTATGGTCAAAACAAAACAGGGAAAGGTCGATCGGGCAATTCAAACAGTCAAAGCAGAATGGGAGAAAAATCCATCCGCAAAAGATCTGCCTCTTGATTATTCCTTTATGGATGAACAATATGCTTTACAGCATAAAAAACAGCAAGAATTGCAGACTGCTTTTAATAGTTTCACAAGCCTATCGGTTATCATCGCGGCTTTAGGGCTATTCAGTATGGCAGCCTATCAGGCAGCATTACGTAAAAAGGAAATGAGCATCCGTAAAGTACTCGGAGCATCGGTACAACTGCTTTTTATCCAATTGAACAAACCATTTTTCAAGCTCTTTCTGATCGGAATCGGCATTGCCCTTCCAATAGCCTACATGCTCATGAATAAATGGCTTTCCAATTTCGCCTATCACATTCAGCTTTCATGGTGGTCGTTTTTGATTCCAATATTTTGCATATTTATCCTCATATTAGTTTCCATCAGCCTCCAATCTATAAAAGTCGCAAAAACAAATCCAATAGATAGCCTGCGCGATGAATAAAAGATAATATGAGCGGTGAGAGGCCCTATTTCCGCAGTCGAACAATAATGATGGTGACTAGAAAAAATATAAAATAAGAATATCTAAGATCTCAATACTAAAAAATGATACAATTAAAAAATTTATTCAAATGGTATAATGTAGGTGGTACACGCTCATTCGTCCTTAAAGATGTAAGTCTCGATATCGCTGAAGGCGATTTTATCTCCATCATGGGTCCATCAGGGTCTGGAAAATCGACCTTATTGAATATTATAGGCATGCTTGATGAACCTGACGAGGGCGAATATATGTTTATGGGGGAGAATGTATTGGAAATGAAGGCAAAAAAAAGAACGCAGCTTTACCAATCGCATATTGGCTATGTATTTCAAGCATACCATCTGTTGGACGAATTGACCGTATATGAAAACATTGAAACACCCTTGATCTATAAAGACATTTCGAGCAAAGAAAGAAAAGCTATTGTTGCCGATATGCTTGATCGCTTTGGCATTGTCGGAAAGAAGGATCTCTTCCCGGCCCAACTATCGGGAGGTCAGCAACAGATTGTCGGCATTGCGCGTGCATTGGCTGGTTCACCCAAATTATTACTTGCCGATGAGCCTACGGGCAATTTAAACTCCAAACAGGGTGAAGAAATCATGGATCTATTCAAACAGCTCAATGATGATGGTGTTACAATTATACAGGTCACCCACTCTGAAAAAAATGCTGAATACGGGAAAAGAATTGTCAATATGCTGGATGGTCAGCTCAAATAATTGTATACCAATTTAGCCTGAATAATCCCTACCCGGCACATACAATGCAGTAGGGATTTTTTTATCTCATTTCTCAAATCAATTTTTTAACTTCGTTAGGATGAATGAGAGAGAGTTGAAATCGCTAATATCGCTGTTGGACGACACCGACCAACAGATTCTTCAGGAAGTGGAACATCAGTTAAAAAGCCAAGGTCCTGAGATCGTACCCTATTTAGAAAAATTCTGGGAATCAAGCTTCGACCCCAGCGTACAAGGACGATTAGAGAATATTATTCATGAAATTCAGTTTGATCAGACCAAAAATGAACTACAGATCTGGAACCTGAGCAACTCATTCAACTTACTGGAAGGATTAATTATCCTTAATAATTATCAATATCCTTCCTATGAGGATCACAAAATTGTATTGGCAATAGAGGACCTCAAAACAGAGGTTTGGCGGGGACTGCATTACGAGATGAGTCCACTGGAGAAAGTGAACCTGATCAATCATGTTCTTTTTGGGTCCTTCGGCTTAGCAGGAAATACGAAGGATTATCATCACCCGCAGAACTCCTATATTGGGCAGGTACTCGACACCAAACAAGGAAATCCCTTAACCTTATCCTGCATCTATAGCATCATTGCACAAAAACTGGACATTCCAATCTACGGCATTAATTTACCTAAACATTTTGTATTGGCTTACATGGATACAGACGAAGAAGGGAATGAAAATGTGTTATTTTACATCAATGCCTTTAACCGTGGACAGGTGATGCAAAAAAGTGATGTAAATTCATTTTTGAAGCAATTGAACCTCAATCCGGATAGAGAGTTTACCTATCCTTGCGACAATGTGACCATCATTAAACGCGCTTTGCGGAACCTGATGTCAGCCTATGAGGAACATGAAAGTTCGAGCAAGCAACAGGAAATCAGAGCGCTTTTCGAATTGCTTGCTTAAACTGGGTATTAAAAAATATTTGCAGCCCGAGCATCCAAAAAGATATAATTCGGCGTCAAGGAGCCATAAGTTTTAGCTGCAATATCCGGTTTAATATCCCCTTCACCTACCAATGAGAAACGCGAAATTGTTCGGTTAGTTAAATCAGAAACATAAAAGAATTTTCCTTCTTCGGTACGGTCGTCTATGGCTACCCCCCAAGGTTTTTCTAAGCCCGTATTCGTACCTCCGACTACATAATCCGGTTCTATATCCCTTTTGTCTGTGGTGCCACTAAACAAGGTTTTTGGGTCTTTAAAAAATAGCACTTCCTTCCCTGATGTAACAGCCAACAGCCCCTTATTGGGAGCATAAGATACAGAACCCAACCCTGTTTTACCTTTGAGATATACTTTCATCATTGGAGCAAATCTTTCTTTGCTGACAATCGTATCGCGAGCTTGGTCGATCAGTTGTTGCCTAAGACCAGAGTAAACAGCAAAGCCACTTCCATTATTTGTACCATCATTATCAAATCCCACTAGTACAAGTTTTTCATTACTATCATTTGAATTGAGCAATGTCAGGGAAGTTGGCACAACATTTCCAAGGCTAATCTGCTTGTCAATAATTGGCGCTCCGCCTTTCGACCCTACTTTTCCACTTGGTGTACTTATCGCATACAACATCGAATTTCCTGCTCCACGATTTGTTACAGCTAAAAGAAAAGGTATTGCAGAAGATCCAGAATTTCCATTTTGTTGGGCATACGTATAATAGGCCAATCCTCTAACATTCGTAAAACCACGGTATCCAATAGCACCTGCATTACCGGGAATTCCATAGATCTCATTGGCAAATGGAATCACTTGAAGAAAGGTATCCTGAGGTGTAAGACTTGCCTGAAAGATCGCACGGGCACTGGCATCAAAGTGAATTGGTCCTCCCCCTTTTGTTGGAGAAAGATACTGATAGATATTGTCTAAATTGTTTGTATCCGCTGGATCGATAATCATCATATTCTTCAGTGACGAATTATTTTGATCGTAATCCGAAAAAGAAACATACAATCTGGAAATCAAAGTAGCACCCGTTCGTACAGGTTCATCGTCCAGTTTTTTACAGGAAGTAAAACCTATTAAACTAACAAAGAACAGGATAATATAGTATTTAAACGAAAATTTCATATATTTTGTATTAGAAATAGCCTATTGCGTTAAACATACAAATCTACTAATATATGCAGAATATCAATGAATTTATATGATTCTTTTAAAGGCAAAACCTTATAAGTAAAACGGAAAGATTTGTCAATTCGCTACTTTTTGATTAAAATTGTCCTGTTTTTTGTTAGCACATACGATTATGGAAAATAAGGAATTTGTAAGGGAGACCTTGGCATTACCGGGAGAGGGCAAAAAATTACTTTTACACTCCTGTTGTGCTCCTTGTTCTGGAGAAGTGATGGAAGCACTTATTGCTTCAGATATCGATTTTACGATTTATTTTTACAATCCCAATATTCATCCCCGCAAAGAATATGATTTACGTAAAGATGAGAACATCAGATTTGCGGAAAAACATAATATCCCATTTATTGACGCGGATTACGATGTTGACCATTGGTTTGAACTCGCCAAAGGGATGGAACAAGAACCCGAAAGAGGTATCCGTTGTACCATGTGTTTTGATATGCGGTTTGAAAAAACAGCTGAATATGCTGCTGCAAACGGTTTTGATGTGATCTCAAGTTCACTAGGTATCTCACGCTGGAAAAACATGGAACAGATCAATGACTGTGGTTTGCGTGCGGCCTCCCGCCATGAAGGAATGGAATATTGGACCTTCAATTGGCGCAAGAAAGGCGGTTCGGCGCGTATGCTGGAAGTTTCTAAAAAGGAAAAGTTCTATATGCAGGAATACTGTGGTTGCGCATATTCTTTACGAGACACGAACAAGTGGCGTATGGCCAATGGGCGCGAAAAGATAGAGTTAGGTAAAAATTATTATGAATAACTCCTGTTACTGGCATGTATAATGCTTTGGTTAGGAATATTTAAAAAAATATTTCTATCCTAATGATTTTATACATACCTTTGCAGGCTCAAATGCAAGATTGTGAAACATCTAAAACAATACAGAATTCCCTTTTCGGGGCTCAACGCTGGAAAGCACAATTTTGAGTTTGACATTAATAAAAAGTTCTTTGACTGCTACGAACATTCGATTGTAAAAGATGGCAATCTAAAAGCGGAAGTTGAATTGCAAAAACAAGAGAATCTTTTGATTTTGCACTTTGGTATCCAAGGCGAGATCCAATTGACTTGTGATACCTGCTTAAAAGAGTTTATGTCACCGATTTCAATTCAAGAACGGATATTAGTCAAATTCACGGATGAAGATTGGACAGATAACACCGAAGAGGTGTTGATCCTATCCAAAAGCGACCATGAGTTGGATATAGCTGAGTTATTGTACGAATACATCAATTTAGCTGTCCCCTATATCGTCAAATGTGAAGAGCAGGGACAAGGCATACAATGTGATCCTGAGATGCTTGCCTTATTTACAAGCGAGCCTGATTCAGAGGAACAAAAAGAAGAAGAAATTATCGACCCACGTTGGGAAGCATTGAGAAATATTAAAAATAACTAAAACAAGAATACGAGATGGCACATCCAAAACGTAAGACTTCTAAATCAAGAAGAGACAAAAGAAGAACACATTATAAAGCTGAAGCTCCAAGCTTGACAGTATGTAAAGAAACTGGCGCAGTTCATTTACCTCACCGTGCATATACTGTAGACGGAAACTTGTACTACAACGGTAAATTGATCATTGAAAATACAGCTGTTGTCTAAGGTAAACCTTTCATAACACCAAAACATCCCAAACAAGCACTATTTTAGAAATTTGCTTTACTTTGGGATGTTTTTTGCGTATTATTGATTTACTAAATAATAACGGATGAAGATTGGTTTAGATATTTTAGGAGGAGATTATGCTCCTAAAGCAACGATAACAGGTGCTATTGAAGCACAAAAACAGCTTACTGGAGACCAAAAAATAGTCCTTTTTGGTAAAACTGAAGAGACTAAACAATTAATCAATCAAGCCGGAGGAAATTCATCTGACTTTGAATATGTAGAGGCTCCAGAAGTCATTGCAATGGGTGAACATCCAACCAAAGCAATAACTCAAAAACCCAACTCAAGTATTGCGAAGGGATTTGAATATTTGAAAAACAAAGAAATCGACTCATTTGCTTCTGCTGGTAATACCGGTGCCATGCTTGTGGGCTCGATGTTCAGCGTTAAAGCTATTCCAGGCGTATTGCGCCCTGCGATAGCATCCATTGTTCCCAAATTAAAATCAGGATTCGGAATCTTATTAGACGTCGGCGCTAATGCAGACTGTAAACCAGAGATGTTGAACCAATTTGCAATCTTGGGAAGTGTCTTTGCCGAACATGTGTTTAATGTATCCAACCCTAAAGTGGGATTATTGAATATCGGAGAAGAAGAAGAAAAAGGAAACATCCTAACAACCTCTACCTACCCCCTACTTAAAGCCAACGACAAGATTAACTTTATTGGAAATGCAGAAGGCCGCGACCTATTTACCGACCATGCCGACGTTTACGTCTGTGATGGATTTACAGGCAACGTCGTCTTGAAACTTGCAGAATCATTTTATGTAGTGACGTTGAAAAAAGGTTTTAAAGATGATTTCTTCGACCGATTCAACTACGAGCAGTACGGCGGTAGCCCCATCTTGGGAGTTAATGCTCCTGTCATTATTGGCCACGGTATTTCGACACCTGAGGCCATTAAAAATATGGTTTTATTTTCAAGAGATATGATCGAGTCTAAGTTCATTGACAGCATCAGATCTATTTTCAATTAGAATATTTATGTCAAAGATTCACGCCGCAATCACGGCTGTAAATGGTTACGTTCCGGATTACATCCTTACCAACAAAGAATTGGAAACAATGGTCGACACCAACGACGAATGGATTGTTTCCAGAACGGGAATCAAAGAGAGACGCATCTTAAAAGGTGAAGGGCTTGCTACTTCAGATCTTGCTGTACCTGCTGTTCAAGGTTTATTGAAAAAAAGAGGTATAGCTGCTACAGATATTGACCTTATCATCTTTTGTACCAGTACACCAGATATGCTATTCCCTGCCACGGCAAATATTCTGGCCGATAAAATCGGAGCAACCAATGCTTGGGGATTTGATCTTCAAGCGGCCTGTTCAGGTTTCTTATTCGGTCTAAATACGGGAACACAATTTATCACTGCTGGCACACACAAGAAAGTCCTTGTTATCGGTGCAGATAAAATGTCTTCGGTAATCAATTATCAAGACCGTAACACCTGCATCCTATTTGGCGATGGTTGTGGTTGTGTACTATTGGAACCGAATGAAGAAGGAATGGGTATTCAAGATGCTATTTTAAAAACTGATGGTTCAGGAGGCCAGTTTTTGAATATCAAAGGTGGAGGTTCACTCAATCCGGCGTCACATGCAACTGTAGATGCAGGATTACACTACGCCTATCAAGAGGGTCGTACGGTGTTTAAATTTGCAGTAACCAATATGGCAGATGTAGCTCATGAGGTTATGGTCAAAAATAACTTGAAATCAGAAGATATCGCTTGGTTGGTGCCTCATCAGGCCAACAAACGTATTATTGATGCAACTGCAGAACGCGTAGGGCTTCCAGAAGAGAAGGTCATGGTAAACATTCAAAAATATGGAAATACGACTAGTGGTACGATTCCTTTATGTCTATGGGAATGGGAATCGCAATTGAAAAAAGGGGATAATCTTATCCTTGCTGCTTTTGGCGGTGGTTTCACTTGGGGATCCATCTATTTAAAATGGGCGTATTAATTGTCCATTTTATGGTATAATTTATTACTTTTGACAGTTAGAATTTTTTAGAAACAAACAAAACCTAGAATACTATGGGTATGGATATCAAACAAATTCAGGACTTGATTAAATTCGTTTCAAAATCAGGTGTGAATGAAGTCTCAATTGAAGAGCAAGATTTTAAAATTACAATAAAAACAAATCAAGAGCCTACGTACGTTACAGCTACTGTTCCTGCTGTTGCTCCAGTTGCGGCTCCTCAAGTTGCACAAGCAGCGGCACCAGCGCCTGTAGCTAGCCCTGCAGCGCCAGCAGCAAATGCTGATGCAAACTTGATAACAATCAAATCACCAATGATCGGTACATTCTACCGCTCAGCTGGACCTGGTAAACCATCTTTCGTTAATATTGGAGATGATATCAATACCGGCTCTGTATTATGTATCGTTGAAGCAATGAAATTATTCAACGAAATTGAATCTGAAGTTTCAGGTAAAATCGTTAAGATTTTGGTAGAAGATGCTCAACCTGTTGAGTTCGACCAACCATTATTCTTAGTTGAGCCTAAGTAATTTACAATTACGTAAATGAATACATGTAGCCTCCAAAGGGCTACATTTTTTGCAAACTTCATAATTCAAGACAATGTTCAAAAAAATATTAATTGCAAATAGAGGCGAGATTGCCCTGCGCATTATCCGTACCTGTCGTGAAATGGGTATCAAGAGTGTTGCTGTATATTCTACTGCTGACCGAGATAGCTTACACGTAAGATTTGCGGATGAAGCAGTTTGTATTGGTCCCCCTCCGAGCAGAGACTCTTACTTAAACATTCCTAATATTATTTCTGCGGCTGAATTGACAAACGCAGACGCGATTCATCCAGGGTATGGCTTTTTATCGGAAAATGCACGATTCTCAGCAATCTGTGCAGAATATGGCATTAAATTTATTGGTGCGACTGCAGAGCAAATCGAGAAGATGGGCGATAAATCCCGCGCGAAGGATACCATGAAAAAAGCAGGTGTTCCTACTGTTCCGGGATCCGATGGCTTGATCTCAAACGTAAAAGAAGGTATTACATTAGCGAATGAAATAGGCTATCCTGTTATCATCAAAGCAACTGCTGGGGGTGGTGGCCGTGGTATGCGTATTATCTGGAAAGATGAAGAATTCGAACCGGCTTGGGATTCAGCACGTGTTGAGTCTGCTGCAGCTTTTGGAAACGATGGAATCTACCTTGAAAAATACGTAGAAGAACCTCGTCACATCGAATTCCAGATTGTCGGTGATCAATTCGGTACGGTATGTCACTTATCTGAACGTGATTGTTCTATCCAACGTCGTCACCAAAAATTGATTGAAGAGTCTCCATCTCCTTTTATGACTCCCGAATTGAGAGCTGAAATGGGAGAAGCTGCTGTCAAAGGTGCTAAAGCGGTGAACTATGAAGGTGCAGGTACAATCGAATTTTTGGTTGACAAACACCGTAATTTCTACTTCATGGAAATGAATACTCGTATCCAGGTAGAACACCCGGTAACGGAAGAAGTCATCAACTTCGATTTGATCAAAGAACAAATTAAAGTTGCCGCAGGAATTCCAATCTCTGGTAAAAACTATGAACCAGAAATGCATGCGATTGAATGTCGTATCAATGCGGAAGACCCTTTCAACAATTTCCGTCCATCACCAGGTAAAATCACCAATTTCCACTCTCCAGGTGGACATGGTGTACGTGTAGATACACACGTTTATTCAGGCTATTCAATTCCGCCTAACTATGACTCCATGATTGCTAAGTTGATCACTGTTGCCCAAACACGTGAGGAAGCAATTTGCACCATGGAACGTGCATTAAGCGAATTCGTCATTGAAGGGATCAAAACAACCATTCCTCTGCACTTGAGATTGATGCGTGACCCTAACTTTAGAGCCGGCAATTTCACGACAAAGTTTATGGAAACTTTCGACCTAACTGAATATCCAGTAGAAGATTAAATAAAATTATCTTTACATACATAAAAAATACCATTCTTTACAATAAGAATGGTATTTTTGTTTCCAAACAATTTTTATGAGTACACCTAATTCGAAAGATCTAATACAAGCTATTAAAGATAAAGGGAAAAATATAGAAGCAGAAATGTCCTTTTTTGACCACCTAGAGGTCTTAAGATGGCATCTCGTCCGTTCAGCAATTGCGATCTGTATCTTTGCAGGTATTGCTTTTACATTTTACGATTTCGTATTCAACGACATCATCATGGGGCCTAAAAATCTAAATTTTTGGACTTATCGCATGATGTGTAAGGCAGCAGATGCTTTCAATTTAGCGGACTTCTGTGTAAAGAAAATTCCTTTTAATATCATCAATACCGAATTAGCAGGACAATTCATGCTTCAGATAAACTCCTGTTTATTAATGGCCTTGATGATGGGCTTTCCTTACCTTCTTTTTGAAATCTGGTTGTTTGTAAAACCTGCATTGACAGATGTAGAAAGACGGTCTGCACGAGGATTTGTTTTTTACTCTTCTCTATTGTTTATTTTAGGAGCACTCTTCGGATACTACATCGTTGTACCATTATCCATCAATTTTCTGGCAAATGTATCCTTAAGTGATGAAATTGTCAACCAGATTACTATTGATAACTATCTTTCTACGATAGCAACGTTAACATTGGGCTGCGGAATCGTTTTCCTGCTCCCGATATTGGTATTTATCCTCTCTAAAATAGGCATCATGACACCTGAATTTATGCGGGCTAGCCGTCGATATGCAACCGTAATTATTCTAGTGATAGCAGCGGTCATTACCCCATCTGCAGATATTATCACGATGTTGACAGTTGCAGCACCGATGTTCTTATTATACGAAATAAGCATTATGGTTTCGGCCGATGTCAAAAGAAAAAAATTAGCACAAGAAAAATAAAATAACAATAAAATGAGCAGCGTAAAGAAAATTGCGATTGGAAGTGACCATGCTGGTTTTGAATACAAAACAGCTTTGGTAAGTTTTCTAAATGAACTGGGTTATGAAGTAACGGATTTTGGAACAAACTCTCCAGATTCAGTTGACTATCCAGATTTCGCACACCCAGTTGCATCAGCGGTAGAAAACAAAGCAGCTGATGCCGGAGTCTTAATTTGTGGAAGTGCAAATGGTGTTGCTATCACAGCCAATAAGCACCAAAATATCCGTGCTGCTATCTGTTGGTTAGAGGAAATTTCGGCTTTAGCCCGTCAACATAACGATGCGAACGTCGTATGTATACCTGCACGTTTTATCGACCTTGACCTTGCTAAAAAGATCGTCACCACATTTATGAACACGGAATTCGAAGGTGGACGTCACGCTAACCGCGTAAACAAAATAGCTTGTAGCTGTTAGGTAAATTAACATATTTTAAGAAGCGGATGAAAAGCAAATTACACTTTTCATCCGCTTTTTTTTATATATTGTGCAGATACTGACACCTGTTACATCAATCAAGGAGATGATACTCGGTTGATCGGGTCAATTAGAATTACAAAATAAGGTGCAGAAAGTCGCACTAGTAAAAAATAAACAATGAAGAAAATATACAACCTGCTTTGGATAGCATGCTCTCTAATGAGCTGTGCAAACGCACAGGACATAAACAGTAAATATGCGGATGAAATCACGGTAGAATCTACACAGAAGCATCTGCGTACTTTAGCTTCTGTCGATTTTGAAGGCCGAGGAACGGGCCAAAAAGGTGGACGTCTGGCAGCAGAATATATTGCCAATGAATTCAAAAAATATGGACTTAGTGCACCTGTAAATGGGTCCTATTTCCAACCTCTGCAACTAATTCGCAACAGCTTTAAAGTAAAGCAGTTTAGTATTAACGATAGACCCTTCCAGCATGGGAAGGACATCTTTGTCATTGGCAACAATGAAAACAAGTTCTTCGAAAGCAATGAAATTGTGTTTATTGGTTATGGCATAGATGATCCCAAGTATTCGGATATCTCAGGCATGGATCTCCACAATAAGATTGTTATGTTGATCAATGAGAATGAACCAACAGACGAGAAAGGGAATTCATGGATTACCAGCAAAAAGACTGCTTCGGACTGGGCAACAACCCGAAATAAAAAAGTCAAAGAGATCCTTAAACACAGTCCCAAAATGATACTGGCGATCAATAGTCAGCTGTCCCAACTTTTAGAGGATGCTGGAGACCGTGCTACTGAGGGTCGCTATAATTTGGCGGTGGACCAACCTGCGCCAGAGAAGTCTGCGATGATTCCCGTAGTCAATATTACAGATCATGCTGCGAACTATATTCTAAACCTTGCGAGAACTAGCCTTGCTGCTGTTGTCTCAAAAATAAATCGTTCGGGACAACCTAATTCCTTTGTAATTCCAACAAATTTCAAGGCTGAGTTTGGCACCAATGCAGCTCCTTTAGCTGATCCAAATATTCTTGGCTACCTGGAAGGAACGGATAAGAAGGATGAAATTGTAGTGATTGGAGGCCATTATGACCATGATGGAATAGATTCAAAAGGAAATATCTTTTTTGGCGCTGATGACAATGCCTCCGGTACTACAGCGGTACTTGAACTAGCACGGGCCTTCTCAAGTGCAAAAGCCGCTGGAAATGGGCCGAGACGGAGCATTCTGTTTATCACATATGCTGCAGAAGAAAAAGGCTTATTAGGTTCCAAGTTTTATACGGAAAATCCAATATTTCCATTGAAAAATACCGTTGCTTGCATTAATATTGATATGATCGGTCGTGTTGATGACAAGCATCTCAAAGGCAATCACGATTATATCCATGCGATTGGTTCAGATAAATTGAGCTCGGAATTATATCAGATCAATAAAAATGAGAATGAAAAACATACGAAACTGGAGATTGACTATATGTATGACAATCCAAAGGATCCTATGCGCCTGTACTACCGCTCAGATCATTACAACTTTGCAAAGAAAGGTATACCATCTGTATTTTATTTTTCGGGGCTACATCCAGACTACCACACGCCTGCGGATACCTATGATAAAATAGACTTTCCATTGATGGTAAAGCGTGAAAAGCTTGCATTTTACACAGCATGGCAAATTGCCAATCGGGAAAATCGCCTGGCTGTCGACAACAGCAAAGAATAAGCGCAAACTATCGTCTGATGTAAGGATGATTTTATAGCACATAAAAAAAGCAAGTAAATGATTGTTTACTTGCTTTTTTATGCGGTAAAACGGACCTGCAGAATAAACCTTTTGTCCACAATTATTGTTATCTTTAATAAAAAACAAGTATAATTTATGGCTTTTGTAGATTACTATAAAGTGCTTGGCATTGATAAAAAGGCTTCAGCCGATGAGATCAAAAAAGCATATCGAAAACTAGCCCGTAAATACCACCCTGATGTCAACCCCAATGACAATGAGGCCAAACAGCGATTTCAGGAGATTAATGAGGCAAATGAAGTACTATCCGATCCCGAAAAGCGCAAAAAATATGACCAATATGGTGAACATTGGCAACATGGAGAGGAGTATGAAAAAGCGCAACAACAATACCGTCAGTCACAATCTAACGGAGGAAATCCATTCGGCGCTGGAGGAAATCCATTTGGTGGTGGCGGTTCCCATGAGTACACTGGAAACTTTGATGATGGGCAATTCTCTGATTTCTTCGAACAGATGTTTGGTAGCAGACGCGGAGGAGGCCGCCAAAGTACATTCCGCGGCCAGGACCTTAATGCGGAGCTCAGCTTAACCTTACAAGAGGCTTATACGACACATCAGCAGACCTTTAATATCAATGGAAAAAGTATCCGTATTACGATTCATGCTGGAGTCGAAGATGGTCAAAAGATCAAACTTAAAGGTTATGGCGGTGAGGGCATCAACGGAGGTCCAAAAGGTGATCTCTATATCACCATCAACATCACACCTGATGCCCGTTTTAAACGTCAGGGGAATGACTTATACAGCACCCTCGATGTCGACCTCTATACAGCTATTCTAGGCGGCGAAGCAACCATAGATACATTCGGCGGAAAAGTTAAACTGAAGATAAAAGCCGAAAGTCAAAATGGCGCAAAAATGCGACTTAAAGGAAAAGGATTCCCCTTATATCGCAAGGAAGGTCAATATGGCGATCTATATGTCACATTGAATATCCAAATGCCGAATAACCTGTCTGCCGAAGAAAAGGCATTGTTCCAACAATTGAAGGATCTAAAACAATAATCTTATGGAAACGACTCTTATTAAAGTCATAGACTTCTGCCAATCCAGAAAGGTTGAAACAACATTTCTGCAAACCATGGAGGAATACGGACTCATACATATTGTCATTCAACAGGAAGAGCAATATATAGATGAAGAAGAGCTCCAGAAATTGGAACGTTTTTCAAATCTCTATTATGATCTTGAAGTAAATCCTGCAGGAATTCAGGTGGCAAGCCACCTATTGGAGAAAGTTGAACAGCTCCAAAATGAAATTTTGCATCTAAAGAATAAATTAAAAGCCCTAGATTATTGATCCAGGGCTTTTAATTTATTCTTTAGAATTTGACATCCCGCTCTGTATTCACCTTGGTCTGCCAAACAATCTTGTCTTGCAATGTCGTATACAAAATTTCGTAATCCCCTTTACAGGTTACAAAGGATCCATAAAAATCACCGGGCTTCATCACGCGATAAACAACTAGTTTCCGTTCTCCGCCTACCTCGCCGTAGGCTTTCATCAACATATAGCCAGTTTTATTGACCTTTTCTTCAGGAATTTTATAATCCAAGTGCGAACGGCTACTACCATCATCGGGACATAAAATCTCAGTCCTACTCGGTGTGAATTTATAGCGATCTCGATACATCGCGACATTAGACATCACAACATCCTTCGCCCATGCGATGTCGGTAAAATCCTCAGGCAAAAGAAAGATCAGCGATACCATTTTCTCCTGCCAGAGACGACCATTAAATGGAATTACAAAATGAAGTAGCTTTTGTCCTTTAAAGGTCGTCGCCGTATAGAAATATCGTCCTTCTTTATTTTGCTCACGTTGAAAAGAACTTAAATCAAGTAGATGGTTTTTCTTTCCTTTTACATTTGGCGAATTGTTGACTACTGCAAGCATGTCATAACGATATTTCCCTTCCAAATGTCCAGAAAATAGCACCTGATAAGCGGTGTCCGAATACTGCAAGTGACGCAGGACTTTCCGGAACTTACGATTAACCTGATGTGCATTAATAGGGCCCTCGCTACCTTGCCAATTTTTGCTATCCATAATATCATCTCCCAGGAATACGGTCAGCTCTTTGTTGATATTAACAAAATACTCATCTCCTTGTACAGCAAAACCGTTGGGAACCACTTTATAGGACTTACAGGAAGAAAGCATGGCCAAAACCACAATAAAATAGAAAATTTGAATGAATCTGCTCTGCATATTTGTGATCTAATCTTTACTTCTTTAAATTTAAACGAATCGGCAATGTGTAAGCCACGCGCACCGGTTTACCGTTGAATAATCCCGGTTTCCATTTTTTCGCACCTTTTAGGAGCTCCAATGCCGCCTCTTTGGTTCCATAACCAAGATCTTTTTTTACATCAACATGGGATAAACTGCCATCCTTTTCGACAATAAAAGCCACTTCAACAATGCCATTAACCTCCCGCTTAATTGCTGCTTCAGGAAAAACGAAATTATCGCCTACCCAAATCATAAAAGATCGCATTCCCCCAATAGGTGTTGGTTGCACCTCAACTTTATCAAAAGTTACTAAATCGGACTGAAAATCCAACGAAAGATTCCAGCGGTCACTCTCATCCTCCGTCCTTATCGATTTTACTTCCTTGAGTTGTTTTTCCGTCTCTTCACTGGATTCAGCGCCCGGGAATGAATGAGATGACATCCGAACCTTTCTGCCCAATGTGTCGGTTTCCTCCCAATAATAAGTTGTTTTTCCGCCAACGGTAACGGGCAAGGAAAGCAGCGATCGAACGACTTTCCCATTGACGATTGCAGGTTTCCATTTCCCACTTGCTTTTATAGCATTTTCCACAGCTGATGCCAGACCATAACCCAAATCATTTTTAGCCTTTATATGGCTCAATACACCATTTTTCTCCACGATGGCTGTGATAACAATTACGCCGATCACATTATTCTTGATTGCTTCATCACTCACTTGAATTTTACTGCCCAATTCCATGACATACTTTTTCATTCCTCCAACTGGAATAGCCAATACCTCCGGATCTTTGTAGATCTTTCTGTCTTCATTTACCTGTTCGTTTTTTAACTCCTCAGGTTGGTTCGATAATGCCTGGTCATCAATCACAGTTAACCTATTGACGCTTTCTTCAACATCCGCTACCATATCCTTGGCCCTACTCGTATTAAAGACCAACGTAGACCCCGCTACCACCAATAGCATGGGCAACACAATCACATATAACAAGCGTTGTCTTTGTACAGATTTAACTTTAAATAACATCGTGATGCGTTGCTTTAAAAAAGAATGATTGGAAAACTCATGTGAGAAAGCCAATTGATCTGTACGTAATGCATGAGCAACCAGCATTTCTGCATAAGCCACTTTATCTGTCGAGCAAATTTCATCTACAATATACTCGTGTTGAAACCTTATTTCCTTTTGAAAGAAATATACAACAGGATTGAACCAATTGAAAATTTTAAGCAACTCAATCAACACTAAATCGTAGGAATGCCCCTGCGCAGTATGGACCTGCTCATGCCATGCAATATTCTCCTTGTTTTTAATCGATTTTCCAATCACAATCCTATTAAAAAAAGAAAAACTCAGGTATTCGGGAGAAGAGCGCAATACCCGAACAAGTTGCCTGATGCGTACCGCCAGGAAAAAAAAGGCGACTCCCACTCCCATCCAATAGAGCTTGGTAAGAATATCCAATAGAAAAAGAGGTTTTTCTTCGATCGGGCTCCCGATTTCGACATCCATATATGTTCCTAAATCGACCTGTGGAATATGATTGGAAATCATCTCCGTCTTGGGCAATTCAATAAAAATACCCACGGGAGCTAATAAAGAGAATGCAACCATTCCAATCAGATAGATCCGATTCCATTGAAAAAAAGTAAGTTTTCTAAAAATCAGTTTATAGAGCACAAAACTGATAATCAATGAAATATTGACAATCAATAAGTAAATCATAATCAAAAGTTTATAAAAGAGTATTGGTTGTTATTTATTACGTTCGATGATGGACAAGATGTCATCAAGTTCTTTGATGTCCAACCTGTTCTCTTCCAAAAAATAAGAGAGCATACTTTTGGGTGAATTATCAAAATAATTGGTTAATAACTTACCTGTAATACCTTTCTTATATTCCTCTTTTGAAATCTTCGGTAAATATCGATGGCTTTTACCAAAAGATTCATGCTGCACAAAGCCCTTCGTTTCAAGAATACGAACGATGGTCGAAACCGTATTGTAGGCAGGTTTCGGTTCCGGCAGTCGATCAATGATCTCTTTGACAAAGCCACGGCCCATTTCCCAGAGCTCTTGCATAATCTGCTCCTCGGCTTTCGTCAACTCTTTAAAGTCTTCCATAACTCGTTAGAAATAAAATAAATAAATACCATTTTGATAAAACATTAAACAAGTTATAACTAAAAAAATAGTTTTACAACTATTTTTTTAGTTATACAATCAATCTACTGATATTCAAAACCTTATTTTTATTTCAACAGATAATCATGTCATATTTATTCATCGAAATTCTTTTTCCGTGAAGCTTTCAACTGAGACTGCTGTTTCTTTCGGTCCAACCTTTTTAGGATGCTGGAATACGGGACTTTTGTTTTTTTCCGTGGTTTTGCAGGCACAAGTGCAGCTTCCAATATCCGCTTAAAGCGATCGATAGCAATTTCCTTATTACGAAGCTGCGAACGGTCGATATCACATTCCAATTGCAGTATTCCTTCTTTATTTATACGGCTTGTCAGCACGGTGAAAATGATCGCTTTTTCTTCTACGGAAACAGCTGTTGAAAGATTAACATCCCACTGCAACAATACTTTGGATGATACCTTGTTCACATGCTGACCGCCTGCCCCGCCCGATCTGGAGAACTTAAATGTAAGTTCACCCACTACTCCTTCTAAATTCATTTATTTTTAAATACTTCTTCTATTTTTTCCATCTTTTTTAATAGAAAGCTCAATTTCTCCACTTGATCCCGCTGTACTTCAACAAGTTCCTGCTCTTTGCGGATAATGAGGTGATCTATTTTTTCGTGCAATTCCCTAATTTCGAGTTCAGCCTTTAGGTTCACCATATAATCATTTTTTGCACGTTCACGATCCTTATCTTCCTGTCTGTTTTGGCTCATCATAATAACCGGAGCTTGTAAGGCCGCCACACAGGACAAAATCAGGTTAAGTAAAATAAAAGGGTAAGGATCAAAACCTTTGTTATTTAACCAGTAGATATTAGCAGCAATCCAAACGACCAAGAACAAGATAAAAGATATAATAAAGGTCCAGCTTCCACCAAACTCAGCCACTTTATCGGCCACTCGATCTCCTACGCTGATCGGATCATTGTTATCCCCATCTAAACTTGCACTGATTACTTTGTTTTCCTTAAAGCTATCGATTACCTGCAGGTCCAATTGACTCAATTGTCCTGATTCATCTTTCAAAAATTCGGCAATATAAGCTTCTTTAAATTGTGTCAGCTCGGATGCAGCCACGTACTTGTCTTTAGAAAAACTCGGATATTCCTTTTTTATGAGCCTAAAAATGGGCTGGCGAATTGAGGCACCCAAAATACGCTGCTCTAAAGGAAATTGATGTCCTGAAATATCACTTGTAAAGTTATCCATATACCGATTAAATGTCTATTTAAAGATAGTGCTTTTTAACCAATCAAAAAATTCACAAAACTATGGCAATTGGTTTTTGTTATTTTACGCATAAATAGTCGAAATTTGCAACACAAAATTCAGGAATAAATACGTTTAATATTACATTTCAACGTGAAATAACTGAAGAAGGACAATGGTTGGGCTAAACGATCTCCTATATTGGCCATACACATATATAATTGTATTTGATATGTATCTCATGCCTTTGCAAGAATCGTAATACTAACATTTGGTCCCCTTTGGGAACTTTTAAACAGATAAAAAAATTAAATAGGAGTACAACGGTATACCGTTAAAAATATACACTCAGACATAAATACGCAAATGAAAATAGGAATTGTTTGTTATCCCACCTTTGGTGGAAGTGGCGTAGTTGCAACCGAACTAGGAAAGGCTTTGGCCGCTAATGGACACGAGATCCATTTTATCACCTATAGGCAACCCGCACGTCTGGATTTCTTTTCTGAAAATCTATACTACCATGAGGTCGCTGTTTCGCAATACCCTCTTTTTGACTTTCTGCCTTACGAATCCGCGCTAGCCAGCAAACTGGTTGATGTGGTTCGTTTCGAGAAGCTGGATTTAATCCATGTCCATTATGCTATTCCGCATGCATCAGCGGCATTTATGGCGAAACAGATCTTACTTACGACTTATGGTATCAATATACCCGTAGTGACAACCCTGCATGGTACAGACATTACACTGGTCGGTAAAGACAAGAGTTTTAGTCCGGTTGTTACATTTTCAATCAATCAATCTGATGGTGTAACTGCTGTATCACAGAATCTGAAAGATCAGACACTTCAATATTTTGATATCACAAGAGACATCAAAGTAATTCCAAACTTTATTGATTTGGATAGATTCAGTAATAAAGATCGCTCGCATTTCAAGAAAGCCATTGCTCCAGGCAATGAACGTATATTGGTCCATACATCTAACTTTAGAAAAGTCAAAAATACGGAGGATGTCATTCGTATCTTTAAGAAAGTACACGATGTAATCCCCTCCAAATTATTAATGGTTGGTGACGGACCCGAACGTAGAAATGCAGAAGAGCTCTCAAGAGAGCTTGATGTATGTAAAGACGTCCGCTTCTTAGGGAAACAAGATGCTGTTGAAGAAATATTATCAGTATCAGATCTTTTCCTTATGCCTTCGAGTTCGGAAAGCTTCGGTCTTGCGGCTTTAGAAGCTATGGCTTGCCAAGTTCCGGTCATCTCTTCCAATACGGGCGGTTTACCTGAATTGAATGAAAATGGTGTCACTGGATTTCTCAGTGCCGTGGGTGATGTTGATGATATGGCAAAGAATGCGATATATATCCTGGAAGATGGTGATCGTTTAGAGAAATTTAAAGAATCGGCATTAAATCATGCAAAGGAATTCCAATTGTCCAATATCATGCCGCTATATGAACAGTATTACCATGAAGTCATTAATCAAACAATAAAAGCACAATAAATATCACTTTAAGGCTTAAGGGATAAAAAAAATATTTTATCTTTGACCTTTGGAAAATTTCCAAAAAAACAATTATGAAATACAAACGTATCTTATTAAAACTTAGCGGTGAATCCTTAATGGGTGACCAAAGCTATGGTATCGATATTAACCGTGTATCACAATACGCTAATGATATCAAAGAAATTCACGATCAAGGTTTAGAAATTGCAATTGTTATCGGTGGCGGTAATATTTACCGTGGTCTAAGCGCTGAAAAATCAGGCATGGACCGTGTTCAAGCAGACTACATGGGAATGCTTGCCACTGTCATCAACAGCATGGCACTTCAAGACGCTCTTGAAAAAGTTGGGAAAAAGACACGTTTACTTACTGCGATCAAAATGGAGCAAATCTGCGAACCATTTATTCGTAGAAGAGCCGTACGCCACCTGGAAAAAGGCCGTATTGTTATTTTCGGAGCAGGTACAGGAAACCCATATTTCACAACAGATACTGCCGCATCATTACGTGCGATCGAAATCAATGCCGATGCTGTCTTGAAAGGGACACGCGTGGATGGTATCTACACAGCAGATCCTGAAAAAGATCCGAGTGCAACAAAATTTGAAGAAATCTCTTTTACTGAGGTATATGAAAAAGGGTTAAACGTCATGGATATGACAGCTTTTACCCTTTGTCAAGAAAACAAATTACCGATCATCGTATTTGACATGAACAAACCTGGCAATTTATTGAAACTTGCAAATGGTGAACATGTAGGAACAGTGGTTAAATAATTTAAATCTGTAAAAAACGTAATCTTATATGAACGAACTAATTTCAATTGAATTGGACGATTGTAAAGACAAAATGTCCAAAGCAGTTGCTCACACCGAATCAGAATTAACTAAAATTCGTGCCGGTAAAGCTTCTCCATCAATGTTAGATGGAATTTCAGTAGACTATTATGGTAGCGCCACCCCACTTTCGCAAGTGGCCAACATCAATACAACTGACGCACGGACTATTGTTATCCAGCCTTGGGAAAAATCGCTCATCAATGCAATTGAAAAAGCTATCACTGATGCTAACCTAGGAATCAATCCTCAGAATGACGGTATCGTTATTCGCTTGAATGTCCCTCCTTTGACAGAAGAAAGAAGACGTGATTTGGTAAAAAAAGTAAAAGAGGAAACTGAAAGAGGCCGTATTGGTATTCGTAATATTCGTAAAGATGTTAACGAATCGATCAAAAAATTAAAAAATGACGGCGCATCAGAAGATGAAATCAAAACTGCTGAAGGTGAAGTACAGAAATTAACAGATGCATTCATTGTAAAAGTTGATAAATTGGCTGAACTGAAAGAAAAAGATATCATGACTGTTTAAGTTTTACTACTTGAATAGAAAAAAGGTCTGAAAAATATTCAGACCTTTTTTATTGGTATGAAGAACTCCTCACTCTTCCCCAAAAGGTTAGATACTTTCTAGGGACATATTTATGAAAGTCGTTTCTCATTCCCCCCTCAATTAGGCGCTCCCCCACCTACAAGTCAATCTCTTTTCAACTATTTTATCATGGACACCTCACGATAGTCTTCAAAAATTTTCTTTGTTGCATCATTGATTTCTAAACAAATAATTGTACATTGTACACTAACAAGTAATCAATTATATGATAAACAATTCTCGCCGTCAATTTTTAAAGCAAGCTGGAATAGGTCTTTCGGCAGCTTATCTGGTGCCCAACTTTATATCTTGTCAAAATAAAACCGGTGCAATCAGCGACAATCCACTGCAGAATATAGGCGTACAGCTTTATTCCATTCGCGATTTAATGGATAAAGACCCGAAGGGATCTTTGGAACAGATTGCTAAAATTGGATACAAACATGTTGAGCTCTATGGGATAGATCCCACTGCCAAGCAATTCTGGAAATTACCCTACAAAGAGTTGAAGAAAATACTGGATGATAATGGTCTTAAAACACACTCAGGCCATTACGATATGTCCAAATACTTAAGTAAAGCCCATACCGACAAAGAAGATCTGGCGGTTTATTTTGATGCAGCGAAAGAGCTTGGTCAAGAATATGTAATTGCACCTGTAACGCCGATGTTTGATCTAAATGCCTTGAAAAAGGATGATTATCTCTATGCGGCAGAGCAATTAAATAAAGCTGGCGAACAGGCTAAAAAATTAGGACTAAAAATAGCTTACCATAACCATTTCTGGGAATTTAGAGATCTAGGTAACAATACGACCGGCGAAGAGGTGATGCTCGCATTTACAGAGCCCGATCTGGTTGATTTTGAGCTAGATCTTTTCTGGGCAGAAAAAGCGGGTAAAAATCCGATAGCCTTGTTTGAAAAATTTCCCAACCGTTTTAAACTTTGGCATGTCAAAGATATGGATAAAACAAAATCCAATCCTATTGAATGGCCTAAAGAAGGGAAATTGCCCATTGAGCAGATCTTTAATGATATTAAATATACCGAAGTGGGGACCGGAAGCATCAATTTCCCTGAAATCGTCAAAGAAAAGAATAAAGCAGCACTCAAATATGCTTTTGTTGAGCAGGATAATATCTATATGCCCAATAAGATGGAAAGTCTTAAAAAGAGTTACGATTATGTCCAGGCAAATCTTACAAAATAAAAAAGGGAGCAATGCTCCCTTTTTTATTTTGTAAGATTGTTGATCTAAAACTCAGTTTCCTCCACTTCTACCGCCGTCTCGATTACTTTTCTCGCAAGTTCTTCTTTAAAATCAATAATATTCTTGCTGATCTTTTCGTCGTTTGTCCCAAGGATCTGGGCAGCCAATATGCCGGCATTCTTAGCAGCATTCAATGCTACAGTCGCAACAGGGATGCCATTTGGCATCTGAAGAATAGAAAGCACAGAGTCCCATCCATCGATGGAATTTGATGATTTTACAGGTACGCCTATTACAGGTAAATGTGTAATCGACGCTACCATCCCAGGCAAATGCGCCGCACCGCCTGCTCCAGCAATAATAACTTTCAAACCGCGGAATGCCGCATTTTTGGCATAATCAAACATACGCTGAGGTGTACGATGTGCTGACACGATCGTTACTTCAAATTCTACACCAAGGACTTTGAGAACATCTATTGCATCCTGCATAACAGGAAGGTCTGATTTACTTCCCATGATAATGCCGACTTGGGCCTTATTATTGACTGACATAGTATTATTTAAGCTTTAACTTTTAATATTTCCTGTACTTTTCTTGCATTGGAGATTGCTTTCTCCCGATCATCATTGATGATACAGACATGGCCCATTTTGCGGAATGGTTTTGTATATTTTTTCCCATATAAATGGATATATACGCCTTCCATCGCCAGTACCTCTTCTACTCCTTCGTATTTTGCCAATCCTTCATATCCATCTTCTCCCAAAAGGTTGATCATGACTGCATTCGACCTACATCGGGTATCTCCCAAAGGCAGATTAAATATCGCTCTCAAATGCTGTGCAAATTGTGATACATAGTTTCCCTCAATCGTTTGATGGCCGCTATTATGTGGGCGTGGAGCCAATTCATTGACTAAGATATCGCCACTTTTTGTCAGGAACATTTCTACGGCCAATATACCGACAATCTGCAGGTCATCAGCGATTTTTTTAGCAATTGCCTCTGCGCGCTGTTGAATCTCTACACCATACAAGGACGGCGCAATTAAAAATTCCACCAAGTTGACCTGAGGATTGAATTCCATCTCTACCATTGGAAATGTAGACACTTCACCTTTATCATTTCGAGCGACAATGACTGCAATTTCCTTTTCAAAATCTATCCATTCTTCAATTAAGCTAGGCTCTTCGAAAGCATCCTGGATATCCTGTTGCGTGACAATTTTCTTTACCCCTTTTCCATCATATCCATCCTTGCGCAATTTCTGAATATAGGGTAAGTTTAAAGAAGCGTTAATTAAATTATCTTTATTGGATATCAATTGAAATGCCGAAGTTGGTATATCATTTTGCTTAAAAAATTGCTTTTGTAGGCCTTTATCTTGAATCAGACGAATGATACGTGATTGTGGGTATACAATAACCCCCTCTCCTTCCAGTTTCTCCAAAGCATCTACATTCACTTTCTCAATTTCGATCGTGATCATGTCCAAGTCCTTACCGAAATTATAGACCGTTTCAAAATCACCCAATGAACCACATTCAAATCTATTGCACAATTTACGACAAGGAGCATTCTTATCTGGGTCCAATACATGAACATTTACATTGTAATTAATGGCTTCCTGGATTAGCATTCTTCCCAGTTGACCACCGCCAAGAATACCTAATTGTAGTTCACCATAAAAATCTTTTGCCATAATTGATTTAAAATCTTATAAAATTTATCTTTTAAGCTTTTTCCTTGAACAATTGTTCACCTAATAAGCTTTCTTTATCTATCTTTTTTTGCAATTCAATAAAAGCACCGATCAGTGCTTCGGGACGTGGTGGGCATCCCTGGACATAAACATCCACAGGGATAATGCGATCTACCCCTTTGACCACATGATAACCATGCTGCCAATATGGACCACCACAGTTGGAGCAAGAGCCCATCGAAATAACATATTTAGGGTCGGGCATCTGTTCATATAGTTTCTTGATACGATCGGCCATCTTAAAGGTAACTGTTCCAGCAATAATGATCACATCGGATTGCCTTGGTGAAGGTCTTGGAAATACGCCCATTCGATCCAAATCATAGGTTGAAGCCATTGCTCCCATCATTTCGATGGCACAGCAAGCGATACCAAAGCTCATAGGCCACATCGAAGATAATCTCGCCCAGTTAAGCAAATCATCCAACTTAGCGACAACAACACCATTATTCTGCAATTGACTCTCTAAACTCATGCTTAATCAGGTTTTTTAAATCTTGGTTTAAAAGATGGCTTTGGTGTAGCAACAGCTTCTTCCGCCGTTTTTTCCACGATGGATGCTTCTACAGCATAGCCCTTATAATCGCGTACCTGATAAGTCCTGGTATTCAGGCTTGCATAGGCACTATCCGGGATAGCTACAGGAACTTTAGGCAATGACACATTTGGTTTTACCCATTCCAGATCCCCTTTTTTCCATACAAATATCAATCCCAGAATTAAAACACCAATAAACATGGCCATTTCAATCATGGTAAACCACCCCCATCTTCCATCTGCTGCAATGTATTCCGACTGCCCGAATACGGTAGCCCATGGAAAAATAAAAATAAGCTCGACATCAAAAAGTAAAAATACCAGAGCGATAACATAAAACCGTGGATTAAACTGAACCCAAGAAGAACCGATGGGATCCTCTCCACATTCGTAGGTACCAGATTTAATAGGATTATTCTTTTTTGGAGAGATTAAACGTGCTAAAAAAATGGTGGCACAGACTAACAGTGCCCCTATCAGAAGAATGATAAGGATTTTGCCGTATTCAGATAATTGCGCGGGGTCATCCATAATGATCACAAATTTAACAAATATTTCGTTCACTCGGGTGAGGAACTTGAAATTACGAATTATTTCTTTAAAAAAAGCTCGAATTTTACGGAATCACCGACAGCCCTTTTGCATATATATGTTGGATCAATCTAATGAAGGGCACAGCCGAACGCCGAAATTAATCAGAAGAGCAATACAATAAACAAAACCTTCATGATTTCGCAGGCACCAACAGCAATGAAGGGGACGGAAGATTCTTTACTGCAGATAACATCAGACACTTTTTAAAAAAAATAGGGCATCGTATAAAACGATGCCCTTCCTATGATGTAACTATTCTCTAAAAATTACATTTTTCCTGGCATTTTGGGCATATTACGCATCAATTTAGCCGCCATCGCTGGATTGGACATCTGCTTCATGACTTTACGCATATCACCAAATTGTTTCAATAACTTATTCACCTCATTGATATCAGTACCCGATCCTTTGGCAATACGTAAACGACGTTTTTGATCAATAACATCTGGGTTTTCACGTTCGAAAGGAGTCATCGAGTCAATAATTGCTTCAATGGGTTTGAACGCATTATCATCCACTTCAATATCTTTCATCGCCTTACCTACACCGGGGATCATTCCCATGAGATCCTTCATATTCCCCATTTTCTTGATCTGTTGAATCTGGGATTTAAAATCGTTGAAATCGAATTTATTTTTACGAATTTTCTTTTGAAGCTCAGCAGCTTGCTTCTCGTCAAACTGTTGCTGTGCACGCTCCACCAGGGATACAACGTCACCCATACCCAAGATACGGGATGCCATACGATCAGGGTGGAATACATCCAGTGCATCCATCTTTTCGCCTGTACCGATAAACTTAATTGGCTTATTAACGACAGATTTGATGGATAAAGCAGCTCCACCGCGTGTATCACCATCCAATTTCGTTAAGACCACACCTGTAAAGTCTAGACGGTCATTGAACGTTTTAGCTGTATTGACAGCATCTTGACCAGTCATTGAATCCACAACAAATAGGATCTCGTCAGGTTTCGTAGCCTCTTTAACCGCAGTAATCTCTACCATTAAAGGCTCGTCGATTGCCAAACGACCCGCGGTATCGATAATTACGATATTGTTGCCATTACGTTTAGCTTCTTCCACACCGGCTTTAGCAATTGCAATAGGATCAGTAGACTCACGGTTCACATAAACTGGCACGCCAACTTGTTCTGCGAGCACTTCCAATTGATCGATCGCAGCAGGGCGGTATACGTCACCTGCTACCAATAATGGCTTTTTATTCTTTTTATCTTTCAGATACAAGGCTAACTTACCTGAGAAAGTTGTTTTACCAGCACCATTCAAACCTGCAATAAGAATGACTGTTGGATTTTTTCCAGTCTCAAGCTCTGTAACAGATCCGCCCATCAAAGCTGTCAACTCATCGTTCATGATCTTCGTTAACAATTGCCCCGGAGAAATACTTGTCAGTACATTTTCACCCAACGCTTTTTGTTTAACATCGTCGGTAAAAGTTTTGGCAGTTTTATAATTCACATCGGCATCCAATAACGCTTTGCGAATTTCTTTCATCGTTTCGGCAACGTTGATCTCGGTAATACTACCCTGTCCTTTTAATACTTTAAAGGCCCTATCTAACTTATCTTGAAGATTTGAAAACATAAAATCTGAATCTTATTCTATATAAACAGCAAAGTTAAAAAAATTGTCTATAGTAACCTCATTAACACGCCATAAAAAATGCGACTATAAAAAATAATCGCATTTTTGCAGGTGAAAGCTACAATATCTGTAATTAATCACTTCTACGGCCGCCAAATAAAATGGACGCATAATATAAAAGTGTCACCAGTGCACTTAGTGCCGCAACAACATAGGTCATTGCTGCCCATTTTAATGCATCTTTCGCTCCCTCATGCTCTTCGCCGTTATACGTCACACCAGCATGGTTCAACCATTCCAAAGCGCGATTTGAGGCGTCAAACTCGACCGGTAATGTGATAAAAGAAAACAACGTTGTGATAGCCAAAGCCCCGACCCCAACAGCCAGAAGCCAAGGATTACCTCCTTTGGAAAAAGCAAATAACATTACCCCAAGCATCAACACCCATGATGTCAACTTGGAAGCTGCATTGACCATCGGTACCATCGCCGAACGGAAACCCAGCCATTTATAAGCTTTAGCGTGCTGTACAGCGTGACCGCATTCGTGCGCTGCCACTGCTGCTGCTGCAACACTCCGGCCGCTGTAAACTTCGGGACTTAAATTAACTGTTTTATCCGAAGGATTATAGTGGTCTCCCAAACGATCTGGGATAGACAATACCTTTACATCATATATACCATTGTCATTTAACATTTTTTGTGCAATCTCAGCTCCAGACATACCGTTACCCAACGGCATCTCGGAGTATTTTTTAAATTTGTTTTTGAATCTTGTTTGGACAATTAGGCTCACCACCATTATTCCAATAAATAAAATCAAGTACATAGCTGTTCAATCGTTTTATAGTTACAATATGACTATCAAACCTTATTCCAATCCCTGAAAAAAGGCGTGTGCATGAATTTCTAAGATAAAAAAAGTCTTTGACCTGACAAAAGGAACAGGTTCTTCTGATCTCCACATGACATAATTGCCAGATCATTTGGACAAATAACTCCGCTTTCAACTTCAATCCAGCAAAACAATTGCGCTGTTTAACAAGAATTCAATACGTATACTCATCGGTCATTTCTGGAGACGTGCAGTTATTTTAAATTCAATCAGGGGATAGATTATTGAAGGAAATAACTTTTGAAGACATCGCCTTATGATAAAACAGAGGATGGGAAAATACAAAAGCGGCGCCCCCAAAGTGGCTCCAATTAAAATTGTAAATAAAGAGGGACGTTTAAAAACGTCCCTCTTTATTATCTATTATAAATAGCCCATTTGCAGGGTCAGATCGGTACCTTCGATCATTTTACGTAAGTTACTTAATGCATAACGCATCCGCCCTAAAGCGGTGTTGATACTTACTTCAGTTATTTCCGCAATATCTTTAAAACTCATATCGCAAAAGTGGCGCATGATGAGCACTTCTTTCTGATCATCCGGAAGTTTTTGAATCATTTTCTTGAGATCAACATCAACCTGTTGTTTGAGCATCTTGGATTCCGCACTTTCATCGCTAAATTCAAGTACCTCAAAAATATCAAAACCATCGGCATTTACAATATTTGGGGCACGTTTTGCCTTTCTAAAAAAGTCAACAATCATATTGTGTGCTATACGAATAGCCCAAGGCAAAAATTTACCTTCTTCATTATACTTACCTGATTTTAATGTGTTGATGATTTTAATGAAAGTCTCCTGGAAAATATCTTCAGCAAGATATTCATCTTTTACTTTCATATATATAGAGGTATAAATTTTCGATTTATATCGATTCAACAATGCCTCTAGGCCGGACTCTTGGCCACCGACATACATTTGGATCAACTCTTGATCGCTTTTTTTTAAAAGTCTCATACGTCACTTACTTTTTTAGCAGTTCGCAAATAAATTATCAGTTCTGTGTTAAAATGTAAATGTTTGCCGTATAAACTATCCTTTCTTATTGTAAAACAATTAATTAATCTCAAACCAAATTACCGCAAAATAAATGAGTAATCAAATTATTACAATTGATTTTAAGATTTTTTAACATTTAAAAATAAGTTTTCCTCTCCACATTTCCAAAACGAAGCTCTTACCCAATTACTCCAATACCACCAAACAAGCTAGAAACAACAGCAGTACACGAGAAGGACAACACGGTAACAGGGCATTCTATAATCCGGACTTTATAGGGAGTTTACAGGGACCTCATCCGGACCTCATTCGGATGAATCCCTATAAGAACCGTTTAAAGTACGATTCAGATTAGTATAAAATTCCTATGATAAGTTAAGTTGGTAGAGACTTATACCGTAAATGTTACGTTGAAAAATAGCTGTAAGAAAAGAAATAAAAAAGCGGAATCACCTTGTCGGTCATTCCGCTTTATATTCCTACGGGGAATGTCTTATTTATACAACGGGAACTCAGCCATCATTGCTCTAACTTTACCATGGATCAAATCCAGTTGGGCATCATTAGACGCATTTTTCAATGCCTCATCGATCAATTCGCCGATTTGTACAATTTCATTTTCTTTAATACCACGTGTGGTAATAGCCGCTGTACCGAAACGCACACCTGAAGTGACAAAAGGAGAACGTGTATCAAAAGGAACCATGTTTTTATTTGTTGTGATACCTGCTTTGCCCAACACAGCTTCCGCTTCTTTACCAGAAATATCTTTGTTACGAAGATCCACCAACATCAAGTGATTGTCTGTACCGCCAGAGATGATCTTATAATCTCTTTCTACGAAGAATTGTGCCAATGCCGCTGCATTTTTCTTCACCTGAACGATATATTCCATATAATCATCAGATAAAGCCTCGCCATACGCGATCGCTTTCGCAGCAATGGTATGCTCCAAAGGACCACCTTGTGTACCTGGGAATACAGCCAGATCCAATAATTGCGTAATTGTACGGATTTCACCTTTAGGCGTTTTGATACCCCATGGATTTTCAAAATCTTTACCGACCATGATCATACCACCACGTGGACCACGAAGCGTTTTGTGCGTAGTTGTCGTAACGATATGGCAATGTGGAAGTGGATCATTCAATAAACCACGAGCGATTAAACCCGCAGGGTGAGAAATATCTGCCATCACGATAGCACCAATTTCGTCTGCAACTTTACGGATGCGTGCGTAATCCCAATCACGAGAATAAGCAGAAGCACCACAGATGATCATCTTCGGTTTTTCACGAAGCGCTGTTTCTTCCAGTTGCTCGTAGTCAATTAGACCAGTATCTTCTTTTACACCATAAAATAATGGTTGATAGATCTTACCAGATAAGTTAGCTGGTGATCCGTGTGTCAAGTGACCACCGTGAGATAAATCAAGACCTAAAATTTTGTCTCCAGGTTTGATTGTCGCCAAAAAAACAGCCGCATTTGCTTGTGCACCAGAGTGAGGTTGAACGTTTACCCATTCTGCGCCAAATAATTGTTTTGCACGATCAATTGCGATGGTTTCAATCTCATCCACAACTTCGCAACCTCCATAGTAACGTTTTCCTGGGAGGCCTTCTGCATATTTATTTGTCAACACTGAACCAGCAGCTTCCATCACTTGTTTTGAAACAAAGTTTTCTGAAGCAATTAATTCAATACCCTCTTCTTGGCGTTTAAGCTCATCAGCTATTAAATTAAAAATGGCTTGATCTCTTTCCATTGTTTTTAAATGTTGTAAAGTAAATTTTGTAGTTTATTTTAATGCCTCAAAGATAGCATATTCCATAAAGAATATCGACAAAAAGGCATATTTTATTAAATGCTCTTAGCGAAACAGCCTTATTTATGCAAATTACCTAATTAGGCAAGGAACATTTTATTGTACCACGAGCCGAATAAGCCTACGAAAAATTTAATGTTTCGAAAATGTCAAAAAATCCAGGTCAAGCTATTTGCCATTAAAAAAATGTATTTTTGTATTGGATTGGTTAAAACATTATTATAATGAGTACAGAACATACAGCAGTTGCTCCTGTTTCTTTAACAGACGGGGCAATCAAGGAACTAAATAAATTAAAGGATCAACAAGAAATCTCTGATGATTTTGGTTTACGTGTCGGTGTCGAAGGCGGTGGTTGTTCCGGCATGAGTTATATCTTGGGCTTCGACCAGAAAAAGGACGGGGATAACGAATACGAAATTCAAGGAATTCGCATCTTTATGAATAAAGCGCATGGCCTATATCTTGCTGGTATGGAAATCGACTTCAAATCAGGACTCGATGCAAGGGGGTTCACATTCAACAATCCCAATGCAACAAGCACCTGCGGGTGCGGCAGCAGTTTTTCAGCTTAGTTGAATTTCAACACAAATGAAATAACAAAGGGACTGCCAATAGGTAGTCCCTTTTTCGTAGTAGCCATACCGCTATTTCCAGTAATATACTCAAGGAAAGATTTCAAAGAATCTGATCTCTATTTAATGATAATAGGACAACAAAGCCCTCTTTCATTTTCCATCATAAATCACTAAATTAGCGACCTTTAGAAAAGAAGCATACAACAGTCTGATGTACAAAGAATATAAGCAGTTAAATTTACCCGAGATAGGTAAAGAGATTTTGACCCGTTGGGAACAGGAAAAAATATTCGAAAAAAGTATCAATAATCGTCCTGAAAGCAAGACCTATACATTTTTTGAAGGCCCGCCTTCTGCAAATGGAATGCCTGGCATCCATCACGTGATGGCCCGTACGATTAAGGATATTTTCTGTCGTTACAAGACTTTGAAAGGCTACCAAGTGAAACGAAAAGGTGGCTGGGATACCCATGGCCTACCCATTGAACTTGCTGTCGAAAAAGCTCTTGGAATTACAAAAGAGGATATCGGTAAAAAGATCACTGTAGAACAATATAATGACGCTTGCCGTAAGGAGGTGATGAAATATACCGATGTCTGGAATGACCTAACCACAAAAATGGGCTATTGGGTTGACCTCGAACATCCTTACATTACCTATAAGAATGAATACATCGAGACCCTATGGTATTTATTAAAAGAACTTTATAAAAAAGGTCTTTTGTATAAAGGTTATACGATACAGCCATACTCTCCGGCCGCAGGTACAGGATTGAGCTCACATGAACTTAACCAACCGGGCACATACAAAGATGTGAAGGATACGACCATCGTTGCCGAATTTAGATTGATCAAAAGTCAGCTTCATCCAGCAATCGAAAAACTAGTTGACGATGAGGCGGAAGATGTTGCTTTCATTGCCTGGACGACCACACCATGGACTTTACCGTCCAACACAGCATTGGTTGTAGGCAAGAAAATAAATTATGTTAAGATCAGGACTTTCAATAAATATACGGGATCTCCTGTATCCGTCGTATTGGCAAAAGATCTGATCAGCAAGCATTTTAAAGCAGAAGGGGAAAACGCATCTTTCCAAGACTATAAATTGGGCGATAAAGTAATCCCTTGGGAACTTGCAGCAGAATTTGTGGGTGAGGAACTTGTTGGCTTGCGCTATGAACAATTGTTGCCTTATATCACCAACGAGGACTTGCAGGAAAATGCTTTCCGCGTTATCCCAGGCGACTTTGTTACGACTGAAGACGGTACTGGTATCGTCCACGCTGCTCCTACTTATGGTGCAGATGACTTTCGTGTAGCAAAAGAGCATGGGGTACCGGGCATCTTAGTGAAAGATGAAAACGGAAAAGAGGTACCTACTGTTGACCGTACTGGCCGTTTTGTAAGTGAAATCACAGATTTTGCCGGAAGATTTGTCAAAGAGGAATATTACAGTGCTGAAGAACGTTCGAAAGAAGACTTCAAACCTACGGATGTATTGATCTCTATCAAATTAAAAGAGGACAATAAAGCCTTCGATGTTAAAAAATATGAGCACACCTATCCACACTGTTGGCGTACAGACAAACCTGTTCTATACTATCCATTAGATAGCTGGTTTATCCGCACAACCGCAGTGAAGGAAGATTTGGTTGCCTTAAATAAAACCATCAACTGGAAACCTGAAGCAACTGGTACAGGACGTTTTGGTAATTGGCTGGAAAACTTGGTAGACTGGAACCTTTCACGCTCTCGTTATTGGGGAACTCCACTTCCTATCTGGCGCTCAGAAGACGAAAATGAAGAGGTTTGTATCGGTTCGCTTCCTGAATTAAAGTCTTTATTGGAAGCATCTTTGACTTCAGACGTTTTGTCTGACGATGAAAAAGCGAAGAATAAAGCTTACTTAGATAAATTCGACACCGAGCAATTGGATCTTCACCGTCCTTATGTAGACGATATCGTTCTTGTTTCTGATGCCGGACAAAAGTTATTCCGCGAACCTGATCTGATCGACGTTTGGTTTGATTCGGGTGCAATGCCTTATGCACAATGGGGCTTGGATCACGAAAAATTAGCCAAAGGGGAACAGTTTCCTTTTAAAGCTGGATTCGATCATGCATACCCGGCAGACTTTATCGCTGAAGGAGTTGACCAAACACGTGGCTGGTTTTTCACCTTACATGCGATTTCTACGATGATGTACAAATCGGTCTCCTTCAAAAATGTTGTTTCCAACGGTTTGGTATTGGATAAAAATGGCAACAAGATGTCCAAACGCTTAGGCAATGGTGTTGACCCATTCTCGACAATCGATCAATATAGTGCCGACGCGACCCGCTGGTACATGATCAGCAATGCTGCGCCTTGGGACAATCTTAAATTCAATATGGAAGGGCTGGATGAAGTCCGTCGTAAATTCTTCGGTACTTTATACAATACATACGCGTTCTTTGCCCTTTATGCCAATATCGATAAGTTCTCTTACGCAGAACCCGATATAGCTTTGGAAAAACGTCCTGAAATTGACCGTTGGATTATCTCTTTGTTAAATTCGTTGACCAAAGAAGTAGACGAATACTTGGCAGATTACGAGCCTACAAAAGCAGCACGTGCTATCCAAAACTTCGTTGATGAACATCTCAGCAACTGGTACGTTCGTCTGTGCCGCCGTCGCTTCTGGAAAGGAGATTACACAGATGATAAGATTTCAGCTTATCAAACACTCTATACATGTCTTGATACGATTGCGAAATTAATGTCTCCGATATCACCATTCTTCTCGGACAGACTATTCCTGGATCTGAATGCAGCCACCAACAAGGAACAAGTTGAATCTGTTCACCTGGCAAATTTCCCAGTGTATAATGAAAGTCTAGTCGATAAAGACCTAGAAGAACGTATGGCATTAGCGCAGGATATTTCGTCGCTGACACTTTCTTTACGGAAGAAAACTTCCATCAATGTACGTCAACCTTTGAACAAAATTTTGGTTCCTGTACTTGATAGTGCTTTCCAGGAGAAGGTAGAAAAAGTAAAAGATCTGATACTTTCCGAGACCAATATCAAAGATATCGAGTTCATCACGGATACCACTGGTATTATTAAGAAAAAAATAAAACCAAATTTTAAAGCTCTTGGCGCGAAAGTTGGTAAGGATATGAAGTTAGTTTCTTCGTCTATCCAATCGTTGACTATAGATCAAATTAGCACGTTGGAATCAACAGGCGAATTGGCCCTAGCAGGCACGCCATATACGATTTTACTGAGCGATGTGGAAATTATAGCAGAAGACGTTGAGGGATGGCAGGTAGCGAATTTAGGTAAATTGACCGTAGCATTAGATGTACATATCACTGAAGAATTGAAAAAAGAAGGTTTGTCAAGAGAATTGATCAACCGCCTACAAAATCTAAGGAAGGATAAAGGATTAGAAGTCACTGATAGAATTAACGTAAAGTTAACAGCTGCTTCAGAAGTGGTCAATGCTGCCAATGAAAATTTATCGTATATTTGCACCGAAATTCTGGCCGATTCATTGGTATTTGAAGATTCACTAACTGAAGGAGAGACCATCGAGATCGATGGCAAAGAACTTAAGGCATTAATCCAAAAAAATTAAATTATGGCAAACAACAACGAGAAAACACGCTATAGCGATTCAGAATTACAAGAATTTAAAGATATTATCTTGGACAAGCTTAGAATAGCAAAAGAAGAGCTTTCCTCGTTGACCGCAACGCTAAACAACAGCAATGCGAATGGTACAGACGATACTGCTGGAACATACAAGACATTGGAAGATGGTTCAGCTACTTTGGAAAAAGAGCAAACAAACCAATTGGCTGCACGTCAAAAGAAGTTTATCGACAACCTAGAAGCGGCGTTGGTGCGCATCGAGAACAAAACGTATGGTATCTGTAGAGAAACAGGAAAACTGATTCAAAAAGAACGTTTGAAAGCTGTTCCACACACGACTTTGAGCATCGAAGCGAAAAACAAACAATATTAATTTTAGGCATTAAATATATGGTCTTTGCTTAGGCAAAGACCATTTTTATAACACAATGAAGGGTTATACTAAACCAATTGCGCTTATTGTCGCAATACTTTTAATAGACCAGTTGTCAAAGATTTGGGTTAAACTCTCGATGACAATTGGACAAAGCCACCATATCTTGGGCAAATTTTTCCAGATTCATTTTATTGAAAATAATGGAATGGCTTACGGCATGGAGTTTGGCGGTGATTATGGAAAACTGTTTTTGACCGTATTTCGTATTCTAGCTGTGGCCGGTATTGGATATGGCCTGCACTACATGATCAAAAATAAGTATAACCGCGGTTTCATCTTAAACGTTGCCTTAATTCTTGCCGGTGCCTTAGGAAATATCATTGATTCCGCTTTTTACGGTGTCATCTTTAGTGATAGTACATGGTATGATAAGGCGACTTTATTTCCAGCTGGCGGAGGTTATTCTTCCTTCCTTCACGGAAAAGTAGTCGATATGCTGTATTTCCCATTAATTCAAGGAAATTTCCCTTCTTGGGTACCGTTCTGGGGCGGTGAAGAATTTCTATTCTTCCGGCCTGTATTCAACATTGCAGACTCTGCCATTTCCGTCGGTGTGGTTTTGATCCTATTATTTCAAAAGAGGTATTTTAAAACAGAAAAAGAAGAAAAATCCAGCATCCACAGTGAAATCGTTGAAGATTAACGAAATATTACCTAAAAGCCTTGTTAATCTCAAGGCTTTTATTTTTTAAGATATTTCAAAATAAAAAGTAAAAAAACTGTAGCGGTTACGAAGCAAAGAATAAAGATTAAAAGGTAAAAACCATATCTAAATACCAAATATCAACATGAAAAACATTAGCTTACTTCTGACATTTTGCTGCCTATTAGGAATACAGGTAGCACGTGCACAGCAGATCGAAGTTTCTAACTTAAAAAAACATATCTATTACCTTGCTGACGACAAAATGCAGGGGCGAGGAACAGGTAGCAAGGAAGTATTTAAAGCAGCAGATTACATTGAAAAGGAATTTAAAAAATATAAACTTGAACCTAAAGGTGACAAAGGGTACCGCCAATCCTTCAAAGCCAAAGTATGGAAAGTAAAAGTTGCAGACAGCATTCGCAATGCGGATAATATCATTGGATTTATTGATAATGGTGCGGACTTGACAGTTGTTATTGGCGCCCATTACGATCATTTGGGAACCGGTCGTCAAGGAAGCTCTAAAGATTCTTTAGGAGTGGGCAAAATCCATAACGGAGCTGACGACAACGCCTCGGGTACTGCGGGCTTATTGGAACTCGCACGCTACTTCAGCGGCAACAATGAAAAAGAACCCTACAACTTATTGTTTATCGCTTTTGGCGCAGAAGAACTGGGCTTAGTTGGTTCCAAATATTTTACAGAACACCCTACCCTCCCCTTAGAAAAGATCACAGCCATGCTCAATATGGATATGATCGGCCGCTACAATCCTAGCAACGGCCTTGCTGTCATCGGCTATGGAACAAGTAGCCAATGGCCTACTATATTCAAAGATGTTCAAGCACCTATAAAATTTAATCTTAGCAAGGATGGCAATGGTGGCTCTGACCAGACCTCATTCTACAAGAAAAATATACCGGTGTTATTTTTCCACACTGGCGGACATCCAGACTACCATATGCCAACGGATGATGCCGATAAAATTGATTACAACGCTTTGAAATCTATTCTAGATCTCGAAAAAACGGTTATTGAAAATATCATGAAACAATCCAGCAAGATGGACTTTATCTGGACCAACTAAAAAACACCCCTCTTCAATGCCATAGGGCTGATGGGAAAGCCAATAGGTAAAACCAAATAAATAAACAGAGCACCTGAATCCGGCTAAAGCAGCCTAGTAAACAGGTGCTCAGCTAATATTTTAATTATTGTTGATGAAAAAAGTTCTAGTGACAGGGTCCAATGGATTCCTCGGTCAAAAAGTCGTCGATTTACTCGCCAAAAATGAACATTATGATGTTATTGCCATTTCAAAGGGACCAAATCGAAACCCGAATCAAGTGAATTATACATTCTTTCAGGTAGACCTATCGGACCGGACAAAGCTGATAGATTTTTTAGCTACACACACTTTGGATGCAATCGTACATACAGCAGCTATGACGAGTGTAGAAGCTTGTGAAGCAGATAAAGTGGCTTGTCAATTACTGAATGTCGACCTTGTAGAATATTTGGCATCCTATTGTACAGCACATCAGACCCAACTGATCCACCTCTCCACGGATTTTGTATTTGACGGCAAAAAAAATGCACCTTATGCTGAAACAGATCTGCCTAATCCACAAAGTGAATATGGGAAGAGTAAGTACGCGTCCGAACAAGTGCTTGTGCAATCCAACTGCCATTATGCGATCTTACGTACTATATTGGTCTACGGAATAAATGCTGATCCAAACCGTTCCAACCTTGTATTGTGGGCAAAAAGCAAACTGTCAAAAAATGAACCGATAAAAGTAGTCAATGACCAATGGAGAATGCCTACCTTTGTAGATGATTTGGCCTATGCCTGCCAACTAGCTATCGATCGGAAGGCGGAGGGAATATTTCATATTTCAGGTTCTGAACTGATGTCAATCAGCGAGGCTGTTGATAAAATTGCCGACTACTGGAAGCTAGATAAAGGATTGATCTCAGAGATCAGTGCAGCAAGCATTGGACAGGCGGAAAACCGACCACGTCAGACAGGTTTTGATTTGACAAAATCTAAGGCTGAACTGGGCTATGTTCCGACATCATTTATCGATTCGCTGGCAATCATAGATCAACAATTCAAAACCTTTGGACGATAATGACAAATAATGATATGATGGAGAAATTTGCTAGAGAGTCATACACAGAGATGAACGAATTGGTATTACCCAATGATACCAATACATTTGGGAATTTGATGGGTGGCCGTTTATTATATTGGATGGATATCTGTTCGGCCATTGCTGCACAAAAACACTGTAGCAATGTCGTTGTGACAGTATCTGTTGATAACGTATCTTTCAAACGTTCCATTAAACTGGGCGAGGTCGTTACCATTCAGGCGCAAGTAACTCGTGCTTTTAATAGCTCTTTAGAGGTACGCATGGAAATTTTCGCGTCCAATTTGCCTGAAGGCACCCGCGTAAAAACCAACGAGGCTTATTATACCTTTGTTGCCGTTGACGCAGATAATAACCCCAAAGCTGTGCCAATTTTAATTCCGGAAACTGATTCAGAACACAAGGCATACGAGGATGCATTGCAACGAAGAGAACTGCGTCTTATTCTTGCCGGGAAGCTGAAGCCTGAAAATGCGAAAAAATTAAAAGCATTGGTCAGCCTTTTTAGCCAAAAGAACTGATACTATATTTTAATCGCCTACATACAGATCAAAAAAGGGAAAACAGCTTGTTTTCCCTTTTTGATTTCACGACCTATCTTATGTTAGGCTTATTTTATCCGAGGCAACTTAAACGTTCCCAAGTGCTAAAATTCGATCAAACTCTTCTGGTTTCAGCGGCATGACAGACAAACGCCCTTGCCTAACCAAAGCGATATCTTGTAACTGCTCGTCTGCTTTAATGGTTTCCAAGGTAACAGGTTTCTTCAGTGTCTCTACAGGCGCCAGATCAACAACGACCCAACGTTCATCATCCGTTGTAGGATCCTGATAAAATTCCTTGACTACTTTGGCTACACCTACGACTTCTTTCCCTTCATTGCTATGGTAGAACAGGACTAAATCTCCTTCTTTCATAGCTTTAATATTATTCCTAGCTTGATAATTGCGAACGCCATCCCAAAATGTACGTCCATCTTTGTTAAATTGCTCCCAACTATATTTAAATGGTTCAGACTTTACCAAGAAGTATTGCATAGTCAAATTTTGTTAAGCGTTATAAACTATTGTTGTGGCATTAAAACTTCCATCTTATCTGCAAAATGTGCACAGTAGTCGCGCAAGTCGCCAATAACCTTTTCCGCCATTGGATCACCGCCAGAAGAACGGATAAAAGAATCGCCCAACGTTTGGAGCGTTTCATAGAAAAAACGCTTCATCTCATCATACGGCATATCTTTGGTCCAAAGGTCAATACGCATTGAATTCTTATAATGTGAATCCCATAAAGCCAAAAACATCGCTTTCGCTGGTAATTCCTCTGCATTATTCCCATCTGTTGATGACCACATGATATTTTCAGGCACGTTGTTTTCATCTAACTCTACCTGTAATTTTATTTCAGCTTTTTTCATTTTAATATTATTGAGCTATGTATAGTATTGAGCTATGTATTTTTTGAAACAGATTCTAACTGCCATCGATTCATGACATAGCTTATCTTTTATTTTTAATTTGACCTCTTACGCAAAAGCTACTTTGACAATTAAACTGGTAACACAAACGACTACCAAAAATGCTAATTGAAATAACCACATTTTTTTATTTTGCTTTACAAAGACCCTAAATGCAATATCAACAACTGTCAATATCAGCAACAATAGGATAAATGCCCCCCAAGTAAATAAAGCTTTTTCATCATTGGGGTTTTCCATAACAAACCAAGCCACAAGGCATGCACTAGCGATATTTAGTGGTGTAAAGCGCACAATAAATTAACGTTTTTTAAAATTGAGGTTTGTTCCTCCGGATTTCGCTCCACCAGATTTACTCTTGCTTTTTGCCTTCGGTTTAAATCCCGAAGCACGTTGCGCCTCACGTACCTCTTTCTGTTTGATCACATATTTTTTCTCATGAAAGGCGCCTTGGTAATCGGGATTGTCTTTTCGTTTTTGATTGTCAATCTCACGTGCAATATCCTGTTTTTCCTGAAAAGGCGTTTTCTCAACAAAAACATCTTCAGGAATGGTGTAAACAGGTATACTCTGTTTAATCAGTTTCTCTATTTTACGCACGTAATACTTTTCGGCATCATTACAGAATGTGATCGCATCCCCTTCATTGAAAGCGCGTCCAGTACGTCCAATACGATGCACATAGTCCTCGATAACGATAGGTACCTCAAAGTTAATCACATGACTCACATTAGAAACATCAAGTCCCCGTGCCGCAACATCCGTTGCAACCAAAATACGGATATTACCCTCCTTGAATGCATTGATCGAGTTTATACGTGTATTCTGGCCTTTATTAGCATGAATGACGCGAACCTCATCTTTGCCATATTTACGTTCTAAAAAATGGAATACATTGTCGGCAACTTGTTTTGTTTTGCAGAAAACGATCAATCGGCTAAAAGCTTCATCATCTTTCAATAGATGCTGTAATAAATTCAACTTTGTCTTTTGATTCGGTACAAAATACAGTGCCTGACTAACCGTTTTTGCTGGTGTGGCCTGTTCTGATACCTCAATAACTGTCGGAAATGCTAAAAAATCACCTGCAATTTTGCGAACGAGTTCACTCATTGTTGCCGAGAACAATAGGTTTTGACGTTTTCTCGGAACAATTTCCAATACGCGATGAATCTTACTAATAAACCCCATGTCCATCATCTTATCAGCTTCATCCAAGACCAAAAATTTGAGTGATTTAACGACAATATGCCCTTCCAAGTACAAGTCCAAGAATCTACCTGGTGTTGCAACGATAATATCTACCCCCTTCTCGAGCGTCTCTATTTGAGTTTTTGGGCCAAGTCCACCGTAGAGTACCACTGAACGCAAATCAAGATAGGTAGAAAACAGTTGAATATTTTCTTCGATCTGCATTGCCAGTTCTCTTGTAGGTGTCAAAATCAAAGCACGCGCATCATTTCCCTGAGCATACTTTAGCTTCATCAGCATGGGCAACACAAATGCCGCCGTTTTTCCAGTTCCAGTCTGAGCGATTCCCATCACATCCTGCCCGGCCAATATTGGAGTAATTGCCTTTTCTTGGATCTCTGTCGGCTGTTCATACCCCGCCTCCGCTATCGCATTTAAGATCTGTTTATTGAATTTAAAATTTTCAAATGATTGCTGCATTTTGCAAAGATAAGGAAAAGAGTCCATTTGACTTTCCTTGACAACCAATACGGTACACATTTACTTTTAATTGACATAAAAATTGGCAAATAGCATATTATAAAGTCTAATATTTTGGTTTTTAAGAGAATTAAAGCATTTTTGTACTGTATAAACAAACTTTTTATCAGGTTGATATGAAAAAATTATGGATGTGTTTGTTGTTCATCACAACAAGCTTTGCTGCATTTGCCGACGAGGGAATGTGGTTTTTAATGTATCTAAAGCGTCTGAATGAGTCAGATATGCAGAAAAAAGGGCTTCGTTTAAGTGCCGAAGAAATCTACAGCATTAACCACTCTAGCTTAAAAGATGCGATCGTACAATTCAATGGTGGCTGTACTGCTGAGATCGTTTCTGATCAAGGCTTAGTATTCACCAACCACCACTGTGGATATGGTGCTATTGCAGAACTTTCCACACCAGAAAATGATCATTTAACAAATGGTTTCTGGGCCAAATCCAAAAATGAAGAACTGAAACCTAAATCGTTGTCGGTTCGCTTTTTTGTGCGTATGGATGATGTTTCAAAACGGATCTTAGGATTGGTTAACAACAAAATGGCAGAAGATGAACGCAAAAAAATCATTGCTGCTGAAATTGCTAAAATCCAACAGGAAAATAGCGAAAATGGCAAGTATGTGGTTGAAGTAAAATCGTTCTACCAAGGCAATGAGTATTATTATTTTGTATACCAAGATTACAACGACGTCCGCTTGGTAGGAACACCTCCAAATAGTATTGGAAAATTTGGTGGTGATACAGATAACTGGGAATGGCCACGTCATACGGGAGATTTCTCAATTTTCCGTGTTTACGCTGATAAAAATGGTAATCCAGCAGAATATGCACAAGACAATGTTCCTTTGAAACCTAAACATTTCTTACCTGTTAGCTTAAAAGGTGTTCAAGAAGGAGATTTCGCGATGATCTTGGGCTATCCCGGTCGTACCAATCGTTGGATGCCTTCTGGAGGAATCAATCAGAACGTTAAATTCGCTTATCCAGCTTGGGTAGAAGCTTCTAAAACAGGTATGGATGCCATGAAAAAATTCATGGATCAGGACCAAGCTGTAAAATTGAACTATGCTTCTAAATACTCTCAAGTAGCCAATTACTGGAAAAACCGTCAAGGCATGATTGATGCATTGACATTACATAAAACGGCAGAGTCGAAAGCAAAAGATGAAGCTAAATTTGACAAATGGGCAAATAAAGGCCCCAACAAAGCAGAATACGGTGATGTCATCAAAACAATCAATGAGTTTTACGCTGCTACAAACGAGAAAGCTCGACATGACAACTATTTAATGGGCATGTTGCGTTCCAGTGCAATTGCAGCCTTACCTTACACAATCGGATCGGGTTTAGAAGTATATGCAGCTGGAGATGAAGCAAGAAGAAGTGCGATCCTTCCACGCTTAAAATCTGCTATCGATGCGGGGTACGAGAAAATGTATATGCCGCTAGAAGAGCAAGTATTAATTGATGAATTGAATCTTTACGCTAAAAAAGCAGGCAATATTGCACCATATATTGCAGAATTGGCAGCTAAAAATAATGGTGACTTTACTGCTTATGTCAAAGAATCTGTGAAGAATAGTATTTTTGCATCTGCTGAACGTCTGAACAATTACTTGGAAACTCCTAACGCTGAAATTTTAGCAAATGATCCATTGTATAAGCTTTCTTCGGCTTTATTGAACAGATACCGTCAAGTAGATCCTAGTTGGAAAGCCCAAGACGATAAATTTGAAGGCGCGTACCGTAAATATGTTGCCGGAGTACTGGCTTCAAATCCAAAAGGTAAGTTCTATCCAGATGCGAACAGTACTTTACGTTTAACGTATGGTTCGATCAAAGGCTTACCACAAGACCCTCGTAACGACGCTGACAGAAACTTTTATACGACGTTAAAAGGTACCATAGCGAAGTACAAAAAAGGTGATGAAGAGTTCGATTTGCCACAGCGTTTGATGGATCTGTACAATAATAAGGACTATGGCCGTTATGCAGATAAAAAAGGACATTTACCAGTAAACTTCCTAAGTGACAACGATATAACAGGCGGAAACTCGGGATCACCAGTAATAAATGGCAACGGAGAATTAATTGGCCTAGCTTTTGATGGTAACATTGAAGCAATGGCTGGTGATGTGATCTTCGACCATAAGCTACAACGTACAATTTCAGTTGACATCCGTTATGTATTATTTATCATCGATAAATTTGCAGGTGCGACCAACATTATTGACGAACTAAAGATTGTTGAATAGTTTTTTTTAAGCTTTTTCGATAAAAAAAAACGAAATTTATTTTCTATTTGATTCGTTTTTGTATATTTAAGGAGTGTTTAGGAAAAACCATAAAAACTAAAATTATAATTATAAAAAAATGGAAAACTACGTAAAATTAAAAGAGTTAGTAGCTTCTATCGAAGCTGATGCAGACAAGTTCTTCAACAATGGTAATTCTGCAGCTGGTACACGTGTACGTAAAGGATTACAAGAGATCAAAACCTTAGCACAAGAAATTCGTAACGAAGTTACTGCTAAGAAAAACGACGGAAAATAGTCTTTTCGGAGTAAACATAAAAAGGGCCTTTCAAATGAAAGGCCTTTTTTTTGAAAGTTCCTGCTGTTATTGGCCAGAAAAACCTTCAGTTCGCTTACATCGTTGTTGCCGTCTACGAAATCATGAAGTTTTTTTGATCTTTACAGAAATGTGCAAGCCATCACTAAGTTATAGATCTTTATCCCCAAATAATCCCCGAAAGAGGCTTTCAGTTTATCATAAACCTGCTGCCTGGTTAGGGGCTTATCTTTCTTCTTTAATAACGTTGCCGATGAAGGATTTACAGCGCCCAATTCCACCTTCGTTGCAAACATGTTGTAATGCAGCTCTGGAACGGCCAAACCAAGGATCATTCCCGGTAATCCATTAAAGGCTGAGGGGCCGCCTGAAACAGGGATCTGATCCGTATAAAAAGCGACGGCATAGATGGAATCCAGTACAAGTCCGTTGGCCCGACGGCATGGGTAACCTGCGATTTCACGGTATTCATTGGTAATTTTCCACTTGATCTTTAATGTTGAATCGGTTATGACAACACGCTCGCCACCTAATTCAAAAACAGAATTAAATGCTTTATTTTTCAGATTCTGATAGCCGCTTATCCCCGACTCAAAAATTCCAGAACGCATCAACCCGGTAACAACATCCGAATATTCTTCAGGAATATGCTCATAGAGGACCTCATCATTGGAAAAGGTCAGTTTCTTTTTCAGCACCTGATTTTCTGGAATCTGACCCATCATTTCTCTGATGGAGTTACGCGTATCCTCGTCTTTTGCATATGTTGCATAGCGTTTGAGCAGGTTTTTAAGAAATACAGTCTTGTCATAGGTAATTGTTCCTTGTGTAGGAAAATAAGCATATTGTCCAAAAGCTGTGGCTCCCCAGAATAAGGCCAGCAATAGGACGAGTAAATTTTTGATATCTTTCATTTTATTTCGATTTTACGAGCATTTTATTGATTTCCCAAGTGAGCTTAACCATATAATATCTGCTGATTGTATTGTATCGGCGTTCAGTAAGCAATGTCCCGTTTTGACTTCTGTCAAAACCCACATTCTGTTTGAGGAGGTCATTAACCATAAAGGTCAATTCCAGCTTTTCATCTTTTCGGAACTTTTTTGACAAAGCCGGACTCAATACGAATCGTTCAAACTTTTTACTGTACACCGCCGTAGGAGCCTGATAGCTGTAGCTAAAATCTGCTCGCACAATAAATTTAGCTGGCAGAAAGTACTTTAGATTTCCTTCAGATGAAAACGTAAATCCCTTGCTATCTTCCATCGCGCCTATGGAATTATCTTGGATAAGATAGCCTGGGGACAATTCAATACCAAAGTCTAAACCCTTGGTTGTTGATCGCTGTAGACCATAATTAAGCCCATAACGTTGTACCTTGGCGTTAGCCAATACGGTATTGACGTAGTTATAATTGTTGCTGAAAGATACGGATGGTCCGCCACCATGTCTCAATTGAAATTTTTTCCATAACTTGCCGTAGTACATTGGACTTATACTAATCTGATTGTTGCTACTGTGGTTCAAATTTCCCCAAACAAATGTAGTCTTACCCAATGAATCAATCGTTGTATTTTGCACCAGCGCATTGTTTGTACGTGAAGCGCTTAAAAAGATGCCTATAAACTTATCTTCCAATACGGAATAGGTTCTAAAGCTCAGGTTCAAATTATTGGTGTAAGATGGCTTTAGATTTTCGTTCCCTAAGTACTCATTCAAGGGATCCAAATTCGACCGTAATGGTTGGATCTGATTTAAGGTAGGTAAACCATTCGTACCCTGATACTTCAAACTGATTGATTTATTTTTTTGAATCTCATAATTGACATCAACCACTGGATTATATACAAAAAATGATCGTGAGAGTCTAGAATTCTCCATGCGGTTTAATTGCGACAGATTACTGTTTTCGAACTTATTCGAGACATTGACCACCAGTTTTTCCAGGGGCTTGTAATTAATTGCAAAATTATAGGTGTTTTTTGTCGTTTTATATAAGAAATCATTGCTATACAGACTATCCAGTCTATCAAAAGTACCAGTATTCTGATTTTTATCGAAAGACTGAACAGCGTTGTTATTTCTGTTGAAATTCAATCCATATTCGAAAGAGAGGATAATCTTTTTTGAAATAGGTTCAGAGTATGCAAATTCTCCACCGGTGGAAAAAGAGCTATTTTTCACAAATTTCTTCTGATTGAGGGTCGAATCTCTTTCAGCAATCCCTTCTTTATAAAATGTAAGTTTAGAAAACAAATCTTGCTCACCGTCTTGTTTATTGCCCGATGTAAAATAGTTGAATGATAACGAGCGGCCTTTCTTTTTAAATCGCCTTACATAGAGCGCTGAGGCATTATACTGTTCTGATCTGGAATCGTTCTTAAAGTTTCGCATGTTATCGTTGATCTTCTGATCAAATTGATTGACAGTGGTTGATTGTGTCTCTGAAGAACTCTTATCATGTCTTTTGTTTGCACCTGCCCAAACCGTTAAATCGGACATGGAATCGACCTTAAATTCATATTTCAAGCCAATATTATGCTTTCTATTTTCGTTGGAGGCCAATGTGCTGCTATTGCTTGTTAATATCGTATCGCGTGCCGCATTGCGCGTGAATACACTTCGATCCAGATCAACATCGGATCGGATATGTTTATAATCGATTCGCCAAGCATGTTTTTTGTTGGCCGTTTTATCCGAATATAAAAATCCTGTATTCAGGGATTTAGGAACACCTTCTCCATTAAAATTATCACCTCCGTCGTAATCTCCCCCCATGCTATTCACTTCCTCATAGCTGAGTCCGCTCTTCCCAGTGTTACTTGCAATCAAATAAGCCGAAGCTTTAAACGATTGATTAAAGTAGTTCAAAAAGCCCTGTCCAGAGTAGAACTTATCACTAGCTCCACCCACATCTACTTTTCCAAATATTCCGCGTCTAGCCTCCTCTTTGAGTTTCACATTGATTGTCTGTGTACGTTCTCCATCATCAATACCTGTTTTCTCAGCCTTATCAGACTTCTTTTCGTAGACCTGAATTTTGTCAACCATGTCAGAACGAATATTCCGGCTTACTAAAATTGGATCGTCACCAAAGAACTCCTCTCCGTCAACCAGCATTTTCTTTACTGTTTTCCCTTGTGCAGTAATTTTACCGGAAGCATCGACTGTAATCCCAGGCAGGACTTTCAACAAATCTTCAACTTTGGCATTTTTTTCCACTTTAAAACTTCCAGCATCATATTCCGTTGTATCGCCCTTGATACTAATGGGTACTCGCCCCATAACGATTACTTCTTCCAATAAGGTTGTGCTGCTGGTCATTCCAATAGATAGGTTATTGTAGTGCTGCCCTGGCAAGATCTCCGTGTAATATTCACCATACTTTGGATAGGTGACAATGATAAAATATTGTCCAGTATCAGGGCGCTCAAGAGAGAACTTACCATTTTCATCCGAACGGGTAAAATTGGTCAAAATAGAATCTTTGGCTGTTAACAACATAATTGTTGCATTATGCAGCTTAAGCTGATCTTTTACATCACTGATTTTTCCTTCAATTCGGGATTGAGCATGAACTATTCCGCAGAAACAGAATAAAATAAGTAAAAGTAGTTGCCCCACTCTTTTCATAACATGGTATTGGATAGTATATAATTATATAAGTAATAAAATTCGTGCACAAAACTAATATTTAGTTTCAGTTAATTTTAGTTTATAGCAAAAAAAATACAAGAAATAAAAAGGTATTAAAAAATTAAAACAAATAACTGATTAACAATCAAATACAAATATAAAATCACAAAAAAAGCTCTTCAAAAGAAGAGCTTTTTTATCTAAACAGTTAGAAATAGACAACATATTGTGTGTAGCGTACACGATGTTTATAAATTTCCGAGTTCCATAATAAATTGAACAGTTTCTTTATTCATATGTTGAGACAGTACACTTGTAATCTGATCCGTCATGGCCTTTCTTGTCATTCGTTTGACCTTGGTATTCTCAAATTTCTTTTTGTCCATCACAACGGTGTTGCTGAGTTCGACTTTTGTTGCAAAATAGGAAACGTGCTGACTAGGTACGACCAATCCCAAAATCATACCGGGAAGACCATTGATGGACTCTGGGCCTCCACTGATCGGAATTTCATTGCAATAGTATCCAATAACATATATGGAATCGGGGGTAATCCCATTAGCTCTCCTGCAGTTATAACCCGCGATCTCACGGTACTCGTCTGTGATCTTCCATTTGATACGTTTCATGGAATCCTGAACGATGATTTTTTCACCAACAATATCGTTATATCTTAAAAATGAACGGTTGGTCATATTTGAAAGTGTTGTTGCATCGAAATCTAGTGCCAGCATCATAATGTACTGCTTAATTTCTGCATCCAGACTCTCGTCTTTTACCGATTCAAACAAAGTCTCCGTCGCATTGAATTTCATTGACTTTTTTAACACGGCATTTTCCGGTAACCTCGGTATTATACGCTCAAAAAACTGTTTTGAATTATCATCGGCCTTAGCGATGAATTTTTTACTTACGATATTCTTCATATACATCGTCTTATCGTAAGAAATGGTTCCCGATCGCCCAAATAGCACATATTGTGCTTTAAGAGCTACGGCCGAACAACAGAAAAAGAGAAAAAAGATATATTTTAACATTTTATTTCGCTTAATATTTTATAAAAACATTTTTGTAAAATCCCATGATAGTTTAAGCATATAATATCTGCGTATCGTATCATATCGACGTTGTGTAAAGACAGAGGTCGATGCCGAACGACTAAAGCCCTTATTCTGATTAAGAACATCGTTGATCATAAAATCTAATACCAACGATTCATTTTTCAGGAATTTTTTACTCACACCCGGATGCAATAAAAACTGTTCAAACTTCTCGTCAAAAGCTTTGGTTGCAGCTTCATAGGAATAAGTGTAATTGGTATAAACCTTAAATGTTTTGTTGAAGAAATACTCCACACTTCCATTGGAAGCAAATACAAAACCATTGCTATTGGTATTGCGTTCCAAACTTGATTTCATCAAACGATACTGTGGACTAAAGTTTAGGTCAAAATTTAAACCTGTCTTGGTGTCTCTTTTGAAATTATACGTAAAATTAAAGTTCGTCGTATTGACTTTATTCAATTGGTGATTGAACATATTATAGTTATTACTCATATTCACATAAAACTGTGGCGAGTTGGACAGTCCTAGTTTTTTGCTCAATTTGAAGTAGACTCCGGACCATACATTTAGGGAGGTATTTGTCTTACCCTCCACATTATTCCACTTATACGTATTGATTCCTTTTAGTGTATCGATATTCTGTGTAATTGGGTTCTTTTCGGTAGAAATATTACCGCCGACATAGACATAATTTCCGGTCAACACGCGGAACGAATTATAATTCAGATTTAATGAGTTTCTAAACGACGGTTTTAGGTTTTCATTTCCCAAATAACGATTAATCTGGTCTGAATTATCTAAGATCGGTTGGATCTGACTCATGGAAGGCAACTGATTTTTACCGGTATAATTCATCCATAAACCCTTCGTTTTGGTAAAGGAATAGCCTGCACTTACATTTGGATTGTACGTAAAGTAACTTCTTGTAATCCCCTCACTTGTATAGTTATTGAATTGTTTCAATTTGTCATTATTGAAATTATTAGCCACAGTGAACTTAAATTTTTCAGTTGTGTGAACTATAGCCAATTTGTATCTGCTGCTGCTTCTATCAAAATCATAGTTGTTACTAAAGCGACGGTCCAATTGATCATAATTCCCCTGTCCATCATTATTGAAAGATTCCACAATAGAACTACTGTTACTTTGTTCAATTCCTGTCCCCACAACAAGATTCCAAATTTTAGATAAGGGTTCAGTATAGGAAATCGAAGCGCTTAGCACATCACTTGTATTATTACGTACTTTACTTTGATCCGTAGTTGAATCTGTTTTTAAGCTATAATTTCTCAGGTCAGAATTTAAATGTCCAGTACCTTTCATCTCATTTCTTTTCCATTGACCATCAAATGTAAAAGAACGTCCTTTTTTCTTGAATTTATGGGTAAAATAGCTACTAAAGTTGAACTCGTTGATGTTATTTTGCACCAATTCCCGTGTATTCTCGGCAATGGTTGTATCTGCGTTTTGGCCAAACTGATAAGCTTCACGCTTGTTATCTGACCAAAGATTTTTTCTTGACGCACCACCTCGTATGGTCAAGAGATTTAGCGAATCTAATTTCAGGTCATATTTTAGATTGGCACGATGCTGGTCATTTTCGGAATCGACATTCTTAACCGATTTGTTATTGATCAAACCGGTCATAATCGTTTCATCATTTCCATCACTGCTTAATCTTCCATATTTATAGTTAATGTTGACTGTATGTTTATCCTTATCAAATTTGTCTGAGAAGTTAACCCCCGAATTTATGGCACGAGGTACACCAATAACACCTTGTCCTGAAAAGGGATCCGTAAAATTGGACCAGCTCATCGAACCATCATCACCATACGATACACCTGAATCACCGCCATATTTTTGCGCATCCTGCCAGTTCATGCTCGTAGTACCATTATTACCAAAAAGCCCATAAACTGATATTTTTTGCGAACCCTTAAATTTGTTCAACATCAATTGTCCCATATAATAGTCGTCGGTTCCTCCACCAAGAAGCGCTTTTCCGAACATACCATTTTTAGAGCCTTCTTTTAGCTTCACATTGATCGTTTGCTCACGCTGACCGTCATCCACTCCTGTTCGCTCTGCCTGCTCAGATTTTTTCTCGTAAACCTGAACCTTATCCACCATATCCGATCGGATATTTCGTGTTACCAACGTCGGATCGTCACCGAAAAATTCTTCTCCATCTACCAATACCTTCTTTACTGTTTTACCTTGTGCGGTTATCTTTCCGGATGCGTCGACCGTGATTCCGGGTAAGGCTTTCAACAGGTCTTCAACTTTGGCATTTTTCTCAACCTTAAAACTGCCGGCGTCATATTCTGTGGTATCACCTTTAATTGTGATGGGAATACGTCCCGTAACGATGACTTCTTGTAATAATGTAGCTGTGTTTGTTAGGCCAATAGCCAATTTAGAGTAGTCCACCCCAGGTTGGATCTCCGTATAAAAATCACCATACTTGGGGTAACTCACAATCAGTACGTAAGCTCCTGTATCGGGCTTGGCTAAGGAAAATAGGCCATTTTCATCCGATCGGGTAAAGCCCGTCAATATGGAATCTTTAGCGGTCAACAGCATCACTGTTGCATCTGATAACTTTAGTTGGTCCTTTACATCACTTATTTTCCCAGCAATCTTGGATTGACCTGAAACCAAACCAGGGATAGCAAAAATGAAAAATAAGAGAATTTGTAAAACTCTTTTCATAAAATTGTTGGATAGTAAATTAATATCAATATAACATTAGTAGATAAAACCAATGTTTTGTTACAGTAAATTTAATTTTATTTCTTAAAACACTGATTTTGGCCCATAGTTCCCCATTCGAGCAAAATAGAAGATCCATTTTACAAAAGCTCAGATCCTAAACATTCATCAAGAAACACCTTCGCTATACTTGATAATGCTTCTTCTGTTGCATATTGATGAGTCGCCACAACTGAAGACAGAAGAAGCATATCAAAACAGCAAAAGATAATTGGCAACCTATTGCGCTATAATTTTTAAGATCGGGGGCTATATCTGCAACCTGAATTTTGGCCATCAGATAATTGTTTAGCATCATACCGCAAACTGTTCCAAGAAGAAAAAATGTAATTGCATACTTCTTATTTGACAGCGCTTTCTCTTTATTTTTCTCAAGGGCCGCGATACCGTCTATGATACGTTGTTCAAAATCATCAAATGGCAGTTCTATTTTACTCATTTGCATAACTTTTTTGAATTTTTCCTGTTCCTTATCCATAATACTCCGCTTTTTTTATTAACTGATTCAAGATAATCTGCATATTTTTACGGGCTCGATGCAATATGACTTTTGTATTTGACAGTGTCCAGCCCATAATTTCCTGAATTTCATCCATCGACTGTTCTTCCAAATAGAATAAACGTAATGCAACTGACTCCCGAGCGGGCAAGATCGTGAGTGCATCGTTGATCATTTCTTTTCTTTCATGTTCGATTATCTCATCCAATACCGAACCGTCATGTGATATGTCATGGTGGGACAGATCAAAATTGACCAGGTCCAGTTTCTTATGCCGAACGGCATTAAAAGCCACATGCACCACAATCCGGTAAAACCAGGTACTAAATTTAGATTTTCCTTTAAAGGAAGACAGCGATTGATAGCACTTTATAAATGCTTCCTGAACGGCATCTTCTGCCAAATGCTCTTCCTTTACAATAGAAAGAGCGACAGAAAATGCCATATCCTTATACGTTTTTATAAAATAGCGATAGGATTCCACATCACCTGATAGAACTTTTCGAATATAGATTTCATCCATTGGCGGGTTAAATATCGCGTTTTTTATCCAATCGGTTAGCAATTATCATCGCAAGCCCTGCAGAAATAATCAAAATTGCTACGGCAAGTGAATCCGGCAAATCAGTTTTGATGTAATTGTCCAATATACCGACAATGAACAAACCAATTCCGATACCAAGAACCAAGATTCCGGGCTTTTGCCAATCCAAAGACTCCTTTTTCCTACTTTCGCTAGGTAGGTGTACTGTGGCGCTTCGATAACGCATAATAAAATAAACACACAGGGTAATACACGTAAATAATCCGACGCCCAAAATGGCTGCTACTGATTGCTTTTCCATAATTATTTGAATTAGTTTTTACATTAGTCACCACCATTCCCGAAAAGGTTACAACAAATTGAGTTAAATGTGTCGATTTGTGTAAATTTGTTTCAAACACAAACAATATGCAAAACATTAAAGAATATGTAGAAGCAAACAAGCAACGTTTTTTAGATGAGTTGTTTGATTTATTGCGTTTACCTTCAGTAAGTGCTGATCCTAAATTTAAAGGAGATGTGGAGAAGACTGCTGAATTTGTTGCTCAGAAATTGCGTGAGGCAGGAGCCGACAATGTAGAAGTTTGCCCTACTGCTGGTAATCCAATCGTTTATGGAGAAAAAATTATCGATCCAGCGCTACCTACCGTATTAACTTATGGCCATTACGACGTACAGCCTGCTGATCCATATGAATTGTGGGATACCCCTCCTTTCGAACCGACAGTCCGTGATGGCAAAATCTATGCTCGTGGTTCTGCCGATGATAAAGGTCAGTTTTATATGCATGTAAAAGCCTTCGAATACATGATGAAAAATGATACATTAGCATGTAACATCAAATTTATGATTGAGGGTGAAGAGGAAGTGGGCTCAGTCAATTTGGGTACATTTGTTAAAGAAAATACGGAAAGACTGAAAGCTGATGTTATTGTTATATCTGACACATCAATGATCAGCATGGCACAACCCTCATTAGAAACTGGCTTACGTGGACTATCTTATGTTGAAGTAGAAGTAACTGGTCCTAATAGAGACTTACACTCTGGTGTATATGGTGGAGCTGTAGCCAATCCTGCGACAATATTAGCAAAACTGATCGCCTCATTGCATGATGAAAACAATCATATCGCCATTCCGGGATTTTATGATGATGTTGTCGAATTGACTGCTGAAGAACGAAAAGCATTAAATGAAGCACCGTTCGATATTGAAGAATACAAAACAGATTTAGGTATCCAAAATATCTGGGGCGAAAAAGGTTATACCACCTTGGAACGTACAGGTATTCGACCAACCTTGGAAGTCAACGGTATCTGGGGTGGTTATATCGGCGAAGGAGCCAAGACTGTATTGCCTTCAAAAGCTAATGCAAAAATCTCGATGCGTCTTGTACCAAATCAAAACTCTCATCGTATTACAGAGCTTTTCAAAAAACATTTTGAATCTATTGCTCCTGATTATGTGAAAGTAGAAGTTAAACCTCATCATGGTGGTGAACCTGTAGTAACACCTACGGACAGCGTTGCTTACAAAGCGGCAGAGAAAGCCTTACATGAAACATTTGGTGTGAAACCTATCCCGACACGTGGTGGCGGTTCTATTCCAATTGTTGCTCTTTTCGAAGACGTATTGGGTTTAAAAACAGTACTTCTGGGATTTGGTTTGGATAGCGATAACCTACACTCGCCAAATGAAAAGTATGGTATTGAGAATTACCTTATGGGAATTTCAACGATTCCTTTATTTCATAAATATTACGCGGAACTAAGCAAATAATTTAGTTTTTCATTAGATAAAGGGTTATTTTTAAATTTTAGAAATAACCCTTTATCGTTTTATGGATTTTGATTTTCGCTTAATCGTTTTTTACACTGCAGCTCAGCACCTTAATTTCACCAAAACGGCTTCGGCTCTTTTTATCTCGCAACCTGCAGTAAGCAAAAACATCCAGGAATTAGAAAAAAAACTTGGTGTACCACTGTTTGAAAGAAAGGGCAACAACCTCAATCTGACTGATCCAGGTCTCATCCTTTATAAGTATGCGCAACAGATTATCAATCTTTATAATCAGGCGGGCCAGGAAATACAGGAATTACAAAAAGGCCGAAAAGGAAATCTTGTTTTGGGAGCCAGCACAACCATCTCCCAATATATTTTACCTGCTTTGCTTGCCGATTTTCTGTCTCAATATCCCAACAACCGCATCCAGTCTTTTCAATCCAATAGCCGCAGTATTGAGGAACAGCTTGTCGATAAAACACTGGATCTAGGTATTACTGAAGGTTCCACGGATAACCGGGCGCTGAAATACATTCCTTTTATGAAGGATGAGCTGGTCCTCGTTACAAATAGCCAGAATCCACTATTAAATCAATTAAAAAATCCGATCCTATCAGATATTACACGCTTGCCTCTGGTACTTCGCGAGCAAGGATCGGGTACACGAACAATTATTGAGAATGCACTAAAAGATAATCGTATTAATTTATCGGAAGTACAGATAGAAATGATCCTACCTTCGACGGAAAGCATCAAAGGTTACCTTGCCCGTCGCAATAGCTTTGCCTTTTTATCCATTCATACGGTACAGAAAGAAGTACTTAACAATCAATTGGCTATTGTCGATATTCCACAATTGACAATAGAACGTTATTTCTATTTTACTCATTTATATGGAGGACTTGCCGGTACGCCCAACCAGTTTCTGCAATTCTGTCTGCGGCAAAACTTCAAGTTATAACCAAATGTTATGTCTCATAAACAAACTTCGTTTTAATTCCGCATTTAAGGGGGGTAGATTTGTGCAAATGAATTAGCGTAATGGAATATAAAAAACTAACAAATTATTTAAAGGCGCTTAGCTGGATCATTGTCGCATTGGTCATTACGTGTACGACCTTATGTGTATTTCCGCTAAAACATGAGGAAAACAAAAAACAAATAGATTCTCTAGAAATGCACAGCGATTCACTTATAACGCACGTCTCCCAATTTAAAGAAATCTCTTTCAAAGATAATCCAGAGGGTAAAATGGCAAGTTATGGTGAAAAGCTAATCAAAAATACCTACGACTATTTTTATGATGGTGAGGTCAAAATCGGAAATAAGCTTACCTGCAGCAGCTGTCATCTCAATGGAGGCACCAAGGCTTTCGCCGCTCCTTATGTTGGACTCACCAATGTATTTCCAACCTATATTGGCCGGGAAAACAAAGTTGAATCACTCGAAGAGCGTATCAATGGTTGTTTTGAGCGGAGTATGAACGGTCGAGCTATTCCCGAAAATAGTAAGGAAATGAGAGCCATTGTCACCTACATCAAGAACATCAGCATAAATACCGTTAATAAAGGCCGCTTGGCAGGTCAAGGATTTATTAAAATGGCCATTCCCAACCGTGCTGCAGACTTGAAACATGGTCAATTGGTTTTTGAGAACAAATGCACAAGTTGTCATGGAAAGGATGGACAAGGTCTACCACAAACGGCGGGAAAAGGATATCAATATCCGCCCTTATGGGGCAAAGATAGTTACAATGATGGCGCTGGAATGGCTCGGTTGCTTACCGCTACGCGTTTTATCAAAGCAAATATGCCTTTGGGCGCAACTTATGACGCGCCGCAATTGAAAGACGATGAGGCCTATGATGTCGCAGCATATATCAATTCTTTCGATAGACCTCAAAAAACAAACAAGCAATTGGACTATCCTAATCTAAGCAAAAAACCCAAAGATAGCCCCTATCCACCTTATGCCGATAACATTAGCATAGAACAACATAAACTCGGTCCTTATAATTTTTAACTATAGCCACCCCATTAAATCAATAATAAATATGAAAAAACAATTTACAATCGCTTGTATTCTCTTAGCGATAATGACTATTCAAGCGAAAGCACAAGACAATAAATTGTTGCTCAATAATCATCAATACACTGGTGCTGTAGCAAAGAAAAAAGCCTATAAAGCGATCTATCAGTTGGACAGTAATGATCCAAAAACTATCGAAAAAGCAATCCGGAATATTAACAATGCCTTGAAAGACCCGCGATTAAAGGGGCACCTACAGATTGAATTAGTTGCATTTTCTGGTGGTACAGAAGCTTACTTAAAAAAGAATAGTCAGTATGAGAAACCATTGAAGGATCTGGTAGAGAAAGGTGTTATCGTAGCCCAATGCCTAAATACGTTGGAAGAGAAACATATTGCCAAAGAAGAACTATTTGATTTTATAGGCTACGTTCCCAGCGGAAATGGTGAATTAATCTTACGAGCAAATGAAGGTTGGGTTATCGTTAAACCATAAGTATTGTGAAAAATTTTCTACTGCTTGGCCTAGCAATCGCATTATTGGGAGCCCAGGAAATTAAGGCACAAGAACATCGTTTTGACCCACCCTGGAATAATCCACCAGAATCGGCGCTGAATTTCACGGTACCCGGGATAGATAATATCCCGGATTTATATGGTGATATCGAGAATCCGCAGCTTACAGTATTTTTCGCTGGCAATCAATTTATGGTGGTCGATGATCTACTTGAATCATTCAAAAAAGAATATCCACAATACGAACGCATTTTTGTTGAAACGCTGCCACCGGGTATTTTAGCCAAACAGATTAAAGGTGGATCGATCACAGTAGGCAATCTACGAATTACACATAAACCAGATATTTATACAGCTAGCAAAAGGGCTATTAACGAGATGGCAGATTACTTTAGCCATACACAGGTTTATTGCTACAACAATATCTGCCTGATGATTCCAAAAGGAAATCCCGGTAATATTAGGACATTGAATGATTTAGGAAATGAGAAAGTTCGCATCAGCATGCCTAATCCGCAATGGGAAGGGATTGGTGAGCAGATCAAAGCATCTTATAGAAAAGCAGGTGGAGAGCAACTCGTTAAGAAAATCATGGAAGAAAAGGTGAAGGATGGCAGCACCTATCTAACGAAGATCCACCACCGAGAAAGCCCCATGCGTGTATTGTACGGACAGGCAGATGCGGCTCCGGTTTGGGCTTCTGAAGTCGTTTACCAAAAATTAATCGGTCATCCTGTCGAAGGAATCACCATTCCTGATGCACAGAACACTACCGCGACATACGTTGCTGCAAAGCTAAAAAGTGCGCCGCATACGCAGGCTGCAGATGACTTCTTAAAATTCATGGACTCCCCTTCCGCCAAAAGTATCTACAAAAAATATGGATTTACGGTAGACTAAAAAAGAAAATGGATAATTAATTATCCATTTTCTTTCTTTACTTTAGGTCAAAATTAGTTTGACTTGTATGATTTTATTGCTCAAAAAGCTCCATCGGTATTGGTATTTTATCAGCGTTCTACTTGTTTTTCTTCTGTTTTTCCCTTATATCTATTTTTTAGCACGCCGTCCTGAAAAAAACTATGCTAGAATAGCCCGTATGCGTCGCTGGGTATCAGTTGGTGGTTCGGCCTTGGCGGGTGTTTTTTTTAAGGTGAGCTACGAATCAAAAATAGATTGGAACCGCTCCATGGTGCTATGTCCCAATCATACTTCCGTCTTGGATATAACAGCACTCACCTATTTATGTCCGGCTCCATTTTCATTTATCGGGAAAGCTTCATTGCTTAAAAATCCGGTTACACGTATTTTTTTCAAAACAATAGATATCCCGGTCACCAGGAGAAGTAAAGTATCTTCGTTCAAGGCCTTCCAACGTGCCAATGAACTTGTCCGAAGCGGCAGAAGTGTGGTTATCTTTCCAGAAGGAAAAATCGATGATGGTTTCCCGCCGCAGATTCACACATTTAAATCCGGTGCCTTTCGAATCGCTATTCAGAATGACGTTCCCACAGTGCCCATTATCATAGAAAATGCCTGGGATATCTTTTTCGATGACGGTTCGAAAAGAGGATCCCGGCCTGGAATTGTTAAAATACATGTATTCAACCCGATAGAGACGAAAGATTTTAACGACGATAATGCTTCAGAACTAGAGAAAGTTGTCTATGACAAAATGCATTCCTATTGGATTATGAAGAATAAATCGTATTTTCATAACCTAGAGAACCTCCAAAAAATATGTCAGGAAAGATCTTAATCGAAATCAAGGATATTGCTAGAGAATACCAAATTGGTGCAGAGACCATTCACGCCTTAAGCTCCGTTACACTCAATATCCATAAAGGAGAATTTGTTGCCTTAATGGGCCCTTCGGGATCGGGCAAATCTACCTTAATGAACATTCTCGGTTGTTTGGATACCCCAAGCCGAGGCGAATACATCCTCAATGGGATTAACGTAAGTGACATGACTGACGATGAACTCGCCGAAGTAAGAAACAAGGAAATTGGTTTTGTGTTTCAAACTTTTAACCTACTACCAAAGAATACAGCACTGGAAAATGTTGCACTTCCTCTAATTTATGCCGGTTACAGTAAAGTAAAACGCGAAGAAAAGGCCACGGCAGCACTAGAAAGTGTCGGCTTGGGGCATCGTATGGACCACAGGCCCAATGAACTCTCAGGAGGACAACGGCAACGTGTTGCTGTTGCAAGAGCACTGATCAACGATCCTTCCATTATACTTGCCGATGAGCCAACAGGTAACCTTGACACAAAAACGTCTATTGAGATCATGGGCCTACTTGAAGAAATTCATTCCAAGGGTAATACTATCATTCTCGTGACACATGAAGAGGACATTGCATTACATGCACACCGTATTGTACGTATGCGTGATGGACTGATCGAAAATGATTATCCTAACCCTGACATCAAATCAGTGTCACCGAGATTGAGTGCTTTAAACGAAAAAGGAAGTGATTTTGAGAATATTTAAAAATATTATACCATTAAAAATCAAACACTTATATTATTGACATAAAAATAACACTCGATTTACTTGCTTAAGTTAAATTAAATCATAGTTTTGCGAAAATAGAGAACTTAAATTGTTTTTATATGTATTGGACATTAGAATTAGCTTCGCATCTAGAAGATGCACCATGGCCAGCAACAAAAGATGAATTAATCGATTACGCTATTCGTTCAGGTGCACCTGTTGAGGTGATTGAAAACTTACAATCTCTTGAGGATGATGGCGAGCCATATGAAAATATCGAAGAAATTTGGCCCGACTATCCAACAAAAGACGATTTCTTCTTCAATGAAGATGAATACTAAAAAATAAAAAACGCCTTTTGAATAAAGGCGTTTTTTATTAAAGGCATCTCATTCATTTTAAAGACGACCCATTACAACTTATTCCGATAAGCTCAAAAGGGTTTTTATCCCATAGTTTTAATCCATTTCAATGAAGCTCAGTCTTACAGATATGAAGATAAAATTAAAGCTATTGCTGTTCATTTTTATGAGCTGCATGATCAGCCAAAGCTTATTTGCTCAAGAGCAACAAATCTCCAATGATCATGTTGTCGTTTTAAAAAGGTTTGTGCAGCGCTTGAATGATCCTAATTTAGCGACTGATGTTATTTTAAGCCAAGACCTTATCACGTCTAAAAAACTTGACGAAGATCTTCAGGAATACCTATTGGCGAGCATCGATGAAATTAGGATAAATGTACAGAGCAAGAATATCAACCAACTGGAATACCTTAGCTTTGCACAAGCAGGAAGAAAAGAAACAAGTGATATCGATCTTGAAGGTATTGATCCACAACAAGTCTACTTTGTCAAATACCTCAAGCGTTTTGTATTTGCGGCAGTCATCCGTGATAGCAAAATTGCTTCTTTTACATTAGTCTCCAAAGGCAACAATAAAGCTCATTTTGTATTCTATTAGTTTTCATCGCCCCTATTTTATCAGACGCTTGCTCTTAGAATCCTTAAATATCACGCTTAGTCTTACATAATTGCACGCTTATCAGGTTTTATTTTACAGTATATTTGTGAGCAATATTAAGCCAATGATGCTTTCTTAAAAATTTTTCAATAAAAACACTTGCATTTTATAATTCTATCAACCATATTTGTATTAATAAAAATAACAATGATAACAACTGTATCAAATAAAGCTTGGTGGTGGCACAACGAATAACGTTGTGGCAAACTCCTATTGCATTATTTGATTAATACGTCAAGATATGATGGGCTTGCCTAAATAAGGTAAGCCCTTTTTTTATTTAAATTACCATGAAAGAAATTTTAGCGCATTTATTTGAATACAAGACATTTTCTCGGCAAGAGGCCTACGAGATTCTAACCAACATTGCCATGGGCAAATATGACAGTCACCAAATTGCGGCATTTATGACGGCTTATGGTATGCGCAGTATTCGCGTTGAAGAGCTTGGAGGGTTTAGAGATGCGATGTATGATTTATGCCTCAAGCTGGATTTTAACGGTTATGATTTAATTGACCTTTGCGGTACAGGTGGGGATGGTAAAAATACCTTCAATATCTCGACAATAGCATCTTTTGTCACAGCTGGGGCTGGTTACCATGTCGCAAAACACGGTAATATCGGGGTATCTTCGAGCTGTGGTTCATCCAATGTCATGGAATATTTGGGCTATCAATTCAGCAATGACAAGTCTGAACTGCAACGCCAGCTTGATGAAGCCAATATTTGTTTTCTACATGCACCGTTATTTCATCCTGCAATGAAAACTGTTGCCCCGATACGTCGCGCACTGGGTGTTAAAACCTTCTTTAACATGCTCGGACCATTGACCAACCCCGCGAATCCTAGATTTCAGTCTGTTGGTGTATTCAGTTTAGAATTAGCAAGACTGTATGGTTATCTATACCAAAATACCAACAAACAATATTCCATTATTCATGCTTTGGACGGTTATGACGAGATATCCATGACCGGCGATTTTAAGGTAATCAACAATCGAGGAGAGAATTACTACAGTATGGAGGAGCTTGGTTTTACCCCAGTCTCAGCACAGGAGTTGACGGGAGGTGATACAATAGCAGATGCTGCCCATACTTTCTTATCTATACTAAATAATCAAGGTACAGATGTGCAAAACAATGTTGTTTTGACCAATGCCGCATTTGCAATTAAGACTTTTAATCCCGAAAAATCTTTCGGCGACTGTTTTTATGAAGCAGAAAGTTCACTGATGGAAGGCAAGGCATTGCGAAGTTTCCAAAAACTAATCAAAAAATAAGATGGCGATCAAAGTAAAAGTTTGTGGCATGAAATATCCCGATAATATAGCAGCAGCAGCTTCCTTAGGCATCGACTATATGGGGTTTATATTTTATGATCAATCCAGACGTTATGTTGACGAAAGTGCCTCGGTATTCATTAAACAACTTGAGCGTCCAAGCAAGGTCGGGGTTTTCGTCAATGCTAGCCTCTCTGAAATTCTTGTTAAAATAGCGGAATTCCAATTAAATGCGATTCAATTACATGGCAATGAATCGGTGGAATTTTGCGTTGAACTAAAAGAAAAATCAGGGATTACTGTCATTAAAGCCTTCGGAATCGATCAAGACTTTGACTGGGCACAACTAAATCCCTATACCGGAGTTATAGACTATTTTCTATTTGACACGAAAAGTAGTTCCCACGGTGGTACAGGGATACAATTTGACTGGTCCTTATTGGACCAATACAAACTTACTAACCCCTATTTTCTCAGTGGCGGTTTAGATCCCGAAAATATTAAAACAGCGCTAGAAAGGAATGATCCACGGCTATATGCATTGGATTTAAATTCAAAATTTGAAGTAGAACCCGGCTTAAAAGATATTGAGCTATTAAGCCACAGTATAAATAATATTAAAAAATGAGTATATATCAAGTCAATGAAAAAGGATATTATGGCCCATTTGGAGGAGCCTATATCCCTGAGATGCTCTATCCAAATGTGAAAGAGCTACGTGAAGAATATCTCAAAATTATTGAAGAGGAAAGCTTTCAGGCAGAGTTTAATCAATTGCTCAGCGATTATGTTGGACGCCCCTCTCCTTTATATCATGCCAAACGGCTCTCGGAAAAATATGGGACTACAATCTATTTAAAACGTGAAGATCTAAACCATACTGGTGCACATAAAATCAATAATACCATAGGCCAAATTTTGTTGGCGCAACGTTTGGGGAAGAAGCGTATCATTGCGGAGACAGGAGCAGGACAGCATGGCGTTGCTACAGCTACCGTTTGCGCGCTAAAAGGTATACAGTGTGCAGTGTATATGGGAGAAGTCGATATTCAACGTCAAGCTCCAAACGTAGCAAGGATGAAAATGATGGGGGCTGAAGTTATCCCGGCAACCTCAGGCTCCAAAACACTAAAAGATGCTACCAATGAGGCTTTAAGAGATTGGATAAACAATCCTGTCGACACGCATTATATCATTGGGTCTGTTGTGGGACCACACCCCTATCCTGATATGGTTGCACGCTTTCAGTCCATAATTTCAGAAGAAACGAAAAAGCAGCTATTGGCAAAAACAGGGAAAGAAAATCCAGATATGGTCTTGGCCTGTGTAGGAGGAGGCTCCAATGCGGCAGGCATGTTCTATCATTATCTGGATGAAGAATCGGTTCAGTTGTATGCGGTAGAGGCCGCTGGCCATGGTGTTGATTCCGGTGAATCGGCTGCCACTACAGCATTAGGAAAAGAGGGAGTTTTACATGGAAGCCGATCTATTCTCATGCAAACGGCGGATGGGCAGGTGATCGAACCCTACTCCATATCTGCGGGTCTCGATTATCCCGGTATTGGTCCTCAGCATGCCTGGTTATTCAAATCCGGTAGAGGGAACTATGTCAGTGTGACTGATGACGAGGCAATGAGCGCAGGCCTGGAACTGACGAGATTAGAAGGTATCATACCTGCTATTGAGAGCGCACATGCATTGGCTTATTTGGAAAAAATTTCTTTTAAAGGCGATGAGACTGTCGTTGTCTGTCTTTCCGGACGCGGTGATAAGGATCTAGATAATTATATGAAATACTTTGATTTTTAGGAATGAATACAATTGAAAAAAAAGAAGATACTCCTCTTTTATCGATATATTATACAGCTGGATATCCAACATTGGACAGCACAATAAGTATTGCCAAGAAATTGGAAGAAGCTGGCGCGGACTTTTTGGAAATCGGTTTTCCTTATTCCGATCCTGTCGCAGATGGTCCTGTCATTCAGCACAGTTCGGAAGTTGCTTTGGCGAATGGTATGACTGTAGAAAAGTTGTTCGATCAGTTGGTCGACCTTCGTAAACATGTCAGCATCCCCGTATTTCTGATGGGCTACTTTAATCCTGTCCTTCAATTTGGTGTTGAGAGATTCTGTGAAGAATGTAAAAATGTGGGCGTGAACGGTGTCATTATACCCGACCTACCCATGGATGAATACGAAGAACTTTACAAAGACACGTTCGAGAAAAATGGCATAGCCAATATATTCATAGTAACTCCACAGACTTCGGAAGAACGAGTCAGAAAAATAGACAGCCTTTCTAGAAGCTTTATTTATTTACTTTCTTCCAATGCAACCACGGGTAAAACACTTGATGTTGGAGACAATACCGCAGCTTACTTCAAACGGATACATGATCTTCAATTAAAAAATCCATTGATCGTTGGCTTCGGTATTTCCGATAAATCTACCTTTCAAAAAGCGAGCAAACATACTGCAGGCGCTATTATAGGCACTGCATTTATCAAAAGGTTAAAAGAACCGGATTATCTTGCACAGATTCCAGCATTTATCTCGTCCATCAAAGATTAACATGCAGGTTAAGAATTAGCAAAGCATTATTTCTTTAATAAGAGTTCGGTCTAAAGTTTTTTTTCTTGGATCGAACTCTTATTTTTAAGGCAGTTTTTGAAAAGGTGTTTTTTTCGAAGATAATAACTTTGCTGCCTTGATTAACCAAACAATAGGCAGTAGATCTATACTGATATAACCATGGATACTCGAAGAGATTTTTTAAAAAAAGCGGCTATGCTTGCTGGGGGAGCTTCTATCGCCCATGTTGTTCCATCCGCTATTGCGAAGGCGATGGCTATTAATCCAGCATTGGGTAGCACGTTTTACGATGCCGAGCATATCGTTTTATTAATGCAGGAAAACCGTTCATTTGACCATGCCTTTGGGACACTTCGTGGTGTAAGAGGTTTTAATGATCCTCGAGCTATCCGGCAACCCAACCGAAATAAAGTTTGGTTTCAGACGCAAAAATCCGGCGAAACATTTGCTCCCTTCCGATTGGATATCAAAGATTCAAAAGTTACCTGGATGGGTTGCCTGCCCCACAACTGGACTGACCAAACCGACGCAAGGAATAATGGTAAAATGGATAAATGGCTAGATGTAAAACATTCTGGGTTTAAAGAATTTGCCAATTTACCCTTGACTATGGGACATTATACCCGTGAAGATATTCCTTTCTACTATTCTCTAGCAGACTCTTTCACAATTTGCGATCAGCACTTCTGTTCGAGTATCACCGGTACGAATCCAAATAGACTCTATTTTTGGACGGCCAATATTCGCGAAAATCTTACAGGAAAGGCCTTGGTTTGGAATGGTGACTCCGAGTTTAGTGGCAAGGCAACGTGGACAACCTTTCCCGAACGCCTTTCCGAATTAGGTGTAGACTGGAAGATCTATCAAAATGAAATTTCTTCAAGCAGTGCCGGATATAGTGGTGAAGCAAACAGCTGGTTAGCTAATTTTGGTTGCAACCCAATGGAGTACTTTCCCCAATATCAGGTCAAATATCATCCGCGCTATCGTCAACTCCTGACATTAAAAAAAGAAGATCTCGAGCGTAAAATGAAAGAAACGACAGCTGTCGACGCACTTGAAAAATTAAATATAGATCTTAAGCATATCCAAGAAGAACTACAGTTATATACCGCCGAAAACTTTGAGAAGCTCGACGAGCGGACAAAAGATATTCATCGCCGCGCTTTTGTTAACAACAGTGCACAGCCTGATTATATGGAATTGGAGACAATGCACTATCAAGAAGGGGGACAACAGCGGGAGCTACAGATCCCAAAAGGAGATGTCCTGTATCAATTCCGAAAAGATGTTGAGGAAGGTAAACTACCAACAGTGTCATGGCTAGCACCGCCACAGCTCTTTTCTGACCATCCTGATTCTCCATGGTTTGGCGCATGGTATGTCAGCGAAATTATGGACATCCTAACACAAAATCCAGAAGTTTGGAAAAAAACGATCTTTATTCTTACATATGATGAAAATGATGGGTATTTTGACCATTTTGCCCCCTTTACTGCTCCAAATCCGAATGAAAGAGACAGTGGAAAAGTATCTGCGGGTATAAACCCTGATTTGGAATTTGTACGCCGCGATGAACAATATTATCCTGAAAGCGGAAGGGAAAGCAATATAGGTCTTGGCTATCGTGTACCGATGATCATTGCTTCTCCATGGACTAGAGGCGGCTGGGTCAATTCACAAGTATTTGACCATACTTCCAGTTTACAATTCCTGGAAAAGTTTATCAACAACAAAATCAAGAAAGATATCAAAGAAACCAACATCAGCAGTTGGCGACGTACGGTATGCGGAGACTTGACTTCAGCATTTCGACCTTATCAAGGTGAAATCATTAACAAACCTCTTGTGTTAGAACGGGAGCCTTTTATCCAAGAAATTCACCAAGCAAAATTCAAAGGGCTTCCTATGGGCTTCAAAGCACTCAGCCTAATGGAGATCAAACAAATCGAGCAAAATCCCGGTAGTTCACCTTATTTCCCCAAACAGGAAAAAGGACTCCGTGATTCGTGTATCCTCCCTTATGAACTCTATGTGCATGGAGAGTACCAATCCAAAGGGGATTATTTGGTCACATTTGAGGCATCAAATAAAATCTTTGGCAAACATTCGGCAGGCTCACCTTTTACGGTCTACCATGCTGCTTCTTATAAAGGAGAAGTTGGTACCTCCAGAAATTATGCAGTTTCACCGGGAGACAGCATAACGGACCGCTGGTCGCTAGACGCCTTCGACAACGGCATATACAACCTGGAAATTCATGGTCCAAATGGATTTTATCGAGAATTTAAAGGCGACAAAAATAACCCGCATTTAAAGATCCGCTGTACTTATGAAAAAAATAAAAATGATTCGGTATTTACCGGCCGTTTGTCTTTTTCTTGTACAAACGAGGGGAAAAGATCCCAACAACTTAACTTTGAGGATGTCAGCTATGGGCAAGAAAAAAAGAGTATCCAACTTAAAGGTGGACAATCCATTAGGATACATTTTGATTTGGCTAAACAAAACTTCTGGTATGACATTCGCATCACCTGTACTGGTTCTCCAAACTTCGAGGAAAAATATGCAGGTCGTCTAGAATTTGGAAATGCAGGAAAAAGCGATCCCTTATTAAGTCGATAAACAAAGAAAATGGGAGCATCAAAAAAAATGCTCCCATTTTTCTGAACTCCTTCCAGTATAATAAAGTTTATGGACGAGCCCATGCCGGCCATCCGAAGCAAAGTCAATACACATCGAACTTATTACAAAGTATCTCAAATGAGATAAAACGTACTATTTTATTCCTGTATACGACGAACGATATGGTAGAATCCCTTATACAATAAAATTGCCCCAACAATCAAAAAGATAGCTAATAAATATGAGCTGACCGAATTGATAAATAATAGATACATAACTCTGGTAATTTTTGGTTTTTCATTTGTTACTACAAGTTATAACATTTATCCAAAATTTTACAAAAAAAAATTATATATTTTCTCTATTTTTGCTTCGATGAAGAAAATTGCACTATTTATCGGCTTGTTTTTCTATTTGCTCGCAGCAAGTGGTGCATCGTTGCATCTTCATTTTTGTCAGGGAGAAACGAAAAGTGTATCATTAACGGAAAGTCATAATGCCGACTGTCCCCTCTGTGCCAAGTCTGCAAAAAAGCAACAAAAACACTGCCATGAAACAGGAAGTTGCAAAGATGTTAAGATCGAAGCACAAAAGGTCGATCACTTCAGCCGAGTGACACAAAATCTTGATTTTAATAATCTGTCTCCTGCGATAATTACGCTTCATTGGATACTTAATTATTATCATTTCTCTGGCGAAGAAGACGGTTTTCTCAAACTAAAGGATACCAATTTTGCGAGCAACAATAGACAGAACCCTCCTGTTTTCATTCTCAATCAAAATTTTAGAATTTAATACCATCGCTTTTCTCTGATTACAGTTCATTTTTTTGAATTGATATAAGACCTGCATAGTTAAAAGAACTAGCTGTCGTTCTATTCATTAATGGCAGACTTTATTCCCAACAAGGATCATTTTACACTTTGTTCCGGAACAAAAACAGCAGACCTTTATATCATTTTGCACAAAATTTAATAAAACTGGAAAAATAGCTCCGTAAACTATCAATGTAGTTACGCGACATTAGAAAGTAAAAATAAATGCTAGTTGAAGCGAAAACTCCTAATTAAACGATGAATCAAATTTTAAAAAAAATATATACAACCACCATTTTATCCTTATTTTTTCTGGCATTTGTACAGGCACAAACCGATAGTACCCGAACACTTACCGTAGCCGGAAACTGTGCGATGTGTAAGAAACGGATTGAAACGGCTGCAAAAATGCCAGGAGTAGAAACGGCTGTTTGGAATGCAGGCGACAACCAATTACAGATCAAATACAATCCGCAGAAAGTTCAATTGGAGTCCATCAAAAAAAGTATTGCCCTTGTAGGCCATGATGTAGATAATCTGGTTGCGAGCGAAGAATCCTATGCTAAACTCCATGAATGTTGTATGTATCCGCGATTGGAAAATGGAAAGATCCCCGAAAAGAAAATTTTGACAACTGATAACCATGATCATCCACATACAGTTACCGGCGTTGTTGTTGAAGAAAACGAAAAGGGAGATCTTAAACCTATTATTGGAGCTAATTTACATTGGGCCAACCTTCCCACTAAAAATACAAGGACAAATGAAAATGGTGTTTTTAAATTGGACCATAAGGAAGGATTTAACAAACTGGTCGTGAGTTATGTCGGCATGAAATCCGATACGATCACCATCAAAGATCTTCATGAAGTCATTATGATTACAGCAAAAGGGAATATTTTGATGGAAGTGGAGGTTAAAGGAACACGACGCTCAAATTACATCGATCGGATGACGCCTGCCCGACTGGAAGTGCTAACCGGAAAAGAGCTTTTCAAAGCGGCATGTTGTGATTTGAGTGAAAGTTTTGAAACAAATGCCTCTGTTGATGTCGTCAGTGCAGATGCAGTAACAGGAAGTAAACAAATTCAAATGTTAGGTCTTAGCGGTATCTATACGCAGTTAACTGTTGAAAATTTACCAGGACCACGCGGATTAGCTTCTCCTTTAGGCTTAAATTCTATTGCAGGAACATGGATAGAATCAATTCAAATCGCAAAAGGAATTGGCTCTGTAGCCAACGGATTCGAAAACATGGCCGGACAGATCAACGTAGAATTGAAAAAACCTCAAAATTCGGAAAGATTGTTTTTTAACGCCTATGCCAATAACATGGGGCGTACTGACGTCAACTTAAACCTTTCCCAAAAAATTGGTCAGCATTGGTCGACAGCGGTTTTGCTGCATGATAATTTTATGTACAATAAATCCATGAATTTTAGCCACAACGGGTTTAGAGATGTGCCTGTTGGTAATCTATTCTCTGGAGTCAACCGCTGGTTTTATGAAAACGGTAAAGGACTTATGGTACAGTTTGGCGTAAAATATCTCAATGACGACCGTACAGGTGGGCAGATTGATTTTAATAAAAAGACCGATAAAGGTACGACCAACCGTTATGGCCTAGGCTTTGATATTGAACGTGTAGAAGGTTTTGCTAAAATTGGCTATGTATTTCCTGAAAACAAGCACCGTAGTATCGGTCTTCAGCTCGCCGGATCAAACTACAATCAAAAAAGCTATTTTGGACTCAACAACTACGATTCGGAGCAACAAAATGGTTATGCTAACCTCCTATTTCAAGATATTATAGGTACTGTTGCTCATAAATATCGCGTCGGAGCCTCGATAAATTACGACAACTACAACGAATGGTATTTAAAAGATCAAAATTTCAAACGCAAAGAAATTGTGTCTGGGGCATTTGCAGAATATACTTATAGTCCTTCGGAAAAATTCGATGCCATCGTTGGTCTCCGTCAAGACTACAACTCGTTGTACGGCTGGTTTACAACACCACGTATACATCTACGTTATGCGCCTATTTCAGGGACCACAATCCGGGCAAGTTCGGGAAGAGGGCAGCGCACAGCAAATATATTTGCTGAAAATACGGCCGTGTTGGCTAGCAGTAGAAAACTGATTATTCAATCACCTGATATATATGATAAAGCTTATGGCCTACAACCAGAAGTATCATGGAATACCGGCCTTGCTGTAGACCAAAGTATGCGGATCTTTGGACGCGATGCTTCGGCATCTGTTGAATTTTTCCATAACAGCTTTTCCAATCAGGTCGTGGTAGATTATGAAAATCCGAGAGAAATTAATTTCTATAACTTGACCGGAAAATCTTTCTCCAATAGTCTACAGACAGAATTTCGTTTTATGCCAGCACCACATTTTGAGACAAGGTTGGCTTATCGTTTACTTGATGTACAGACAGACTTTGAAAACGGGAGAAAGACCAAACCTTTATTGGCCAAACACCGGGGTTTTGTTAATCTGGCCTACAATCATCATTCCGGCTGGAGTCTGGATTATACATTGAATGTTGTTGGACAAAAACGTATTCCTTCAACGGCAGAGAATCCTGTCGAATATCAAATGCCGACAACATCGAAAGCTTATGCGACGATGAACGCTCAAATCAGTAAGACTTTTGGAAAAGATAAAAACTTCACGGTCTACGTTGGCGGAGAAAACTTATCGAATTATTTTCAGAAAGTGCCCATCCTTGCAGCGGATCAACCCTTTGGAAATTATTTCGACACATCGATGCTTTGGGGACCTTTAACAGGACGCATGTTCTATACGGGTATTCGTTATTTCATCAAGTAATAACCAAGCAAAATAATCAAGTGCAATAAAAAGGTGGCTTTTGCCACCTTTTTATTTTAATTTTTTCAATTCCTGATAAAGCTTTGCCGTTGGCAATCCCACCACGTTATTGTATTCACCCTCTATTCTTTCTATTGCGATCAAGCCGATCCATTCCTGTATTCCATACGAACCTGCTTTATCTAAAGGAGAAAATGTAGCGACATAATGCTCAATTTCTTTTGAATCTAATTCGTAAAAGTAGACTGTTGTCGTTTCGACAAAAGTGGATATCTCACCTTTCCAGGAAATCGCTACTGCTGTCAGAACCGAATGCTTTTTCCCGGACAGATGAGCTAAAGTAAGCTTAGCTTCTCCTTCATCTTTGGGTTTACCCAAAATTTCGCCCTCATCTGATACAACAATCGTGTCAGCACAGATAACCAAACTATCGCTCTTATCCTCAAATGCCTCTGCCTTACAAATAGCAATTTGACGCACAACCTCAGCAGCGGATAAATTTGGATCTACATACTCTGCAGTTTCCCTTACCTCGACTTCGAACGTCAATCCAAGCCCTGCCAATAGCTGTTTTCTTCTTGGGGATTGAGACCCCAATATAATTGTTCTATTTTTTAGATTTTCCAACATCTTTATATACTTTTTACAGTTTCATCCTCATACCAATTATCCTGTACTTTCATGACCTTTTCGATCAATTCACGGACAACACCCTTTCCCCCACCAAAACCAGACACATAATGTGAAATTTTCTTGATTTCTTCCACTGCATCCGCAGGAGAAACAGCCAAGCCGACAGATTTCATGCAACTAAAATCAGGAATATCGTCGCCTATGTACATTAACTGGCTTAGCTCTAGCTTATAATTACGCGCAAGTTCTTTCATTTTCGAAAGTTTATCGGCAACCTTTGAATGTACTTCATTGATGCCCAACCCTTTCATACGCAGCTCTACACCAGTCGATCCTCCACCTGTTATAATAAAAATAGGATAACCTTTCTTTATCGCTAATTGCATGGCATATCCATCTTTTATATTAAATGTACGTAACTGATGCCCCTCTTCATTCACCTGAACGGTACCATCGGTCAATACTCCATCGACATCCAGCACAAATGCCTTTATTGATTTAAATTCGGTCAATACCATAAAAATATATTTTTGTAAAAGTAAGGCATTTCGGGTAATTATCCGACTTACGATATAGATCTATCCGAACTAGATCGTCAGAAAATTATTCAGATTAGCCAAAATATCATTTGCATGTCACAACATAGTTGTATTGGCAACTTATTCTTAAAAATATTTGGATGCTACTGTATATTTACCGTATCTTTGTAGAAGATAATTAAAGGTTATCTAGCTATGAAACACTAACAGCAAGCAATCAAACAATTTATTTGCTTGGAGCTTGCATAAGATTTAAAAAACAATCATTTTAGTTTTCACGGCAAAACACGGCAACTAATTTAGTTTAGAAGCCCTTAAAGAGTCTTTTCATAATTTAGGTTTATAATTGGTTAGTAACGAACCCTGGTGCCCATCATCAGGGTTTTGTTTTTATAAGTATTTTTTCTTCTTCTATTTTATAGATTTGACTTCTTGACAATTATCCTAATTATCTGATTATAAATCATCAAGTCTATCATTGTAACTGATAATTATCTGATTATAAATAATCAAAACTATCATTAGAACTGATACATCTTCATACCAACTTATACCTAATAACAGTTTTTAACCAATGTTTAAACAGTATTTAGTCACTGGTTATTCAGTTTACACTGAGCAAGCACTGAATAATCACCGAACAAGCACTGTGTAAAAGCAGAATTTGATCACTACTTGATCCTAATTTGCTGCAACTAAAAATTAAAAGAGAAAATAGAATATAAGCTACGCGTACGTAACAAAAAATTGCTATGGTGAGGTAATAGGTTGTTTTGCGATGCTTCTGATTGTTATATAGGTTTGTTTCTATGCTGACTTTTGATTATTTTAGGAATAGCAAGTTTTTTTGTTATTTTACATATCTTTTCCCCGTGGTACCATCGAGAAACAATACCTACAGAAAAGTAAACGATAAACTCATTCTCACATGTATCGAAAAAATTATAGAAAGCAAATTACCATAGGAGTGATCATTTCTTTTTCGCTTATCTTTCTTTCAGCCCTATATTTTTTCATATCGCTGCATCATAACTTAAATAACGAGCGAGCTATTGTTCGAATTGCCGAAAATAGATTCAATATTATTAATGAAATTAAATCAAGTGTAGACGAAGTAAACGACACCAAACTTGATTACCTGAATAAGAAAGACGCTTCGCTGTTTATTCCCTATAAATTGGAATTAAGAAAAACGGATGAACTGCTACGGTCTTTAAGTCTAAAGGATGATTTTTATCATGTGCCGCCTAACAGCATTGAAAGTATTCGCAAAGATGTTGCTGCATTTTATGATTTTGACAAAGATATCTCAGATACGCAAGAAATTCAATCCAAATCCCATCATATTCACAAACAAAAGGCTTCCATATTAGGTGAGATTGATCTGATGTCAAGAGACTTATTGGATCAACGTGCAAGGCTCTTAGAAAAGTCTAGAAATGAGCTGCAACTAGCCCAATATATTACCTACCTGTTCATTGCCATTGGACTGAGTGGTTTCTTCTATATCCTCGCTAAAATTTCATCTATCTCTAGATTTTTGAGATCTACTGTAAAAAGCCAGCAAGAATCTAATGATCGGCTCCAACTATTGCAGGACCAGACCAATAATGACAACTGGATTTTGAATGCTATTAATCATATCGATGAGCAGTTACGCGGTGATTATACAGACAAGAAAATTGCGGAGATAAGCCTACATGCTATTGCTTCCTCCACAAAAGCTTTAGGCGGGACTGTATACATTTTCGATGAGAACTATCAGGAATACCAGCTCTGTCATAAAGTTGGCATTTCCTCGACACAACATATCAAACGAACATTTAAGGAAAACGATGGTATTTTAGGAGAAGTTGCAAACAATCATGAAGTTGTTAAAATCAAAGATATCGACCAGGAGCACCTTATTTTAGAAACCTCATTGTCAAACCGGTTAGAAACTGAGATTTATATAGTACCCTTCTCTTATGAAAATCATTGTGTCGGTATCATGGAAATCTGTTGCCCTATTATCAACGAAAAGGACGAGCAATTACGATTTAACTTCTTAGATAAGGCAAAAGATAACATCGCAGTTATCATCAAGGTTGCCCAAACTCACGGAAAACTTGCAGACCTTTATGAGGAACTCCAACAGCAGACCGAAGAATTAGAAGCTCAACAGGAAGAATTGAGAACGACAAATGAGGAGTTGATTCATAAAACACATTTGTTGGAAGCTTCCGAAGAAGAACTTCGTGTACAACAGGAAGAACTTATCCAAACAAATAATGAGCTCGATGAGAAAGCGAAATTGCTCTTTGCACAAAATGAAGATTTAGAAAAAGCCCGTCAAGCCATTGCTCAAAAAATAGATGAAGTAGAGTTATCTAGCAAATACAAATCCGAATTTATGGCAAATATGAGTCATGAATTACGGACACCTCTTAATAGTATTCTTATTCTTGCCAAATTACTTCAGGATAACAAAAAGAAGAACCTCAACGAGGATCAAATAAAATATGCGTCTGTTATTCATAGCGCAGGCTCGGATCTCCTACATTTAATTAACGAATTGTTGGATCTGGCGAAAATTGAATCCGGCAAGGTTGACGTCCAGAAGGAACGTATCCACACGAACTACCTTGTCAATTATATTAAAGATTTTTTCAGTGATACCGCAGCTTCGAAAAGTATCCACTTCCTACTCGATGTCAATGCCAATACACCGCAGGAATTTATTGGTGACGAACATCGCTTACAGCAAGTCCTCAAAAATTTACTATCGAATGCTTTTAAATTCACCGCCGAACATGGTGAAGTTTCATTGAAAATAAAAGCTGAAGCAGAAAATCTTCTTTTTACGGTTAAAGATAACGGCATCGGAATCGCTCCTGAAAAACAAGAGCTTATCTTTGATGCTTTTAAACAGGAAGATGGATCAACTAGCCGTAAATATGGTGGCACTGGATTAGGCTTATCGATATGCCGTGAAATTGCCAGCTTATTAAAAGGAAAAATAACCCTATCCAGTAAGGTTGGCGAAGGAAGCGTCTTTACCTTTAGTATACCGCTAGAACAGGAACTTCAGATTTCACCCCAGAAAGTGACATTTAGCGAAGAAGAAAGCCTCTCTCCAATTCAATTCCTGAAGGAGAATCCGATAATAGAAAAGACGAATTCGATCGACAGCGATGAAAAAAACAATAAACTTCTGATTATTGAGGACGATTTTATTTTTGCAGATATTCTAAAAGACTACGCTGAACAAAATGGCTACGATGTTTACATCAGCTATGATGGGCAAGATGGGTTACAAAAAGCACAAAATCTACTACCTGCTGCAATTATATTAGATATCATGTTACCTAAAATGGATGGTTGGGAAGTGCTGCGTAACCTCAAAAAAGGGGACAATACCAAGGAAATTCCTGTGCACATGATGTCTGCAGGAACATTTTTACATGATGAACCTATTTCTGCCGGAGCCATCGGCTTTATGGCGAAACCCGTTTCAGAGGAGTCTTTGGCTGAAACTTTCTTAAAAATAAAAGCATCCACGAGTCATCCATTGAAAAAAATTCTGTTGGTGGAAGATCAAGAAATTCAAAGCGATTTTATCAAACAATCTTTAGAAGAACAGCATACCCAGATATTTCAGGCTTTCAATGCAAAACAGGCACTTGATCTTTTGGATCAAGAAAAGTTGTTTGATTGCATCATTATGGACCTGAACCTTCCGGACAAATCAGGCATTGAACTTCTCAATGAAATCAAATCGAATAATCAATTTAAGGATTTACCCATTATCATCAATACAGCGATGGAGCTCAGTCCTGAACAGACGTCTGAAATTCTGCATCACAGTCAAGCGATGGTTCTTAAGTCCGCCAAATCAAACAACCGTCTAATTGATGAAGTTAATTTATTCTTGAACAAAATTCGTAGTAACAAGCGCGAATACAATATGTTCAACAATACGGGGGGGTCTGTAATTGCTGAAAACAATTTAGCTTCCAAAACGGTGCTATTAGCAGATGACGATATGCGGAATATTTTTGCGCTAAGCACGGCATTTGAAAGCTACGATATGAACATCGAGATTGCCAACAATGGTCAGGAGGCCTTAGATATTCTTGATCGAAATGACCAGATTGATCTTGTTTTAATGGATATCATGATGCCCGTTATGGATGGTTATGAGGCCATCGAAAAAATAAGAGCAAACAAAAAATTTGCAAATCTTCCTATTATTGCCGTGACAGCGAAGGCAATGAAAGGTGATAGAGAAAAAACAATAGCTGTTGGAGCAAACGATTATATTAGTAAACCGGTTGATGTGGACAAATTAATATCCCTAATGCGCGTATGGTTGAGTTAACCGATAAAATAATAGCAATGATAAGTTTTGAAGAGTTGGAAGAAATTATTGATGTAGTCAAAAATCTTCATGGCTATGATGTGTCCGGTTATACAAGAGCTTCCCTAAAAAGACGTGTGACCAGAATAATGGAACTCAACAAGCTCAATCTACAGGAGTTAAAGTCGAATCTAATCAACCAGCCCGGATTCAGCACCTATTTTCTGCAGGAAATCACAGTCAATGTTACTGAAATGTTCAGGGATCCAGAATTCTATAAAGCTGTAAAAACAGATGTGTTTCCCTATTTGGCAACTTATCCGCATATTAAACTTTGGAGTGCTGGCTGTTCAACCGGCGAAGAAGTATATTCTTTGGCAATCTTATTAGAAGAAGCTAATCTCTACCAACGTGCGTTTATTTACGGTACCGATATTAACGGCAAAGTATTAGAAAAAGCAAAACGTGGCATTTATTCTCTCGCCAAGGTAAAGGAATACTCCGAAAATTTCATTAAAACGGAACCCAAAAACTCATTGTCGGAATATTATACAGCGATGTACAATGCCGCCACCATTAATAATAGTCTTAAAAAAAATGTGCTTTTTTCCATGCATAGCCTTGTCTCTGATGGCGTATTTAATGAATTTCAACTGATTACCTGCCGTAACGTACTGATCTATTTTGACACTGAATTGCAAAATAAAGTGCTAGATTTATTCTATCATTCACTTTGCCATCTAGGTTTCTTATGTTTGGGGGCCAAAGAATCTCTGATTAATTATAGAGACGCCGCTAAATTCAAGATCGTAAACAAAAAACAAAATATTTACCAAAAAATTGGGTAGTACGTGATGGCAAGAAAAATTCTTTTGTTGGCGGGATCTGCAGGTGGATTTAGTGTGATTCTAAATATCCTAAAGTCACTGGAGCGACCGATCCTTATACCTGTGATTGTCATTGTACACAGAAATCCCAAATATGCTTCAAGTATTGAAGATACTCTTTCCAAAGCGCTTGTTCAGAAAATAAAAACCGCAGACGATAAGGAAGCGATAGAAGATGGAACGATTTACTTTGCTCCTGCAGGCTATCATCTTTTGGTTGAACCAGACTATAGCTTCTCTTTGGATATCTCGGAACCTGTGCAATATTCAAGACCTTCTATTGATGTGACTTTTGAATCTGTAGCCGAAATATATAAAGAGAATTGCACAGCGATCTTATTTTCCGGGGCGAATCAGGATGGGGCACAAGGATTACTCATGATAAAACGATACGGAGGAAAAACATTCGTACAAGACCCTGCAACTGCTGAAGTTCCCATTATGCCCGAAGCAGCAGTTCAACTCAATGCACAGGAACGCATTTTGAGCATTCAGGAAATAAAAGATTACATCAAGCAATTGACTTAAAATTGTATTTAGATTTGCTATAATGAAGAAGGTAAATATATTGATTGTCGATGATAAAATTGAAAATATTATCAGTCTGACGGCATTGCTGGAAGATATTGAAAATATAAATATAGTAACGAGTACAGATCCTAACGAAGCTTTAAAAATCTGCTGGAAAGAGGATATTGATTTAGCACTTGTTGATGTACAAATGCCAGAAATCAATGGCTTTGAATTTGTTTCCTTCCTAAAGAAGAATCCAAAGACAAATCACATTATCCCCATCATGGTAACAGCGATTTCAAAAGAAGACAAGTACCTCATTCAGGGCCTTAATAGCGGCGCTGTGGATTATTTATATAAACCCCTTAATCCGGAGGCAACCATCGCAAAGGTCAAATCTTTTGTTCAGCAATTACTTATACAACAAGAAATTAAAGAGAAAAATATAGCTTTGGAAGAATCAAAGCAGGCTATTCTCAAGGCGAAGGAAGAAGCCGATCTTGCCAGAAAATCCAAGGAGACCTTCCTGGCCAATATGAGCCATGAGATTCGTACCCCCATTAACGGCATTATGGGGATAACACAGATGCTCAAAAACTCCCAGCTCAGCGTAGAGCAGGAAAACTGGATCAATAAACTGGACTCAGCCTCACAAAACCTGCTGACCATTATCAACGATATACTGGATCTTTCGAAAGTTGATTCGGGAATGATGAAACTTAATATGGAGTCTACCTCCGTACATGATATTACTGATGATTTAAATAATCTCTTTATCGATAAAGCCAACTACAAAGGTCTGGATTTTTCGATCGATGTTGACGAGCGGATCACGAGCTATTTCTTAACAGATCCATTACGGCTGAAACAGATATTGACGAACTTTATTTCCAATAGTTTTAAGTTTACTGCAGAAGGCTCAGTTACCCTAAAAATTCAGCTTATCACAGAAGACAACCAGTCGATCTGTTTACGTTTTCAAGTTATAGATACCGGAATAGGCATTGTTGAAGATGCACTGGAAAAGATATTTATCGCTTTTGAACAAGGAGAGGACAGTATCACCAAAAAATTTGGCGGTACAGGATTGGGTCTTGCAATCGTGAAACGAATTGCAGCATTACTCAACGGTCGGGTCTTTGCGTCGAGTGAATATGGTAAGGGAAGTATATTTTCCTTTGAGTGTACTTTCGACAAAATCAAAGACAAGCCGGTAGAAAAGGAAACGCAGGTACTCTATACGGAATTACCAAAATTCAATTTCCCAATGATCCTTATCGCTGAAGATAATGAATTAAACAGCTTTATGCTGGCAAATATCCTTAAAAGTTGGAACTGTGATATCACTTTGGCGACCAATGGACTCATTGCATTAGAAGAAATTAATAAGAAAAAAATTGATCTGGTGTTTATGGATGCTCATATGCCCCTCATGAGTGGCTTTGAAGCAATCAAAGAAATACGCCGTAACGCAAATCCTATTATTGCTAATATGCCTATTATCTCCATTTCAGCTTCTGTACTGCAAGCTGAACAACAGGAAGCACTGGATGCTGGGGCCAATGAAGTTGTTGGAAAGCCATTCGATCCTATCAAATTATATAAAACAATTGATACTTTATTGTCAAAATTGAAATGATAGTTTCAATTTATCAATGAAATCATTAATTTTAAACCATTAACAAAACATATTGATGTGGTTTGTCATAGAATCGACTCCGAAAAGGAAAAATCTGTAATAACCCCATCCCCCAACCGCTGAGGGCAGCGTAAATGCCTAAAATAAATAAAAGATAAACAAACAATCATTCTAATGAAAAAACTTTTTATGATACCAGCAGTTGCAGTTGCTTTATCAATTGCTTCTTGTGGTGGAAACAGTGACAAGTCTGCAAAATCGACTGGTACAGAAGCAGCGCCTTCAACAGAAAACCAAGCAACAGAAACAGTGCCTGGCATTGAGAACGTAGCAATTTCCAACAGCTTATCTTTAGAAGGTAACGATCAGATGAAATACGATAAGGATTTGTTCCGTGTAAAAGCTGGTGAGCCTGTGGAATTATCTTTCAAAAATGCGGGTACGATGCCAAAAGAATCGATGGGACACAATGTTGTTATCCTAAAACCAGGTGTTGATCTTCCAACTTTCGGTGCTGAGGCTGCAGCAGCAGCGGCAGATGAATATATTCCAAAATCTGCATTATCTTCTATTGTTTCACACACGAAATTATTAGGACCTGGAGAAACTGACAAGATCACTTTTACACTAGAAAAAGGAGTTTATACCTTTATCTGTAGTTTCCCTGGACACTATGGTGTTATGCAAGGAAAAATCGTTGCAGAATAAAAAACAAGCACAAAAGGATATTCAACCCCATGGATATCCTTTTATTATACCGAATCTGTCTCTTTAAGTAGCCAATCCATTTCTTCAAAAGCTACATATTTCGCGGTCTTTTATCAAAAAAATGTAAAGTAAGACTCTTTGACCATAAATCGTAAGTTTTGATTTCCTATCCCATTAATAATCATTAAATTTGTGGTACAAAAAAATAAAACGTAATCAATGCAATACGACGTAATTGTAATCGGAAGTGGTCCAGGCGGATATGTAGGAGCTATCCGTTGTGCCCAATTAGGATTAAAAACAGCTGTTATTGAAAAATATAGCACATTTGGTGGTACTTGTCTTAACGTTGGATGTATTCCTTCTAAAGCGCTTTTAGATTCATCGGAGCATTACCACAATGCTGCCCACAATTTTGATGCATTCGGCATCAGCCTGAAAGACCTAAAAGTAGACATGGCAAAGATGATTGCTCGTAAAGACGATGTCATTGCCCAAAATACTGCCGGTATCACTTTCTTATTCAAAAAGAATAAAATTGACAGTTTTCAAGGTGTAGGTTCATTTGTAGACAAAAACACCATCAAAATAACAAAAGCTGATGGTTCTACAGAACAGCTAACAGCTAAAAATGTAATTATCGCAACAGGATCAAAACCAACATCTTTACCTTTCTTACCTGTTGATAAAAAAAGAATTATTACTTCTACTGAAGCCCTCAACCTAAAAGAGATCCCTAAACATCTTATTGTTATCGGCGGCGGTGTTATTGGTTTAGAGTTAGGTTCAGTTTATGCTCGACTAGGTTCAAAAGTTTCCGTTGTTGAATTCGCAAAATCTATCATTGGAACAATGGACGGCGGCTTAGGAAAGGAATTGCAACGTGTTTTGAAAAAATCATTGGGTATGGAATTCTATTTAGGGCACAAAGTAACTGGAGCTTCAGCAAAAGGTAAAGTCGTAAAAGTAACTGCAGAGGATCCAAAAGGACAAGAAATCACTTTAGAGGGAGATTATTGTATTGTAGCCGTAGGACGTACAGCGTATTCTGAAGGTCTAGGATTAGAAAACATTGGCATTACTTTAGAAGAAAGAGGTAAGAAAATCCCTGTTAATGCACATCTTGAAACGCCTGTACAAGGTGTTTTTGCAATCGGTGATGTCATCACAGGGGCCATGTTAGCACATAAAGCTGAGGACGAAGGAGTTTACGTAGCAGAATATATTGCAGGCCAAAAACCACATATCGATTACAATTTGATTCCTGGTGTTGTTTATACCTGGCCTGAAGTTGCCTCTGTCGGAAAGACTGAAGAACAACTTAAGGAGGCTGGCGTGAAATACAAAGCTGGATCGTTTTCTTTCAAAGCTTCTGGCCGTGCAAAAGCATCAGGTGATACAGATGGTTTTGTCAAAGTATTAGCTGACGCTACCACTGACGAAGTGTTAGGAGTACATATGATCGGTCCTCGTGCCGCTGACATGATCGGTGAGGCTACAGTAGCCATGGAATACCGCGCATCTGCAGAAGATATCGCGCGTATCTGCCATGCACATCCGACCTATACTGAAGCTATTAAAGAGGCAGCACTCGCAGCTACAGCAAATAGAGCAATACACGCTTAGGCGGTAAACATAACATATTCGAGGGGAAAAGGAAACTTTTCCCCTTTGTCATAACTACCTATACACGATGAATTTTTACACAAGAAAATGGGTCAAACCCGAAGATCTAAATCCCAATGGAACATTATTTGGCGGAACATTATTACGTTGGATCGATGAAGAGGCTGTAATTTATGCGATCGTCCAACTTGGAAACCCCAAAGTGGTTACCAAATTTATTTCAGAAATAAACTTTGTGAGTTCAGCTAAACAGGGTGACATCCTGGAACTGGGCATCGAGGCGATCAACTTTGGAACAACATCCTTAACAATGCGCTGTGAGGTTAGAAATAAAATATCCAGAAAAACAATCCTATCAATCGACAAATTGGTGTTTGTAAACCTCGATGAGGATGGTAATCCGGTTCCACACGGGAAGGATAGCATTACCTATGCTTATATGGGGATCGAGAAGACAGGTAGAAGAGATGATTAAACATCTCTCCCCTGTCTTTATTATTTGATGTCTCCCGTAAAGGATACGGACACATTTATTGGCCCATAAAATGCATACTATTGTTTTACGCTATTCTGAACTTAATTCCGTGCAAAAATTCATGCATTAGAATTCTCTATAGAAAAAACTAAGACCGCTGTCTTTTTCCTTCAATTTTTTTTTTCAGATCCAATTCTACCCAAAAGCCCAAAATAGGTACTAAAGAAGCGAGGAAATATTTAATCGCTTTTAAAATTGGCCATTTATATTCAACAGTTGACATAATCAGCATAACCACGAATATAACGACAAAGAAGCCATGGATAGAGCCTGCAATTTTGACTGCTTCCGGGATCCCTGCCAAATATTTCAAAGGCATAGCAATAAAAAACAAGCAAATAGTAGAGATTGCTTCCCACAAGGCGATCTGTCTGAATATTCTTAACATAATGATAAACTGTATATTGTGAGAATCAAAAATAAGACTCTAAATGTGGTTTGTCTATTATTTTTCCCCCTTTTACCAAGATGTGACATTAACCCAAGAACAAGGTCAGTGTTTTATCAGAAACCGCCAATTTTACAATAAATAGTTCAGATTCATCAGAAAAAATGCGTACTTTTGAATGAATATATGCTTCCTATATTTTGATATCTGAAGCTATAACACTCAACTACAGAATATTTATTTATATGAATTACGACATCATTGTAATCGGTAGTGGTCCAGGCGGGTATGTTGCTGCCATTAGAGCCGCTCAGTTAGGGTTCAAAACAGCGATTATTGAACGCGAATCATTAGGCGGAATCTGTCTAAACTGGGGCTGTATCCCTACAAAAGCATTATTGAAAAGTGCTCAGGTATTTGAATATTTAAACCATGCCGCTGATTACGGCATCAATGTTCAAGGTGGTGAGGCTGATTTTGAAGCTATAGTCAAAAGAAGTCGCGGGGTTGCTGAAGGAATGAGTAAAGGTATTCAGTTCTTGATGAAAAAGAATAAAATCGACGTTATTAATGGAACTGCAAAAATTAAAAAAGGTGGTAAAATCGATGTAAAAGGCGCAGACGGTTCTACTAAAGAATATTCGGCAAAACATACCATCCTAGCGACTGGTGCACGTTCTCGTGAATTGCCTAATTTACCTCAGGACGGTAAAAAAATCATCGGTTACCGTCAGGCAATGACACTTCCTAAACAACCAAAATCTCTAGTTGTTGTAGGGTCGGGTGCTATTGGCGTTGAGTTTGCTTATTTCTATAATGCAATCGGAACCAAAGTAACTATCGTTGAATTTATGGATAGAATCGTTCCTGTTGAAGATGAAGAAATCTCAAAACAATTAGAGAAAAGCTTAAAGAAACAGGGCATTAATATCCTTACTAAATCAGAAGTACAATCTGTAGATACATCTGGAGAATTGAGCAAGGTTTCGATCAAAACAGAAAAAGGTGTTGAAGTTATCGAAGCGGAAGTTGTATTATCTGCTGTAGGTATTGCTCCTAATATCGAAAACATCGGCTTGGAAGAGGTTGGTGTAAAGACTGATCGTGGACGTGTCGTTGTAGATGACTTCTACAAAACAAACATCGAAGGTGTATATGCTATCGGTGACATTGTTAAAGGCCAAGCCTTGGCGCACGTTGCTTCGGCAGAAGGTATCACCTGCGTTGAAAAGATCAAAGGTCTACACGTTGAACCTATTGATTACAACAATATCCCTGGTTGTACGTATTGCTCTCCAGAAATTGCTTCTGTAGGTTATACTGAAAAAGCAGCAAAAGAAGCCGGCTATGAAATTAAAGTTGGTAAATTCCCATTCTCAGCCTCAGGAAAAGCTTCAGCTGCTGGCGCGAAAGATGGCTTTGTCAAAGTGATCTTTGACGCTAAATATGGTGAATTCCTAGGTGCACACCTAATTGGTGCTAATGTAACCGAAATGATTGCAGAGGTTGTGGTTGCTCGTAAATTGGAAACAACAGGCCATGAAATGATTAAAACGATACATCCTCACCCAACAATGAGTGAAGCGATTATGGAAGCTTGTGCTGATGCTTACGGTGAGGTAATTCACTTATAGTATTTGTAGCAACTTAATAAACTAAAAAGGGGAAAGTCTAATGATTTTCCCCTTTTTAATTTTATTAAGTAACAGATAAATGTGATTACATAACTAGCCTCGACTTAAAGACGATCTGTTGGTCCACAATTTCTGTATTGTCAATCCGATCAAATAAAATTTCAGCCGCCTTGCGCGCCTGCATCCCCGGAAATTGTTCAATGCGTCCCATCGGTGGATTTTCCATATACTGCCACAGGGGATAGTTGGCATAACTAATAAAGAAAATATCTTGATTTAAGACAAGGCCTTTTTGTCGGGCTGCTTTCATCAGATCAAGTGTGACAAAATCATTAAAAGAGATAATCGCGGAAGGGCGCTCGGACATCGCAAATATACTGTCCATCGCTTTTTCATTTCCCTCTGTACTCAAATCTGTTTCGATGATATTTTTCTCCAAAATGTCCATATCATTCCTTTTCATAGCGGATAGATAAGCTACCTTTCTATCTTCACTTGCAGGTAATGTTTTCGGTCCATTTACAAGTGCGATGACTTTATGCCCGCGTGCTACAAAAGCATCGACAGCTTCGTTCATCCCGGTAGAAAGATCACTCTGCACTTTATTGATATTAGGCAAACTAGGCACACAGTCAAAGAAGACAATCGGAATTCCAGAAGCTTCCAACTTTTCGATAAACTCCAAATTGGTTGTCTTTTTACCTATAGACATTAAAATCCCGTCGACACGGTGGTTTTTAAACGTTTTCAAGATCTGCTCTTCACGATCCGGATCATCCAGCGATTGGCCCATCAAAACAGTATATCGATGTTCTGATGCAACATTTTCAATTTCACTGATCGCAAACGAAAAAAATGGCTCCGACAGACTCGGCAAGATCACAGCAATAGTGAATGTCTTACGTTGCTTGAAGAATATAGCTGTTTGATTGGGTTCATAATTCAATTCTTCGGCCATTTTTTTAACTCGCATTGTTGTTACCAATCCAATACTGGGGTGATCATTCAATGCTCTAGAAACTGTCGAAGGACTGATTTTCAGCTTCTTGGCAATTTCTTTAATCGTGGCAGGCTTGTTCACTTTATTCATAAATCCAAGGGCTTTATATAAAAATAGGGCTTTTATATCCCTAATCATAATTTTTTTTCAACAATATTGACGACGATTTTAATGACAATTATTGTTGGTAGATTAAACAAAGATACTTACTGTAGACTTAGTCTACAAATTGAATTTCGGCTGCTCCCACTGCAAACTCCGTGGCAAGGAACTCCAATGGCTCTATTTCCCTAAAAACGAGTTCATCCTTAAAATAAACTTTTATCGTGTCACCATATTCGCCCCAATCCACAAATTTCACTTTGTTGAGCTGTTCAAGTGGATTCCCTTTCGTTAGGATACAGATGTGCTTATCAGCAGCTTTTAACTGCGAAAATAGCGTCTTAATATGCTCAAATAAATTTAACCTTAGTGGCAAAATAGCATTCACATGAAGCCGCTCAAAATTCTCCTTATATTTTTGATCAAATCCAAAGGTCTGCTGCGCATGTTCAAACAATAAATATTCTCCTTGATGCTCAAGGTGATTTTTCATAAAATGAACTAAATCTGCCTGTGGCGGAACGGTTTCTGTAAATTCTATAAAATTTGCAAAAAGATAATACACTTGCAGTAAGTAATCCTTTTTTGGAAAAACAACATCATCTAATTCAAAAACATACACCTTTTTCTCTTCTGGAAATAGCATGGGTATAAAAGCTTAAAGTTAAGGGCTGTATCAACATCGTTGGAACGATTATCATGTTAGCCCCAAAAGTTATATTTTATTTGGATACACAGATTAGCGCTAGATCCTCACCGGAATCTGATGTGGCAAATAATCCGTCCAATGATCTTTCAAAAGTCGTCGAATCCAGTAAATTGCTACCCTTTACAAGAAGCATATAAGGCAAGTCAGCAGGCGGATTTTCCATAACGGGAATAGTTTCTAGCAGATCCTTATCAGGGACAAGAACCGAGATCTGATACTCTTCAAATAAAACTTTGGCTTCAGAAAGCGGCTCCAGCTCGAAACCACCCAAAGGCAATACATAATTAACCTGCTGATCCAAACTTAATTTAAGCACCTCGTGTGCAAATGTAGGGAGAAGTCCTTTCGGAATCTTGGCATAGTTACCTGATTTTAGCAGTAATTCAGGAATATCTTCTGAACTTGCATAGATGACTTCGAAATCAGGTCCCAATCTTTTAGCGATACGCATTGCCAATGGTCTGGTCCCGAAAGTGATAAGTATTTTATTCATTAAAAATAACGTTAGAACTCCCTTATTTAGGGGTATTTTGATTTTGTTACACGACTAGCCCATCCCGCATATGAATCGTTCGATCAGAAATCCGGGCAAGTTCCTCATTATGGGTAACGATAATAAACGTCTGCTGAAATTTGTTTCTAAGATCAAAAAACAATTGATGTAAAGCGGCTGCATTTTCCGAGTCGAGATTACCAGAAGGTTCATCCGCCAAAATAATGGAAGGATCATTGATCAGGGCACGAGCTACAGAAACACGTTGTTGCTCGCCCCCAGACATTTCTGCAGGCTTGTGGTCAATACGATGTGAAACCCCTAATAGCTCCAGCAGTTCCTTTGCTTTAGTTTCCGCCTCAGATCTCCCCTTTCCCTGTATAAAAGCTGGAATACACACATTTTCGAGTGCTGTAAATTCAGGCAACAGATGGTGGAATTGAAATACAAAACCGATATGTTCATTTCGGAAGGCACTCAACTTTTTGGCGTTCAATTTTTGAACATCCACACCATTGATGAAAACTGATCCACGATCAGGTTTATCTAGGGTGCCGATGATGTGCAACAGCGTACTTTTACCTGCCCCTGAGGCACCGACGATGCTGACGATTTCACCTTTTTCAACGTCGATATCAACACCTTTTAAAATTGGCAATGATCCATAAGCTTTGTGAATTCCTTGAGCATGTAACATCATAGGACAAAGATAAATAAATTTACGATACCACGTGTTTGAATAAATAAGCTGTTATTTCTCTATTTCAGCCATTTTATTTTACCCAAATGTCAAAAAATAGATAAAAGAGCAATTTATCCCTTGTCTTATCCCCCAAAAAAACATATTTTTACGCCAAATATTTTTGCAAATGAACATTCACGAATATCAAGGAAAACAAATACTAAAGAGCTTTGGTGTGCGCGTACAGGAAGGTATCGTAGCAGATACTCCAGAGCAAGCTGTGGAAGCGGCTAAAAAAATGAAAGAAGACTACAATTCTGATTGGGTTGTTGTCAAAGCTCAAATTCACGCTGGTGGCCGTGGTAAAGGTGGTGGTGTCAAGTTAGCTAAGAACTTAGATGAGGTCAAACAACGAGCTACTGACATCATTGGTATGCAATTAGTAACGCCTCAAACTGGACCTGAAGGTAAAAAAGTAAATAAAGTCTTGGTTGCTCAAGACGTTTATTATCCAGGCGAGAGCGAAACAAAAGAATTCTACATGTCTGTATTACTAGACCGTGCTAAAGGACGTAACATCGTTATGTACTCTACAGAAGGTGGTATGGATATCGAAGAAGTTGCAGAAAAAACACCACACTTGATTTTCAAAGAAGAAATCGATCCAAAAGTAGGCTTACAAGGATTCCAAGCACGTAAAATTGCTTTCAACCTAGGTCTTTCAGGTGCTGCGCACAAAGAAATGGTAAAATTTGTTGCTGCTCTTTACAAAGCATACGATTCTACAGACTCTTCTATGTTTGAGATCAATCCGGTACTGAAAACTTCAGACGATAAGATCTTAGCAGTTGATGCGAAAGTAAATCTTGATGAGAACGCACTATACCGTCACCCTGATTACGCAGCAATGCGTGACGTGACTGAGGAAGATCCAACAGAAGTTGAAGCTGGTGAATCAAACCTTAACTACGTTAAATTAGATGGTAACGTAGGTTGTATGGTAAATGGTGCTGGTTTAGCAATGGCGACAATGGATATCATCAAATTGGCTGGTGGTGAACCTGCGAATTTCTTGGACGTTGGTGGTACTGCAAATGCTGAAACTGTGAAAGCTGGTTTCAATATCATCTTAAAAGACCCTAATGTAAAAGCGATCTTAATTAATATCTTCGGTGGTATTGTTCGTTGTGACCGCGTCGCTCAAGGTGTAATTGATGCTTATAGCGAAATCGGCAACATTCCTGTGCCTATTATCGTTCGTCTTCAAGGTACTAATGCCGAAGAAGCGAAAAAATTAATTGATGAATCGGGCTTACAGGTTTATTCTGCAATCTTATTGAAAGAAGCTGCTGAATTAGTAACAAAAGTATTGAAAGGTTAATTTCCTTTTAATCATCATAGAAAAACGCGGATTAATTTTTAATCCGCGTTTTTTGTTTCTTCATCTCAATTTAATTGGCCCATCCCCCTAAATGATCGCGTCGCACCAATCGCTGATCATGTCAAAGCAACGTATATCGCTTCTCCAGCTTGCAGTTTTCGCCTATTTTTATTTCATAATCTATTTTCTGCTCTCGGTATAGTTATCCGCTATTAAATGAATTAAATCAACATTTATAGCCAATAAACCAACAGAATAGCTTATTTTTGTATTGCTTTTTTAACAAAGCATCTTTTACAAGTCAATCTCCAAAAATTAAGATGGAACACACAAGAATAAAGGAACTATTGAATGCCACAGAATTTGGCAAAGAGGTCGTTGTTAAAGGTTGGGTAAGAACTTTCCGCAACAATCAGTTTATAGCAATCAATGACGGTTCGTCAATCAATAATATTCAAGCAGTTGTCGATTTTGAAAATACACCTGAAGATATCTTAAAACGTATCACCACTGGAGCGGCAGTTCGCGTAAAAGGTCAATTGATAGAATCATTGGGCAAAGGACAGAAAGTGGAGGTTAAAGCTATTGAAGTAAGTATTATTGGCGACTCTGACCCCGAAAAATATCCTTTACAACCCAAAAAGCATAGCTTAGAGTTTTTACGTGAAATCGCACATTTGCGTTTCCGTACGGGGACATTCAATGCTGTATTCAAGGTTCGTAATGCGCTAGCATTTGCTGTGCACAAGTTTTTTCAGGAAAATGACTTCGTCTACATGCATACCCCAATCATTACTGGTTCTGATGCGGAAGGTGCTGGAGAAATGTTTCAGGTTACAACCCTGGATTTAAAGAATCCTCCACGCAAAGAAAATGGAGATATAGATTTCAAAGAAGATTTCTTTGGAAAATCAACCAACCTAACAGTATCAGGCCAATTAGAAGGGGAGCTTGGCGCCATGGCGTTTGGAAACATTTATACCTTCGGTCCGACATTTAGAGCCGAGAATTCAAATACGACACGTCACTTAGCTGAATTCTGGATGATCGAACCTGAAATGGCTTTTTATGAACTAGAGGACAATATGGATCTGGCCGAAGCTTTATTGAAATATGTCATTAAATATGCTTTGGAAAATTGCCCGGAAGAAATTGAGTTCTTGAAAAATCGGTTGCTGGAAGAAGAAAAATCAAAACCAGTCGCAGAACGCTCAGAATTAAATCTTATTGAAAAATTAAACTTTGTTTTAGCTAACGATTTTGAACGTGTTACTTACACCGACGCAGTTGAAATCTTAAAGCGTAGCAAGCCAAACCAAAAGAAACAATTCAAATATCTAATTGATGATTGGGGAGCAGATCTACAATCGGAACATGAGCGTTATCTGGTAGAGAAGCACTTCAAAAAACCAGTGATCTTAACAGACTATCCACGGGAGATTAAATCCTTCTACATGAAGCAAAATAAACCTGATGAACAAGGAAGGAACACGGTTAGGGCGATGGATATTCTTTTCCCAGGTATTGGTGAAATGGTAGGCGGTTCCCAACGCGAGGAAAATCTTGAACGTTTATTGGACCGCATGGCCGAAGTGGGTATTCCTGCCGAAGAAATGGAGTGGTTTTTGGATACCCGTCGTTTTGGTTCGGTACCACATTCAGGATTTGGCGTAGGTTTTGAACGTTTAGTGCTGTTCACAACAGGGATGACAAATATCCGCGATGTGATTCCATTCCCGCGCACACCGAAAAACGCAGAATTTTAACATAAAAAACAACAGCCAAAACAAAATATTTTGGCTGTTGTTTTTTTAGATAGAACATGTCAATTCAAAATGGCCTATACTTATTGACCTCCACTTAAAGGTTGGAGATTAGCGCTAGTGTATGGCACCTAAATAAAGAGAAAAATGCTTATTAAGATATATAACGACAATCCCAACCCCAAAGCAATAGAACAGGCAGTTGATATTCTTCGCCGTGGCGGCGTAATCATCTACCCTACAGATACTGTATATGGTATAGGCTGCGATATCACGCAACAAAAAGCAATCGAACGGGTATGCGAAATTAGAGGTTTAAAGCCAGAAAAAGCAAACCTGTCGTTTATTTGTTATGATTTAACAGATATCTCACAGTACACAAAATCCTTCGATACATCGGTATTCCGAGTCCTAAAAAAAGCATTACCGGGTCCCTTCACTTTTATCTTTAATGCGACCACCAAAGTCCCAAAATTACTGAGCTCAAAAAAGAAGACCGTTGGTATCCGCGTCCCCGATAATAATATTGTTCGTGAAATTGTCAAACAGCTGGGCAACCCTATTGTGACTACCTCCATCCACGATGAAGACGAAATCATCGAATATTCTACAGATCCGGAATTAATCCATGAAAAATATGAGGACCTAGTTGATGCAGTAATTGATGGTGGTTATGGCGACAATGTGGCATCAACCGTAGTCGATCTAACAGAAGGAACTTTCGATGTTATTCGTGAAGGTAAAGGTGATCTCGAACAGTATTTGTAATTTCTCAACGTTCTGCACATCTAAAGCACATGCATAAACCAGTCAGATCCTCTGGACAAAGACTGTTGGTATTTTGTGCATAACATACCATTACGCAAAATTCAACAACGACTTATTAACAATAATAACCACTTATCAACACTAATAATGTTGATAAGTGGAATTACCTATATAGTCATTTTGTGTAAATGTGAACAAACAAACACTTATCAACATAAAAATGTTTAAAACAAGATAGGCAAAAGCTAAAAACCAGCTGAAAATGTGCAAAACTAGCAGGTTATTAACAACAAAATGTGAATAAACTACCTACCCCCACAAAAGATCACCAACATTATGTGTATAAAAAACCTCAACTAACATCAGCATGTTAAAAGTTAAGAATTCTTCTCAACATGTGTTTTTATCGCCATGTTGAAAAGACCAAATCCACCTCTTGTTTCTATTAACAGTTTTAAATCCGCTTGGTGGTTCTAAAAGGATTTTGCGGCGTTGTCCAACGACCGGCTGCCGTTCAAACTGCTTAATTGCTGGGCGCCATAGGGATTAAGCCTTAAATTCGCTTAACACCCGCCAAACGTCTTCCACTGTTGCATCAATAAGAATGCTTGTTTCAATCTTTTTCATCGCTTTCGTCTTAATAGATAAAATAAACAGACCTCTTTAGCATCCACCCTATATTCTATCCATATGAAGATATCGTATAGACCGTGTCCCACCAGCCGGTAACTGAGGTCCATCTTAAATGACATTTAATTCCAAAAAGAGGCTATTCATAGGATAAGGTATACCTTTCGATCAAACAACTTTATAGCGCATAAAATTATGAGACCTTCTGCTAAGCATCAGCCTCCGTTAATGGAGATAAGACAAAACTTGGATAAGATAGAAAGATGACGTTTGATTTTTATCAAGAATTTATTTGTGCCCGGATACGGCTCAAGGTTTTGGCTCATGCCAAATACTGAATCGATAGAAAGCTTTAATGAGTTGGTCAAACATGAAGGAGAGTTTATAAGATGACGACTTCTTCAATAATGACGTGACCTACATATTCATTTACCCGTCCTAGTATTTGTCTTCTCATAAGCGCCAATTCATTTTTAATGACCGCAGACTCTACACGTACAAACAGTTTTTTATCACGTACATAGAGTTGCTGTGTACGATTTGCAATAGCTTTACCGATCAATTGAGGCCAAACAGAAGCGATCGATGTTTCATCAAATTTCCTACGTAGTTTATAAGCCTCAAGGAGACGTTCAACCCCCTCCTTGATTGTCATATCGTCACTTGAACGAATAAACTCGAGACTTTTCTTTGCTTGCTTCTTATACATTAACTTGCCCTCCTTCAATATCAAATATACGAACAGGCCGACTAATTTCGTCAAAGATTCGCTGAATTCTTGTTGAATCCGTATCCGTCAGAAAAATCTGCCCAAAATCATCTTCGGAAACCATCTGCATCAATTTATGTGTTCGGCGATCATCAAGTTTATCAAAGATATCATCCAGCAGAAGCAAAGGTTTAAAACCTTTCTTCTGCTGTAAATAGGAATACTGAGCAAGTTTTAATGCAATTAGAAAAGATTTCTGTTGACCTTGGGAACCAAATTTTTTTAAAGGCATGCCCCCATGGATGGTAAAGATCAGATCATCCTTATGTATACCCTGCGTTGTTCGTTCCAATATACGATCACGCTCCAAATTCTTTTCTAAAATATGGAGGAAAGAATCTAACATTAAAGGGGATTCATATTGCAAGTGAACAGTCTCGGCATCGTCGGTGAGAAACTGATAATGCCGTTCAAATTCAGGTTGAAATTCTTCCATAAAAGACCTTCTTTTCTGGAAAATAATATTTCCTACTTCTTCAAGCTGAAAATTAAGAATTTCAATCAGCCCAAGATCTAATACACTTGTTTGACGCGCTTGTTTAAGAAGACTATTACGTTGGGCTAAAAACTTATTGTAAATAATAAGGGTATCCAGATATTTATTATCTGTTTGGGAAATCACATTGTCCACAAACTTTCTCCGCTCTTCACTACCATCTGTTACGATGATACTATCATTTGGCGATATCATAACCAAGGGGAATAGTCCAATATGATCAGCCAGCCGAGGATAATCCTTTTTATTTTTTTTAAACTGTTTCTTTTGATTCTTTTTTAAGCTACAAGATATAAAATCACTGGATGATTCCTTATCAAATTCTCCCTGTACCATAAACCAGTCATTGCCTGATTTAATATGCTGTGAATCGATCGGATTAAAGTAACTTTTACAGAGCGATAAATAGTGGATTGCATCCAAAAGATTGGTTTTACCAACACCATTATTCCCTGTAAAAGCATTTACCTCGGGGAGAAATTCCAAAGATGATTCCGAGTAATTCTTGAAATTTAGAACAGAAAGTTGCTTGAGCCACATAGCACAAAGATACGCTATTTGGGTCGCTAAAAATTATTTTATTTCCTCAAAATCGACAAACTCACCAGCAGTTTCTGTTCCTTTACGTTCAGGAGTTTCTTTTGGTGGAATGTAATCGACATGGATTTTACCCTCGGGCTGTGATCTTGTGCTTTCTTGCTTATTTTGTCCATTAAATTCATAATAGAAAGTACCGCCCTGTCCCTGGCCATTGTATGCTCCACCTTGCTGTTGCGCCTTTTTCATCAACTTTTCAGCTGCTTTACGCATTGCAAATGGTAAAAATAATCGAAATAAGAATCTTACTACAAAGTAAACAGCGAATGTAATAAGTATAAATTTTAAAAATGCCATAGTTAATTCGTTGCTATTTTCTCAAATTTAACCAATAACTCGATAAACTGTTGTCTTTAAATTGTCAGATAAGAAATTATTAACAAATTTTAAGACTTCCCTAATTTTCCTTTCGTTTCCATAATAACACGATATAACTCTTCCTGCCGCTGCGTCCCCAATACATAGGTAAGGCCATCTTTATCTGTTAAAAAAACAGCATTTTTGCCACCAGCAAAGAATTTAATCTTTCCTTTTGTATGTAAATTGTAAACTGGATTATTGAAAAAGAATGTACTATATGGTGCTTTTTCTATTTTTGTAATGGACGCAAGATCAATTTTCACAACACGGGTAGACCAAAGTCCGCTAATTAGAATATGGTCTTGAAATACCTCTATGCGGAACAATACCATATACATCATAACGATAGAGGTAATAATTATACCTACCCCTACAATAAAGAACAATTGACTCGAGATCAAATGATCTAAATTGAGATAAAATGCAGTAAAACAAAAAAGCACGAGTACCAAACGCACACTGATCCAAACACGGTCACGTCCTAAATATTGATTTTCCGAATAGAGTACACCTTCTTTCATTGACTTGAGATTTAGATTTTACTTTGGAGATCTTAGACACATTACGTGCTTACAGTTCAGCTTCCAAATAACATCATTTTGTTTCTATAGAATTTGCGTCACAACCGCATTATCGAACAAGTTAGTTTAAACACATTGTCCGATTATCCATTATATGTTTTTTCGTCATAGACATAATCAGCATTTTTTCATACTAATCAGTTCTGCAAACTAAAGTAAGGACTTTTTTTGTATTGGAGGTAATTTTATAACGATTGTCCATGCGATAATTGGCGATCCATAGGATATCCCCATTTCCATTTACCACCAGCGGAATATTTTCTTTTTCAAAAAGACTGATCTTTTTATTGATAAAGAAATCACTCAGCTTCTTCCGTCCTTCCATACCTAAAGGATAAAAACTATCTCCGACTTTCCAGGACCGAATTGTCAGTGGGAATACCAATAAATCATAATCCAGTTTAGCAAGATCAGGCGTTCGGACAATAGCTATATCCGTGGAAACCTCGGCGTGAAAACAATACCGCTTCCACTCAACGGTCGAAGTTTCGGAAGTTATCAAAGCCTCATCGGGTGAAATAAATTCTTTCTCCCGAATAAAAAGTTCACTTCGATCCAACAGCATATGGTAACAATCGGATTGAAAAACACGGCCCGATTCTTTCACCCAAGCTTGTTTGAGATCGCTCAGTACAGCTTTCGAAAAATTAAAGGCCGAAAATAATTCATAAAGTAATGGTAAATTATCCAGATAAGGCTCGAGGTCTTCTTTCTGAACTCCCCACCCCTCATCTGTAGGATAGAAAAGCTTTTTCCGAATAGGTTCAACAAATTGCTGTAATAGTTGATAGGACTCTTTAAAGTGATTGATATTCTGTTCGAATATCATTTCAAAGTCGGGTTGAAGTTTTTTGAAATGTGGAATAATATCAATTCTAATTTTATTACGCGCATATTTTGTTGAAAAATTAGATTGGTCATCTCGATAAGCAATACCATACATGTGAACAAAATGTTCGATTTCACTGGCTTTCAAAAAAAGAAGCGGCCGGATAATACGTTCCCGAATCGGAAAAATACCCTGAAGACCCTGAAGACCGGTTCCACGTGAAAGGTTAAGAAGTACTGTTTCGATGTGGTCATTCAGATGCTGAGCCACAGCGATTCGATCAAACTGCAGTTCGTGTCTAAGTTTTTCAAACCAGGCGTAACGTAATTCCCGAGCGGCCATTTGAATTGAAATCTGTTGATCCTTTGCGTAAGCTTTTGTATCAAAGTGCTTCACAAATATTGGAATACCGTTTTCCGCTGCAAATTTTCTCACCAGCGCTTCGTCTTGCTCCGAATCTTCCCCTCTTAATTGAAAATTACAGTGGGCAATAGCAATGTGGTATCCCGCTTTTGCAAACAAATGTGCCATTAACATGGAGTCCTTTCCCCCACTTACTGTAAGCAATATTTTATCATGAGGCATCAACAAATGCTCCTTTTCAATATAGCCCATTAGTCTTTCCAGCACATTCATATAACAAAGTTACGGTATATTTTGACCGAATGATAAATTCAAGTCTTAAAATTTGTGAAATCCAGTAAAGTAGCAATTAAAATCCATATTTTTGCCCTTGTGAAACAATACATTTATACACTTATTGTATTTATTTTAACTGGCTTGTCGGTCCAAGCCCAGAAGAAGGATGAATTAAAGCTTCTGTCATCATCCCATATTATTACTGGAAAAGATGGCAATATGTCGTTTTATCGGCCGGTGTATGAACACGTTGGTTCAACACTGTCCTCAGACAGTGGCTATCTACATAAAGATAACATTGGTCGACAATTTTTTGAAGCCTTTGGAAATGTGATCATCACTCAGCCTGATGGTACCCAAATATTTTCCAATAAATTACACTATGAAGCGGCCATGCAGCTTGCAACACTTACAGGCGCTGTTCGTATGGTCAGCACCAGCGGGTCTATATTGACAACCGATCACCTCGTCTATAATATGCGCAGCAAGATAGGTAATTACTACAGCGGTGGTCGTATTCTATCAGGAAGTGACACAATTACCAGCCAGCGAGCTACTTATTTCGAAAATACAGGCGAATCCTATTTCAATCAAAAAGTTGTCGTTAGATCGACCAATGTGAAAGTCTACACCGACTCCATGAAATACAATGGGAATACACGTATTACCGAATTCTATGGCCCCACGAATATCAAAGGGAATAAGGGTGAAAATTTATATACTGAAAAAGGCCGATACCATATGGCAACAGGCCAAGCCTATTTTTCTAAAAATAATCTCTACACGGAGGGAACAAAGTTTCTCAAGGGCGATAGCCTATTCTACGACAGGCAAGTGGGAATCGGTAAAGCCGTAAAAAATGTGGTCTTTGTGGACACCTTAGACAAATTTTATGCTTATGGCGGATTTGGCTTATACAATGGGAGAAACGAATCCATTACAATGACAGATAAACCGCTGATCATTTCGGTTGTCAAAAAAGATTCAACACAGAAAGATTCCCCATCTTCTTTGTCTCCAGTTTCACAAAAGTCGGAGAAAGAGCTCAAAAAAGAAGCTAAAGAATTAAAGAAGATTGAGAAAGAGGAACAGAAAGACAACCTCAAATCAGACAAAACTGCATCAGAAGGAATTCTCGAAGAAAAGGATCATCTGGGTAAAAACACCAAAAGCAACAAAAAAGAACAACTCAAGGGTGACGCACAAGTAGATTCTGTTTTTATGACCGCCGATACGCTGTTCTCACAAATGATATTCCGCAGAGACTATATTCCCAAAGATTTCAAATTAAATCGTGAAGGTGGCGCAATCGAGGATGATAACGAGATCGATTATGGTGACCAGGATTCGACATCAACACCGATTGATTCTACGGGTACATTAAAAACTGTTGCAGATAGTCTTCAAAAAGACCTCGATAGTTTGCATAAAAACGACACAAAAAAACCATCACTGGAAAAAAACACAAAAAAAGCACCAGATACCCTTACGAATAGAAAGCCGGTTGCTCCGAAGAAAGTACCGGTCATAGTCGGTGATCAAAATAAGATAGAAATTGAGAAAAACCTGAAGGCTGACAGTGTATTGCGCAAAAAAGCGGTCATCCCGCAAGGCGGTGAATCAGAAAAACTGATGGGGGCTGCATTAAAAAATGCCCAAGCGGAAAAACGCGATTCTCTTTCCCAAGATACGGCCAAAACAAGAATTATAAAGGCCTACTATAATGCTCGGTTATTTAAATCTGATTTACAAGCTGTAGCCGATTCCATGTATTACGGGATGCAAGATTCCATGTTCAGACTAATGGGAAAACCAATGATGTGGGCCGAAAACTCACAGATTTCGGGAGACACCATATTTTTGCAAGTAAAGAACCAAAAGCTGGACAATTCACTGCTTGTGGGCAATGCCTTTATGGTAAACGCGACAAGTGACTCTTTAAAATTTAATCAGATTAAGGGACGAAAAATTACAAGCTTTTTCACCAATAATCGCATGGAACGCCTTTTTGTAGATGGTAATGCGGAAAACATATTTTACAATATTGATGAGAAGACCAATGTAACCACAGAGCTTGTCCATGATCGCAGCAGTCGTTTCAAGATCTTGATGGAAGACAATAAGCTGAAAGAATATGTGTCCATCCGGAAAGTAGACGGCAAGGTCTATCCTATTGCTGAAGTCACTGCCGATAAAGAATTCCTTCCGAATTTCACTTGGCGACCTGAAGACCGGCCTAAGTCAAAAGACGATTTATTAAATCGAAAAAGAGATCTTTCGAAAGCTTCATTTACGGTTCCTACTGCACCGGAAGGTGAGGAATCAGGAACAATGAAAGCCATTAACAAAGGTGATAAAACCACAGGGCCTAAAAAGGGTGCTGCAAAGGAAGCGAATACTATTGGAAGTACCGATAAGGTTAAAGATACCGAAGGTGACAAAGCAAGCGCTACAACAAAAACTGCTAAGCCATCGGAAACAACAGATAAAGCTAACAGTACAAAAACTAATGTAAAGACTGCAGCCGACAAAGCAACTGCAAAGTCCGACTCAACAACTAATAAATCGGCGATAACACCGGCGCAAGATAGTACTCAGACAAAGGTAAAAGCTAAATAACCGCCACTACCAGGTCGCACAAAAAAGCAGCGCAAAACAATTTGTTTTGCGCTGCTTTTTTGATTCAAGACTATCTGCTGCTCCTCTCAGATGCGCTCGTTCATTAAATTAAATCAATAGAAATTTCTATTTATAATTCAAATGATCTAGTAACTGACTTACTTCGTTTTTAAATATGCAGCAAGTTTGCCAACAGCAATCGCACGATGGCTTATGCTGTTTTTTTCCTCTGCTGTCATTTCCGCAAAAGTTTTATCATAGCCATTTGGGATAAAGATGGGGTCATAACCAAACCCATCAACACCTCTACGTTGATCTATAATTTTGCCTTCAATACTTCCCTCAAAGAAGTGCTGCTGCTCATTCAGATACAAGGAAATAACTGTTTTGAATCTCGCCGTGCGGTTGAGGGTATCACCTAATTTCTGCAGGACAAGATCAATGTTCTTTTCCATATCCCTTGATCCGGAATAACGTGCCGAATAAACGCCCGGTTCGCCATTTAATGCGTCTATCTCCAATCCAGAATCATCACCAAAGCAGTAAAGGCCATATTTATTAACCAAATAATCTGTTTTCTGTTGTGCATTCTCTTCAAATGTTACGCCTGTTTCTGGAATATCATCCTGACAGTCAATATCGTTCAGACTCTTAATAACAAAAGCGTTCCCCACGATCGCTTGGACCTCTTCCAGTTTATGGGCATTATTGGTTGCAAACACAAGTTCTAGCATCTTCTATTTATTTTGATATCCCATCAAAAATATGCATTCTTATCCATATTAACATTCCTGTACCTACATTTTAGAAATTACTTACTTTTTCATAACTTAATACAAGTTATGAAAAGTGTATTCCAATTACTTCTCACATTAATCTTATTAGGTCTGAATAATGTGAAAGCTCAATATTATCTGGATAAATCAGGAGATCTGACCACAGATATGAAAAAAGCCTATTAATCCAGAAAAGTTACCCCTGAATTTAAAGATGGAAGAAGGCAATATGTTTTCTTAGAAAAATTTGCAAACAATGATCAGGTTAAAACAAAAGGCGTATCATTGACCGATAAAGCGCCATATGCCTTTGTAGGAAAAAAGGAAACCTACTACCCAAATGGAAAACTAAAAAGCACAGAAACTTTTTCAGATAGAGCACTATTGATTGACACGGCTTATTACTACTATCCCTCAGGAACACTCTATTTAAAAACCCATAATAATGGGCGCGAAGAACAGTTTTCCAAATACAACACGTCTACAACGCGGTACATTCTCTATTATGACTCTTTGGGAATAAAAAGATTAGAACATGGAAATGGATTTCTTCGCCTAACTAATCTTGACAATGAAGACTATGAAGAAGGGGCCTTGGTTTCCAATAATCGTGAAGGAGAATGGATTGGAAAATCAAGTGATTCTCCCAAAAAGTCGTATACGTTTAAAGAATATTATGAAAAAGGTCACTTGATACGAGGCGAGAAAACAAAGAACAATGGTAAAATTATCTTTTACGACTCTACCAACTATCAAACCAACCCAATCTATTCAGAGGGAATGGACAGCTTTATGCGCTTCATCGCCGAGAATTATAAATATCCGATTGATGCAATGAAAAATGGTGTGAATGGAATCGTCCACATCAGTTTTATCGTAGAGAAAGATGGTAGCCTATCCAATATTAAGATCCAAAAAGATCTAGGATACGGAACAGGTGCTGCAGGAGTTGAGGTGATCAAAAAGTCAAAAAAATGGATTCCGGGAACACTTCGCGGAGAACCGGTACGTATTGCTTATACTTTACCGATTCGACTAAATCTGAGATAACTTAGTAACAGCGTTCTATTATATTCTATAAAATTAAGAAACAATAAAGGTCTTAAATTCATTCCAGAACAGTTTCTTTTTATTTACATCAACAAACATCTCTTCAAAACTGAACGTATTAAAAACCGTGGCAATACGGCCTTTCATATAGGAATTATGTTCAATAAAAGGTAGTTTCAAAGAGGCCGGTTCCACTCCCAGCAAAATAATCTTAGTCGGCTGAAAAAATTGCATGATACGCTTAAAATCATTTGGATTATGGCTATTCGCCAAATTAAGCACTGCAACGGTCTCTTTTGTCAATTTCAAGGCGCCAATTGTTTTCTCGAAAGCTTCAAGTGCCGCTGGTGAGAAGTAAGGATACTGCTCATATCGCAGAATAAAAAGTATTCCTTGTTCCTTGTTTCCCTGGTAGATAAACTCCCCACCCAATACCTCAAGATGGTTAACAGCATGGCTTCCGCTGACTACCTGACTAGGGACAGCTTGTTGGGCTTCCCCTATCCCCACTGCTACATACGAAGTGTCCTTCGTTGTCAATGATGCTTGTACAATAGCTGCTTGCGCATGAACACTATTCTCCTCCTGTAAAGAATGTCCAGACAGATCGGCTTGAAAATCAAAACCATTTCCAAAGATTGTTTCATCCATTAAGGTCTGAAGTGCAACGGGATTATCTGTTGTAAGATTGCTCATTGGGAAAAAAATATTAGATAGTAAAGATAAAGAAGAAAAAGGGAAAAGAAAAAGGAGCGAAAAATCGCTCCTTTCTATATGTCAAAAAGATTAATGACCTAAGATATACGAGAAGATCAATGGCGCAACGATCGTTGCGTCAGATTCTACAATAAATTTAGGTGTATCAATATCTAACTTACCCCAAGTGATTTTCTCGTTTGGAACAGCGCCTGAGTAAGAACCATACGAAGTTGTTGAATCAGAGATCTGACAGAAATAAGCCCAGAAAGGTACTTCTTCCCATTCAAGATCTTGATACATCATCGGAACTACACAGATTGGAAAGTCACCAGAAATACCACCGGCGATTTGGAAAAATCCAACACCTTTACCTGCTGAGTTGTTACGGTACCATTCTGTTAAGTAAATCATATATTCGATACCAGACTTAACTGTACTCGCTTTCAATTTACCTTTAATCACATTGGATGCGAAGATATTACCTGTAGTTGAATCTTCCCATCCCGGACATACAATCGGTAAATTTTTCTCAGCAGCAGCAACAATCCAGGAATCTTTTGGGTCGATTTCATAATATTGCTCCAATACACCTGAATTAACGACTTGATAAAGGAATTCATGCGGCAAGTAACGCTCACCTTTTGCTTCAGCAGCATGCCAAACATCTTCAAGATGCTTCTGCAAACGACGGAAAGCTTCCTCTTCAGGAATACAAGTATCTGTCACACGATTATAGTGATTATCCAATAGCTCTCTTTCTTGCTCAGCTGTCAAATCTCTATAATTAGGGATTCTTTTGTAGTGTGAGTGTGCCACAAGGTTCATCACATCCTCTTCCAAATTAGCACCAGTACAAGAAATAAAGTGTACTTTATCTTGACGGATCATTTCTGCTAAAGAAACACCCAATTCAGCTGTAGACATTGCACCTCCTAAAGAGATCAACATTTTTCCACCATCCAACAGATGTTCCTCGTAACCTTTTGCAGCATCTACTAATGCCGCTGCGTTAAAGTGACGGTAATTATGCTCAATAAATTGAGAAATAGGTCCTTTTTGAGTACTCATGATATTTTCTAACTTTTATAAAATAATAAGTATCGCAAAGGTACTGAATATAATCTATTTTCGTCCCAATAGAGATTCAAAAGGCGTATAGACCACATTTTTTTTAACAAATGTAAAAAGAATGGCATTCCAAATCCGCGATTATAGATTAACGCTTAGTATTCGACACTTTGATCTATAGCATGGGCTAATTTATTAACGAAGTCAGGTTTAACGTTTTTATCGATCGCATTGATGTTATCCAACTCAAGGAGTAGCGCCGGCATTTTAGCACCTCGTAGAATCGCTAGCTTTGTGTTTACCTCTGGAGCACTCACAGCCAGTCCATTCTGCTGCAGCCTTTGGCCCAGACTAACCGCAAATTTGTGGTTAAGCTCTTCGAGCGGATTATGATTAATCCCCGACTGATATAATATTCGAATAGGAAGAGATTGTTTGTCTTTTACATTGTCGAAATGGATTGACAGCAATAAATCCCCTTCAAAGTTCGATCGGTCTCTGAGTAATTTATATTCATCAGCAGCCCTTGACAACACTACTATGTACCCCTTGCGCTCCAGTTCCTGTTTCAAAAGCAAACAGGTTTCCCATGTCAATGATTTTTCTGCCAATCCGAAAGATGAAATACCACCCGTGTCTTTCCCTCCATGTCCGGGGTCAAGGATGATCGTTTTAGACAGATTCTTTTTTCCGTTTAAAGAAGCGGAAAACCAAGAGCTCTTCGGCGGATTAATAAACGAATAAAACAGTAGTGAAAAGCCTAATAAAGGAACGGTCAATACGTATTGCCATCTTGCTTTTTTGGAGGAAGGTTTTGACATCATGACCTGCACCCGTTCGACCAGTTCATGCCTATTGTTAAATAAACTGCTCTGCAACCCAGTAGGACATGACTGCTGAGTTAAGTTTAACAGGAAATGGGCATAGCCACTGTTGCCATATCGATTGGCCAGCACCTCGTCAACCTGATACTCATGCACCAAATACAGCTGTTTGCGCATCCAATAAACAAATGGATTTAGCCAAAAAAGACAACGAAAAATTTCAATAAACAATTTATCCCAGCGATGTTTAAAAATTATATGCTGGCTCTCATGTTCAAAAATTAATTTTCCATCTGGCGTAGCTAGCTGATCTTCTTCCATAACAATTACATGCTGAACTGAACAATTTGCATAATGTGCAAACGGAGCAACCATCGTAAATCCCTCAAATTTATATTTACTCAGCTGTCCAATACGACGGTATAGGCGGATATAGCGTAACGCAAAGCGGCACAACAAAACAATAGAAATAAGCAGATAACCATAAGCAATGCCATATCCGATCGAAAACGAATGCCAGAAAGAATCGACCATATCTGTCTCAGATACGAGATCACCAGCAGTTTCTAGCGAATGAGCGATTGTATTCGATTGTTCAAAAGCGAGTACTGGACTTGTCGGCGAAAGAAATAGCTCGCCCAAACGTACAGTTCCAAACGGCAGAAGCAGACTCAACAAACATAAACCTAGAATAAAATAACGGTTCCATTGAAAAAATGAAAGCTGCCTGAATACCAGAAAATAAAGAACTGCCCCGATTACCAGACTGCAGTTAACTTCAAATAAATAATATAGTAAGCTATTCATGATCTTCGTGTTTTTTGATGAGTTGTTCTATTTTCTGAATATCCTCCGCCGAGAGCTTCTTTTCCTTTACCATAAAAGAAAGTAGATTCTCGACCGAATCATCAAAATAATGATCGAGTACTCTTGAGAATGATAACTTTCGGTATTGCATCTTCGAAATTAAAGGATAATATTGATAAGTTTTTCCGAAGGCCCTATAACCCACATACCCTTTCTTTTCTAATATCCGTACAATCGAGGAGATTGTATTATAAGGTATTGAACTACTTGGATCCAGATACTCAATAATATCTTTGACAAAGACCTCTTTGAGCTTCCAAATCACCTGCATGACTTCCTCTTCTTTTTTTGTTAATTCTTCCATAATGATACATTGTTTATAATAACATAAAGCTATAACTTATTTTTCAGTTTTACAACTTAAAAATAAGTTATAAAACTGAAAAATAAGTTTAACAAAGAAGTTCAATCAAAAAAAGAAGACTAAAACCTACTTTTTCAACAGTTTAGAGAAAAACAAATAGGCTGCTACCAAAAAGATAACGATAATAATCAGGACAACAATCTCTTGCATCCCTATTCCCCAATTCATACTATTCATAATTTTTTTTCAACTTAAATGATCCATTTCTCGCATTGATCTAAAAAAGTTTGGTCTATATCTGCCCCGATTCCAATTTGGTCTGAGATATGTATTTTATATCCGTCATATTGAATACCACCGATAACAGGATCTTCCAGATGGCCAACCATACAAGTGTCCAGATCAAAAAACTTGACATTTGGGGCAGCATACGCGAAATGTACCTTAGCAGCCAAAGCCAAGCGAGATTCCAGCATTCCTCCGATCATACAAGTAATGCCGTATTCCGCGGCAATATGATGAATTTTTAAGGCCTCTTGAATACCTCCTGATTTCGAAAATTTAATATTGATATAATCGCAAGCATCAGCTTTACAGAGACGCTCTGCGTCATGGTGAGAATAAACAGATTCATCCGCCATCACGGGAACAATAGTTTCTGTGCGCAATTGCGGTAAATATTCATCATCCCAGGTACGCATTGGCTGTTCACAAAATTGTATCTTAAAAGGTTCCAGCCCCTGCAAAGCTTCTATTGCCCCCGCATAAGACCAGCCTTGATTTGCATCAACTCGAATAGGCATTTCGAATCCAACAGCCTTACGTATTTCACGAATACGCGCAATATCTGTTTTTGGATTCTTCCCCAACTTTACTTTCAACATGACAGCACCTTCGTCCTGTAAACGTTTTGCTTTCAATGCCATCTCCTCCGGAGAAGCAATTCCCAAGGTGATATCTGTCGTAACCTCCCGTTTCGTTCCCTTTAGAAACTGATACAGTGGTAATCCAGCATATTTGGCGGCCAGATCATGCAAGGCCATATCAAAAGCCGATTTAATCGTTTTGTTACCAGCAATATATAAGTCCAATTCAACCAATCGTTCTTCTATAGCCAAAGGATCGCGCCCCTTCCAGATCTTTGCAAAATCTCGTGCCAGCACTAAACAGGTATCTTGTGTTTCTCCTACGATCATCGGAAAAGCAGAACATTCGCCCACACCATAGATATTGGCATCGGTATATATACGTATAAAAGTATTTTGCGCATAATCCATCGTCCCTGTCGCAATGACAAAAGGTTCCATTGGAATACTCAATCGATAAATTTCAATTTCAGTTATTTTCATCTTAGTCTCTTTAGTTAAGCCATAGCGATACAGCATAAAGGATATGCAATACTTTGCCTAATTTATATATATTATCGCAATCTTGTGATGCTTTTTCCATCTCCTACAAAAAATATTGCCAAATGATGCATTATTAAGGTGTACTTCAACATATCTTAATAACCATGAATAGTAAATACAATATCAGCAATAAAACACATTAAAAGAAATGATAAAATCAAATTAAATACATTTTTATTAGAATATTTATAATATTTACGTTTTTTATTCCTATATTAGCAATCATAATTATTTGAAAAGGAAAGATGATCGAACAGAGACCGAAAACGGAGGGCCTTTACGACCCTAATTTTGAGCATGACGCCTGTGGGGTAGGCTTTGTCGCCCATATCAAAGGGAATAAATCACACGCACAAGTAAAGGATGCATTGACCATGTTGGAGAATATGGAGCACCGTGGTGCTTGTGGCTGTGACCCTGAAAGTGGTGACGGAGCAGGTATCATGATCCAGCTTCCCCATGAATTTTTATGGGAAGAATGTATCAACTTGGGTATACAATTGGAAGAGCCAGGGTATTATGGCACAGGTATGGTCTTTCTTCCTAAAGAAGAAGACATGAACAAAATATGTCGGGATTTGATTGAGGAAGCGGCAGCAGAAAGGGGTATGAAATTCCTTGGCTACCGTCCAGTACCAGTCAATCGTGAAGGTATTGGACCAACAGCCCTCAGTGCAGAACCTGAAATTGTCCAATTTTTTGTCAGCAGACCGGACGGCGTTTCAAACACTGAAGAATTTGAACGCAAACTTTTTGTACTACGTCGCTTGATCATTCAAAAAGTTAAACAACAACAAGAATATCCTCTCCCACTTTACTTTGCATCGCTTTCTTGCAAAACAATTATTTACAAAGGTCAATTAACAACATACCAAGTCGGAACTTATTATCTTGATTTACGCGATCCTCGTGTGGTATCTGCTTTTGGCTTAGTTCACTCGCGTTTTTCCACAAATACCTTCCCCTCATGGTCCCTCGCTCAGCCATTCCGTATGCTGGCACACAACGGTGAGATCAATACGTTAACAGGTAACCTGAACTGGTTTTATGCAGGTATGCGTGCTTTATCATCGCCTTATTTCACGGAAGAAGAAATGGAAATCTTGCTTCCTATTGTTGACCGTGGCCAGTCCGATTCGGCATGCCTCGATAATGTTGCCGAACTTCTTTTACATAGCGGACGCAGCTTGACGCACGTCATGTTGATGCTGGTTCCCGAGGCTTGGGATGGCAATACGCAAATGGATCCCTTAAAACGTGCTTTCTATGAATATCACGCAACCTTGATGGAACCTTGGGATGGCCCTGCAGCTCTTTGCTTCACCGACGGCAAACATATTGGTGCTACGTTAGACCGCAACGGCTTACGTCCACTACGTTATGCCGTAACCTCAGATGACCGCGTGGTTGTTGCTTCTGAAGCTGGTGCACTTCCAATCGAGGAGTCTACAATCATCAAAAAAGGCCGTCAACAAGCAGGTAAGATTTTTCTTGTCGACATGGAACAAGGCCGCATCCTCACCGATAACGAGGTAAAAGATCAGCTAATCAACCAACAGCCCTACAGCGATTGGTTGGACAATTACAAAATCAAACTGGAAGAATTGGAGGAACCTCGTGTAACCTATACCTATCTTTCCAAGGAATCTGTTTTCAAATATCAAAAAACATTTGGTTTCTCTCGTGAGGACCTGGAAACTATCCTGACCCCAATGGCGCTAACAGGATATGAGCCGACGGGCTCAATGGGTTCCGATGTTCCGCTAGCAATTCTTTCCGATCAACCACAGCATATCTCTAGCTACTTTAAGCAATTCTTTGCCCAGGTAACCAACCCGCCAATCGATCCGATTCGCGAACGTCTGGTCATGAGTTTAGCGACTTTCATTGGTAATGCAGGTAATATCTTGATCGAAGACAAGAAATTCTGTCACTGCGTAACCTTACCGCATCCGATCTTGACCTCCAAAGAACTTGAGAAATTACGTTCGATCGATACCGGATTATTTCAGGCGAAAACCATCCAGTCCTATTTTCGCTCAGATGGCAAACCGGGATCATTGGAAGCAGGCTTAGAGCGTTTGTGCCGCTATGCTGATGACGCCGTACGCGATGGTTTTGAAGTATTGATCCTATCAGATCGTGCTATTGATTCCAAACATGCCGCAATTCCATCTCTGTTAGCTGTATCTGCAGTTCACCACCATCTCATAAAAACAGGAAATCGTGGTGCCGTAGGTCTAGTCGTCGAAGCCGGCGATGCATGGGAAGTACACCATTTCGCCTGCCTATTGGCGTTCGGTGCGACAGCGATAAATCCTTATATGGCCTTGGCGAGCATCCGTACGATGAAGGAACAAAATACCTTAGATACAGAGCTTACTTGGCCAGAATTATCCAAAAACTACGTCAAGGCCGTCAATAATGGTTTGTTGAAAATATTCTCCAAAATGGGAATTTCAACATTGCAATCCTACCACGGAGCACAGATCTTCGAGGTACTCGGCATCGACAAATCTGTTGTTGATAAATTTTTCTGTGGCGCAGTTTCACGCATTGGCGGCATGACATTAGATGATCTTGCCAAAGAAGCACTCTCAAAACACTGGCGTGGATTTGAAAAAAGCCGTACACCACAAAATCTATTGCCTGAAGGCGGTATCTACCAATGGAAACGTCGCGGTGAAGGCCACCTTTGGAATCCGGACACGATTCACCTATTGCAACAGGCCTGCCGTACCGGAGACTACGCAACCTATAAAAAATACGCGCAGAAAATTAATGAGCAGAAGGAACATATGTTTACCCTCCGCGGCTTACTGGATTTTGCAAAACATCGTAATTCAATCCCTTTGGAGCAAGTAGAGCCTGCAAGTGAAATCCTAAAACGTTTCGCCACCGGTGCCATGTCCTTTGGATCAATTTCACACGAAGCACACAGTACTCTGGCTATAGCAATGAACCGCATCGGAGCAAAATCCAATACTGGTGAAGGTGGAGAAGATGAACTTCGTTATCAACCACTTCCAAATGGAGATTCCATGCGTTCGGCGATTAAACAGGTAGCTTCGGCTCGCTTCGGAGTAACTTCAAACTATCTGACACAAGCGGATGAACTGCAGATCAAAATGGCTCAAGGAGCAAAACCTGGCGAAGGTGGACAATTACCTGGCCCTAAAGTAGATGCCTGGATTGCAAAAACCAGACACTCTACACCGGGTGTCGGTCTGATTTCACCACCACCCCATCACGATATTTACTCCATCGAAGATTTAGCTCAGTTGATCTTTGACCTAAAGAATGCTAACCGTCAAGCAAGAATTAACGTAAAATTGGTCTCCAAAGCAGGTGTTGGTACCATTGCTGCCGGAGTTGCGAAGGCACATGCTGATGTAATTCTTATCGCAGGTTTTGATGGCGGTACGGGTGCATCTCCAATCAGTTCAATCAAACATGCTGGACTGCCCTGGGAATTGGGCCTTGCAGAAGCGCATCAGACACTTGTTAAAAACAAATTGCGCAGTCGTGTCGTGTTACAAGCAGACGGCCAAGTAAAAACAGGTCGTGATATCATCATTGCAACACTATTAGGAGCCGAAGAATGGGGAGTATCTACCGCTGCCTTAGTTGCCGGTGGCTGTATCATGATGCGTAAATGCCACTTGAATACATGTCCTGTAGGTGTTGCAACCCAAGACCCAGAACTACGTAAATTATTCTCTGGAAAACCAGAAGATATTGTCAACTTGTTCACTTTTTTAGCGGAAGAAGTCCGTGAAACAATGGCTTACCTAGGTTTCCGCACCATCAACGAAATGGTAGGAAGAGCTCAATTCTTGAAAAAACGCGAGAATATAGATCATTGGAAAGCAAAGAAAATTGACTTTACCGACATCTTGCACGTGGAACGCAACGAACCTGGACAATCGTTATACAATACCGAAGAGCAGGATCATGGTATGGCCATGATTTTGGATTGGGGCTTATTAAAACAGTCTAAATTGGCGCTAGAAAGCAAAACCCCAGTATTTGGCACATTTAAAGTAAAAAATACAGACCGTACCATTGGAACGATGTTATCGAACGAAATTTCCAAACTTTATGGTTCAGAAGGTCTGCCAGACAATACCATCAACTTCAAATTTGAAGGTTCTGCGGGACAAAGCTTTGGTGCATTTTCTACCAAAGGCCTTTCATTTGAATTACAAGGTGAAGCCAATGATTATGTTGGAAAAGGACTCTCAGGAGCTCAGTTAGCAATTTATCCAGTTGCGGAAAGCACTCTTGTACCGGAAGACAACATCATTATTGGCAACGTTGCACTATTTGGTGCCACATCCGGACATCTATTCGTCAATGGACAGGCAGGCGAACGCTTCGCCGTACGTAACTCAGGAGCAACAGCTGTTGTTGAGGGCGTTGGTGACCATGGCTGTGAGTACATGACAGGGGGCCGTGCACTGATCTTGGGGGCAACCGGACGTAACTTTGCTGCCGGAATGAGCGGTGGTATCGCATGGATCTACGACATCAACGAAGATTTCCGCGAAAACTGTAATCAGGAAATGGTCGACCTAGATCCGTTAGAAAGTGAAGACGAAACCGCAATTATAGCTTTGCTGAAACGTCATATCTTGCTGACCAATAGCCGAAGAGCAGATTTCATCCTACAAAACTGGTCAAGAGAAAAAAATAAATTCATTAAGGTATTCCCTAGAGAATACAAAAATGTCATTCGTCAAAAATTAGTGGAAGCATAATATAGGAAGCACAGATCATGGGAAAAATTACAGGTTTTAAAGAATTTGAGCGCGTGCTTCCAACAAAAGAAGCTGTGGAAGGCCGCGTACAGCACTTTAAAGAATTCAATAAAGGATATTCTGAAAGCGAACTCAATAAACAAGCCGCACGCTGTATGGATTGCGGTATTCCATTTTGTCATTCAGGTTGCCCGCTAGGCAATGTTATCCCTGAATTTAATGATGCTGTATACGACGGAAAATGGGAAGAGGCTTATCAGATCCTGTCCTCAACCAATAACTTCCCTGAATTTACAGGGAGGATATGTCCTGCACCTTGCGAATCGGCATGCGTGCTCGGCATACATAGCAGTCCAATTACGATTGAAGAGATCGAGAAACATATTATTGAGATCGCTTTCAAAAAAGGCTATGTCAAAGCACACAAAAGTTATTTAAAAACAGGCAGACGCGTTGCTGTGGTCGGCTCTGGTCCTGCAGGACTTGCCGCTGCCGCACAGCTCAACAAAGCAGGACACGATGTTGTCGTCTTCGAACGTGATGATCAGGTCGGAGGTTTACTCCGTTACGGTATCCCAGATTTTAAATTAGAAAAATCGGTCATCGATCGTCGTGTCAATCTAATGAAAGAATCGGGAATAGAATTCAAGGTGAATACAGAAGTTGGCAGAGACATCAGCTTTTATGAGTTAAAAGCTTATGATGCTGTTGTATTGGCAACTGGTTCAACTGTTCCCTGGCATATGCAATTGCCAGGACATGAAGCAAAAGGTATACATTTTGCCATGGAGTTTTTAACCCAGCAGAATAAAGAAGTAAGTGGCATTACTATCGAACAAAACCGCATCCTGGCGACTGACAAACATGTTGTGGTCATCGGGGACGGAGATACAGGTTCAGATTGTATTGGTACTTCCAATCGCCATCGCGCCAAAAGTATTACACAGATTGCACGCAAACCAACACCATCCAAAGAACGTTTAAAGAATAACCCTTGGCCCTTGGATAAGGTAACATTCGGAACCTCATCATCTCAGGAAGAAGGTTGTGAAAGGCTATGGGCTACAGAAACTCAAGAATTTGTCCAAGACGAAAATGGTCATATTAAAGGAGTAAAAATCAAAGAAGTTCAATACGAAGTGGATGAATTTGGAAGAAGAACCCGCTTAGGTGAATCCGAAATTCGTGAAATCCCCGCAGACCTGGTCTTATTAGCCATTGGTTATCAACATACAGAACATACTCTTTTGGAACAGCTGGGCGTTCGTGTAGATGAAAAAGGAAATATACTGGCAAATGACAAAGACTACCAAACGACAATTGATAATATCTTTACTGCAGGAGACTGTCGTAAAGGCCAGTCGCTTGTTGTTTGGGCAATCTCCGAAGGACGCGAATGTGCACGCAAAGTCGATGAGTACTTAATGGGGTATTCTGAACTCGAAAGTAAAGACTCTCTGGCAACAATAAATGCATAAAAGCAGGCCGCTCTCAACGGAGAGGTCATACCGGTGATACTCCAAGCCCGTTTAATTCTTTGTAACAGGGACAAATCTTGGACAGTATAATATCATAAAACGGCCCGTTGAATCCAACGGGCCGTTTTATAATCAGTAGCTAGTCACTATTTCAATGGCGTCTTAAGCTTAACAAAATAAATACTGTTTTTATCCACTGTCTTCACGTAAGGCAAAATTTTCGACTCATAGAAACCTGTTCCAGTTACCCCGAAATCATCATCATTACACACTGCGATCATAGATGGATCAATGATCGCTAGCCCCTCTGCTTTATCATGTGGATACAATTCCTTGATGTCAGTCATTAAATCCGCAACGAGTGTCTTACTTACTGGTTTAATATTATATTTCGCGAGGGTCGACGCATCTTTCAGCTCTTCAACAGTTTTACCATCAAATAATTTTCCATTTGCGGTATTATTTGCATCTGAGATATCTGTTGCGTCTGAAAGATCAATTTTATAAATTTTCTTAAATACAGTCGACCGTGTAGCTTCTGTTGCATATTCGCCATCACGTTCTAAAACAATAAACGTTGAATTGGTCACGGCTGCGATTTCACTGACTGCTTGCAAATCGGTACGCTCCATCATATAGACATATTGTTTCGTAGCACCACTCGCAATATCCAACGTAACAATCCGGATTGCCAATGAATTTTTAATAGCATCTTTGGATGGATTATAAAGCGGGAATTGCATAATACCAACCAAAGTCTTCCCATCCGGCGTAATTGTCAGACCCTCCATTCCTCGATTAGGACGACGTTTAGCAAATACCAAAGGCAACTTCTTACCCGTGGACCAAGGATTAATACGCTCGATTTCTTTTCCCAAAGCGTCAAAATGAACAATATGCGGTCCATATTCATCACTTACCCACCAAGAGCCATCCGCCGCCCGCGCTAATCCCTCTGAATCGATTCCATCTTCACTTTTCCCTAAATCTTTACCATCAACCCCCAATGCCTTTTCACCAGAACCACCCTTTCCTTCGGGATTTGGCAGACCATTCAATTTCACACCATCTTTATTTTTCAACTCAATAACAGATTCCAATGTTAGCGTGTTATTTTTCATCCTAAATTTACCGATCTGTGGCGCAAATGCTGGCGCAGCAAATACTTTACTATCCTTTTCCGTCCCATCAATATTTGGTCCCCTATCAGTTAAAAGATAAAAGACAGCCTTATCGTTAGGATCTTGAACCATCGATGATCCATAGCCTCCATTATACACCTTTACACCGTTAACATCGCTCAATACTTTTGGATCTGCTGCAACGGCTTTTTCCGGATAAACCCATTCAACAATTGGGTCGATAATCTTCGACACATCATCTTTACTGCATGAAGCACACAACAAGGCCATGCCTAATACACTATATATTTTTTTCATCAGTACAAATTTTTCAAATAATGCTTACTGCTATTCAGGTTCCGTTCAATTAGCCAAATTTTATTCCTGTCACCTTCCGTGTGCGATAAAAACAATACGGTTAGTCTAAACACACTATGCTCGGTTGACTGGCCGAATACTGATGCAAACATAATTGCCAGATATTAGCCAATCATTAACATAAGTTTAAATAAACTGTATCTATCGTAAAAAACCACCTATAAAAATTAAATACCCTCGGTTATGGAATTTTGTATTTTCCTGCATCACTAGAAAAGTAAAAGCTAATTGTGCTGTGAACCATCGATGTATCCACAGCCCACACCTACTAAATATAGAAAGATGAAAAAGATCATAGTTGCACTTTTCATAGTTTTGGTATTTTCCAATGTAGACACAAAATCACAGATCAGAACTACACGTGAAATACCCAGTCTAAAAATCAAAAACGACGATGGCCAGCAAAACAAGGTGATGTTGGCAGACCTAAAAGTAGATGTTGCCATCTTCGGAAATATGGCCAAAACGACGATGACAATGGTCTTCGAAAATAAGACCAATCGCGGCCTAGAGGGCGAACTAACATTCCCTATGCCGGAAGGCGTCTCCGTGAGTGGCTATGCCTTAGATATAAATGGCAAATTACGCCATGCAGTTGCAGTCGATAAAAATAAAGGCACCGAAGTTTTTGAAAGTATAGAAACACGCCGTGTCGATCCCGGTCTATTAGAGAAAGTTGAGGGAAATAACTTCCGTACGCGAATTTATCCTTTGCCAGCAAAAGGTAAACGGACTATTCAGATCAGTTATTCAGAAAATCTCGGTATGGAATCCGATCAGGCACATTATTACTATTTGCCGTTAAATTATACAAATGCCATTGAAAACTTCGCCTTGGACATTCATGTTTTTCAGGACAGCCATAAACCAGATTTCACAGAAAAACCAGATGGTTCCCCGGCTTTCTCCTACCAAAACAACAATTACACGGCTTCTTTACGTAAACAACAATTTCAATCCCAACGAAATCTAGTTATTCAACTTCCAATAGACAGCAAAGGGTCATCTGGCTTAATTCAGGCAAATAATGACAAAACCTTTTATTTTCTTGCCAATGCAAGCGTCAATTCTGTAAAACCTACTCAGAAAAAATGGGGCGAAGATATCGGAATTATCTGGGATCGTTCACTGAGCGGTAAAAATAGGGATATAGAAAAGGAACTTGCCCTATTAGATCTCTTTTTTAAACAGAACCCTAACATGCGTGTTCAACTGGGTTTATTGGACATCCAATTTTTAAAAGGACCGACGTTTCACGTTAGACAAGGTAACTGGGATGAGCTTAAAAGTTATATCAAACGAATGGATTACGATGGCGGTACAGATTATAGTCAACTAAAGACCGGTGTAATACATGCCAGCGATTACCTGCTGTTTAGCGATGGCCTTTCTACATTTGGTCAAAGTGAAATTAGCCTTGAAAATCCAGTCTATTGCATCACTTCATCCAATGGATCGGACTATGGTGTCTTAAAACAAATTGCACAGAAACATATTGGAAAGATGATCAATTTAACCAATACTTCAGTAAATCAAGCGTACAATAATCTAAATACGGTGGATCTCCTTTACTTAGGAATAAAAGAGCAGCACGATTTTGAGGAAGTTTATCCTCAAAAAGGTACTGCCATACAAGCTAATTTTTCCATCGCTGGTATCGGGAAACGCCCGGGACTGAAGCAGCTCACGCTGCTTGTAGGAGATGGACAACATACCCCAAAAGAAATTAGCATAACACTCCATCCAGATCATGGTGAAATTGACCTGCAGCAGATCTGGGCACAAAAGAAAATCGAAGCATTGGATCTTCAATACGACAACAATCGTGAGGAAATAGAAACCCTGGGTAAACAGTTCGGCATCGTTACCAGAAATACCAGCCTTATTGTACTGGAAAACGTAGAAGATTACATACGCTATGCAATAACTCCCCCAGCAGAATTACTCCCGCAATTTAATGCACTCCAAAAAGAACATGCAATCGAACGTGAAGAACGTGTAGCTAATCTCTTAGATAAGGCCGAAAATAGTGCAGAACAACTTCGCTCCTGGTGGCAGACAAATTTTCAGCAAAAGAAGAAATATCCACAACGGGACAAGCCGCTTGAGTCCACAGATTATATGGCTGTCGAAGAGATCGCCAACGGAGCTACTTCTGTTACACCTATTCCGTCGCGCCCTTCAGCCAGCCCAGTTGCGGCAGCACGAGCCGAAGAACTCAGATCATCAGATGCTGCCAGTGAAAAAAGAGTGTCGGTTGGTGGCAACTCAAATACCGTCAACGCAGCAACCAGCGAATTGGCAATGGCAGCCGCATCTGATGACGCTCTTCAGGAATCTGTTGTTGTTCAATCCTTAGAAGACCGTGTAGCTGGCCTACAAACGGGCAACAGCATCAACAACATACGTGGAAAAATCAGCATTCCCGAAATTAAAGAAGATCAGGCCTATCTACAAGAACTAAATCAATCCAAAGATCCATACAAAAGCTATCTCCAGCTTAGAAACCAGTACATGGGGACACCAACTTTCTATTTTGATGTCGCAAATTTCTTCTATAAAAGAGGAAATAAACAAAAAGCCTTATTAATATTAAGCGCATTGGCTGACTTACAGATCGAAAATGCGGATCTTTATAAAACCATTTCATACAAACTACGCGAATGGGGGGATTATGATAATGCATTATTCATTACGGCAAAAGTATTAAAATGGCGATCAATGGATCCCCAAAGCCACCGGGATTATGCCCTTGTCCTGCAGGACAAAGGGATGTTCAAAGAAGCATTGGAACAATTGTATGGTATATTAACGCAGAGCTACTCGCCTGAGGCGGCCGATCGCGATGAAGGTATTGAAGAAACATTGCTTATGGAAATCAATAATATCATTAAATCAAACAAAGCAGCTAGCTCCAACGTGGACGTGAACAAAAAATTGATTGCTGACCTGCCTGTTGATATGCGCGTCGTTATCAACTGGAATTCACAGAACACAGATATCGACCTTTGGGTTACAGATCCAAATAAAGAAAAGTGCTTTTATAGTAATCCAGCGACAGCGATCGGAGGCCGACTCAGCAATGACTTCACCGGAGGTTATGGCCCAGAACAATTTTTATTAAAAAAAGCATTGAAAGGAAAATATAAAATCGAAGTTGACTTCTTTAATGATGGCTCCCTCACTTTAGCTGGCCCTGCCGCCGTTATGGCCGAAATCTACACCTATTACAGCAGTGGAAAGCAGGAAAGAAAAATCGTTACGATCTATCTTGATCGGGATAAAGAGCGCAATGTAGGGATTGGTGAATTTTCATTCCAATAGATCAACAGAGACAGAAGGTGATCAAAAAGTCAAATAAACCCGTTAAAAATTGAATCTCTGAAACGATGCTGTAGAAGCAGACGTCTAAAGTCACATGAATCAAGTGCTGTCCAAAAAGATTGGATAGCACCTGATTCAATTAATGCAATTTACGGATAACCAAATCCTTTTGTCTATTCTCCAATTTGGTTTTTACATAAGGGTAAGTGAAGACGGCTCCTAACACAATACAAGCGCCGAGATAAAATCCACCACTCATTGTTTCCTTTTGCCCAAAAATCAGCATCGCAAGCAGAATACCATAAACCGGCTCCAAGTTTGTCGTCAGCGCAACAGTAAATGCAGATAATTCCTTCATAACAGCTACGCCCATGACATAAGCCACGGCGGTACAAACCACACCCAACAACAAAAGAAAAATTAAATCCTGTTGCCCCAAACGCATTTCAGCATTAAAATCGCCCGTAAATAACATGAATATGCTGATCCAGAAGCATGCGCCCAGCATCTCGTAAAATGTAATCAATGTTGGACTCGATTTTTTAACCATCCGCGCATTGGCAATTGAAAATATACTCGCACAAAAAGCACAGCCAAGTCCAGCCAGCAGACCGACCAGATAATGCGTTTCAAAAGAAAAGATCGTATAAATACCGACAATAATGACGAGACCAACAACAATATCCAACAACGCTATGCGCTTCTTATTGACAATAGGTTCTAATATTGCCGTAAACAAGGTAACAGATGATAGGGTCACCAAGGTCACCGACACCGTAGACACCTTGATCGAATAAAAAAACAACACCCAATGCAGTCCAACAACCGCTCCTACCAAAAAAAACTGGAGAAACTGTTTCCTTGAAACAACAATCGACTGTTTGGTTACCAAGAAATAGATCAACAGTGCGATAGACGCTATTGCAACACGATACCACACTAAATGAAGGGCAGATACGGAAATCAGACTACCCAAAATTCCGGTAAATCCCCAAATAAGTATCGTTAAATGCAGAATTAGAATATTCCGATTTAATTGAAAATTAGCCATTTTAAAATAGATTATTTTGGCGCTTTTATCGCCAGGTAAATTGCCACCAAGAAGAAGGTAACATTTGGAATTAATACGGCTATCAATGGTGGTAGCCCCCCTTTCAGAGAGAACATATTAGCAAATTGAATAAATACGATATAGGTAAAACTTAGTGCGATACCGATACCAAGACTTAAACCTATCCCCCCGCGCACTTTCTTGGAAGAAAGTGCCACACCCATCAATGTTAATACAAAGGCGGAAAAGGGATACACATAACGTTTGTATTTCTCAAGCAATAAATCGTTCATGACTCCCGTCCCTCTAATTTCCTCCTTGTGGATTCGAATATTTAATTCACGGGTATCCATAGCCGTAAACATATTATCACGTACCTCAAAATCCGATGGTTTCATATCAAGAGTAGTATCTTTAACAGTACCTTTGTCCATCCGTTCATGCAGCCCATTGATAATACGATTGGTATACCCTTCGATCTTCCACTTTGTCGCCACCGAGTCCCAGGTAATACGATCAGCCATCATTTTCTCCTTAAGCGTATCCCCCTTGAAAATTTCAAGAACAAATCCATAGCCTATTTTGGTTGTATTATCAAAGTTGTCTATATAAACATAGCTGTTTTTGTCCAATTGCATGTGGGTAGAAACCCTCGAATTGTCCTTAGGTGGCTTCACATAGATATTTTCAAAATCAACCTTCATCTTATTCGTATTCGGAATGATAAAGATGTTGAATACCAAAGATACAGCAAAGATCAAAGTCGCTGCAATCATGTATGGACGCAGCAAGCGGTTAAAACTGTACCCTGCACTTAGGATAGGTACTATTTCTGTTTGATCCGCCATCTTCGATGTGAAGAAAATAACGGCAATGAAATTAATCAGCGGGCAAAGAAAATTTAGATAAAACGGAATAAACCCAGCATAGTACTCAAAAATGATCTTATCGAGCGGAGCATGATATTTTAAAAAATCATCCAATCGTTCGGACACGTCAAAAACCACCATGACAACAGTAAATATGGCCATTGTGAATAAAAAAGTAGTCAAATACTTTTTGATGATGTAACGATCGATTAACGACAGCATTTTTTTAAACTTGAACTAATGTTACAAACGTTGATCCAATATTTTTACCATTTTATTTTTCCAGTCGTAGAAAGTTCCATCAATGATTTTCTCTCTCGCCTGGTTAACTAACCAAAGGTAAAAATGTAAATTATGCAAAGAAGCAATTTGTGCTCCCAAAATTTCTTGTGATTTAATTAAGTGCCGTAGATATGCTTTGGTATAAAATTGATCTGCGTGCAAGTCGCTTTCTGCTTCTATCGGCGAAAAGTCATCTTTCCACTTTTCATTTTTAATATTAATAATACCGTTTTGCGTAAACAGCATCCCATTTCTAGCATTACGTGTTGGCATGACACAATCAAACATATCCACACCGAGCGCTATATTTTCAAGAATATTAACCGGTGTCCCTACGCCCATTAAATAACGTGGTTTATCCTGTGGCAGGATGTCACAGACAACTTCAGTCATCGCATACATTTCTTCCGCAGGTTCACCCACCGACAGCCCTCCAATTGCATTTCCTTCACGGTTAAACGAAGCAATTGTCTCTGCAGATTTAATTCTTAGATCCTTATAAACCGATCCTTGGACAATTGGAAATAAGGTCTGGTCATAGCCATAAAGCGGATTTGTACTATCAAAACGATCCACACAACGCTTCAACCAACGATGCGTCATATCCAAAGAACGACGTGCATAGCCATAATCACAAGGATAAGGTGTACACTCATCAAATGCCATAATAATATCCGCACCGATAATACGTTGCGTATCCATTACATTCTCTGGTGTAAATAGATGTTTTGATCCGTCGATATGCGAACGAAAGGTAACTCCCTCCTCCTTAATCTTACGTACTTCTGTCAACGAATACACTTGGTAACCTCCAGAATCCGTTAAAATCGGACGATCCCAACCATTAAATTTATGTAATCCGCCGGCTTTATTTAACACATCCAATCCCGGACGCAGATAGAGATGATACGTATTCCCCAAGATAATCTGTGCTTCAATATCGTTCTTCAACTCATGCTGATGAATTGCTTTCACTGTACCCGCCGTACCAACAGGCATAAATATAGGTGTTTGAATGGGACCGTGTGCAGTTTCGACAACACCTGCACGTGCTTTTGACAACTTATCTTGTGCTTGTAGCGTAAATTTCATTAATATTTTTCCTCTGAGACTATTTCTATTTTAAAGGATGATCAACCATGAACATGGCCCTATCGACTGTTGGACTAAAAATTATAAACCCTTATTTCCAACAACTTGCAGCTTAAAAAAGCTTCGTAACTTTCTGAACTACTGCCTAAGCTCGGATTCATCCCTAGAATACGTTGCAAAAATACTATAAAAAGATTTGCAAACAGGATGTTTCAAAAATAAATTATCATTTTTCCCCTATAAAAAAGTTGTGGAAAGCACTTATCTTTGTGAGCTATGCTTGACCTTCACGTATTTTTGGCCAATCTTCCCTATATTGCTTTTGGAGTATTGAGTCTTTTCCTATTGATACAACTATACTATATCTTATTTGTATATAGCAAATTGAGCAGTTATCAAATTAAACCTGCACAAGAAGGAACTGAGTTCCCGCCTTTATCTGTCATTATCTGCGCACACAATGAACAGGACAATATCCCCCAATTCCTCCCGAGTATACTGAATCAAGACTATCCCAATTTTGAAGTAATTGTGGTCAATGACTTCTCGACAGACAATACGCCTTGGATATTACATGAGCTTGAAGCAACATATCCTCATTTAAAGGTTGTCGATATCAAAGAACATATACGCTTAAAACATGGTAAAAAGTTTGCCGTTAGTATGGGAATCAAGGCATCAAAGCATCAGACACTGGTATTTACCGATGCAGATTGTTCACCACAATCCGATCAATGGCTCAAAGAAATTGCAGCAGCTTTCAGGCCGGAAACAGAAATTGTCTTGGGCTATTCCCCTTATTTTAAGAAAAAAAGCCTATTAAACCTCTTGATTCGATTTGAAACCAGCCATACCGCCATGAGTTACCTCGCCTATGCATTAAAGGGTGATGCATATATGGGCGTAGGGCGCAATATGGCCTACAAAAAGGACCTTTTCTTTCGCAACAAAGGATTTGCAGCACACATGCACATTAAATCTGGCGATGATGATCTTTTTGTCAACCAAAATGCAACCCCCACGAATGTCAACATTGTTCTAGCAACCGAATCTATTGTTTATTCGGCGCCCAAAACAACATGGAGAAGCTATTACAAACAAAAAGCAAGACATTCAGGTGCATCTACTATTTATAAAAAGCGGCATCAACGCATGCTAGGGACCCAGCTGATATCAGCATTCCTTTTTTACCTAGCGGTCATTGCTACTTCAATTGCTTTCCCGATGTATTGGTATGTTCCTTTGAGTGCCTACCTCCTTCGGCTTGTTTCACAATGGATCGTATTCACAAACATCTATAAAAAACTCGAAGTAAAGGAACTGATTTGGTGGCTGCCCTTGGTAGACTTCATCTACTATTTCTATATTTGCATCAATGGTATGTTCAGCCGAAAAAAGAAAAAAATAAGCTGGAAATAATTCACTTTTAAAATATGAAGCTTTGAATCCTACAGTCGATATCATCTATAACTATTTTCCCAAATTAACGGATATTCAAAAGGAGCAATTTGCAAAACTTGCTGATTTATATACCTTGTGGAACAGCCAAATCAATGTAATCTCACGTAAAGACATTGATAGCCTATATCTGCACCATGTATTGCACTCACTAGGTATTGCCAAATTTGTTCAAGAGCTAACGCCGGGAACACAGATTTTGGACGTTGGGACAGGAGGCGGTTTTCCGGGTATCCCAATGGCTATTATGTTTCCCGAAGTCAAATTTCATTTGGTCGATTCTATTGGTAAAAAAATTAAAGTCGTGCGCGAAGTCGCTACTGGACTTGGCCTCCAAAATATTGAAGCAGATCATATCCGTGCCGAACAACTGGACGACAAATATGATTTCGTAGTATCGCGTGCTGTAACAAGACTTGGAGAATTTACACCTTGGATCCGGAATAAATTTGCAAAAAATGATAAAAACGGAATTCCCAATGGGATTCTTTATCTAAAAGGAGGAGATCTCACCGAAGAAATTAAGGAATCTAAGCTCAAAGCAGAATTACACCCGCTCTCAGATTACTTTAAAGAAGACTTCTTCGATACAAAATATTTGGTATACGTACCGATGTAATTAAAGTTTGGCATTACCCATAGGAAACTGAAGTCGCCTATGGATAATGTCTACAGAATCAAGGTAATTTGTTAAACACCTATGGATATAAGCAATCTTCTCGTATCTGTCATTCGCACGCAGCCACTTTAAGGAAGGCTCATAGTATATCCTAAATTTACGCAGAGAATCTCCCGACAGCTTACTGTATTCCTTTGTCAACGGATACCACTCCTCGCGGATCAGGTCCTGCTGGTATTCTTTTTCAAACTGGCGTTGAAGCTTTCTTGAATTTCGTCCCTTTCGACTGAATTTATTGTACAGCTTGTTCAGATTGACAGCAATCCCCCCCTTATGAGGCAACGTCACCATATTTTTCGTATCACCCCAGAAAAAGATGGATTTATGCTCCTCTTTTTTTTCTTCCCATTTATCCGCTGCTGATTTACGCTTGATCGAAACAGTATCCAAACGTAAAGTATCGTTTTGACGGCCTTTTTTCCCAATGGTATTCTGATGATAAGAATCCGCTGGATTGGCAAAAAGTCCCTGCCTATAAAATGAAAAGTAGACACAGAAAAACAATAAAGATAGAAATCCGACACGTATCATATTTATAATTGATAAACTAAAATAACCAACTATAAATAAAATTAAAAAGGATTTAACTATCTTTAACTTAACAAACTAGAGACCTAATTCTTTTTTAATTTCTAGGCCAATTAGATTGATTTCTTCATCCATACCGAACATAGGAAGCTCCGTTTCTGGATTCAGTTTCAACCAGTTTGTATCATTGTCTTTAATAATCTTTACGTATTCTACACCATCCTTAAAAATAACATACGTATCTTCTTCCTCAGGGAAAACAGAATAAACTACGTCCCCCAATTCGATATCAAAAGGTTCTTTCATTTCCATAGTTAAAATATCATTTATCGATCAAAGTTACCAATTCCGCTGCTTTCTTTCCAAAATAGACTAGATTTCTTTGCTGCATAGAGCAACCGTTTTACGAAAATCCCATCCATTGCTCCAAGTTTTCCTTGGAGCAATGACACGGCCGATCACTCCCTAACAATTCAAGCTGATCGCCATTACCCCCGAAGTATTTCTAACAAAAAGCTTAACAGCTAGTTATATTTTTCTTATATTTAAAAAACCCAATTATGAAACTAATTTATCCCATAGCTTTGACAAAAATCAAGGGCATTGGCCCTAGAACTGCTCGTAGCATCATCGAACAGGGGCACAACTTGGCGGACTTGTTCGCTTACCCCAAAAAAGATTTGATGCAAGTCCTTGGGATACGTGAGTCAATCGCCGAAGCAATATCGAACAAAAGCTATATGCCCGCCTGCGAAAGAGAACTTGCTTTTATCGAAAAGCACCAGATACAAGCCTTGTGGCTGGAAGACGAAAATTACCCCGATAGGTTGCGGCAATGTGAAGATGCTCCACTTGTTGTCTACTATAAAGGCAACCAGCCGCTCAACAACACAAAAGTTATTAGTATAGTCGGCACCAGACATGCAACCCATTATGGCCAGAAAATATGCGAAGATCTGCTGGATGCCATGAATGGAATCAAAGACACCTTAATCGTTAGCGGTCTTGCCTATGGTATTGACGCATTGGCACACCGCCATGCACTAAAAAACAATATGCCCACCGTTGCTGTATTGGGGCATGGTCTCGACCGAATTTATCCGGCGTCCCATCGCGAACTTGCCACAAAAATGTTAGATCAAGGCGGTCTGCTGACAGAATTTACATCCGGCACATTGCCCGAACGCAATAACTTTCCTATGCGCAATCGCATTATCGCTGGGATGGCAGATGTCACCATTGTCGTAGAAGCGGCTATTAAAGGAGGCGCATTAATTACTGCCGAAATGGCCAACAGCTACAATCGGGATGTCTGCGCATTTCCGGGCTCCATCTATGAAAAAAGTTCTGAAGGAACCAACTATCTCATCAAGACTAACCGAGCTCACTTGATTAGAGGGCTTCAGGATCTCGAATACCTGATGAACTGGGAGCTCAGCGCAAGAACTATTGAAAGGCAACTAAGCCTCCCTTTGTTAACATTAACGAAAGATCAAGAACTCCTATTTACGCTTATTCAGCAACAGGGACAGTTAGCGATTGATCATATGATTGAATTCACAAAATGGCCCCAAAGCAAGCTGGCCTTAATTTTATTGGAACTTGAAATGCAATCACTCATTCATGCCCTACCCGGCAAACGATATAAAACACTCATACAGGCCGAAATTCGAAAAAATTAAATCATTTCCTATCATGCAACAGATCAACCCACCTCCAGAAAGGTAGCTTGGAAGGCATTAAAAATTTACAATTATACCCAACCAAAACCAAGAATTAATGAACGAAAACAATACAAAAAGTATCTGGAAAGTCATCGGAGCCTCTTCTATGGGGACACTTATCGAATGGTATGACTTTTTTATTTTCGGTAGCTTATCCATTGTAATTTCTACCAAATTTTTCCCCGCAGAAAATCCGACTGCTGCTTTTCTTTCCACCTTAGCTACATTTGCTGCAGGCTTTGTAGTAAGACCCTTTGGCGCACTATTTTTTGGCCGATTAGGAGACATCATCGGTCGTAAATATACCTTCATGGTTACTTTAATGCTCATGGGAGGAGCCACATTTCTAATTGGCTGTATTCCGAGTTATGACAGTATTGGTTTCTGGGCACCGCTGCTTGTGCTGATCCTTCGACTTTTGCAAGGCCTTGCACTTGGAGGCGAATACGGCGGAGCAGCGACCTATGTGGCAGAGCATGCTCCTTTAGGCCAGCGGGGCTATTGGACATCCTGGATTCAGACAACAGCTACATTTGGCCTTTTTATATCACTGGTCGTCATCCTCCTTACAAAAGGCTTCCTCAGCGAATCACAATTTGATACCTGGGGCTGGCGCGTTCCTTTCCTCCTCTCTTTAGTCATGGTATACGTTTCCTATCTTATTCGTAAGAAGATGAAGGAATCACCCGAATTTAGTAAGGCCAAAGCCGAAGGAAAGACGAGTACAAATCCGTTAAAAGAAAGTTTTGGCAACCGCTACAACCTCAAATTTGTGCTGCTAGCACTCTTTGGTGCAGCCATGGGGCAGGGCGTTGTTTGGTACACCGGACAGTTTTACTCGATGAGTTTCATGAAAACGGTCATGCACCTTCAATCTGACCAGGCCGATACCATCCTCGGCATCGCGTTACTTTTGGGAACTCCATTTTTTGTTGTATTTGGATGGCTTAGTGACAAAATCGGCCGAAAATGGATTATGCTCGGCGGGATGTTACTTGCCGTATTGACTTATCGTCCTATATACGAATGCATGTACCAACTTTCCAACGCGGCAAAGAAAGTCCAAGTAAACGAAACAACGGAGGTCCCCTCTGGAACGCAAACGACGGAAATCCTTTCGATCACCAAGACGCAATATGAGGACCGGACAGAAATTACTAGAACCAGCATGATACACCAGTCAGGAAAACTCAAAGGACAACCCATGACCAAAACCACAGTCCATCTTGCAGGCAAGAACTATATGCTGCTCATCCTTTTGATCTTTATACAGGTGATTTATATCACAATGGTGTACGGACCCATCGCCGCATTTCTTGTTGAACTCTTCCCTGTAAAGATCCGCTACACATCCATGTCCCTCCCCTATCATGTTGGCAACGGGATTTTTGGAGGTCTTCTACCAGCTGTATCGACATACTTAACGACAAATGCCGAAGTTTCCGATAGCCCGCAATTCTATCTTGCTGGTTTATGGTACCCTATTGTCATTGCCATTGTATGTTTTATAATTGGCAGTATTTATATCAACAACAAATCAATTCCCGCAACACATGAATAATCTCAAAAAATTCCTCGGTATACTTTGGATCGTTTTAGCCTTGTTTACTGCCTACTTTTCCATTTTCGAACTGGCCCTGCCAAAGATTTCAACGGGACATCAGGAAGATCTGGTATTTGGAATCATTATCCTGTGCATTTTGACCCCTATCATCTCGATTGGACTCGGCCTATTTGGCTATTATTCCCTATTGGGCGAATACGATCAGAACAAAATGTAGTCTCAAAAGCAAGATCGACTTTGAATAGGCTTAATAGTTGAGTTTCGCCCGTTCAAAGTCGATCCAATATCGATCAGATTATTTGCATTCCGACGCTTTGACGAGAATAATTACAGCCAATCGACCTGGTCAAACACTTAATTTTAATTTATTTTTAGCTATTTTAAACAGATACGATCTCTTTTCCCTCATTAAATAGCCCCTAAAAGAAGTTACCAAATACAATTTATTACAATGATAATCAGTAGCATAAGATAAAATAGCATTTTTTCTTTCCTAAAACTGATTTTTTTTCTACTTTTGTGGCGGGTAAGTCTTCTACGACCAGCTCCCATTGACTCCCCCAGGTTGGGAACAAAGCAAGGGTATTTGGTTGAGCGGTGCGATAGGAGTAGCTTACCCTTTTTTTATGCCCATTTTTTTGACTTCCTCGGTCCAAAACGCTATTCTAACCTAATAATCAGCTCAATATCGTGTATATCCCAATTGTTACTCACATTTCCTCTATTTATAGAAGCCCTATAACACAAGGAGTTTTAATCGCTTGGTATGTACATTCAACACAATTATAATTGTATATAAAAGCAAATTTATATAAGTTTGTAATCGAATAAGAACTATCGTATGAGTTGGTTTAAAAGAGAAAAAGCTGGTATTAGCACAGCTACCGCTAATAAAAAAGAAGCACCTGATGGTATGTGGAACAAATGTCCTACATGTAAAAAACCATTATTGCATCTTGAACAAGTAGAAAACGACTATGTTTGTCAATATTGTGGCCACCACCTAAGAATTGGCTCCAAAGAATATTTTTCAATTTTATTTGATAATAACGAATTTACCGAACTATTTCCTAATTTAAATTCAGGTGATCCTTTAGAATTCTTCGATTCAAAGCCTTACCCTGAACGTTTAAAAGAAAGTCAAGCCAAAACAGGTCTTAAAGATGCTCTACGTTCTGGCCATGGAAAAATGAATGGTCAAGACATCGTTATTGCCTGTATGGACTTTAGTTTCATCGGCGGATCAATGGGATCTGTTGTCGGTGAGAAAATCGCCCGTTCGATAGATTATTGTATTGAGCATAAAATTCCATTTATGCTTATTTCCAAATCAGGTGGTGCACGTATGATGGAAGCCGCATTTTCGCTTATGCAAATGGCTAAAACTTCGGCTAAATTGGCGCTCTTAGCAAAAGCAGGACTTCCTTACGTTTGTTTATTGACAGACCCTACTACAGGAGGAGTTACAGCATCTTACGCGATGTTAGGTGATGTAAATATCGCAGAACCTGGAGCATTAATCGGATTTGCTGGACCACGTGTTATTAAAGAAACCATCAAAAAAGATCTTCCAAAAGGATTCCAGACTTCAGAATTCGTTCTTGAACATGGATTTTTGGATTTCATTGTCGACCGTAGACAATTAAAAGACAAAGTAGCTACTTATCTAAAATTAGTCGGATAATCATCCAACAGCTATAAAAAAGAAAGCGGTACCGAGAATCTCTTAGCACCGCTTTCTTTTTTATAAAAGCGTCTGATGTTATTGGCTAGAAAGAGCTCTGCGTTCGCTTTCAATGCTGTTGGTCTACAGAGTCATTAAATTTCCTTCTGCATTGTATGTTTTATCCAAGTAAAGAGTCTTCAATCCGCCTTATAATTGTTGTGCCTTCGACCCCATGACAGTTTTATAGAACCGTTGAATGGGCTTTCCTTAAAGATAGCGCCAAAAAGCCCAGATTTTTCTTTTGGACAGATAATCAGATTCCCTTTCCTTATCATACGCTTCTCTTTCAAAAGAAATACGCAGATAAGCTTTATCAAAATCCCTCAATTGAATAAAGTGCACGGTAAATTCAATCAGGTACCACAGATAAAAAAAAAGAATACCCAGTTCAAGCGCTTGCCGCAAATGAATACGCTCATGACGAATCAAGTCCTCTTTTTGTTTAAAAAATGTACTTTTCAAAAATATAAAAGGATAGATAGTAATTGCGTTGGCTTTTCCAAAAGAAAATAAATTCGTCCAAAATCTGCTAACTATAATCATTATATACTCTCTAGACTTTTTTCAAGCTAGTCAAACTTAGAAAAATTTACTTTTATACACAATTATTATTAAATCCCTCTTGCCTGCTTTACATCGCTTTGTTTCAGTCTTCAATCAGATAAGAGATCGCAAAAATTTCTTTTTGAATTGGAATTTTTATTAAGTTTGCTATAGATTAATCGTGAAGATATGCCGTACAAAGAGCGTGAGATAAATAAATTGTATTATACAATGGGGGAAGTTACAGAAATGTTTGATGTAAATGCGTCCCAAATACGTTTTTATGAGCGTGAATTTGACATTCTACAACCTAAGAAAAATAAAAAGGGTAATCGCTTATTTACGCAGGAAGATATTGCCAATTTAAAGATTATATTCAATTTGGTTAAAGATAAAGGCTATACACTACAGGGGGCACGTGATTACCTACGTGACAACAAATCTGAGGCAAAAGAAAATCAACGTGTAGTAGACTCATTGGAGCGCTTAAAAAGCTTTCTTCTTGAAGTTCGTGATTCACTATAATACCTGCGAAACTTCTTTTTAAAACTCTTGTAATAGAAACCTTTCCGTCGTTTTGACCGACTTCTTCCAGTCTATCCGAAGCGGAAATTCTTTCGATTTATAGAAGAAATAAAATAACGATCTGACAGATTTTACAGCTGACAACCCTATATTTATATAAAGCGCCAGCAAATTCACCTTCACCCAAAGATATTTGTCAGCGAGTTAACGTGACTTAACGGCCTTTGAGTTCAATAACCTCCAGGTTTTCAATCTTATCTTTATTGATATCAAAGCGCATTAATGTTCTTACCTTATGCCAGCCCTGCTTACCTGCCGCTCCAGGGTTGAGATGGAGACAATGGATCTTAGGGTCGAAAATAACCTTTAAAATATGTGAGTGTCCTGTAATAAATAATTTAGGCGGATTTCTCATTAGTTCTCCTTTGATTCGAGGAGCATATCTCCCAGGATAGCCACCAATGTGTGTCATGAAGACATCCACATCTTCACAAGTAAACCTTAGATCTTCCGGGAATCGTAAACGGATGTCTTGACCATCGATATTTCCATATACTCCTCGCAATGGCTTAAAAGCTGCTAACCGATCCGCAACATCGCTATCACCAAAATCTCCAACATGCCATATCTCGTCGCAAGCTGCAAAATGAGTAAATACAGCTTCATCTAAAAAAGAATGTGTATCTGAGAGTAATCCGATCTTTGTCATCACTTAAAAAGCTAAAAAATAAGGTGCCAAGGCATTTCGATAAGCATCTGAATAAACACCCTTGGCAGCATAAATAACAAATGCACGTTTAGCGAGGGGTTCAACACGTAAGCGTTCAAATGTAACGATTTTCCGAATCGCCGATTCCCCTTCAAACGAGCTTATTTGTACCTCTCTGGAACAGTATAAACCTCTTTCCGCTGAAATTTTAGTCAACGTTTCCGCTAACGCCGTCGGAACAATCAGCACCAGTTTTCCCTGATTCGATAAGCGTAAAGCAGCGAACTCCAGCAGTTCAGCAAAAAAGTCCAGATCGGTGTGTCGCGCCAACTTCTTCCGGTCATCCGGATTATGCAATGAATCGGTATAAAACGGTGGGTTTGATACGATCAGATCGTAATGCCCATTTACATCCATTTGCTGAAAAGAAGTAGCATGCAACACTAAACGTTCCTGGAAAATGGAGTTACGGAAATTTCTGTCTGCCATCGCAGCAGCCAACGGATCAATTTCGACAGCCTCTATCCTGCTGTCTACGAGCCGTTGAGCCAACATCAATGCAATAACCCCCGTACCCGTACCAATATCCAGTACGCGATCCACAGGTTCTACTTCCAGCAGAGAAGCCAGCAGTACGCCATCTGTGTTAATCTTCATCGCACAGTTAGACTGATCAACCTCAAACTGTTTAAACCGAAATATCGATGCCATAAGCCAAAGATAAAACTTTTACAACCTTTGGCACAAACAAACCAGTGTATCATCCAATTTATTTGCTAATTTAGTCAGCAACAAATCTATATAAGCCATGAATATCCGTCAGCTTGCTCTTATGATATTGATCATCATTGCTGTGCTTCCTACAAAACTACTGCATGCACAAGAGAATTGTGACCAACATACAGCTGAGATACTTCCTTTATTGACAAAGACATTGAACAACAATGACTTTGATCAAATTGATCCTTTACTCAATAGTATGCAAGCAAGCTGTGGTGTCAACGAGTTTGTACAGCGTTTACGTATTCTTGTATACATCATTGAAAAAAAGAATAGCACAACAGAGATCAAACAATATATAGACAACCAATTCGATAAAATTTTCCTACAGCGATTAGACGCGGCAGACCGGGAAGATTTCGCAGCTCAATACGATCAGGACAAAGCAAAATACAATTTCGTACCATTAAGGCATCCCCTGGACGGTCTCATAAAAATAAGAGCGAAAGCTCTTCTCGCTTCGGATAGTTATACATTAAGCGATCAGGAGAAAGATATTTTACAGCTCTTTTCGGATACTGAAGTTGCCAATGCTGTACAAGACCGACAGGCTGACGAGCAAAATAATCAACAGCGATTTCCAACACCCAAAGTGTACAGAGATAGACAGAAAGCTAAAATGGGCTATGTTCCTTCAATCGGCGTAGTCACCCCACTCGGCGGAGCAAACAAAATTTTTGGAACCAATATAAGCTTTGGATTTATGCTGATGAGCTCGCTGGAAAGAAAATTTATTTTCGAAGGGGGCTTCAAGGTGCGCATCAACTCAAACGACCGCAATATTGATTACAATTACGAGGGCTCCAATGTTTCGGTCAATTCTTCAGCGACCGCATTTATGGGCGGTGCGGTAGGCTACAAAGTTTTTGATAATGATAAATTTATACTGATTCCAAAAGGTATCCTTGGCATAGATATTACAGATACCGGCATCACAGAAAGTGCCTATTCCTCCGGTTATTATGATCCTGATGGCTATTATTATGATGGTGGATACACGGATCGTATGGTAACCATCAATAATGTGCACTTGGGACTTGGTCTCGCATCGCTATTTCGCATGAAAAACCAAAAGTATATAGGTTTCGAACTCGGCTATCATTACACGCCCTATGATGCAAGCAGTAAAGTATTGAGCCCAATACAGGCAAATTATGGAAGTTTGGAGCTATTCTTCAGATTTTAAGCAATAGCCCTTCAAAAATCTTCATGACTTCGCAGACACAAACAGCAAATGAAAGCGAGCGGAAGGTTCTTTATAACCCATAAGATCAGACACCTTCAGTAAAAAATACGCCAGATGATTTCTATCTTAAAAAACATCATCTGGCGTATGTACATCAAAGAAGAAAATCCCACTTGAGATCAGGTGTCCAAATCCAAAGGAAGATCTAATTCTTTAAAAGACGTTGTATCTCATCCAATTTCATTAATGCTTCAACCGGAGTAAGCGAATTAACATCTAAGTTATTCAGCATATCCCTGATCTTATTCAAGACAGGATCGTCAATAGAAAACATCTGCAATTGATAGGCCTGTTTCTGGATTTTGCGCATGCTATCTTTAATCTGCTCTCCTCCAGTGCGCTCCTGCTCCAGCCTTTTCAAGATTTGATTAGCCCGGTTAAGCAACTTTTGCGGCATACCGGCGAGCTTTGCCACATGAATTCCGAAACTGTGTTCTGAGCCTCCTGGAACAAGTTTACGCAAGAAAATAACTTTGTTATTGACTTCCTTCACTGTTACATTATAGTTTTTTATACGATCCAACGAAGTAGTCAGCTCGTTTAATTCATGGTAATGCGTGGCAAACAAGGTTTTTGCCTTAGCAGCAGGATGATTATGTAGAAATTCGGCAATAGCCCAGGCAATAGAAATACCGTCATATGTACTTGTACCACGACCGATTTCATCCAAAAGAATAAGACTACGATCTGATAAATTATTCATGATGCTCGCCGTCTCATTCATCTCTACCATAAACGTAGATTCTCCGGAAGAAAGATTATCCGAAGCGCCCACACGAGTAAAAATTTTGTCAACTAAACCGATCTTTGCTTCTTTTGCCGGTACGAAACAACCAATTTGCGCCATTAACACGATCAGTCCCGTCTGACGGAGTAAAGCCGATTTACCGGCCATATTAGGCCCCGTAATAATAATAATCTGCTGTGTTTTCGGATCTAAAAAGGTATCGTTGGTAATATAGTCCTCGCCTATTGGCAAATTTCTTTCAATGACAGGATGTCTTCCACCTTTAATATCCAAAACCTTGCTCTCGCTAACTTCGGGTTTTACATAATAGTTTTTCTCCGCTACAACAGCAAAGTTAAGCAGCACATCCAACTTAGCTATGAGCTGTGCGTTGATCTGAATAGGCTTGATATATTCAGCAATGGCAATCAACAGTTCAGCATATAATTTATTCTCAACCGCTTGGATCTTCTCCTCAGCACCGAGAATCTGTTCTTCATATTCTTTAAGTTCCTCCGTAATATAACGTTCAGCATTCACCAGCGTCTGTTTACGTATCCACGTCGTCGGAACCTTATCCTTGTGTGTATTCGTAACTTCCAGATAATAGCCAAATACATTATTGAACGCTATTTTTAAAGAAGGAATTCCCGTGAGTTCCGCTTCCCTTTTTTGGATCTCAAGAAGATAGTCCTTGCCACCAAAAGCGATCTTGCGCAAGCGATCCAATTCGGGGTCCACCCCTTCCGCGATTACACTCCCCTTATTGATCGCGACAGGAGGCTCCGCCTGAACCTGTTGATCGATTTTTTCACGTATAACAGCACATGCATCTAACTGATCTGAGATTGTCCGAAGAGCATCAGCATCTTTACGATCGGTAAGTTCCTTCAATTTCTCAATAGCATATAACGCGCGCTTCAACTGCACAATTTCCCGCGGATTCGCTTTTTGTAGTCCGATCTTGGAAATTAAACGCTCCAGATCTCCAACCTGCTTGATCTGACCAATCAATTCATCCCGTAAATCACGGTTGGTGAAAAAGAAATCTACCACATTCAATCGCTCCTGAATACTTTTTTTGTCTTTCAGTGGCATCACAATCCAGCGCTTGAGCAGGCGCGCTCCCATTGGACTGGACGTATGGTCCAATACATCGGATAAGGTAACCGCATTTTCATTCAGCGAACCGATTAATTCCAAATTGCGAATCGTAAAACGATCCAGCCACATAAAACGATCCTCTTCAATACGGGAAAGTGTAGAAATATGCTGCAGATTACGATGTTCTGTTTCATTGAGGTAATGCAATGCGACACCAGCAGCAACAATCCCGGCAGTCATGCGATCCACGCCGAATCCTTTCATCGACGAGACTTCAAAATGCTTCAACAACGTTTCTGTCGCATAATCACCCGTATAAGGCCATTCATCAAGAAAATAAGTATAATATTGTGCTCCAAACTGCTCAATAAATTCCTTGCTCTGTTTTTTGGAGAGGATAATTTCTGTTGGTTTAAATCCTTGAAGCAATTTATCAATATAGGCTACACTACCTTGAGCAACCAGAAATTCTCCTGTTGAAATATCTAGGAAAGAAATACCGATCCGCTCCTTTTCGATAAAGATTGATGCTAAATAATTATTCGATTTTTGTTGAACAATATTGTCATTGTAAGAGACTCCAGGTGTCACCAGCTCCGTCACACCACGCTTAACAATTGTTTTTGTCGTCTTTGGATCCTCCAGCTGATCACAGATCGCCACCCGTTGGCCTGCACGCACCAGTTTCGGAAGATAGGTTTCCAATGAATGATGAGGAAAACCAGCCAATGCAGTCTCCGATTCCGAGCCATTACCGCGCTTCGTCAAAACGATGCCCAAAATCTGGGCAGCTTTGATCGCATCCTCACCAAATGTCTCGTAAAAATCGCCAACACGGAACAGCAACAACGCTCCAGGATACTTAATCTTGATCGCATTGTACTGTTGCATCAATGGGGTCACTTTCTTTTCTTTTGCCAACTTTTAAAATCAATTTTTATGAAGCGTAAAAATAGGATAATATCGTCGGTTTGGCAAACGATACACGCAACTTCTCGACAAAATCATTTCCATTAAACAAGAATATAAGCTAAGTTTGTATCCGAAAAAAATTAGTCATGGCCATCAAAAGATCTGGTAAACAAAATACGTCCAGCAAACAACAAAATACCTTCAAAAAAAAATCCTTCAACCCATTGAAGTCCATAAAATCCCCTATCCTGCGCATTGTGACACGGGTAGTACTCTATTTTATTGGTATTTCACTCTTCTGGGTCATTAGCCTGCGGTTTATTAATCCTCCCATCACTTGGTTAATGATTCAACGTGGGTTTGAACTGAAGGAACAGGGCAAAGGATTTAAACTGGAAAAAAACTGGCTGGATTACGATGAACTTTCCGACAACTTAAAATTAGCGGCCATTGCGGGGGAAGATGCACACTTCATGACACACTGGGGATTCGACTTGCAGGGGATTCAGAATGCCATCAAAAAAAATGCACAAGGAAAGAAACTACGCGGCGGAAGTACAATTAGTCAGCAGGTGGCCAAAAATGTTTTTCTTTGGCCCGGCCGCTCCTGGTTAAGAAAAGGCTTTGAGACTTACTTTACCATTCTTATCGAAACATTCTGGAGTAAGAAACGTATCCTTGAAGTTTATCTCAATGTGATTGAAATGGGACAGGGAGTTTATGGTGCCGATGCAGCTGCTTCGTATTATTTTAGCAAAACAGGCAGCAATCTTTCCAAAAAACAAGCGGCATTGATCATAGCCATATTACCGAACCCAAGAGAATGGGATGCACGTAACCCTTCTGCCTATGTCAATAGACGTGCAAACGCGATAGCAAAATATATGCATCATTACACTATTCCTGAATAAGCGAACCCATCGCCATTCAGCGGATCAATCAGAAGAGAAGCAATACAGATCTATAGATCAAAAAGAAAGGCCATACATAACTATGGCCTTTCTTAGTATAATATGTTGTGCAACTTATTTAAAAAGTCGTTTATGCCAACTTTGATGAAAGGGGACTACCCATGCATTCTCCATTTGATGCTCATGCGTAATGGTGTTATCAAATACCAGCGTATTGTCATTGATTGTACCATCCGCCAATAACTTCTCAAATCCGTCACGGTTAACGACAGCTATTCCCTGATCCACCTTGTAAGCAAATTGCATGCGGTCAAACAATTGAATACCGTATTTAGATTCAATTCCTTTCAAAAACCGAACCGAGCTATCAATGGAGCAGCCAGATGCAGCCGCCACTTCCTCATCAACTTTAAGAATGATAAAAAGATTATCCCGCAACTCTGCTGAAGCCGAAAGCGGCTTTCCATGTACTTTCCACTGTTCAGCAAAAGCTTCCAGTTCAGTAACAATACCTTCTCCCTCTGCTGCCGATAATATACGATCAGCCTGATAAATCCAGATACGCTTCATATGCAAATATTTTTTTTACAGATTCCTCTAGCCGATACTAATTGGCTGATCAATCCTATACTGTTTATACTCTCGGCTACGTGGAATACATGCTCCATCGCATCCGATTTCATGTCAATTTAATCAAGCTTCATGTTAATGAAACCCATATTATACCTAATTTTACCCCAATTACTTACCTTGCTTTCCTTTATACCTAACCAATATAATACGGAGAGATCATTAAATAAACGATCACACCTGTAACGGCCACATACAGCCACATCGGATAAGTAATTCGGGCAAGCTTTTTATGACGCTCATAAGAGCCCGATATACCTCTAACAAATGTAAAAAGTACAAAAGGGATGATGATAATGGAAAGCAAAATATGCGTGATCAGGATAAAGAAATAGATCGGTCTCAAAATTCCCTCGCCACCATATTTTGTCTCGATTGAAGTCATGTGATAGGCGACATACATCGCCAAAAAAGCTAAGGAACAAGCAATACACCATTTGATCAAACGCTCGTGTAAAGCCTTATTTCCCTTTTTTATCGCAGCCACAGCCCAAAAAAGCAATACAGCCGTAATCCCATTGATAGCCGCGTAGATAGGAGGCAAAAATGTTAACGGTTTTACATCATAACCCAGCTTTTGTAAATTCACCGTAAAAAGGATAGCAACCACTATCGGTATCACAATCGATAGCAACCAAATCCATTTACTATACTTTTTTTCCTTGTTAAGACTCTCTTCCATGATATAATTACCTCTTTTGTTCTATTGTAGCTGGATGGTTCCGGACTTCCTCGACCAATAATAATTTGATTTCATCCTCAAGGCGATCAACATCCGTTTTGACATTAATGTCATAAATACCTCTTATCCGTCCTTTTGTATCAAGTAAAAGATAATTAGACCCAATAATAAATGGTTTGCTGCCCTCCTTATTGACAAGTGCATCCTGTAATAAACTTTCCTTGGCAAATTTAAAGATATCAACAGAAGGATCTGTCACAAAAAACCAAGATTTGGTCCAAGGTTTGTAAACTTTAGCATATTTAGCCAACACTTCAGGTGTATCATATGTCGTATCCACTGTAATTGAATACAGCCTGACTTTCTTATTCTGAATAAACCGATTAGCAATTTGATCCAATCGCTTAATCATTGTCCTTGATAAGGATGCATCCCTAGAGTACATCAGATGGACCACAGAAAGTGTCGTATCGTTGTCCAATAAATGCACCTTCTTGCCGTCATAATTAACAAAATCAACAGCGGGTACAGTATGGTATATCGTGTCAGGGATATCTCTGCCCCATTTTCTATGGGTTGTCCCCGGTACTTCCTTTTTCCCAAAAATTGGTAAGGAAGCATAGCTATTAGAGCCGCTTTTATTTAGTATAAAATATAAAAATCCTGGCAATAAAAGAATTACTGCCAGGATCAATATAGTTTTAATACCTTTCTTTTGTCCAGTATTATTATTCATTATCCACTTTGTCTATTTATTTGGAAACAATTGATGCTCTTGAAAAGCACCCGCTAAGAAACCTCCTTCAACCAACATCAGGACAATAAAATAAATAATAAAAATAAAGACAATCGCAACGGTAACAATGAAGCTCGACTTCTCGAATTTCAAGTGCATAAAAAATGCAACGATATAATAAGCTTTAACTAAAGTAAGTACGATGTAAATAGTATTTACCAACGCACCTTTAGCCAAAATTTGCCAATGGTGTACAAAGCCCAATGCAATTAAGAACTCTAGACAAGTAAGCGCCAAAAGTACGCCAAATACTCTCCAGATGGCTTTTTTATCCATCCCACCTTCGTGAGCGTGCTCGCCATGAGCGATATTATCTTGATATTGTGACATAGCTATCTAAAATTATTTTTTTCGTAATTAGATTAAGTAGAAGAATGTAAATACGAATACCCACACCAAATCCACAAAGTGCCAATATAAACCTACCTTTTCGATCATAAGATAAGAACCACGGTTTTCGAATGTGTTATTCAATGTCATACATAGAATGATGATATTTAAAATAATACCTACCGTAACGTGGAATCCGTGAAAACCGGTAATAGTAAAGAATAAGTTAGCAAATTGCAAAGCTGAAGTATAGGAAATGTCATGTGTGAAATATGGCATCAATGCTGTTTTAATTGCATCGCCTTCCAAACCAGTTGCAGGATTTTTACCGAACCAGAAACCCATATGGTGTAAGTGAGTCCACTCAATAGCCTGACAACCTACGAAACAGATACCGCCCAGAATTGTCCATAACATCCATTTAACTACTTCATTCTTTTGATTACGGTGACCTGCCTCAACGGCCAAAACCATCGTTACAGAAGACATAATCAAAATAAATGTCATCAAACCGACAAATACCAATGGTTGACCATGCTCTGCGATCCCTGGAATAGATTGGAAGATCTTATCCGGATCAGGCCAAGTTGGATGAGAAAAGCGTTGTGCGCCATAATAAACCAAAAATGCAGAAAATGTGAAGGCATCCCCTACCAAGAAAAACCACATCATGATTTTTCCATACTCTAAGTTCCAAGGTGATTTTCCACCATTCCATGGACCAGTTTTTACCTTATCCAATTGCGATACTGTTGTACTCATTGTTTACTATTATTGATTCAAAAGTAAGAAAACATATATATAAATCCATAAAAGATCGAGAAAATGCCAAAAAATACTGGCAAGATCCATGCGGAAAAGATTGCCGTCCTTAGGAAGTTTATTAATTCCTATAATCGCGCCAATCAAAACGATCAAACCCGCAATAATATGCGCCAAGTGCATCCAGATAAAAACGTATATAAAAGATTGCGATGCGTTGTTATTTACAAAATAAACACCCCTATCGATCAATACATTCCAAGCATGAACTTGCAAAGCAAAAAATACGACTCCCAAAATAAAAGTTGCTATCAAAAACAACCGCTGTTTGGAAGACTCTGCATTTTTAGCAGCTCGATGTGCTAAAAACATCGTCAGACTACTAACCACAATCACCAAGGTACTATATAAAAGTGCATTTGGCAATAGGGTCTTAATCCCTTTGTCCACACCGCTTGCTGTATATACAATGAAACCACTGGATAACGCAGCAAACATCATGAACATCCCCAACATACCCAACCACAGGTTGAACTTCTGGGCTTTTCTCTGTACTAACTTCTCGTCAGTCTGTACTTGTATATCTAACATTATTTCAACGGAATAAAGTTAAGCAATAATACGAGTTGTGTCACTGGCAAATAGATAAATGAGGTAAACATCACTTTCTTCGCTGAAGGAATATCACAATTCTTAAACAGCAAATAACCGTAATAACCAAACATCAATCCACCCACTACGGATACAATCGTAAACCAAATTCCACCAAAGCCAAAATGATACGGTATAAAACCTGCCGGTATCATAAACAAGCCTGAAATGAATACCATAAAAGCTGATATCTTATCACGTTTTGTCGTCGGTAATAGGCGAAAACCAGCCAGTTTATAGTCATCATCCACCACCCAGGCAATTGCCCAAAAATGCGGAAACTGCCATAAAAACTGAATAGCAAACAACACAAAGGGAATAATAATAATTGCGGCTTCGTTATGTCCACTATAGTAGGCTAAATCGTCTTGCGAAAAGGCTGCATAATATCCAATTAATGGCGGAAATGCACCCGGAAACGCTCCGACAAACACTGCTATTGGCGACTTTCTTTTTAATGGGGTGTAGATAAATGCATAAAGAAGGATACAGAAAACAGATAGCAGACCAGCGACAAAATTTAAACGAACCAGTACCAAGGTTCCTAAGATGCCCATAAAGACACTCAGTACCAAAGCTTGTCCAGTTGTCATTCGGCCGGAAGGTAAAGGCCTGTCCTCTGTACGTTTCATCAGTTTATCCAAATCCTTTTCAATGATCTCATTAAATCCGTTCGCAGAACCTGTAACAAGGAAACCGCCAACGGTCAATAAGAACCAATTGAACCAGAATATATCACCCTGTTGTTTTGATCCTATCAGAAAAGCAATTGACGCAGAAAATACCACGGTCAACGTAAGTCTCAACTTAACAAGCTTTTTAAAATCTGAAATAAATTCTTTCATAACTAAAAGAGACCTCCTACTATCAGTGTAATTAAACACGTACTTTTAAACATAAACATCCCGAATTCCAAGATTAATGCCTTTGCTTGTTTAACAATAACAATAGGTAGAATTGCGCGCCAAATAATAAGGTGGCAACAACCAAATGTGTTGTCTGTGCAAATGCAGGTATTGCAAATCGAGCTAAGATAATTCCTGATAGCATTTGGATACCCACTAGAGTCAATGCGATTAAAGCAAATTTATATTGCTTAGAACCCGTATTAAAACTTGTGCGGACCAAAAAGAATAATACAATAACTAAAATCAAAGAACAATACGCCAACCAGCGATGTAACTCAAACTGTTGGCCAATAGTTGTTATAAAATCAGTCCGGGCAATCGTAGAACCAGTTAATAAATCAACCTCTTCACGAACCCCCGTTCCGACAATTACTTGCGTTAGCATCAGCAAAATAGAAGCGATGGCAAGCCCTTTTAATATACCCAAAGAACGATTGACCAAAATGGTCTTGTTGCGCAAAGTAACCGCTTTGAAATAAGTATAAATACTAATACAAACGATTACGATGGCTAAGAGCATATGTACTGTAATAATCCAAGGCATCAAATTGGTCGATACGACAATCGAGCCGAGCCAAGCCTGGAGTACTACAACAAAAAGATTAATCACTGACCATACAACGATCGAACTTTTTGATTTCAAATATGTGAAAGAATAAATAGCCGTAAATAACAAACAGAATCCCGAAACAACGCCTACCAAACGATTGATATACTCCGTCCAGGTTTTTGCAACATTAAACTCCTCATGCTGTAAAATACTCTTGTCGGTACGAAGCTTGTAAGCCATTTCTTTATCGCCGAAAAATTCGACAATCCGTGCGAAACGTTCGTTCTTTTTTGCTCTTCCTTCAATATAATGCTGTTCATATCCCTGAGGTAATTGAGAAATATCCGTTGGTGGAATAATACGGTTAAAACATCTTGGCCAATCTGGGCATCCCATTCCTGACCCTGTACTCCGAACCACTCCGCCAGCAATAATGACCAAAAACAATACGATGATCGTGATAAAATTGGTCTTTATAAATCGCTTCTCAGCTGCTGGAAACATAATACTACCCCTACCTCTTAAAATACAAACTTGTAAAAATAGAGCAGGAATCCCCTACTCTATTTTATACTATTTTATTAGTCTTTTCTACCATTTTGCGCGTTCCATTCTGCTTGGATACGCTCAGCTTCCTCATCTCCTTCGAAATCATGAGGCAAATTAGAACTCATCGTTTCAGAGAAAGGAACACTTTGAGGAATAAAATCCTCACCATGACCTGGCTTACTATAGTCATATGGCCAACGGTGTACTGTCGGGATCTCTCCTGGCCAGTTACCGTGGATATGCTCTACTGGAGTAGTCCATTCCAATGTATTTGATTGCCAAGGGTTTTGTGGTGCTTTTTTACCAAAGAAAATCGATGTAAAGAAGTTCCATAGGAAAGCTACCTGACCTAAAGCAGCAATAATTGCAGCCCAAGTGACCAATTGATTGACAGAAACCCATTTTGCCATGAAAGCAAATTCTGTAAACGCATAGTAACGACGTGGCACACCATCAATACCCATAAAGTGCATTGGGAAAAATACCATGTAAGCACCAACAAAAGTCAACCAAAAGTGTAAATAACCCAGTTTGGTGTTCATCATACGACCAAACATCTTAGGATACCAGTGGTAAACACCACAAAGCATACCGAAGATTGAAGCTGACCCCATAACCAAGTGGAAGTGGGCAACAACAAAATAAGTATCGTGTAAGTTGATATCTAAAGCCGCGTTACCTAAGAACAATCCTGTCAAACCACCAGAGATAAAGAATGATACCAAACCGATAGCAAACATCATCGCTGGAGTGAAACGGATATTACCTTTCCACAACGTTGCAAGATAGTTAAACGCTTTTACAGCAGAAGGAACCGCGATAATCAATGTTGTTATCATAAATACACCACCTAAGAAAGGATTCATACCCGTTACAAACATGTGGTGACCCCATACGATAAACGATAATACAGTGATACCGATCAACGAATAAACCATCGCATGGTAACCAAAGATTGGTTTACGTGAGTTGGTCGCAATAACTTCAGAAGTTAAACCTAAAGCAGGCATAACAACGATATATACCTCAGGGTGACCTAAGAACCAGAACAAGTGTTGGAACAAAATTGGTGAACCACCTTCATTTGGTAAAATTTGTCCTTGAACAACAAGATCCGACAAATAGAATGATGTACCAGCAGCACGGTCAAAAATCAACAGAACAACCGCTGAAACCAATACCGGGAACGACAACATACCTACGATAGCCGTTAGAAAGAACGCCCAGATTGTCAAAGGCATTTTCCATAAATCCATTCCTTTTGTACGCATGTTCAAAATTGTACTCACATAGTTAATACCACCGATCAACTGTGAAGCTACAAATAGAACCATACTCACTAACCATAAAGTCATACCAGTCGCAGATCCAGCGATTGCGGTAGGTACAGCCGATAATGGCGGGTAGATTGTCCAACCAGCAGAAGCAGGTCCACTTTCTACGAAGAACGATGCAACCATAATTACCGATGCTACGAAGAACAACCAGTAAGATAACATATTCATAAAAGGAGATGCCATATCGCGTGCTCCGATTTGATATGGAATCAATAAGTTACTAAAAGTACCTGATAGACCAGCCGTTAACACGAAGAATACCATGACGGTACCGTGAATGGTCACCAAGGAAAGGAAAAACTCCGGTTTTATACGACCACCTTCAGCCCATTTACCCAAGAATACTTCTAATATAGGGAACTCTTTATCCGGCCATGCTAATTGGATACGGAATAATACTGATAAAAGCATCGCAAAAACTGCCATGATGATACCAGTGATCAAGAATTGCTTGGCAATCATCTTGTGGTCACCAGAAAAGATATACTTTCTGATGAATGACTCCTCGTGATGATGGCCGTGCGAATCGTGATGTTCAGCGCTATGCGATATTACTGTACTTGACATATTCGATTTTATATTCAAAAATTCTTAATTAGTTCAAAGATGCTGTAACTTGTACGCTATCCTTTTTCACGTTAGCTGTTTTACCACTGAACTCTTTTTGCAAATCCTCAGTAAAATACTTGTTTTGTTTAGCTAACCACTCTTTATATTTCTCTTCAGTTACGACAACCACTTTCTTTTGCATGTTGTAGTGACCAGATCCACAAATCTTGTTACACAACATCACGAAGTCATAGTTATAATCACCCAAACGATCACGCATCTCTTCTGTTGTAACAGTAGGTGTAAACTGGAAATAGTTGGTCATCCCTGGTACCGCATTGATCTGAACACGGAAATCAGGAATATAGAAAGAGTGAATAATATCTTTTGAAACGATATGGAAACGAACTGGCTTGTTTACAGGCAACCAGATTTCAGATCCTTGAATATCATCCCAAGAATTTTTATCATTAAAGTCAATACCGTAAGGATTGGTTGGTGTCGTCATTTTATAGTTACGTTTACCAATAATCCCATCTGAACCAGCGTAACGGACATTCCATTGGAACTGCTCGCCTAATACCTCAACTTGTAATGCTGATTTTTGAAGATCTTCAGGAATATTTGTGATCGATCTCCATGTAAAGAAACCGAACAATACCAATACTGTCAAAACAACAGCTGGAACAATTGTCCACAATTTCTCGATTGCATTGTTATGTGGATAATAATAAGCCTGACGTTTTGCACGCATGCGGTACAAGAATGTAAATGTCATCAACAAAATGTGCGTGATAACCAATACAAATGTTGTAATTGCTGTCGTAATGATAAACATGGTATCAATACGCTCACCGTGCTCAGTTACTGCCGATCTCCAATAAGCCGCTCCCCAGTGTACATATGACCAATATACACCGTAAAGGAATACAACCAAGAAAATGAATAACAATGCAGATTGAAATGTGTTATTCGCAAACGGATTGTATTTACCGTTCATCTTTCTTGTCAATTCATAGATCGAAAGTACTTTACCGATAACGGCAACAACTGTACATATAACCAAGAATAACAACACATAATATGTGAAGTTTTTATAAACCTGAGGGTCTATTTGCTTCACTTCTTCAACAGCAGGAGCAGCAGCACTAGCTTCAGTAGAAGAGCTAGCAGATGCAACAGCAGCAGTACCTGCTGCCGCTGTTGTATCTTTTGCAACCGAATCCGTCGCCGCAGGGGCAGCTACCGCTGTAGTCGCCACTTTAGCAGAATCAGATGCTACTGTATCTTGTTGACTTGCAAGGATAGGAGTCGCAAAAAGCAATCCTAGTGCAAGCACAAAACCCGAGATGGATTTGAATCTATTATTTAATTTAAAGCTCATTTCTTTTATAACGTTTTTACGTAACCTTCCTTTAAAAGTGAAACTATATCTGGTGATGCAAACTCTCATCCAAGAAAGGATGATTTTTAGGCACCAATGCTTGTTTACTCAATTTACTCATCACTAAGAAGATGAACAAACCTAAGAAACCAAGTGCAGTTCCGATTTCAATGATACCAAATCCTCTGTGTTCCGCTACAGTACCAGGCATAATCATGATGTAATAATCAAGCCAGTGACCAGCTAACAATAGAATGCCGACGAATAACATTACGTTTTGTTTACGTTTCGCATCGCGGTCCACCAATAATAACAATGGTGCCACAAAGTTAATGATAATACTCAACCAAAACCAAGGTTTGTATTCTGGTTCCCAACGTTTGTAGAAATAAACTGTTTCTTCAGGAATGTTTGAATACCAAATCAACATGAATTGTGCAAACCAAACGTAAGTCCAAAAGATCGAGAAACCGAACATCAATTTACCTAAATCGTGCAAATGATTTTCGTTTACCCAGTTCATATATCCAGCTTTCTTCAATACAACAACGATGATCGTGATACATGATATACCGCTAACCCACATTGCTGCAAAGTTATACCAACCAAACATCGTCGAAAACCAGTGTGCTTCTAATGACATTACTGTATCAAAAGACCAGATCGGAGTAGTAAAACCAAAGATAACCAAGAAGATTGCAGACAATTTGAATGACTTTTTATAAGAAGCCAATCCGCCTTCTAAATCCTCCTTATAAGAAAGTTTCGCAAAAATAACAGCAAAAATGCTATATGTACCCATAAATACAACTTGACGGATCAAGAAGAATGGAACATTTAAATAAGCAGATTTACCTGCGATAATAGGGTCAAAATTTGTACTATGCGGATCAGTGATACCGTCTGCATTCCAGTGATGATATAGGTTATGTGTAGTTAAACCTAAACCTACGATAACCAATAAAATCAATGAAGCAATTGGTAAAACACCCGCCATAGCCTGAGGTATACGTACCAAACCTGCAGACCATGCAGATTGTGTTACATATTGCAAGGCAACAAAGAATGTTCCAGCTGCGCATACACATGTAAAGTAATAACCCATCAATAACAAGTTGGCATATGTACGCTCTACAGTAACGTGATCGCCCGAAAGCAACCCGAAAGCTACAGCAGCTACGCCTAGTACAACAGCGACAATACTGAACATTTTAGCTTTGCCAGCAAACTCGTATCGCTCGTTGAAATTATAATCGTGATGATGACTGTGAGTTCCCATTTATATATCTGATGTTAGATTATTTCTTTTGTAATTCGTGAACATACATAACAACTTTCCATCTCTCCTCTGGAGATAATTGAGATGCATGTGATCCCATGGAGTTGTGTCCGTAATAAATTGTATGGTAAATTTTACCATCAGTCAAGTCAGCCATCAAACCACCTCTTGAAGAGCTCGCCGCATCTGTTCTGTGGTAAGATGGTGGCGGAGGAAAGTTCTCTAATTGACGTGTGCCTCTTGAATCAGTCACGCTACGATCCTTAGTGATAGGACCATCACCTTTACCTTCAACTCCATGACATATAGAACAGTAAGTTGTAAACAAAGCTTTACCTTTTTCAAGATTTTCGGCATTTACGACCAAAGGACTTTTTACTTCTCTTCCTGCACGTTCATAATCCTCTAATGTATTCGCATACTCAAAACGAGTAAAGCCAATTGGATCTGTACCTTTAGGAGGTGTTTGTGCTGTTTTTCCATCAGCAAAATTCGCATTAGGTTGATCCGGATTGAAAGCAAGCGGATCGTACATGTTACGAGAAAACTCTAAACCTGTACTACGAGTTGTTTTGTCACCACAAGAAGAAACAAGTGCTGTCAATGCCACAGCTGCGCATAGCGTTCCAAGTAAATTCTTCTTATTCATAGCTAACATATTTTCTATCATTGTACTTAACTTCAACAGCTCCGGCTTCTTTCAATAAGCTATCGATCAAAGCGTGGTCTGTATTTTCTTTGGCATCTACTGCAAGGATGAAACGGTCATCTGTTGCTCTCAAGTCCATTACACGAGGTGCACGTCCTGGGAACAAGTGGTTGCGGAAGAAAAACGTAGCAACCATACCCAAAGCACACAATAAAATCGTAACCTCAAATGTAACTGGAACAAAGTTTGGCATACCAAATGATGGTTTACCACCGATATTCATCGGCCAATCGTACGCCATTGTATAATACAACAAACTAAAACCTAATGTCGTTCCTAATGCTCCAAAGCAAAATGCTGCGATAGGCAAGCGAGAAGGTTTCACACCTAACTTCGCTTCGATGCCGTGGATAGGCATCGGAGTAAAGCAGTCGTAAATACTTATATTGTTTGCTTGCAATTTGTCAATCCCATGCATCATTTCATCGGGATCCGCAAAACTACCTAATATATATTTTGTATTGCTCATTGCTGATTATTTTCTAACTGATAATTCTTTAATCTCTTCTTCTGTCACTGAATCATATTTCTCTAATGATTCTTGGAAGTACTCAACTTGCTCTGCAGGGAATGCGCCTTCCTGAGCCAATTTAGTTTTATGTTGTAATGAAGATGATTTCAACAACAATTTCACTTCGGCAATAGCGATACCTGGCAAGAAACGTAAGAACAACAAGAATAAAGTAAAGAATAATCCAATTGAACCTACAAAGATGCCTACGTCTGTCCAAGTTGGGTAGAACATTGCCCAAGATGAAGGCAAGTAATCACGGTGCAATGAAGTCACGATAATTACAAAACGCTCAAACCACATACCGATGTTCACAACAATCGATAAGATCCATGAGATTGGAATACTTGTACGGATTTTTTTGAACCAGAATAACTGCGGAGAAATTACGTTACAAGTCATCATTGACCAGTAAGCCCAAGCGTATGGACCCAACATACGGTTCTCGAAAGCATACATTTCGTATTCTGAACGAGAGTACATCGCGATAAACAACTCAGTCAAATAAGCCACACCCACGATGGAACCTGTCGTCATGATAATGATATTCATCGACTCAATGTGGAACATCGTGATATAGTTTTCGAAGTTCATTACTTTACGTAAGATCAACAATAAAGTCTGTACCATCGCGAAACCTGAGAAGATCGCACCAGCCACGAAATATGGCGGGAAGATCGTCGTATGCCATCCAGGGATAACCGAAGTTGCAAAGTCCATGGATACGATGGTGTGTACAGATAATACCAGTGGCGTTGAAATACCTGCCAAGATCAATGACACGATTTCAAAACGTTGCCAAGTCTTTACAGATCCATTCCAACCGAATGATAATACCGAATAGATTTTTTGTTTCAATCCAGTAGCACGGTCACGAATTGTCGCGATATCCGGCAACAAACCACAGTACCAGAATACCAAGGATACTGTAAAGTAAGTCGAGATCGCAAACGCATCCCATACCAAAGGAGAGTTGAAGTTTACCCATAGTGATCCAAATTGATTTGGAAGTGGGAAAATCCAATATGCCAACCAAGGACGACCCATGTGAGCCACAACGTATGTAGCCGCACAGATTACCGCAAAGATCGTCATCGCCTCTGCAGAACGGTTGATTGAATTACGCCAGTTCTGGCGGAAGATTAATAATACAGCTGAAATCAACGTACCCGCGTGACCGATACCAACCCACCATACGAAGTCGGTGATATCCCAAGCCCAGCCTACAGTTTTATTCAGACCCCAAGCGCCGATACCTGTCCAAAAGGTATAACTAACGCTAACTACCCATAATAAAGCACCTAATACAGCAACGGTAAAACCAATCCACCATGCTTTATTTGGTTTATTTTCAACCGGTAGTAAGATATCATCCGTAATTTTTGCATACGTAATGTCCTTACCGGTCATTAATGGTTCTCTTAATATTGATTCGTTATGCGATGACATAGTATTTTTATTTCAAATATTGTACAAGATTACGCCTCAAAAGTGTTTCTAACTTTTGTCATATAACCGATACCCGGTTGAACATTGATTTCCTCAAGTACGTAATAAACACGCTCGTTGCGTAATGCTTTAGATACTTCTGATTCTGGATCATTTGCATCTCCAAAAATGATTGCATTGGCAGAACATGCTTGTTGACAAGCCATTTGGATATCGCCATCTTTAACTTTGCGATTTTGAATCTTAGCTTGTAATTTACCTGCTTGAATACGTTGGATACACATTGAACATTTTTCCATTACCCCACGTGAACGAGTAACAACATCTGGATTCAAGACCAATTGTGTGAACTCATTGTTCAAGTAGTTGTCAAAACGTGAATCATTCCAGTATGCAAACCAGTTGAAACGACGAACTTTGAAAGGACAGTTATTCGCACAGTAACGTGTACCGAAACAACGGTTATATGCCATGTGGTTCAAACCTTCTGAAGAGTGTACTGTTGCCAATACTGGACAAACCGTTTCACAAGGTGCGTGACCACAGTGTTGACACAACATCGGTTGGTGAACAACAGTGATATCTTCGAAATCTAAATCAGCCGAAGCTCTCGCAATTTCTTTCTCTTTTGTAAGATCTTGATCTTTTCCTTCGATTGTATAGTAACGGTCAATACGTAACCAATGCATTTCACGACGACGACGAACCTCATCACGACCTACAACAGGAATATTATTTTCAACGTTACAAGCAACGATACAAGCACCACAACCAGTACATGCGTTCAAGTCGATCGCCATCACCCATTTGTGACCAGGTTGCTCATATTTGTTCCACAAATCGTATGTTTTGTGATTATCTGTAAAGCGTCCTGCCTCAGAGTTAGGATCTTTCAAATATTTCGCAAAAGTAGTCTCACGAATAACGTTACGACCTTCGATCGTGTGGTGTGTCTGTGTTTGTGCCAATTGATAAGTACCAGAGGCTTTCGCTACAGTTGCTTTAGCAACACCTTGTACTGTACCATTGATGATAGAAGCAAATGGGAATGCGTTTTTACCAACTTCATTACCTGCTTTACCAACTTTTGTACGACCGTAACCTACAGCAACTGAAACTGTTCCTTGGGCTTGACCCGGTTGTTGTACAACAGGTAATTCCAATTCAACACCATTTGCTTTTACAGTTACTTTACCGTCTTCACCCAAACCTAATTTCTCAGCATCTTTCGGGTTAAGCGCAGCATAGTTATCCCAAGTTACTTTAGAAACCGGGTCAGGCAACTCTTGTAAGTAAGCGTTGTTTGCGTAGCGACCGTCACGAAGACCTGCTGGCTCATAAAGTTTCAATTCAAACTCACCTGTAATCGCTTTGCTTGATGCTTCAATTGCCGAAGCAGCTGCTGCAGCATTTCCTGTAAACGCAGGAGCTGTTGCCACTTTAGCACCTTTATATTCAAAACCAGTTTGCAATACAGCATCCCAGTTTTTCGTAGAACCAGCTAAGATTTGTGTAGTCCACAAGTTCTTAACAAAGTTGTACATATCTGTATCATTTCCTGCCCAAGTCAACAAGCTTTGTTCAACTTGACGTGTTTTGAAAACAGGATTGATTGTTGGTTGAACGATAGAGAACAATCCTTCTTTTGGATTCGCATCACCCCAAGATTCCAAGAAAGTACTTGCTGGAGCGATCGCAGTCAATTCAGAAGCCGTTTCATCCGCACGTTGCGAAAACGATAAGGTGAAAGGAACTTGTTTCAATGCTGCTTTTACATCTTCTGCTTTAAAGTAGTCATATACTGGATTGCTATTCAAGAAGAACGCAACACCTACTTGACCTGATTTCGCAGCAGCTAAGAAAGCTTGTAATGAAGAATCCGAACCTTGGTATTGTTTAGAATAGTTATCCAAATCGATAATTGTACCGTAAGCGCCTAATGCAACGTTAATTGCATTAACCAATACCTGTACATTGACATCGTTAGAACCAGCAACAACAACAGCTGCTCCTTTGCTGTTCACTAATTCTTTCGCCGCTAGAGCCACACCTTTTTGTGCTTTTTTGTTTGCGGTAGCACCAGCCAAAGATTGACCAGTGATTGCATTATATAAAGCAACCAATGTAGCACCTTCTTCCGAAGGTTTAATGGCGATACGTGCATCCGCATTTGTACCCGTCATCGAAAGACCAGACTCAAACTGCACGTGACGTGACATTTTCCCGTTTTTCAACGATTTATAATCACGGTTTTTAGCGTATTGCTGTGTATGCTCCTCACCTGCCAACCAAGTTCCTAAGAAATCAGCTGCAACAGAAACAATCACATTTGCTTTTTCAAAATTGTATGAAGGCACAACTGCTTTACCAAATGAAGCTTTATTCGCCTCGATAATACCGCTGTAAGATACAGCATCGTATTGTACATGGTTAACTGTTGGGAATTTCGTTGCGAAAGCAGCGATAGCCGCCAATGTAGAAGGACTGTTTACGGTGTTAGAAACGATCGTAATTTGTTTACCAGAAGATGCTGCTGCATTCAAAGCTTTAACAACTTCCCCATCCAATTTAGACCACTCCACATCTTGACCTTTCAATTGTGCCTGTTTCAATTTGGACTCATCATATAAATCCAATACAGAAGCAGCAGTTGTTGAATCCAAACCTTGGTTCAAACCAATTGCATTCGGGTTAGGCTCAACATTGATCGGACGACCTTCACGAGTTTTAACTAAGATACTTTGACCGTTGAACGTCGAAGCATAATAGTTAGGGATACCTGGAGTTACCTCTTCAGGTTTAATCAAATAAGGAACTGCCTTATGCACAGGAGTACGGTTACAAGCCGCTAAAGAAACAGCACCCAAACCAAATCCTAATGCTTTCAAGAAGTCACGGCGAGGAGTTTTAGTACTCAGGCCAGCTTCGTTTAATACATCTTCTACAGGAATAGATTCGGCAAACTCACCCTTGCTTCCTTCAACGAAAGCAGGAGTTTGATTTAACTCTTCCAAACCTTTCCAATATTTTTTATTGCTATCCATTTAAGCTGTATATAAGATTGCGTATTTCAAATAATTATTAATAGTGACATTTACCACACTCAAGACCACCGATCATGGCTGCAGTCATTTTCTCACCTTTCTTAATTCTTTCGTGTGCTTTAATCAGATCTTCATAGTATTTGTTATCCGATTTGATATCTGTCTTTTTGTGACAATCAACACACCATTTCATCGTCAATGGAGAATATTGGTATACTTCTTCCATATTTTGAATAGGACCGTGACAAGTCTGACACTCAACACCAGCTACCACAACGTGTTGTGAGTGGTTGAAGTAAGCAAAGTCAGGCAAGTTGTGGATACGAACCCATTGAATTGGTTTTGGATTGTTACCGTAAGTACGCGTATCCGGATTCCAATCCAATGCACGATAGATTTTAGCAATTTCCGGAGAAATCTCACCATCATAATGCTCTGAAGCAGTGATTGTATTGTGACAGTTCATACATACGTTGGCCGATGGAATAGACGCATTTTTAGATTTAAATGCTCCACCGTGACAGTATTGACACTCAATTTTGTTAACACCGGCGTGGATTTGGTGAGAGAACTTAATTGGTTGAACTGGCTGATAGCCTTGGTGAACACCAACGTTCCACATCGTTTTCCAACCACCGACAGCTAATAATGCAACTAACATTAAGACCGTAAAGCCAACCAACTTTTTGTTTTTAACGAATGCTTTCGCAAACTTCACAAAACGTTGGCTATCTTCTGGCTCTTGTTGCGCAGCAATAGCTTCTTGGTTTTTAGCAATAACATTTTCTAAGGTACGGATCACACGATTCAACACCACGATAACCACAACAGCCAAAACAACAACTGCGATCAAGCCCAAAATCATGAACATAGACGCGTTATCATCTTTAGCTCCAGCACCACCAGCAGCAGCCTCTTTTGGTTTCTCCTTAGAAGCATCTGTGATATACGCTAATACCGACTTAATCTGATCGTCAGACAAATCAGTAAAAGAAGTCATCACAAGCTTGTTGTTCTCTTCGAAGATTTTAACAGCTTCAGCATCGCCAGACGCAATTAAAGCCTGAGAGTTCTTGATCCACTTGATTAACCAAGCTTCGTCTTTCGTCTCTGGAATCCCCTTCAAAGCAGGACCAACCACTTTTCTGTCAATGGCGTGACAGGATGTACACTTAGATTTGAAGATTTTTTCACCTTCCTTGACATCTTGCGCATGCAACGTCGTAACGGCAAATAATAGCATCAAACTCGTTGACACCACCCTCGCAAGGCTTCCCAAAACGGATGAGATAGTTCTCATATTTAGCACTTTATACTATTTATTTGTGAATGTAAAAAATTAACTCCCATGGTTAAAGGAGCCACTACCCCCTTAACAATGCCACAAAAGTATGATTTATTAACAAATCGCTGACAATTTTGTGACCTTTAATATCAATTTATAATCATTCTAAACAAATGCGTTTAAACAAGAATAAAAACCGCTTTAAGCTACTAAAGTAGTTCCATCGCTACAACTTTTCATTTGGATAGCTACTCAAATATAAGACAATTCCATGACAATTTAAAATACCCAAAATCGAAGCTCCCGATAGAGACAAAAAACATTTTTCACCTTTATTTCCGTAACTTTATCAAATGAATTCAATCTCGGCTTTGATCAAGCCTTTGTCTATAATGAAGGAATCAGGAAACTGATCTTTTAGTGAAAGGGAATAAATATAATTGCTCTTACCCGGACAGTTCTTATCATGGCCATAATAAAAACTTAATTAAACGACTGCAATGGAAACAAACAAAAAATACAACCCGCTAAGTAAAGAGGAAGAATACATTATTATACATAAGGGAACCGAGCGTCCTTTTACCGGAGAGCTTTTAGACAATAAAGTCAGGGGAACTTATATCTGCCGTCGCTGTGACAGTCCTTTATATCGCTCCGAATCAAAATTTGAATCTGGATGTGGGTGGCCAAGTTTTGATGACGAGATTCCCGGAGCCATTACACGCAGTACAGATGCAGACGGCCGACGTACCGAAATCTTATGCAGCGCATGTGGCGCGCATCTCGGTCATGTATTCCTTGGAGAAGGCTTTACGACAAAAAATACGCGTCACTGCGTCAATTCCATTTCGATGAAATTTGTCGCGGACCCTACACCGTAGCTTTTGCTTTCGTAGACTCACGAACTTTCAGTTCACAAGGCAACACCATTTTACGTGTTGCTTTTATTTTGCCCTGAAGACGAAGCAGGAGAATATTGATCAGGTTGTCAGCAATATCTTTTATCGGCTGCGAAACAACGGTAATAGAAGGTTCTACCAGCTTAAAAACAGTATGGTCATCGAAAGCGATCACCGCAGGCATAGCGAAGTTAAATTTCTTGGAAGCTTTTAAACCCGAGATAGCCAGATAGTTTGTTGAAAACAAAACAGCATCCAGTCTATTCTCACAGATAAACTCCCGCAAAGATTCCATCGCTTCCTCATCTGAGGCATCCATCTGGATCTTTTGAATAAAACTTTGCTGCTTATTATTATCCATGGCTTTCATATAGCCATCTGAACGTTCTTTCATTTGGGTCTGATCTGAATAGAGCGATACAAATCCGATACGTCTATAGCCTTGTTGACACAAATGATTGCTGGCATCAAGGGCCCCCTGAAAATTGTCTGCGCCAACATAATCTGTTTCGAGGCCAGGAAAATAACGGTCGAAGAGCACCACCGGAATATTGTTCTGCTGTAACTGCTTTACGGTATCCTCTAAACCATCGGAAGGCGTAATAATAAAACCATCTACCTGCCGATCGTAAAACATCTGGATTAACTCCTTCGCCTTTTCCACATCATTGTTGGTACTACAATAAATAATACGATAGCCCTGCTCATAGACCTTACTTTCGATCAGACGTGCTATATTCCCAAAAAAAGGATTGGAAATATCTTCGATAATCAAACCCAGAATCTTCGTCTTTCCGGTACGGAGACTTTTTGCCAATTCATTCGGCTTATACCCTACCTTTTTGACATAATCCAGCACACGCTTAGTCAAAGCCTCACTAATACGCTTTTCTTTTGCCTTATCATTCAAAATAAAGGACACAGTAGTTACAGAAATCCCCAACGCCTTTGCGATATCACTGATCAGAATACGTTTCTTCATGTAGTAGTAGTAGGTTTGTTAAGTTTTTTATTTCGAAGATTACTAAAGTAAAAAATTTAACGACAATTTACTAAAATAATAATAAAATTGCGCTAAAAGGTTTTATTTACTAATTTTAAGCAGTTTTCAAATACCCGAACAAAACCTATGACAGGAAATAAACTACTCAAAACAGTGTTGGGCACAATAATTTTGCCATTTTGTGTGCAAGCCCAGCAAAATCTTACACAATATGTCAACCCCTTCATCGGATCTGCAGACCATGGGCACGTCTTCGTTGGTGCCAATGTACCATTAGGTGCAGTGCAATTAGGTCCTACTCAAATTCCACAGATCTGGGATAAGTTCAATGGATGGGATTGGTGTAGTGGATACAATTACAAAAGCCAGGAAATTCTGGGTTTTACCCATACCCACCTAAGTGGTACAGGTATTGGCGACCTCAACGACCTGATGATCGTTCCTGCTAACGGAAAATTACAATTGACACCGGCAGAATTCAACAAAATGAATACAGGTTATGGTTCTTCCTTCAAAAAGGAAAATGAGGTAGCCAAGCCGGGATTCTATAGTGCTTATTTGGATAACTATCAGGTACAAGCTAATTTGACGGCAACCGAACGTGTTGGCTATCATCAATATCGCTATGAAAAGACAGACAATGCGCATATTTTAGTTGACTTAGGTTACCATATCAATTGGGATAAACCGACAGACACCTACATCAAACAGGTAAACGACTCCACTTTTGTTGGTTACCGTTTTTCAACAGGATGGGCCACTGATCAAAAATTATATTTTGCGATCAGAACTTCCCAGCCGATACAAAAAGTAAGATTTTTCGACGGTAAAGAAGAAAAACTAGGCCAAACAACATTCAAAGGACAGGCGATCAAAGCGGCTTTATTCTTCGATGCTGTTAAAAACAAAACCATCGAACTTAAAGTCGGTATTTCTCCCGTAAGCTCGACCAATGCACTAAACAATATCAATGCAGAAATTCCAAACTGGAATTTTGAAAAAGTGAAGCAAGAAGCGGATCAACGTTGGAACAAAACCTTAAATAAGATTCAATTTGAAGCCGACAAAGATACGAAGACCATCTTCTATACGGCATTATACCATACCTACTTCGCTCCTACCATCTTTAACGATGCAAATGGCGATTATTTAGGAACTGACAAACAAGTATACGAGAAACAGGATTTTGTCAACCATACGGTATTTTCGCTTTGGGACACCTACCGTGGGCTTCACCCGTTGATGACCATCTTGGAGGATCGTAAAATCAACCAGGATTTTATCAAGACGATGTTGGCGATCTATCAACAACAAGGTAAATTACCAATGTGGCACTTACAAGGCAATGAAACCAATACCATGGTGGGCCTACCTGCGATTCCAGTGATTGCAGATGCCTTCTTAAAAGGAATTATTGACGAGAAAGATTATCCATTGGTCTGGGAAGCTGTTAAGACCACAGCGATGGGTAATGACCATGGCCTGAAATATGCGCGTGAACTGACCTACATTCCTATCGACAGCATGCCAAATGAGTCTGTAGCATGGGCATTAGAGTATGCGATCGCTGACTTTGGTGCTTATAAAATTGCCGAAAAATTAGGTAAAACAGAAGACGCTGCTTATTTCAAAAAACGCTATAAGCTTTACGAGCAATATTTTGACAAAGAAGTAGGACACTTCGTCGGTAAAAAAGCCAATGGCGAGTTCCGCAGACCTTTCGATCCGTTAATGGCCAAACACCGTGAGAATGACTACTGCGAAGGAAATGCCTGGCAATATACCTGGTTGGTACCGCAAGATGTCACTGGCCTGATCAATCTCTTTGGCGGAGAGCAAAAGTTTTTGAAAAAACTGGATTATTTCACGACCATGTCGTCAGATCTTGGTGGTGAAGCTTCACCAGATATTTCAGGACTCATCGGTCAATATGCACAAGGTAACGAACCAAATCACCATATCCCTTACTTATATGCTTACGCTGGACAACCTTGGAAAGGTGCAGCTTTAGTCCGTAAAGCGATGACTGAGTTTTACACAAACACTCCAGCTGGTCTATGTGGCAATGATGACGTCGGACAAATGAGCGCATGGTATGTGTTCTCAGCAATGGGCTTCTATCCGTTAAATGCCATGAGCGGCGTTTATGTATTCGGATCCCCGATGATGCAACATGCGAACATCAATCTACCGAATGGCAAAACTTTAGCTATCGATGTTAAAAACCAAGGCAAAGCAAATCAATATATCAAATCGATTAAATTAAATGGCAAACCTTACGCTAAAACGTTCATTACACATGCGCAACTTTTAGAAGGTGGACAGATGGAAATCGAAATGAGTGCTACGCCGAACAAAAACTTTGGTAAAAATAAAGCCGATTGGCCTTCGAGCATTGACAATAATTAACTGAAAAATTGTCAGTAAAACATTAATGGATTAATATTTGTTAATACCTTATAACATATTTAAGGAGAAACAAAACATGGCAGATTACAAAAACATCAATATACAAGATATCCCTGACGGAGGTGATAATCCAAAAGACTTCTATGAAACTTTTAAAGAGCGCTTAGAAGACTTAGAAACATTTCCAAAGGACTATACGTATAAATTTATCTTACCAAAAGATCAGGACCACTTCAATCAAATCCAGAGCGTATTTGATGACACCGGTGCTCAGTTTGATTTTAAGGATTCCAAAACAGGTAAGTATACTTCAATTACGGTAAACTTGAATGTAAAAGACGCCGATCAGGTAATCTACTTCTACAAGGAAGTAGCGAAGATAAAAGGTGTTATCATGTTATAAAAGAACAAATTAGGCTGTCGAATTGACAGCCTGATTTGTTTAATATTCGCATTAATATTACGCTCACTCCTACCTCATTGCAATCATATCAAGGCAATGGCCAACGGGTAGGAATTTACGTACCTGCAGCTCGTATCAAGTCTCCCTATTTGTCTAACAGCGTAAAATTATCTTTATGCGAGACAGATTGCCCTCCCGTAACTACAGTTAATTTCATTGCTCCCGGAGATACGTTTGAAGGAACTGTCACTGTGATAGTATTTGATGTCACGCTATTAGGAGCGACTGCTATAGAGCCAAATTTCACAGCCGTATCATAGTTCGGAGCAAATCCAGACCCTTTAATTGTCAGGACTGTCCCCGGAACGGCAGATGTCGGACTAAAGGATGTAAAAGAAGGGCCGGTAACTTCGAAATCTCCCGGAATTGTCACCTTGTTATTCGGAAATTCAATCATAATCTTAACCTTACCTTCACTCATCCCATAAGGGACTGTCACCTGCAAATTTGTTGAAGATGTAGCCGTTCCGTTAGTCTGTACCGAACCGAAGTATACGTTATACCAACTTCCGGTTATGAAACTTCCTGTAATATTGATCTGCTGCAATGAGCTTCCCGATTTAGGAGAAAAACTGGTAGCCGTATGGCCCAATATTTTCAGCTTTTTCGGTGATAATACCTCATGGGGTCCAACCTTCAAATAAAGGGGGTAATCCCCTGCCTCAATATTAGTTGGAACATTATAATAAAATTGACCAGCATCGTTAAGATAAACATCCTGATAGCCACCAGATCCCAGTTTAATCCGTGGGCGGCCTTCACTATAATCATTGATATTCGGATAATTGGTACCTTTCACCAAAACTGCCTCTCCCGGAAACACCGACGCCGGAGACAAGTCACTGATCACAGGCGCTGTGACTGTAAAAGTCCCTAATACTTTTTTCTTACCATTAACCGTCACTGCCAAGTCTGAATTTTCTTTTACTGTAAAAGGAACATTGACTCCGCCATCATTATAAACTATTACCGCTTGTTGCCCCCCTAATTCGATTAATGGTGGTGAATTATAATAATACGAAGCAGGCAAGTTGTCGCCTGTAAAGCTTATACTGGTTCCCACCGGACCAGACTTTGGAATAAAATCTTTATAATTACCTAGGATCTGAAACGAACTGCTATTGATCGTTGTTGTCCCAGTACTAATCTTGACATTCACGTTATTACCGTGACGTGCAGATAAACCTGTCGGTACTTCGACTGAAATTTCAGTCTTACTTACAGACAGTACTTTTGCTTTGACATTCTCAAATACAACAGCCGTATTCGATACCGTTCCGTCAAAAAAATCGCCTGAGATCTTAATAATATCTCCAGACATAGCCATATTTGGCGTTATATTTCCAACCGAAGGAACAGGAAGATTAACGTTCAACAAGGCACCAAAGACAGTTCCCCTTGAATCTTTCAGATAGGTTCTTACCCACATGCTATTGTTATAGGAATTTGCTAAAATATTGTCAACAACAATATCTTTGCTAAATTCACCTGTCCGAACATCTTTACCGAGTGAAACCTTGATTCCCGTTGTTTCACTGATTTCCGGAGAATTGTTGTACATAAACCCATAGTCCTCGACTTTTCCACTGCCTAGCTGTGAGATATTCCCTACAACTTTAAATGAAGTAGGAGAATTGGCGACAACGGAAATCGTTTGAATGGCCGGAGGTGTAAAGTCTTCTTTTTTACAGGAAAAAAAGAAAGTTAGTAAAACAAATAAAGCAATATGGAGTGTATTAAATTTCAGTATCATCTTTTATAAACTATATCTAGAATGCATATCCAACCCTAACACCATTAACAAGGGAACTCTTGAAAGTTTTGGTCTTATTTTCAGAGATATAAGATCCGTAGCCTGGATCAGTTCCTGTAATTGTAAATTCAGGCTTCTTATATTTGGTACTTAAATACCCTAAGTTGAATTCATACCCGACAAACAAACCTTTAGAAACATAAAAATCAAATCCAGCAACCCCATAAGCGCCAAATCTCGTATAGCCATTAGGAACAAGCTGCAAGGACGAATAATAACCATTGTTTGTTTGCTGATAGATAACTTCCATCCAAGCATGTTTAATATTCATGGTATAGGCGGTCGTAGCAAGCTCCTGTTTAGTTTTTTTCGTACCATAACTTAGGTCAAGGCCAATATAAGGAGACAACCTTCTGCTTCCTTTAAAGTGTTTTTCGAGACCAAGATTAAAGTCTACACCAGTAGCCTTTCTATTATTTGTATTAAAGTAACTATTTGTCCCATAAGGGCTACCATAACTCGCGGCAGAATCAATTACGTTTATACCGATCCCCAATCGAAGAGCCAAATCATCTTTCAGGAAATATCTTCCTTTGATTTGGTTCAATGAATTATTTAAACTCAAATTGCCTTTGAATGGATTGAAATTCAATTCAGTTACAAAACTACCTTTTTTAGATTTCAGACTTTCGTGTTCCTGTTCAGTTGAAGTTTGTGCACATACAGCACTAACAGTCCCTAGCATAAGAGCTGTTGAAAAAATTCTTTTCATAAAATATATTAGACTAACGGGATAAATATAAACACTTCTATCAACACTCAGAAAATTTATGAACAAATTAAATTAATTAATCACTTAAGAGGCTCTTCACCAGCATATTAAATTTTTAATTAATAACTCGCAGCGATTGATTTTAGCATAAAAAGCCTCAAGATATCTCTCCAAAAAGATAGATAATGAATTCAATTTCCATAAAAAAAGCCCACTTAAAGCGGGCTTTTCATATCATTTAAAGAATAAACTTATTCTTGGCCAGCACCAGCTACAGGAGCTTCGCCAGCAGGTTTATCTTGCTTTGGTTTGTCTTCTTTCGGCGGACGAGGCAATAACGCTTTACGCGAAAGCTTCATTTTACCTTGTTTGTCGATATCCAACAATTTAACCGTTACTTTATCACCTTCTTTGAAAATACCGTCCATTGTTTCAAGACGTTTCCAGTCGATTTCAGAGATGTGCAATAAACCATCTTTACCAGGCATGATTTCAACGAAAGCACCGAATGGCATAATTGATTTCACTTTACCTTCGTAAGTTTCACCAATCTCTGGTTTAGAAGCGATTGCTTTAATACGACCTACTGCATCATCAATAGCGGCTTTATTATCTGCGAATACTTGAACAACACCTTTGTTATCAACTTCTTCGATCGAAATTGTAGCACCGGTCTCACGTTGCATCTCTTGGATAATTTTACCACCTGGTCCGATTACAGCACCAATAAATTCTTTATCGATCAACAATTGAACGATACGTGGTGCATGTGGTTTGTAGTCTTCACGTGGAGCAGAAATTGTTTTCTTCATTTCACCTAAGATGTGTAAACGCGCTTCTTTTGCTTGATCCAAAGCTTGCGTCAACACCTCCCATTTCAAACCATTGATTTTTAAGTCCATTTGACAAGCAACGATACCTTTTTCTGTACCAGTTACTTTAAAGTCCATATCACCTAAATGATCTTCATCACCTAAGATATCCGATAAAATCGCATATTTACCAGTTTTCTCATCAGAAATCAATCCCATGGCAATACCTGAAACTGGTGCTTTCAATTTTACACCAGCATCCAAAAGTGCTAATGTACCCGCACATACAGTTGCCATAGAAGAAGAACCATTTGATTCCAGGATATCAGAAACAACACGGATAGTATATGGATTTTCACTGTCTGCAGGAAGTACTTGCTTCAGTGAACGCATAGCCAAGTTACCGTGACCAACTTCACGACGACCTGGACCTCTATTAGGTCTTACCTCACCTGTAGAGAATGCAGGGAAGTTGTAGTGAAGAATAAATTTGTTATAACCGTTGATAAAAGCACCATCGATCATTTGCTCATCGTCTTTAGCACCTAAAGTAACCGAAGTCAATGATTGTGTTTCACCACGTGTGAATACAGCCGAACCGTGTGCAGCAGGCAAGTAATCCACTTCAGACCAGATCGGACGAACTGTACGTACGTTACGACCATCCAGACGAATTCCTTCATCCAAGACAAGGTTACGAACAGCATCATACTGAACATCGTGGAAATATTTTTTGAATAAGAAAGCTGTATCGTCATCCAACTCCTCTGGCATTGTTGCTCTATATTCTTCTGCAATCTTTGCAAAATTCTCAGAACGGTCATGTTTTGCAGAAGCTGATTTTGCGATTGCGTATACTTTATCGTAGGTAGCAGCAAAGATTGAATCTCTTAATTCAAGATTTTCAGGCTCATGGTTATACTCACGTTTAACCGTTTTGCCTACTAAGTTGGCCAATTCTACCTGAGCCGCAACTTGTTTTTTGATTGCTTCATGAGCAAAAGCAATTGCTTCGACCATTTCCGCTTCAGAAATTTCTTTCGCTTCACCTTCAACCATACCGATATCTTGCGCTGAACCAGCAACGATAAATTCTAAAGTTGCTTTTTCAAGTTCAGATAATTTTGGATTGATCACCAATTGACCGTCAATCTTCGCAACGCGAACTTCGGAAATTGGTCCATTGAAAGGAATATCAGAAACCGCAATCGCTGCAGAAGCTGCCAAACCTGCTAAAGCGTCAGGCATAATATCTTTATCTGCAGAGATCAAGCTAATTGCCACTTGTGTATCTGCGTGATAGTTTTCAGGGAACAAAGGACGTAATGCACGGTCTACCAAACGGGAGATCAAGACCTCATAATCCGATAGTCTAGCTTCACGACGTAAGAAACCTCCTGGAATACGGCCTGTTGCTGCATATTTTTCTTGATAATCTACTGAAAGAGGTAAAAAATCAACGCCAGATTTAGCTTCTTTAGCTGAAACGACAGTTGCAAGCAACATCGTATCACCTTGTTTTAATACTACAGCGCCATCGGCTTGTTTTGCCAATTTACCTGTAGACAATTCGATCTGGGTGCCATTACCCATATCGATGGTTGTTTTAATTTCGTTGTAATTCATTTAATCTTGTTTGCGACATGCTTTTCATCTTGTTGGCAGCATGCCAATATTTTAAATACATTAGATTTCAGCACAAAGGTAAATTAAAATATTAATATTAATGCAATTAACGGCAGGCTAAATCATCAAACAATCGGAATACAGGAACAGATAGCTTCAGTCTATAAACCAATAACTACCTCAAAGTGCCTTAAAGTCCCTTCGAATCCCTTCAAGTCCCCTCGAGTCCCAACAGTCTTCGGAAATGCTCCGGAAACGGGTCGAGACAGCGTCTGGACAGAGTCGGGGCTGCTTCGCCCCTACTTCGGCTACGCTTCGGCTGTTGCTCGCCTATACGCCGAACAGCAGCCAAACAACAACCGAACAAGAGGCGACGCTATCCATCCCCTGTCCCAAAGCAAGACCAAAGCAGTTCCGAACAACTGCCGAAGATAAGCCGAACAGCCTATGCCTTTTTAGGCACAAAATCAGACAACGTGTCGGTCTCTAAAAAGCACAACAAAAAAGCCATCCAAAAATTTGGATGGCTTTCTTAACACCTTTGTATTAAAGCTTATTTGATAATATCACGTAAACCTAGACCTTTAATGATCGCACGGTAACGGTTGATATCTTTTTTGTAAAGATAAGCTAATAATGAACGACGTTTACCTACCAACATTTGTAGGGCACGTTGTGTACCGAAATCTTTTCTGTTTTTTTTCAAGTGCTCAGTTAAGTGAGCAATTCTCTTAGTGAATAAAGCAACTTGACCTTCAGTAGATCCTGTGTTTGTAGCTGATCCAGCAAATTCTGCGAAGATATCAGCTTTGTACTCTTTACTTAAATACATTTCCTGAATAATATTAAAGCGTTAAAAATTTTATTAATTGGCTGCAAAGATAGCAAAAATCTTTGAGTGGCAAAATAATTTAACAATCAGAGATTCCGACATGTTTTATACCTTTACGTAGATCTTTTTCTTATCCAACCAATAGCAGATCACCCACATTAAAGTCAGGAAACATAAGGAATAAACAAAAGAACCTATCTCCGGTATTCCAGGGATTTTCGCACATACGTATTTATAAAACCAGGCAAAAGCGTCGAGGTATTTTTGTGTACCATCTTCTTTTACACCATCAGGAATACGGAACAATCCCAAAAAGCGTGGTAGAATACCGCTCAATACAAAGATGAATAACGGATTTTTACCAAAAACATCAAAAAACTGCGTCAATTTATTTTTGACACCCTGCACTTCAATAAACCAGATCATACCACCTAGTGTCATGGTTGCCAAACCTGTTGTATAGAGCACATAGGAACTCGTCCATATTTTTTTGTTGATCGGAAAACCCAAGGCCCATATCCAAGCTAACACGACCAAAATAAAACCGGTCACAAACATCCCAGCCAATAATTTAAAATGGGGTTCATTAGACGCTGGCACCTTCGTCCACAACCAATCCACCTGACCTTGTTTTTTAATAAATACACCAACTAAATAGCCAAAAATCACCTGTACAATCGTTGGCAAGGTACTCATCAGGCCTTCAGGGTCAAACGGTACCCCTTCACCTTTGTAAACATGCGGTAAACCCAAAATGGCAATATCATACTTTGTACCGAACCAGCCTGCTAAGCTATAAGGATCTGCTCCTCCAGCTATTGCACAAATCGCCCAATATAACAACAATATGATTGCCGAGATCCAGATAATCGTTTTTTCTTTAAAATAATAAGCGAGAATCGAAGCAAAACAATAAGCAACTGCAATACGTTGGAGTACACCGAAAATCCGAATTCCCCGGCTCGGATCAGTTCCGTCAACCCATTGTTTAAAAACCAGATCTGCACCATCCCATTTCACAAAAGGCCACCAATTGATGAAAAGTCCAATCGCAAAAATCAAGATCGTCCGTTTAATTACTTTTTGCCAAAATACTGCAGGTCCCGCCTCCTGTAAACGAGGTATAACAAAAGACATGGCATTACCTACTGCGAAAAGAAAAAAAGGAAAAACCAGGTCTGTAGGTGAACATCCATGCCATTCTGCATGTTTTAGCGGCGCAAACATATGAGCCCATGTGCCCGGATTATTCACCATAATCATCAGTGCCACAGTAGCTCCACGAAAGACATCCAAGGAGTAATAGCGTTGTTTCATAATCAGATACTATAATTAAGAGGTAAATATAAGGTATTTGTTATTCATTTTTATGCCTAATCCATAATGTAATGGCACAAACAGGAATAACCAGCAGTAAGATTGTTACAATAACAAACGATTGCATCGAATTATAAGTCAAAAAGGGATACTTTTTAAAATTATTTAAAAAGTATTTGGAACTTACTTTTCTTTTAATATATCTTTAACAAAAGTTTAACCAACTTTATGAATTGTCTCAAATACCAATGGAAAAAGATATACTGAAGAACCTATATTTTGATTCAACACTGTCCATAGCAGAGTTGGTAAAAAAACTTTCGAAAAGTACCCCATCTATTACCAAAGTGATCAATCGTCTTATGGAAGAAAAGATCATTATTGAATGTGGGTTTGCAGAATCTACTGGCGGAAGACGCCCTATCCAATTTGCGCTTAACCCATCCTTGGATTTCTATATATTGACAATCTCTTGTGATCAGCATTTTTCGACATGTACAATTACAGATTTGAATCAAAAGACAATATTAGAGCATAGGGATATTCCTTTAGACTTAACTTCTGAGGCATCTTCAGAGCTCCTTTTGTCCGAAATTGACCGAATTTTAGTGTCTTCAACGATTTCATTAGATCGGATCATAGGTATCGGAATTAGCATGCCTGGTTTTGTTAATTCAGAATTAGGAGTCAATGAATCCTATCTCAATACGCATCCCTTATATGAGATAAAAAGTAGGATTGAAAAAAAATATAAACTGACAACAATCATAGAGAATGATTCTCGTTGCATAGCAATTGCAGAAAAAGAATTCGGGGCTGCGAAAGACGTTGATCACTCACTCATTATCAATCTAAACTGGGGGGTTGGATTGGGAATTATCATTAATGGAGCTGTTTTTAAGGGAGAATCAGGTTTTGCTGGAGAATTTAGTCATATCCCTCTTTCGGACAATAACACCTTATGCTCCTGTGGTAAACGTGGATGCCTAGAAGTTGAAGCATCATTGGATGCGGCTATCAGAAGTACGGAAAACGATATTCAAAACAACGAATATTCAATTTATAGTACGTTTGTAAAGAGCAACCTAAACAAAATTGATGCACTGATTGAAGCTACTCATGTTGGAGACCAGATCGCAATTAATAACATCGGAAAAATAGGTTACATGCTTGGTAAAGGCATTTCAACGCTCATCCATATTCTTAATCCAAAACAGATCATTGTCAGCGGCCGAGGAGCAGAATTGGGCCGTATTCTGAATCCACAAATACAAATTGCCATAAATGAGTTTTGTATCCCTGAAATTGCAAAAACAACACAGATTCAAATGTCGGAATTAAACAAACACGCCCAAATAAAGGGCACTGCCGCTATTGTCGTGGAAAACCATATCAACAGAATCCTAACTAAATAATTATTTATAAATTAAACACTTAAAAATGAGTCTATTCTACAAAAAAACAGCTGGATTAGCTTTGTGCACACTCTTCAGTGCAACATCGCTATTTGCACAGCAAGGCATTTCTGGAACAGTTTCAGATGCCAAGGGGCCAATTGCAGGTGCTACTATTTCCGTAAAAGGAACAAATAGAGCTACCCAGTCGACTGCAAGTGGGGCATTTAATATACAAGCTGCACAAGGCGAAACATTACGTATCTCCTTAATAGGCTATAAACCTCAGGAAATTGTGGTTGGAACGACTAAAACGATTAATGTAACCTTGACAAACGATGAATCCACGTTAGGAGAAGTTGTTGTAACAGCTATGGGAGTTAAGCGCGAAAAGAGAAGTCTTGGTTATTCATTTCAAGATATACAAGGTACTGCATTGACGGATGCCAGAGAAAATAACATTGCAAATGCACTTGCAGGTAAGGTCTCTAGTCTTCAAGTTGTTAAAGGCTCAAACGGTCCTTCATCATCTTCAAAAATTATTCTTCGCGGATTCAATTCCATTACTGGTGACAACCAACCGTTAATTGTTGTTGATGGAGTACCTATGGACAATTTTGCGGGAGCCAAAAATAATGATTTCTGGAATCCATCAGCTGATATGGGAAGTGGATTAGGCGACTTAAATCCGGAAGATATCGAGAGCATGTCTGTCTTGAAAGGTGGCGCTGCTTCCGCGCTTTATGGATCACGCGCTTCTAACGGTGTTATTTTGATTACAACCAAAAGTGGTAAAGCAAAAGACGGTGTGGGAATTTCCTATTCGACCATTACCGGTATTGAAAACATCTTTATGACGCCAAAGCTACAGAGTGACTTCTCTCAAGGCGATGGCGGAGTATACGGCAAATTAGCCACAGGATCGTGGGGTGAGAAAATAACTGGGCAGGAAGTTGAGTTATGGAATGGTTCGAAAACAAATTTAAAAGCCTACGATAATATCGGTAATTTCTTCAAAACAGGATTCAATACCACCCAAAACATCAATTTTCAACAGGCAGTTTCCGAAAAAGTCAATGTATATTCGTCAGCGACTTATTTGCATGATAACAGCAAATCTCCCGGCCAAAAACTAAACCGCCTAAATTTAATTAATAGAGTAAATGCCAAATTTGGTCAGCGCAATCAGTGGACTACTGACGTAAAGGTACAATACATGCGCAATATGGCCTATAATCGTGCAGTTGGTGGTGTGAATGGTGGTAATTATTATTCACAGTTGTTAACTTTCCCAAGAAGTTTGGACATTACGCAATTTAAACCTGGAATGGATGAATTGGGTGTGAAACAAAGTTGGTATTTGGAAGATTCAGGAATTAACCCATATTGGGCGGCTAACAATAAATTAAGTCGTGATACCCGTGATCGTTATTTGATGAACGCTACTGTAAAATACGATTTTAATGACTGGTTAAGTGCTGATGTACGTGTGGGTTCTGATAACTATTCGACGAAATACGAAGATAAAACATATACAGGGTCTCATATAAACAATTCGTATGGCACAGGTACAGACAAGTTTTATGAGAACAATTATATCGCAAGTTTACAGGCAAGAAAAGACAATCTTTTCGGTAAATGGGGTGGTAATGCCGCAATTTATGGACAGATCATGGACCGTAGCCGTACTTCCTTAAGCGCTAGTGCGGGCAATTTAAGGGTACCTAATCTATTTACTATTGGTAACAATATTGGCAATCCGGGTATTACTGAAAGTATCAATAGAAAACAGATTAATTCCATTTATGGTAACATTGACATCAATTATGATAATATTTGGTATGTTAGTTTCACAGGAAGAAATGACTGGACATCTACTTTACACCCAAATCATAACAGTTATTTTTACCCATCTGTAAGTACATCATTTGTCCTCTCCGATCTGATCAATAAGTCTGGAAGCATGCCTTCTTGGTTCAACTTTGCAAAGGTGAGAGCATCTTATGCAAGAACAGGTCGCGACATGGACGCATACCAATTATATAATACTTATATTATTGGTAATGATCCTAATAATAATACAACTGCATCCAAACGAGATGTTCTGTATGATGAGAATGTGGTTAATGAACTGCAAAAATCAATTGAAGTAGGTTTAGAGACTAAATTTTTCAACAACCGAGTTGGCTTGGATTTAACCTACTATAAAAACAACTCAACCAATCAATTGATTGATATTCCAATGAACAACCTATCTGGATACAGAGCTTTCAAAGCCAATGCAGGTAATATTCTTAATGAGGGATTTGAAATTACATTAAACGCCGATGTAATCAGAAAAGAGAATTTTAGATGGAATCTGAATGCCAATGTTTCTCGCAATTTCAATAAAATTCTTGAATTACACCCAGAATCCAAACGTATGACATTGGGCGGCTACGACAATTTCGCAATATACGCAGCTGAAAATCAAAGATACGGAGCTATTTTTGGGACAAAATTTCTACGTGTTGAAGATGCAAACAGCCCTTATAATGGACAACTTATCCTAAGCGGTACAGGTTTACCACAAGCGAAATCTAATGAAGCAGAGCTTCTAGGTGATCAGACTGCACGTGCCCTCGCTGGTATCACCAACTCTTTCACTTATAAAAACTTCGGATTAAGCTTTCAAATCGATGGTAGATTTGGCGGAAAATTCTTCTCGGGAACACAACGCGCACTACAAGCCAGCGGTTCTTCTGCAGAAACAGTTGTTAACGGAAATCGGGACAAATTTGTTGTTGACGGGGTAATATTAAAGAATGGTGCTTATGAAAAGAGCTCCGTTGAAGTCACACCACAAGATTACTGGACTACAGTTTCTGGCGCTAGTGGTAACTTAGGTATTACCGAGCAAAACTTATATAATGCAACCAATATTAGAATTAGAAATTTACAATTAAACTATTCCATTCCGAAGAATGTGTTGAAATCATCAATCGTTAAAAATGCGAAAGTAGGTGTATCAGTCAATAACTTAGCCATGCTAAAAAGTTATGCAAATGGCGTAGATCCAGAATCGACCTATGCAATGAGTTCAAATGCGGTAGGTTTTGAAAATTTATCATTTCCAACATCACGTTCTTATTTCTTAAACCTATCTATTGGCTTCTAATCTGAATCATCATGAAAAATACACTATCAAAAATAGCGCTGGCAATATTATTAGGAAGCACAGCCACCTCCTGTACAAAACTTGAGGATATCAACATCGATCAAACTGCTGCAAATGACCAGCAAGTCAAACCAGAATATTTTTTAAACAACTCCATTATCGGAGCGCAACAAGATCCCGGATTAGCTGAACGTTTATTTATTTACTCCTGGAAAACCGCTGCACACCAGCAATACTTTAATTTTATCAATATAGGACAACAAAGTGATGACTTTAATTCACTCTATTGGTCGAGTATTTCCGGTTGGTTGAATAATGCCAATGCAACCATCGAAATTGCAGATAAGAAAACACAAAATGGTACTGCTGCAGTTTACAATCAAAACATGATCCAAGTGGCCAGAATATGGAGGGCATACTTATTAAGTGAGTTGAGCGACAATTTTGGACCAATACCGACTAAAGGGTTTCAAGGAGTTAATCCACAGTTTGATTCTGTAAAAGACGTTTATTATTATCTATTGACTGAATTAAAAGATGCTCAATCGAAAATCGATCCAGCTGTCAGCAATTCAGGCATTGAAAACTATGATGCCGCTTATGGTTTCAAATGGGACAATTGGATTCGCTATGCGAACTCAATGCGTATGCGTTTGGCAATGCGCTTATCAGAGGTGGATGCAACGAAAGCAAAAACTGAATTTGAAGATGCAGTTAAAACGAATAAATACATTGAAACAGCGGCACAAAATTTCGGCGTACAAGAAAAAGACGGTTGGGATCCATTAACAGGTGTAATGAGTCGTTCATGGAATACGCAACTGTTATCCGCTACATTAAACAATATATTTATCGGATTGGGTGGTATCAAAACTGCTGATCAATTTACGGAAACCGAAGTTTTAAGCAAAATCAAAAACGAAGACGATTTTGGTATCCGTTACCTGGATAATTTCTCTACGATGTCAAATGACCCAAGCCAAGGTTATTACTTAGATGGGATTCCAAATAAAATGGATCCAAGAGCGTATAAAGCATTCTTTATTCCAGGTCATACATCCGACCCGCAATATTGGACCGATGCTAACAATCAGGATGCTCAAATCAAAAAGCCAGACGGCACAACCCTAAACTTCAAAACTTCGTACACATGGAATGCATTTACGTCAGGTACATGGGGGGCTAAATCGTCGAATATTGTGCTTAGAGCACAAAATGGTCGTATTCCAGGCATGATCAAAAAGTTCAGAACAAGTACCCAAAAACGTTTATTCTTCGCTTCATGGGAAAGTTATTTTTTGATTGCAGAAGCGGCTTTAAGAGGCTGGAACACTCCTATTTCTGACAAAGTTGCCTATGAAAAAGGCATTTCTGAAAACTTTAATTATTGGGAAGTATCATCTTACCTTGGTCAATATCTAGCATCTGAAAACTACAACCGCGTAGGCACTTCAGTAAAATATGACCATACTACAGAACCTGCAGCGACATTTACTGTAAAATACAAAGACGGGTATACCAATGCTACGGGAACGACCACTATCAAGTATCCTGAAAATACAATCTATAAAAATGGAGCAATAAAAAATGATAAGTTAACGAAAATTATCACTCAAAAATATATTGCCTCATTTCCATACTTATGCCTTGAAGCTTGGAATGATCAACGTCGTTTAGGGCTTCCTTTCTTTGAAAATCCAGCTGTCGAAACGGCCATCGCAACAATGCCACAATTGACAAGTGCAAATTACACAAAAAACCAAGTTGATTTCTTCCCACAAAGGACTAGCTACCCTTCGTCATTTAGAAATGCTGACCAAGCAAATTATGATAAAGCGGTTTCTTTATTAGGAGGAGCAGATGGTGTATTTACACCACTATGGTGGGCTAAACAAAAGTAGTCTCAACAGCAATATAAAAAGTCGGCCTAGCGCCGACTTTTTTATTTAAAAATATTTTTCATCGGTATATTTGTTACAATCACACTTATTATAAATCTAAAAGAACTACCTAATTATCTTAAAAATCAAGTATCCATGAAATTCTTTTTAAAAAATTTAAAAAGAATTTGGTACTTAAAGCAAACTATCTATATCTTTAGCTATAAACAAAAAAACACGATTTAAATTTCATCTACAAACATACCTGAATTAAGTAAAGCAGATGAACTTGTACCAACTACCAATGATATTAAAAACAGGCAATATCATAAACAAAGCACTAATAAAAACAATAATTACTCAACAACGAAGCTAAAGTAGAAATGGTCATAGAGATTTTAAGAAGTTTGTACTATCGGCCAATGCAACCGATTGCAGACATCGCTAATTCACTTTCCCGAAGTATTCCATCTGTTACTAAACAGATCAACGAACTTCTTTTAAAGAGTATTGTAGTAGAAAACGGCCATGCAGCATCTACAGGGGGAAGAAAGGCTATGCAATATATGCTTAACGAAGATTTAAGCTATATAATAATCAGTCTATCTATCGATCAGTTCTATACAGCAATTACTTTGTCAAACCTTCAAGGCGAAATTTTCTCATCATTAGAAAATCTCCCAATTGATCTCAGAGCGCCTAATGCGGCGAATATAATATTGGAGACCATAGATCATTTTGTTTCTTCAAATAATATTGATTTAAAACAAGTTATCGGTATAGGTATTAGCATGCCAGGATTTGTCAACTCCGAAACGGGGTTAAATGAATCCTATAATAGTGATTCTCAATTATATAATATAAAGGAACATATTGAACGCAAATTTAACGTCCCAGCAGTAATCGACAACGATTCACGCTGTGTTGCCTGGGCTGAAAAAAAATTTGGCAATGCACAGGATTCTTCGCACTCTCTCGTCATTAACCTTAACTGGGGGGTTGGGTTAGGTATTCTTATTAATGACGATATCTTTAAAGGAACTTCGGGGTTTGCGGGTGAATTCAGTCACATTCCTCTTTCGGATGAACTAACCTTATGTTCTTGTGGTAAGAGAGGCTGCTTAGAAGTGGAAGCTTCTATTAGTGCGGCCATCCGGAATATTGAAAAAGACATAAAGAACGGAGAATATTCTATATATGAAAAACTTATAAAGGAATACGATAACAAAGCTGAAGCTCTTATTGAAGCCGTTCAGATTGGCGATCAAGTGGCAATTAACAATATCGGAAAAATTGGATACTTACTCGGAAAGGGCATATCAACTTTAATCCACATTCTCAATCCGAACAAAATTATCATTAGTGGTCGTGGTGCAGAAATAGGTTATATTCTCGCTCCTCATATCCAAGTTGCAGTTAATGAATACAGTATTCCAAAAATATCAAAAAAGACGAGTATTGAAATTTCAGATTTACACAAAAGAGCCCAACAGCTCGGCACGACAGCATTAGTCATAGAAAAATTCATTATAAACATTATTAACTAACGTTTTACACAAATACCTAAAACATGAGTCTATTTTACAAAAAAACTGCGGGATTGGCGTTATGTACACTTTTCGGTGCGACGTCACTCTATGCGCAGCAAAGCGTTTCTGGAATAGTTTCAGATGCTAATGGACCAGTCTCCGGAGCAACAGTTTCTGTAAAAGGAACAACACGAGGTACGCAAACAACCGCCAATGGCTCTTTTACAATTCAAGCTTCGCAAGGTGAAGTCTTACGCATATCCATTGTCGGATATAAGTCCCAGGAAATAGTTGTTGGTTCTTCAAAAACGCTTAACATCAAATTAACAGAAGATGCTTCCAATCTGGAAGAGGTTGTGGTTACTGCTATGGGCATTAAAAGAGCTCCAAAGGAACTTGGTTATGCCATGAGTACAGTTGATTCTAAAGAATTAACAAAAACTGGTTCTCCAAACTTCGCGGGAGCATTATATGGAAAGGCACCAGGAGTACGCATTTCCGCAGCACCAGGTGGAGCAACTTCCGGAATTAATATCAATATTCGTGGCACAAACTCTATTACCGGAAATTCACAACCTTTGGTCATTATCGACGGAGTTCCCATGCGGCAAACGTCCTTCAATAATTCCGATTATTGGGGCGACCAACGTGCTAGAGGAAATGGTCTAGAAGACCTTAACCCAGAAGATATCGAAAACATTAGTATTTTAAAAGGTGCATCTGCAGCAGCTTTATATGGCTCTGAAGCAATGAACGGGGTTGTATTGGTAACAACTAAATCCGGAAAAGCTGGAAAGGGATTTACAATTGATTTCAATGCTACATACACGCATGATCAAATAGCTTATTTACCTAATTTTCAAAATGTAAGGGGCCCTGGATATTCAAAAGCTTATCAAGATGACAAGCAGTCCGACGATATGTTTCAATATTATGGAGCTAATCTTGCTGTCAATGGTGTCAATAGGGGTGTCATGAATTCAACGGTCAATTTCGGTCCTTTATTTGATGGTAAAGATATTATCTCTTGGGATGGTAAAGTTCGCCCATACTCTGCTCAAAACTCGTATAATAAATTTTTTAACAATCCTAACAATAGTATTTTCAATTTAGCAATTGGCAATACATCAGAAAACTCGAATATTAGGTTCTCTTTGACTCGTCAAGACAACCAAATGACTGCGTTAGAATCTTATAATAAGAAAAACATCGCAAATTTAAATGCAAGTTTTACATTGTGGAAAAATTTCAAAAATGACGTTGTCGTAAATTTCATTAATCAGCATACACATAATAGACCATTTTTGACTGACCGTCTAATCAACAACTTTGGCGGGATGATTTCCACATTTGACAATCCGGAATGGTACTTTGGCAAATATCAGACTAGCCTAGGATATAAATATGTAATTGATGCAGCAGATGCTCAAAGTCTAACTCCAGCGGAAAATATACGTTATAATGGATACCGTGGCGATGTTTTGGAATATGTCTGGAATTCTAAAGCAAAACAATATGATGAATACTCAAATCGCTTAATTGGATCTTATACTGCAACCTGGAGTGTCACTAATGATCTATCATTACGAGCACGTGTTTCAGCAGATGTCACCTCTTTAAAGACTGAAGATAAGCAACCTAACGAAAAACCGTTATTATTTGGCAACTCTGGATTTTTCTCACTAGGAAACCAAAATGCAAACATCTATTATACCGATTTATTAGCTACTTATAACAAAAAGATAAATAATGACATTAAAATCGGTGTCGTTGGCGGTTATACAGCTACAAGGTCGGAAGATGTATATGTTCAAAATCAAACAGAGGGTGGATTGACGGTGAGAAACTGGTATGATGTCAATGCAACTCTAAATTTAGCAACGAGAAACGACAAGTACAATTATAGAAATCGCATGCTAAGAGATGCATTATTTGGAACTGTCAATTTCAATCTAAAGGAATTTTGGAATGTGGAAGGAACATTACGTAGAGAACGGATTTCAACCATGCGCCCAGATAATAATGTGCTTTATTACCCGTCAGTAAATTCAAGTTTGATTCTTTCTGATGCTTTCCATTTACCAGAGTTTTTCAACTATGCAAAGCTTCGTGGTTCTTGGGGGATTGTAGGTAACTATCCGGATATTTATAAGAGCGCATTGTCTTACACACAAAAGACTTTGGGATCACAAGTTGACGGTGGTGCATCTGTTATCTACACAACAGTGCCGACAACAGAATTTGGAAATGAAAACATCAAACCAGAAACTAAAAATGAGGTAGAATTTGGTCTGGAAACCAGAATGTTGAATGGGCGATTAGGGTTTGACATTACCTATTATAATGGCTTGATCAAAGATCAAATTTTAAATTATACATTACCAATAAGCACAGGTTCCAACTCTATTCTTGCCAATGTGGGTACACTAAGAAATACAGGTTGGGAGTTTGCAATCAATGGAACACCGATTCAAAAAGAGAATTTCAAGTGGTCTACTACGTTAAATTTCTCTATGAATAAAAATGTCGTCAAAGAATTGCCAGGCAATACGGGAACATTATTATTGAGAGATTATGATGGTAATGCTGCTCAGCTTGTAGCCAACGTAGGACAATCTATGGGTGATATTATGGTTCGTCCGATTAAAACAGATGAAAACGGCAACAAAATCGTATCTGCTAATGGTATGTATGAAATCGATGGAGACCGTTGGATAAAGGCCGGTAATGCTATGCCAAAAGCAGTAGGTGGGTTCATAAATAACTTCAGCTATAAAAATTTCAATTTAGATGTTTTAATGGATTTTAGACTTGGAGGCAGTGTCATGCCAACTGGTATAAATTGGATGACAAGCCGAGGTCTAACAGAAGAAAGTTTGAATTACATGGATGCGGCACACGGTGGGCTAAGCTACTATCAGACAAAAGATGCAAGTGGCAATATCATCGGAGTCGCTACGAGCGGCAATACTGGACCTAATGGTGAAACTGTTTACCATGATGGTATGTTGATGGACGGAAAACTTGCTGATGGAACAAACAACAGTAATATTATTTCTCAAGCGACCTACTATAACGGCACTTACAATTGGGGAGGTCCTCAATACTCTCAATCGAGATACGAACTCTATGTTCAAAAAAATAATTACATAAAAATGCGTGAGATTTCGCTAGGCTATCGTCTACCTGCTTCTGTCGCTTCCAAATTAAAAGCAAAAAATATACAGCTCTCAGCATTTGGACGGAATCTATTCTTCATTTATAGATCGATCAAAGATATTGATCCTGAACAAATGACAGGTGGTTCTAACTGGATCAATAACGTTTCTAATGCAGGTACATCGCCAGCAACTAGAACCTATGGTTTAATGCTACGTGCTAGCTTCTAAATTTTACGACAATGAAAAAACAACTTTTTATTTGTGGCCTATTGGCAGCATCCATATCGACAATAACATCTTGTAAAAAAGATTCATTTGGAGAATATTATGAAAATCCGGGTAAAGTTTCTGAGTCTACGCCAGAAAAGCAATTTACAGGAATGATCTATGACTTTAGGGCATTAATCATTCCAACATATGGAAATTATTTTATCACATTACGTCCTACAATTAATTTATATATACAGAATCTAGGATCCATAAATCAAGCGAATCAATTAGTTCCAGGTTCTGCGGCAATCGAAGAACGCTGGAATAAATATTACGCAGGCTTAGCTCAATATAAAGAATTTGTTCGCCTATATGATGCTTTGAGTGATGCAGATAAAACTCAAAAACGTTCAATGGCTTTGGCAGCTAAGATTTTATTCTACGACCAAACACAACAAATGGTAGATTTGGTTGGAGACATCCCTTGGACAGAAGCTGGTAAACTAATGGGAAATGGTGGAGATTACACAATTTCTTATCCTAAATATGATAAAGCTGAGGATATCTACACAACTATGCTAGATGACTTAAAAGCGATCAGTACAGAACTTAATTCCATAACTGTTCCACAAACTTTTGCATCTACCTTTAAAACGCAGGATTTAATTAATAATGGTGATCTTACTTTATGGAAAAAATACTGTAATTCACTTCGTTTGAGAATGTTGACGCGCGTATCTGAAAATTCTCAATTTTCTGCCAGGGCGGCGACAGAACTAGCTCAAATTGTAGAAAATCAAACAACTTTTCCACTTATTCTAACAAATAGTGAAAATGCACAATTGGATATTTTCAATACAAGTTCAGACATTAAATCCGAGGATATAAAAGGCGCTTTTGAAACTGATGGCTGGTATTCGAACATTTCAAGTAAGTATATGATCGATGAAATGAATAAGATCAGCGATCCAAGACGCCAGCTATTATTTGAAACGGGATCAACTGCGAACGGTGTATACATCGGTCTCGATCAGAGCGCTTCTTCTGCAGAACAAAATATTTTAGTCAGAGGAACAACGTTAAGCTTCTTACATCGGAACACAATTTCACGTAACAGATTTCTTCCTGGTCTGTTGGTAACCGCATCGGAAGTTAACTTCCTCTTAGCAGAATACTATAGCAGACACAATAACAATGCTGCAGCTAAAACTGTATTCGAAACAGCACTCAAAGAATCTGTTGATCTTTATACGAAAATTAGTCAGAAAAGTGACGACGCTACTATCGCTAAAGCTGCAGTACCTACTGCAAAGCAAATCACTGATTTCGTAGCCGCTGTAAATTGGGATAATGTGTCGAATAAGATCCAATTGATCGCAACGCAAAAATGGCTACATTTCAACCTGTTTCAGGCTGTACAAAATTGGTCAGAGCAACGTCGTTTGGACTATCCGAAGTTTACCATCCCTACTTTTACTACCGATAGACAGAAAACTGTTCCTGTTAGGTTGACTTTGCCACAAGCAGAAGCAACATACAATGCAAAAAATTATGAGGAAGTAAAAAGTAAAGATACGCCAGATACCAAACTTTTCTGGGACGTAAACTAAACATATTAAACTACATCTATCTATAAGAAGGCCACCTAAGGTGGCCTTCTTTTTATCATTTTCATTATCTTTATCCATGCAAAAACTAAAAACCATTATATCCACCGCGCTGATCGCTTCAAGCACAACACTAGCGTTTGGCCAAGCACATAACGTATCTAATGGCTATCAAAAGCCAACAGATCCCTTAGTGATTGAAAATCTCGAACAATGGCAAGATATGAAGTTTGGCCTTTTTATGCACTGGGGGACCTACAGCCAATGGGGAATCGTGGAGAGCTGGAGCATCTGTCCTGAAGATGAAGGCTGGACCCAGCGCAAACCCGAACATGGTAAAACCTATTTCGAATACCTCAAGAACTACGAAAATCTACAGACAACCTTTAATCCAACAGATTTTAATCCGCAAAAATGGGCCGACGCGGCAAAAGCTGCCGGCATGAAATATGTCGTCTTTACGACTAAACATCACGATGGATTTGCGATGTTCGATACCAAAGAGTCAGATTATAAAATCACCTCTTCCAAAACACCATTTTCGACAAATCCAAAAGCAAACGTGACCAAAGAGATCTTCAACACCTTCCGCAACGATGGATTTAAAATTGGTGCTTATTTCTCCAAACCAGACTGGCACTCTGATTACTACTGGTGGTCATACTTCCCACCGAAAGATAGAAATGTAAATTATGATCCTAAAAAATACCCGGATCGCTGGCAAAAATTCAAAGATTTTACCTACAATCAAATCAATGAATTAACTTCCGAATATGGCAAAGTCGATATCCTTTGGTTGGATGGCGGACAAGTTCGTCCTCTTGAGACAGTCGATAAATCCGTTGATTGGCAACAGACGATCAAAATGGACCAAAATATTGACATGGACCGCATCGGTGGCATGGCAAGAAAAAATCAACCTGGTATTATCGTCGTTGACCGTACTGTTCCCGGAAACTGGGAAAATTATGTCACACCTGAGCAGGCGATTCCTGAACACCCTTTGGATATCCCCTGGGAAAGTTGTATTACAATGGGAAATTCGTTCAGCTACGTTCCTAACGACCAATACAAACCGACCAAAAAGATTGTTGAAACATTGGTAAAGATCATTTCCCGTGGCGGAAACTATCTTTTGAATATAGCGCCCGGTCCTACTGGAGATTACGACCAGGCTGCATACGATCGCTTGAACGAACTAGCTGCTTGGATGAAAATCAATCAAACGGCTGTATTTGCAACACGTACGATTGCACCTTATCACCAAGGAGACTATTATTACACCAGAAGCAAAGATAGTAAAGTGGTCAATGTGTTCCACCTTTCTGAAGGAGATGCTTACCTGCAGCCCAATGAATACGTCTTTCAGGTACCTGATAATTTCAGTGTAAAAAAGATTGCAATCCTAGGCCATAAAGGCAAATTGGACTGGTCCCAACGCGGTAATCAAATTACCTTGAGAAGCCCGAGTACAAGATTTAGCTATGCTACTGCAATTCAATTGCAAAGTAAATAAGACAAATTGCCGTTGGAAATAATCCAACGGCAATCGACTATTCAAACAACCATAGACACTTCTAATAAAAGGTGTCAATCTGCCAACATCCGAGCCGCTATGCTTCTTTCCTAAAAAATAAGAATAAATTCACTATCCGGTTTTTAAAACCTTAAATTCCAATGAAAAAAATTGTCCTATTTTCAACATTACTCACACTAATACTATCTTCATGCGCAACCTATAAACCGCAAATCGTCCAATCAGAACAGATTTTCCAAGCAGGACAGGTTCCCTTCAAACAATGCCATGCATCTACAATCCAACCCATCGGAAAAGACAGCCTATTGGCGGCCTGGTTTGGCGGTACACATGAATCTAACCCCGATGTTGTCATATGGAGTTCACTGTATAGCCATGGACAATGGCAACGTCCTGTACAGATTGCAGATGGTATCCTTGGTGACAACCGCTTTCCAACATGGAATCCCGTCTTCTATCAATACCCGCACAGTGACACCCTCTCTTTGTATTATAAAATAGGGCTCAACCCCAGAGAATGGAAAGGCTATGTCAAACATTCGCTGAATAAAGGAACGACCTGGTCTGCACCGCAGCAATTGCCCGATGGCATACTGGGGCCTATCAAAAATAAACCGCTCACCCTGAAAAACGGATTGCTGCTCTCCCCCTCCAGTACGGAATCCAAAGAAGAAATCTGGAAAGCACACCTGGAAATCAGCCGAGATCATGGCCGTTCCTGGTTCATCAGCGCGATACGCCCCGACACCAGCATACAGGTCATTCAGCCAAGTGTGATCCAACACGCAGATGGACGCATTCAGGTGCTCTGTCGAAGTAAAGAAAATAAGGTGATGGCCGCTTTTTCGACAGATCAAGGCCTTACCTGGGGCCACTGGCAAACGACAAACCTGCTCAATCCCAATTCAGCCACAGACGCCATCCGCTTAAACAATGGTTTATTTATGATCGTCTTCAATCCAGCCATAGCAGGCAACGACTGGTGGGAAGGACGTACAAAACTTCACGTAGCCATATCGAAGGACGGCTTACAATGGAAAGATGTCCTGACCTTGGAAGATGGGGTAAAGAACGATGAATATTCATATCCAACAATTATCCAGGATGCAAAAGGCCTAATTCATATTACTTATACTTGGAATAGAAAAAGCATTAAGCATATTGTGCTTAAATAAAATAGCTCCAACTAATACCGTATAAATAGATCTAAAAAAGTGATCTACCTATCAGACTATTCAGAAAAAAGAATCCCAAAAATCAAGCTCTAATTCTGTGGATGTCGAGTAATTGAAATGGAACAAGAGGAGATACAGTTGAAATGAAACAAGAAGGGCAGTCCAAATGGACTGCCCTTGTTAAGTATAGTTTGTGGTTTAGGATTAATAGTCCCTCGTTAATTCCATTTCACCCTTGAGGCGGATATCATCGGAAGATGCTCCTACCAAGAATTTAAACTTTCCTTTCTCAGTCTTCCATGCGTTGCTTGTACTCCATAATTTGAGGTCTTCTTTGCTCAATTGAAAAGAATAGCTCGCTGTCTTCCCTGCCGCAATGTTTTTACGTTCAAATCGCTTCAGCTGCATGACCGGTGTTACAACCGAACTTACCTCATCAACAACATATAATTGCGCCACCTCATCACCAGCCAATTTACTCATGTTAGCGACATCGAATGACACTGTACAAAAGAAATCATCGCCGCTCTCTTTCAGGTTGACCTGTAAATTACTGTAATCAAAACTACTGTAGCTCAGTCCGTATCCAAAAGCATACAATGGTTTGGCCGACATTTCCACATAATCGTGGTGTTTGGGTTTTGTATGGTTGTAATGTACAGGAAGTTGCCCTACCGAACGTGGTACCGAAATCGGTAATCTTCCAGCCGGATTGTAATCGCCAAACAAGACATCTGCAATAGCCAAGCCTCCCTCCTGTCCGGGGTACCAGGCATTCACAATTGCCGGCACATGTTCAGCTGCCCAATTCAGGTTCAATGGTCTCCCCATAATCGTTACAAGTACAACGGGTTTTCCAGTTGCCTGTATCGCTTTCAGCAACTTGATCTGATCGCCCATCATATCAAGGGAAACACGATCAAAGCCTTCTCCGCTTTCCATATCACTCACGGTATTGGGATCAACATTAGCGGCTCCAGTTGCTTGATACGAGGTTTTAAAATCACGTGCACTCGAACCACCCAGGACTAAAACCACTGCATCGGCCTGCTTTGCAGCTGCGACAGCAGCAGCGATATCGGAATTGCTGGTATCACGGATCGCACATCCTTTAACATAATCGATCTTGGTATTTTTATCGACTGCCGCCCGGATTCCCGTCAGCAAGGTCTGCACTTTACCTTCAGCCTGTGGAGCAGTATAGTCTCCCAGCTGATTATAGGTATTGTCGGCATTCGGCCCAATGACTGCAATTCGTTTGAGCGATTTACTTAACGGTAGTATATGCTGATCGTTTTTAAGCAAAACAATGGACTCTCTGGCAACCTGCCTTGCTACCATTTTATTTTGTACGGTGGCAACTTTTTGAGCGACCAATTTCTCATCCACATAAGGACGATCGAAAAGCCCAAGATTGAACTTCATACGCAATACACGGGCTACTGCTGTATCAAGAACGGCGGGTTCAACAAGCCCTTGCTGCACAGCCTTGAGCAGATTAGGACCATAGCCCGTTCCGCTTAAGTCTACATCCAGTCCAGCATGTATACTCTGTGAAGCCGCTTCTTCAGCGGTAGCAGCAGTGGCGTGTCCCCCATTAAGCCCCGATATGCTCAATAGATCGGACACAACAAAACCACTAAATCCCCAGTCTTTGCGTAAGATGTCTTTTAGTAGCCATGGATTGGCAGAACAAGGAATACCATCAATACTATTATATGCCGTCATCACCGACCCAGCTCCCGATTTTACAGCACGCTCAAAAGGCGGCAGAAAATACTGTCTCAGGCTTCGCTCGCCAAAGGATACAGACTCTCCATTGTGACCACCGTCAGGAGCTGCATAGGCTACAAAATGCTTTAAAGTTCCTATTATTTTATCCCGATCGCCTAATTTATCCCCTTGAAAACCACGGATCATTGCTGTCCCCATTTGTCCGATGAGGTAGGGATCCTCCCCATAAGTCTCTTCTGTCCTGGACCAACGCGGATCTCGTGCTAAGTCCAATACAGGACCATAGCCATTTTTACCACCCACGGCATAAGTCTCCATGGCGATTGTTGATGCCATATCCTGAATCAACCGCGGGTTCCATGTACTCGCCTGTCCGATCGCGGTAGGGAACACTGTTGCACCAATAGCCATATGTCCATGTGGCGCCTCCTCAGACAATAACAATGGAATGCCCAGTCGTGTACTATCCACCATATAACGTTGGATTGCATTTGTAGCGCGCGCTGCTTCTACAGGGTTCAGCCCATTTAGCAGTGTTTTCTGTGTCCAGGGATCGGCACGTAAGGTAGCCCACAATAATCCGATATGTTGTTCTTTTACTGCTTTTCGTAATTTATCACTGATTGTCACCTGCTTTCCGTTCTTGGAATACATATCCCATCCCAGCAGTTTACTCAATTGTCCGACTTTTTCCTCGACAGTCATTCTTCCCAATAGGTCGTTTACGCGTTTTTCAGTAGGCAAAGTACTATTTTTATAAGGGAATTGCTGGGCTTGGAGCTGTGGACAGAGCAATGAGGTCATTGCCGTCAAAAGTAATATACGGACTTTCATATTAGATTATTGTTTTTCTATTTTCTATTCTTTGCCATGATCTGAATATATCACATCACCCAGTTTATGCAACCGGTTTCAAAAACACTAAATTAACGATTTAGCAGAAATAATCAAGTTAAATTTTGATTCCTTGTTCTTTTAATAATCGATATAGCGGCATCATCGATGTAAACAGTATTAACGTAAAACAGCACAATCAACGGTGTATTTTAAATTACCTGCCGAAATGAAGGACAAATCGCAAAATACACGAAATTCCTTCTCGTACATTGCGAGATCAGCACTACATAAAGGAGCAGTAGAAATTGTTCCAGTGAGTAGAATGAGATTTTATCCATGCATATCTGAACAAAAAAGAAAGACGGCAACCCGTCTTTCTTTTGAATGTTAAAGGAAATATACTACTTATTTTGTTGCAGCTGTTCGCTTACCTTGAAAATAGAATTCAATTGGTAGTACGTATGCTAGAGGATTATTATTGCGCGAAATTAATATGAGCTGATCACCATCAATCTGTACCTCATAACTTTGGTATGGATCACTATCAGCAAATTTGATACTTTTCTTCTCTTTATCATAGGTAAATGCGCGATGCTGTTGTTCAGCAAAAATCAAACTTTCAAATGTTAGCTTATCAACCCCACATAGTTCTTTACCACGATTGACAGTGAACTTATTAGCTGATTCAGAAAATGTAAACGTATACACATTATCCTTTTCACAATCTTTCGGTTTATGCTTCAATTGCTCGTTTGTCGTCCCTTTCGCAGACACGATAGGACTCCATTCAAAACTTTCCAGCTGTTTTTGAACATCCATAGGTACATTCACTTCATTTTCCTTACTACAGCCCGTTAGTAAAAAGAGAATAGCAAAACTGCCCGTAAATAATTTATTCATTGCGGTTTCCATTAGTTATATCTTTATGACGATCGTTCTAACAATATCGCTACAATAAAATCAAGCATTTTTAACTAAACAGATAAAAATAGACTAAGAATCGGAAAGCACTTCGCGCCACAAGCTCGAATGATCTGTTTGAATAAGACGTACAAAAGGATATTTCTCCAAAAAAGATCGATAAGCCTCCTTTCCCTCCTGTTCTGCTTTGTCGTCATATTCCCCCAAACTATTCATCCAAAAATAAATGCCCTGTTTGCGCAATGCATTAAGTTTTTCGGTATCAGTAAATGATTCATCAAGATGGACAATTGAGGTTAATTTCATCTTTAGTATGGCCTCTAGATCCTTCATACTACGTGCCCTCGGAAAAAGCGTTATCGTTGGATTGAATTTGTAAATCTTGGGCATGTCTTTGTAATCGTAAAGAAAAAACAGGACCTGGTCTTCCATTCCCTCCTGTTCAACAAGCGCATAGGTTTTCTTAATAAACTCTTTGCGATCTTCTTTAAAATCGAGATCAATAATGATTTTCCCCTTTGCTACGCGCAAAGCTTCCGATAAAGTTGGTATAACATGATCCGAGGCTTCACCATTAGCCTCTTTGCGTAAGTGAAGCTGTTGCAGCTCGGCATAGGTTTGTTTGGCGACCTCTCCTTGCCCCGTTGTCGTCCTATTGACCGTTTTATCATGCATCAGCACAAGTACACCATCTTTGGTTGCCCTAACATCCACCTCTACCACAGAAGCCCCCAGCCGAATAGCCTCTTCGATAGCAGCAATAGAGTTTTCAGGCCGCTCCAGATGGACTCCGCGGTGAGCAGCGACATGTAAACTTTTTTGATCGAGCTTTTTTATCAGCGCTATCGACTGGCCATATAAATGGGTTGTAAAACTTACTATCATACTCAACCAGATAGTAGAAAATAAAATCTTTTTCATTGCTGTATCGCTATTTTTTTAAGCAAACTTTTTATTCAGTTATCAGGTAGAAGCTCACTGTTTGGCTTCAATTAATTTACAATCGCCTCATTGGTGCCAATCATTTTTATTTTTTCGACAACTCGAATGAATCAAATAACTGACCATTCAGCTTGTAACTTGAAAAATAAAGTTTATTGGCCGTCAGCCTGATCACTTGATACAATTGTGTCTGTGAGGTCGCAACTTCCATCCAGCGCTCAGAATCTGATTCATACATCTTAGGTCCCGCTACAGACAGGAGATAAATAGGTCGTTTTTTACCCAGCCCGCCACGAGCATAGGTATGATCGTGCCCCTGAAGCACCAAATCGACACCATATTTCTCAAAAATCGATTTGAAACGTTCCCTTAAGATCGTGTTATCACGATTTTTTGCTGTTGAATAAACAGGATGGTGCAGCACAACAATATTCCATTTTTTGGTTGAGGACGCAAGCACCTTTTCCAGCCATTTTTCCTGCGTTGCTGCTGCTGCCGAGTCCAGCATAATCAATTGTGAATTTAGAGAGATCATGCGTAGATCCTGGTAATCGAGGTAGTAAACAGCATCCTGCATACCCTCAGGTCCATTCTTCGGCAAGTTAAACTGAACTTTCCAATGCGGATCCAATACAAGTTTGCCAAGTGAATCTCGGCGGTACTCATGATTCCCCGGGGTCGGAACAGCTGGGATCATTTGATGAATAAACCCTGCTGCCTCATGCCATTCTGCCCACTCCTCGTCGGCATTCGAACGATTGATCAAATCCCCGGCATGAACAATAAAACGGGCATTTGCATCCTGCTGAAACGCACGACGAATGGCACGTGACCACCGTGAACGTAAGTCATTCTGCGCATCCCCCAAATAAATAAAGGAAAAAGCGCCCGAAAGCTCTGCTGTCCTGAATTGATTCCAAGGGCTCCAATTCGTACCATCGCCAACGCGATAAGCATAGGTCGTACCAGGTTTTAAATCACGGAAAGTTACCTGTCCATAGGTATCCTGTTGCTGTTCTCTATCGAGCGAGATTGCTGCCCCCTGTACCATTAATGCCTTTGCTTCAAGTTCAGGACTGCCTTGCTCCTCGGCAATCTGACCGATGATTTTGCCCTCCTTAGCATTTACGCGCCAAGACACAGATTGCGTATGGCTTGGATCGTCGGACCAGGTCAGCGTAATCCGATCCGGCTGTTTATACACGGTAGTTGTCTGGCTTTTGCCTTCAAATAAAGTACAGCACAAGCCAATGACAAAAAGAAGATGTTTTATTTTCATTGTAGTATTGATTTTATAAGCGATTTGATTGCTCGTTTTAATGACTTCCTATTTACGTTCAGTAATTACCATGGCTTGTTTGTTCCTTGTAGTAACCAAGGCTTTGACCATGCACTATTTTCATTATCGGCCTGTGAATACGCCGTCTTTTCAATACGTTTCAAGGCCTCTTCAGCATTTTTTTGATTTACGCTCATTTCAGTCTGCATATAAGGAACACGCACAGGAAGCTGTGTACGAATGGCCGCAGGTCCTGCTTTTAATTCAGGGTATCCCGTCCGTCTATAGTCGAACCACGACTGTGCGGCTGTTGACCAGCTTGCGATCCATTTTTGTTCAATAATTTGCGCTTGACTGTTTTCAAAACTCACGCCTTTCTGAAGGATATAATTGGAATATTCGGCCGTCTTTCCCCAACTGGTTAAAGATTCTTGAATCGCACGTTCATAGTAGGTACGGGCTGTAGCGGGCATAGTCCAGCCTTTCCAGGCTGCCTCTGCTAAAATGAAATTTACTTCTGCAGCCGAAATCAATCTTGCCTTCAACAGACCTCCTTTTGCCGAGCGATAGCTATCATTGAGGTAAGAAACATGTGGATTGATCGATGTCTGTCCGGGCGTCGGATTGAGGTTATAAGCCGAGGGATTTTTAGAACCACTTGGAGGTAATCCAACATATTCCTTATCCGTATCAATTGGAATGCCTTTAACGACATCTGGCGACACGACACGGACTCCATTGACAATTTTATCGGTACCTGCAGGTTCGCTATTGCGGACTTCAATAGGGGTGTCGACCTTTCTTCCCCATACTGCTAAACGCGGATCGCCAAGTTCCTGTAGCCTATCGACCAAGGTCGCACACATTTTCATCCGTCTGTAGTTACTTCCACTGGCATCATATAAGGTATTGGAAGGCCAGGAGTCATTTGCATTATTTCCAACAAAGTCCATCAGTACATCATCGGTCGAACTGGTAATGAGGGGAAATTTATCCACATTGGCCACAATATTTTCAACCCCCTGTTTGGCAAAAGCCGGGGACTTTTCCGAAAGACGCATATAATACCGCAGTGCTAACGAATTGGCAAACTGGCGCCATTTCGAAGCCTTGCCCCCAAAGTACACATCCGCATTAGCCAGCACCTCATAGGAACCATCAGGTCGTGATAGAAGTTCGTTGGCTTCTTTCAATTCGTCGATAATTCCTTTATAGATAACTTCCTGGCTGTCATATTTCGGAAAATTGTATACCGCGTCTCCCAATTCTGCTTTCAACGCATCTGTATACGGTGCGTCCCCCCATAGATCACTAACCAATCCAAAGAGATAAGCTCGCATCACCAGAGAAACTCCTTTATGGAAATCTAGCCCTAATTTCTCAGCACGTTTACGCATAAGCTCATTGTCGCGTAGAAAACCATAATAGGAGTCCCAGCTCAAAATTCCTCCAGTCCATTCATAATCATTATGTGAGTCGAACCAAGCATCAAATTGGGTATGCTGCATGACTCCCCCAAGATCTGAAAAGCTCAATTCATTGTATCTTTTTGCTGCTCCTGTCAATATCGTCGGCAATAACAGATTGGGATTTGCATCCTCTTCACTTACCCCATTCGGGTTGATATTAAGTTCAGTCAGATCTTTACAAGCTGAAATATTCCATACGATCCCCAAGCCAATTACCGCCATTGTGAATCTATTCAACTGATTTTTCATGATAATTTCGTGTATTAAAATGTCACATTAACTTTAAATCCAATAGGCATTGACCAGGGTGTAACATTATAACGTTCGATCCCCTGTTTAAATCCAACACCGGTTTCTGGCTGAAAGGCCATTTCCGGATCTATGCCCACTTTCGCTTTGGTCCACAAGATCAGGTTACGGGTATATACCCCTACACTGCCATTTTCTATCCCGAGACGTTTTAGCCATTTTCCCGATAAATCGTAGTTAAATGACAATTCCCGAAGTTTAATAAAAGAAGCGTCAAATGTCGCTGCATTCATAAAATCCCAAGGATAATTGTCTGAGTAAGCGATATATTTTGTTCCTTCGCCGCCAAGATTTTCTGTATATCCGGTAATGTTACCTTTATCGTCATATTGCGCGATAACACCTGGATTAAACACTCCAAAATTGCCAACCATGCCACCTACACTGATCGGATAACCACCATACTCTTCTCCTGGCCCACCAACAATGGGATAACGATTGCCTTGTACACGGACGAGGTTATTATCCACCAAATAATTGCGAAGTGTTTCGCCTGTCATTCCATTGGGATTGATCATCTGATCGAGAAAGCGCTGTGTAGTTAAGTTAGATTCAAAATAGCGGTAAGTCTGCGACATAAATTTCCCGCCAAAACGCATATCTGCAGCAATATTCATTGTCCATTTTTTATAACGGAGACTTGATTGCAACCCCATGGTGAAATCCGGATTGAAGTTGCCAATTTTATTGCGGCTATTTTTGATACGCACAGCCTGCCAGGAACCGTTTTTATCGAGAATGGGAAAACCGTAATAAGGCGATGATTGATCCTCAACTGTCACTAGCTGAGAATCGTATAGATCCCCAATTTCCTCACCAACATAGGTACGTGCTCCACCCCGGCCGTCGGTCCAGAACGTATAAAATTCTACACCCTCAGAAAGTTCATCGATACGGGTACGATTGCGGTGCCAATTGACACCCACATCCCATGACCATTTTTCCTTGGCAATAGGCCGTCCGGATAGAGCTAGTTCAATTCCTCGGCTGCTCAATAATCCAGCATTGATATTTTTTGAATTGAAGCCGCTTGAGCCCGGAAGCGTTGTCGAGATAATTTGGTTTTTGTTCTCCAGTTTATAATAGGTCCCTTCAAACTTCAGCCTATTATTCCACATGCCTAGGTCAAAGCCAAACTCGTAAGAGGTGGCGATTTCAGGTTTCAGATTAGGCACCAGCAGTGAACCCGAGCGTGTCAACCGCAACACATCCCCCCAGCTGCCAGGGTTACTCAGTACATTGGAGAGGTTATAGGGATAAGTATCATTTCCGACACGCGCGATACCAGCTCTCAGCTTGGCCAAATTGATACTTTTAGGCAGCGAAAAAACCTGATTGGCCAATACACTGAGGGATGCTGACGGATAGAAATAGGATCGATTGTTTACAGGCAGGGTACTAGACCAATCATTGCGGCCCGTTACATCAAGGTAAACCATATCCCGATAACTTAAGTTAATCAGTCCGTAAACACTATTTATGGCTCTTTCGGAAATTGTGCTGTAGAAATCCAGATTGAGCGGACTAATATTAGCCAATGTATAGAGCCCTGGTGTGATGAGTCCAGCGCCATTCTTTGATGTGTTTTGCACAGATTCACCACGGTTATAGCGCAGGTTTCCACCCAATGAGCCTGTGAACTGAAAGGCAGCCAATTTTTTGCTATACGTGGTCAGAAAGTCTATATTCTGTTCCATATTCATCAGATTAACAATCCCATAAGCACCTCTAGGTTCGTTGGTGTAACTATAAGGGATTTTTGTTTCCCTGTTTTCCCAATAGATATCCGTTGCGTACCTCAGCATAGCTGTCCAGTCGCTCTTTATGGTCCAATCTAATCTTAGATTTCCAAAAACGCGATCTCTCGTAAAAGCATTGTTCACACCATAGGCAAGAAAATAAGGGTTATTGTGATTTCCTATTGACTGCGAACGCTGTTGGATCTGCTCCTGTCCCGGCAGCCAATAGTCCTGCAAATCCAGGATATTGATATGAGGTGCAACCTCATAGGCCGCCTGCATAGGATTAGTACCCCGATTGCCTGCAGGTCTGTTGTTGGAGTTATTTCTACTGGCATCAAGTGCAAGTCCCAATGTCAGGCTCTTACGGAGGCGCATGGTCGAATTGATATTCAAGGTATTTCTGAACAGATCCGAATTGGGTATAATTCCCTTATTGGCCATATTGGAATAAGAAAAACGATAATCTAGTTTTTCACTTCTGTTGCTCAAGGAAATTCCATTGGTACTTGTGATCCCTGTTTGAACAAAGTTCTTGATATTATTTGGATAAGATTTTAATTCTGTAGGAATAGGCTTGCCATTCTCATCAAGAGGGCTATTCCATTGGACAGCTTTATAACCCTTATCCAAAGCAGGCCCCACCATCACACTTGATTCCTCTTCAATCACCAGATTACCCGGTAGATCACCCGGTCTCCAGGGCATTGTACCACTTGCAAATTTGTTGTGTAGATCAATAAATTTATAAGGAATATCGAATACTGTATTGCTCGTGACAGCAATCGTCATCTTCTCTGCATTTTTACCAGTTTTGGTCGTAATCAGCACCACACCATTTCCTGCTCGTGAACCGTAAAGAGCTGCCGCACTTGGCCCTTTTAAGATAGAGATATTGTCAATATCTTCGGGGTTGATATTGGCGATTGCGTTGCCATAATCGACTTTGTTATCATCGCCAATCTGACCAATATTATTTAAGCTATTCATCAGCGGCACACCGTCAACCACAAACAACGGCTGATTATCTGTACTCAACGACGATGCTCCCCGGATTACCATATTTACACTGGAGCCAGTCGGTCCAGTAGCGCTGATTGAAACCCCGGGTACCTTGCCAGCCATCCCCACCAGGAAATTATCATTGTTGACCCGATTGATGTCCTCACCCTTGATTTTACCGATGGCATAGCCGAGTGAACGATCCTGACGTTTGATGCCCAGCGCGGTTACAACCACCTCATCCAATTCATTGTCATCTTCGGTCAAGGTTACCGGATATACTTTCACATTGCTGGCATCGACTCTCAGACTGTTCAGCTCTTTTTTAGCATAGCCAACGTGGGTCACTGTGACATCATATACACCTGGTGCTAATTTAATGGCCACCTCACCTTGCGCATTAGACCACGCACTTTGTCCAGTCAACGGAATTCGAACGGAAGCTCCGCTGATGGGTTGGTTTTTACGGTCGACAAGCTGTAATTTCAGGTCATACAGCTCTTGTTTATTGCCGTTTTTCACAAGGACGATGCCACCTGCAACTTTTTTCGACTTAATATTAGTCCCATTTAGAATATAATTGAGCACCTCTTCGAAACTTGCATTCCGGAATGTTTTTTCTGCAATTGAAATCCGCTCCAATTGGAGCATGTTCCTGTCGTAGCCGATAGCTTGGCCTGTTTGTTTTGATAACTGCAGTATTGCCTGAGCGGCGTTACCATTCAAGAGATGGATATTGATATTATCCCAATGTGCCGTGCTGATCCTATCCAGTCCCTTGGCCTGGCTACTGGTTACAGCACCGGAGACCATAGAACAAAGAGCAAGCTTGGTCGCAAGGCTGGTAAGCTTAATTATTTTATACATATATTTGTATGAATGTTTTAAACATGAATATTCAGGTGCTCACTGGTCGATTTAGCGGTTTGCCAGGTGAGCACTTTTCTTGAGCAGATAAAAGATGCTGATCTACCCCTACAGCTTATTTGTATAAGATTATTTCATTTTTCTCCCTCCTAAATTTGATTTGATGAATGCTGCAAACGATATTCAGCACTTGATCTAACGACTGTACCTGAGGTATCATCAGCGAATAATTGAATGTATCTGTAGCCAGATTATTGGCAACCAGTACAACAGCATAACGGTTATAAATAATTTCTTTCAGCTCCTCGAAACCGACATTATTCAGCAGCATTCCGCCATGTGTCCAAAGATTGATGGATGCGGGATCCTTATCGAAGGTTTCAAAGTGATTTTTAGCCAAGTTATACCGCACAGCCTTACCTGGCGTGAGAATATGATTCTCCCCATTTTTTTCACTTGAAACACTCACGCGTCCAGTTTTAACCTCGACTGTCACCTGTTTAGCAGTCATCGAATTGTTTACGTTGAATGACGTTCCAAGGACTGCTACGGAAACGCTGCCTGTTTCTATCTTAAATGGATGTAAAGTATCCCTTTTGACCCGGAAGAAGGCTTCGCCCCGATCTAAAAAGAATCTTCTATTTGACACAAAGCTTTTACGATCATAGCGAATACGTGCGTTTCCATTCAAAAAAATAGATGTTCCATCAGGCAGTTGGATTTCTTTCAATTCACCTGCTTTGGTCACCATTTCCGTGAGCGCTGTGGCGCTCTCCATTCGCTTCGGAGAAAGAAACAAGGGGTTATGCTGCAACAATAACAGACTGCCAGCAGCCAGTATCAGAATAGCTGCTGCTGCTGCAGATCGCCAAATAAGTTTTCTAACCGGCATCTTTTTGGTCTTGACAGATGGAGCGGTTACTCCAACACGAAGAAATAGTTCATGCCTGATGCTATCCCGATGATTTGCATCTGTGAAGGGATCAATATCTTCATTTGAAATGGACTCATACCAGCCGTCGACACGATCTTTCTCCTCGTCGGTCAACTTTCCGCCAAGGTAATCTGCTATGATAAGTTTAAAGCGCTCTAAATTCACTTGTATTAATTTTTATACTAATACAGGTCAGAACACAGAAAGTACTTTAATTAAATATGTTTTTTATATTAAATAATAATGAAGTAAGTAACTGCCGGCCAACGCTAAAAAGATAGAATCGTGGTTTGCAAATCGCTGTGTTAAGTCGTTACGCATCATCTTCTTGGCTTCGGACAAGTAGTTTTTGACTGTTTGTTCCGCAAGATTAAGTTCTTTCGCAATTTGTGCGATGGAACAATTATCGGAACGCATCAAATAGACAGACTGCATCAATTGAGGTAATTTGCTGATCGAGTCCTCCACAATAGCTTCCAGTGCCTGATATCTGGCGAATGCCTGCGTGTCCAAATTTGAAAAAGACTCCATGCGTTCCACTGATTTCTCCAGCACCTGTTTCCGTACACGTTCGGTGGCGTAGTAATTCAGTATCCTGTTTTTGAGCGCTTTATGGAAATAAAATTTTATGGAATCGTATTCACTGTTGATCAGTGATCGTTTTTCCCAAATATGGATAAAAACTTCCTGCACAATATCCTTAGCCTGTGCCTCTTCCTGAAGATGGCGAAAAGCAACAATGTATAGATCCTCCCAATACAGCTCAAAGAAATAGGTAAAGGCAGTAGGGTCACCGTCTTTAAAACGCAATACATAGCGGTTATCTACATTGGCTTCGGTAGTTTTCACTTGACAAAGATAGGCTCGCTAGATTATCAAAATGTTAATTTTTGAGGAAACTTTTACTTGAATATACTATGTAGTCCAATTTGTATAAAAGCATCTGCCTAATTGTTAATAAACATGTTAACTTTCTAATACAGAGAAGATATTTTGTTAAAAACATTTGCAATGTTTTATTTTTTCAAGTTTAGACAATAGCGCTAACGTTAAAACAAAAAAAATGTTGACAACTATGTTAATTCACTTATAACCAATAGTATTTTTGTTAATAACTATTCATCGAAAAAGCACCTAAAATTTCCCCTGGAGCTTTTGAACCAAAGCTGGATTAGTCAGCTCAGCGGAGCGAGAAACAAAAATGGAAGAGAGCTAAGGGTAAACAGAAACTCAGCTGTCATAAAGATAAAACTAATCTTTTATGAAACTATCGCCAATCTTACTCATTGCGCTATCGCTTCAGGCAGGACTTACATTAGCCCAGCATCCAGCATCACCGAAGATCAAAAATCAGACAGTGACCGAAACTGTCAAAGGAACAGTTATAGATAAGGACACCAGACTACCTCTTGCAGGTGCGACCATTGTTATCTCATCCAATGATGGCACAAAATCGGCAAGTACAGACACACAGGGTATATTCCGACTACAGAGAGTTCCCGTCGGGCGTCAACAGCTTCAAGTTCGCATGGCCGGTTACAAACCAGAAGAATTCTCCGAATTACTCATTACCAGCGGCCGGGAGAATACGATCAACGTAGAAATGGAGTCGCAAATAAATTCATTGAACGAAGCCGTTGTCTATGCCGATGCCGGAAAACAGCCGCTCAATCAAATGGCGATGACTAGTGGGCGCTCATTTTCGCCCGAAGAGACAAATCGTTATGCAGGAGCTTTTTTTGATCCTGCCCGTATGGCACAGAGCTTTCCCGGTGTTGCTGCAGGAGGCGATGATAATGAAATTATCGTTCGAGGGAATTCCCCTAAAAGCTTACAATGGCGGCTGGAAGGTATCGAAATTATCAACCCCAATCATTTCGGAGCCGAAGGCGCTGCAGGAGGCGGGATCAGTATGCTCAATACCATGGTATTGGGAAAATCTGATTTCTACACAGGCGGACTTGCTGCGGAGTATAACAATGCAACGGCAGGTGTTTTTGACCTCAGGTTTCGCAGAGGAAATACCGATAAACGTGAATATACTTTCAATGTCGGCGTTTTGGGCGTAGGAGCAACTTTGGAAGGGCCTTTCAAAAAAGGAAGTGACGCCTCCTATTTGATTAGTTATCGCTATTCTTCGTTGAGCCTTTTGGAAAAAGTAGGAGTAAAAGTTTCGGACACAGGCGTCCCCAAATATCAGGATCTCTCTTTCAATTTTGTATTTCCAACAAAAAAGGCCGGAACTTTTTCCTTATTCGGTATAGGCGGATTAGGAAAGCTCAAACAGACTGCAGAGCGCAATTACGAAAAATGGGAAGAACGAACAGACGCCCAGGATCTGGACTTAAAATTCAACGCCGGAAGTGCAGGACTAAAACATCAATATATTGCGAACGACAGATTGTATTTTACCAATATCGCTTCTATGTCCATTAGCCGGAACGCCAACACGACCGATACCTTAACACGAGACTATGTTTCAAGCCTCTATCACAAAGACAAATTCACGAATACAGCCATTCGCTATGCGGGTACGTTAAATTATCGTGCCAACAGTAAAAACACTCTTAGAGCAGGTTTAAATGCAAGCTTATTACGTTATGACCTCTACGCGCTAACCTACGACACCGAACTTGCCACCTTGCGGGAGCGCATTAAAGAAAATGGAAATACAAGTACATATGATGCTTTTGCACAGTTAAAAACAGTTTTGAACGATAAACTAACGCTAAACACAGGAGTACATGCCAATTACTTTGCCTTGAGCAAAACTTGGGTTTTCGAGCCAAGGCTCGGCCTAAACTGGCGCGTTGCAGCAGATCAAACCATTTCCTTTGGAACAGGTCTTTATAACCGATTGGAGCCTTTAGCTTACTATTTTGCCAAAAGTGGCAATCAGACAAGCGCTGAGCCAAACAAGCTCCTTTCTCCTACTCGGTCTGCTCAAGCCGTTATCGGCTATGAAAAGAACCTGAGCAGAACGCTCCGATTTAAAACAGAAATATATTACCAGCACCTCTATGATGTTCCGGTATCGACTGACCCTGAGGTAAACTTCTCCTTACTCAATGTATCGGATATTGCAGCTATTGGCACCTCAAGCTACCGGCAGCTTGTCAATAAAGGAACCGGGAAAAATTACGGTATTGAGCTCACGCTAGAGAAGTCATTAAGTCAGGGCTATTACTTTATGGCAACTACCTCCCTGTTTGATTCCAAGTTCAAAGCGCTCAATGGAAAGGAATACAATACGACATTTAATACACTTTATGTTGGTAATTTGCTTTTGGGAAAAGAATGGGCGGTTGGAAAGAATAAAAGTAATCTGTTCGGTCTTAATACCAAATTAATCTATGCAGGTGGAAGAAAATATTCACCAGTTCTAGCGGAAGAATCGCTCCGTCTGGATGAAGAAATTATTGACCAAGATCGCATCAATACGCTGACCGCAGCTCCTTATGTAAGGGTTGATTTTTCCTCGAGTTATCGGATTAACCGGAGAAAGGTGAGCCACTTGTTTATATTAGACATTCAGAATCTCCTCAACAGAGAAAATACTTTTGGAATGCATTATAATTTCAGTAAACGTATCATTGAACCGCAAAAATGGACCGGTATTATTCCAACAATTAACTACCGCATTGAATTCTAATACAGATTGCAACAAACCTAATCAAAAGAGCTACATCCAATCGTCTGTTTCCAAAAATTAGTAATTGGAGACAAACGATAGATTGATCAGAAGAGCTAATTTTTCGTAACGATGTAGGGAGTTTTATCTTATATCAGAACCAACAACCGCTGTTTATTGACGCAGGGGTTGGTACCTATACCAAAAAGACCTTTAGCGACGACAGGTATAGTATCTGGACCATGCAGAGCGCGTATCACAATATTCCGATGGTCAATGGAACCGATCAATCTTTTGGTAAGCATAGTGTCGGTAGCTTACCCCATCATTCGGAAATCGATGTTCCGCTGATCTATGCAGATTATTATTATCTGGAAGGTTTGACACGGTTGGAGCAGTTCAAAAAATAAAAATACAAAGGAGAGATACCTAACATCTCCCCTTTGTATTTTTATAAGCTTTCCAATTGAATCTGAATTATTTCTTCCCGATCGCGATTCGGTTACTTACAGTACTCCCGGCGTATTCGCCCTGTGGAAACGAAACCTCCAACGATTGATTTACACGAAGCTGTTTATTGACCAGCTGAACATGCACAGTTTTAGCCTGCTGCAACGGATCTGCCACATCAAGCTGCATGTTTGCGGTTGGCTTTGAACTCAATTGTAAAATTACAGGTTGATCTAACGTGATGGACCAATCTCCAATCTGATAAGTCCCCGGCTGATGACAACTGAGCTGGAGAATTCCATTCCCGGTATGCTCTACCGCCTGTATATCCGATGTATTCTGCCAAATTTTTAGCTGCTGCATTGCTTTTGTATCAACAGTTTTAGTGCCAGGCACAACGATATACGCATAGCTCGCATTATTTGGCGCTACGCCGTGGTCAAGCCAAAGCTTGAAGACCTTTCCATGGACAAGATCTTTGGAGCGGGAACGGTTAATACGATACCAAGAACCAGCCTGATCCTTGGTTGTCAATCCAACACTCATGGCTACCGGAAAGTAATACAGCACGTTGTTATGCGTTATAAATTCCCCTTGTTTCATGTCTCGTTGTACCGAATCGAGCATCGACGTTTCCTTTCCATTCCAGATAACCGGTCCATTCAGCCAGGTCTGGTTTAAGGTTGTTACCACAGGTTCTTGCGCTTCACAATGAATACCGGCACCTAGGCAAACGACCTCCCGATCGAAAAAGAACCAGGATTTTTGAGCGGTGACCCCGTCATACTGGACCGACATCGCTGAGGCCCCTGTCTTCCCGTTGCTCACGCCGCCTGCAAAGTTATTGGCTGCACGTGCCCCCCACTGTTCTTTCAATTCCACATCACCCAGATAATCTCTTGTGGTCGTCCCCGGAATTTTATCCCATTCCCATACAGGCATGATATTATAATATTCCGGTCCAAATACCTGAATATTGGTCACGCCATCAGACATATTGCGTCCAAGAACATTTTCGCCATTGCCAGACTCCGATTTATTGGTACGGCCACTAGCCAGACGCACATTAAAATGGAATTGCTTACGAAGATGCGTTGTGTAGTCACCTTTCCAGTAATGACGATGCATATCAACATCATCTGCATCAAAAGCCTGAAGACTGTCCAATTTTGCAAGTGCTTTGTTCCAAACGGCATTTTTTGCTGGATCGATCAGCTTCATTTGCTTTAATATGGCTGTCTCCTGCGTCTTTTCCAAGATATCAGGGCGCGAGATGCCTCGGCCATGTACATTAAAATCGATGTAGCGCGAGCGGATTATCGGCAGATATGTTTCCGTCAGAAAGCGTTCAAAAAGATCCAATCGCTTGTTATCAACGGCATAAGCTGTCTCACGCACGTAAGCCATAACTTTTGAAATCCCTTTCAGAAACTCTTCCCCATAGCCTGCAATATACAATTGTGGACCATGTTGTAAGTAGGAAAAATCGTATTGAAGCCCCTCTTTGCCATCCACGAGCTGTATCGGAAAAAGCAGCTGCTCCATCGCTGAGGCCAATAGATTAGCATCTTCCAAAATCAATGCGCGATAAAAATAGTGCATGGCAATATCACTTTTATTCGCTCCTGTTTTTGTGTAAGGATCGCCACGCTTCATCAGCGCAACCAGTGGTGCCTCTACTTCTGGGGGAATCTTTTCTTTACCGAATTTCATCAGGATAAGACATACTCCAATGGCTTTTGGCGAAGCGATTTCATTGTGCCACCAATTGGAAGATTCAAAACGATTATTTGCCCAATATTGTGCTGCGAGCAGAATCTTATCGTAAATTGATTTCTGCTGGTAAGATGTGCTTTGTGGCGATACATAGGCAATAATAAGTGTCCTTAGCCGATCCAAATGCTCCCCCGGAGGCCAAAGTGATATAGACTTGCTGCCGTAATCGATATCCGCCCAGGTACCATCCGCACGAAGCTGGTTACACAAGCTTATTGTTTTACCTGCATTTGGTAAGGGTCCACTCAACTCATCATCATATACATGCTTTTTGATAAGTTCAAAAGTTTCCCGGTTCTGCGCCTTTGCCATAACCAGGGCAAAAGACAATAAAAATATAATTAATCCTTTCATCTGTTTTTAATATTCCTTGCTTAGGGGTATTGACGTTCCGCAGCACGTCCGACAACATCCATGCGATGTTTCATCAGCTGGTTTTGATCATTGTCCGATACAGAACTCAACCATTTTGGATTTTCCATATCCTTTTCCCATGCTGTTAGTTTGAGCATCATCTCTTTTACACGTGCGGGATATTTGGTGGCCAGATTGTGTTGCTCCCGAAGATCATCTTTGAGATTGAATAGTAATATTGGATTATCCTTGACGGCAATTAATTTCCACTCTTTGTGCCGCACAGCGCGTGCAATCCCTCGGCGCCAAAATAGATAATCATGTCCATTTTTTTCAGCGGTATACGAAGTGAGCAAACTGATACCATCGATTTGCTGGCCAGGGATTTTGTTACCTTTTATTGCGTCGATGCTGGTGGGTAAAATATCCATTCCTGATACCATGGCATCTGATATTATCCCTTTCGGAAGCTTGGCTGGCCATTGCATGATGAGGGGGACCCGAATTCCTCCCTCCCATTTCGATCCTTTTAAACCACGCAGCTGCCCATTGTCTGCTCCATTATTTGTCGCAGCACCATTATCATTCATAAAAATAATCAATGTGTTGTCATAAAGTCCCTCCTGCTTTAACTGCTGGACCAAGCGCCCAATATTTTCATCCATATTATCGAGCATTGCCAGATAAGCACGCCGAAGGGGATCGGCTATATGTTTATACTTATCACCAGTCTCCAGAGGCGCTTCAACGGGAGTATGTACAGCATTGAAAGCCAAATACATAAAAAAAGGTTTGCTTCGGTATTGCTGAATATATGAAATCGCTTTATCAGTCAATGTTTCCGTTAAATAATGAATAGAGTCTTCAGGGACGGCAATCCGGTCATTGTAAAGTACCTGTGTCGGTTTCACTGTGCCATGAATAGGAAAATAAGGACGGTCCCCGCCAATAAAACCATAGAAATGATCGAAGCCACGTTTAAGAGGACTAAACTGTGGCCCATCACCCTGATGCCACTTTCCGATTGCGACGGTTTTATAACCATTATACTTCATAAAATCTCCAATTGTGGCTACCTGTGTATCCATACCAATATTTTCCGGAGCGACACCAGCTGTGGGGCGTTTGGAAATATTATGTTCGAAACCAAAACGCTGTTGATATCGACCAGACAGCAAGCCGGCACGAGAAGGAGCACATACCGATGCGGAAGCATAGGCCGACTGAAAACGTATACCATTTTTTGCCAGTGCGTCAATATTGGGTGTGTGGACCTCCTTACCGCCGTAACAGCCGAAATCATCATACCCGCCATCGTCACTCAAGATGACAATAACGTTAGGATGTTGCTGTCCGAATACGGGAATCCCAAACTGAAAGAGTATATTCACAAGAGCTAATAGACTATAGCGCGCAAATCGGTAGATCATAACATTAGATTTATCCTTAAATGTAGCGTTAAAAGTATAGGATTTTTTATTAAAAAACCGCAAACGATTTCGTTAGGCTATATTTAAAGATGAAAACCAGAGGTCAGAGATGAAAACAGATGAAAGAAAAATTGTAGGTACACTTGCTCATTTTTTGGTAAACGATTCCGATCCTGTTGAGTTTACTGCATTTTTACATTCACTGAATGATAATCGCCCCACAATTCGAACTGCCCTTGCTCAAATTGTGGCCAAATGGCAAGATCAAGAAGAGCCTTTTATCTTTCCGAATGAAAATCTTTGGAACGATTTTAAGCAACTCACACAAAGGAATCCCGATTTTGGCCTGGCATTGATCGACGGTAGTAAAATCGAAAGTATTGCGAGTTTTTATAACGAAATCAATGCCGTCTACATGTCTCATGAAAGCTGGAAAATAGGAAGTCTGGACGGTCTGGACGACTTATTTTACGGTGGATTTGGCACCTTTAAAGATGCTGCTTCACATGCTATTGTCTGGAAAGATATTGCCCATAGCATCGCATCGTTGGGCATCGAAACCACTTTGGCGTATTATCAGGGAAAACTTGGTGCACAATCGCCATTTAATCAAACACATTTTCAAAAAAAAATAGAGGAACTAAAAGCGGGACAGGGAGAAACCTATTTTGACATAGTTGCCGAAATCATCCGGTCTCACCACAAGATCACCTGGATCTACAAAGGACATCCTCATCACAAATCGGTATATTTATAATCACTAAACTTAACATGATGAAGCATCTGATAAAAATGACTTTCCTGCTTATCCTATTATCCCATCAGGTTGCACAGGCTAGTGAACGCCTTAAAGTAGCTGTTGCGGGACTCAACCATGACCATGTATTCTTGCTCCTAAATTTATATAAGGATAAGAAAGTTGATATTATAGGTATTGCTGAATCAAATGAAATCCTATCCAATAAAATACGTACGCAGTATAATCTGCCAAAGACTATCTTCTATCCGGATTTGCCAAGTTTATTGAAGCATGTCAAGCCAGATGCTGTGCTGGCCTACAATCCAACCAATGAGCACATCCATGTGGCAGAGGCCTGTCTTCCGCTTAAAATCCCAGTGATGGTCGAGAAGCCTCTTGCAACGACCTTATCGGATGCAAAACGTATTGCATCTCTGTCCAAACAGTTTGAAACTCCCTTCTTGGTGAATTATGAAACCACCTGGTATAAAAGCAATCAACAACTGAAACAACTGGTCGACAACAATGAAATTGGAAAAATCACACGCATACTTGTAAAAGACGGGCATGAGGGACCGAAAGAAATTGGCTGTAGCAATTACTTCCTCGACTGGCTAACGGATCCAACGAAAAATGGTGGCGGTGCAGTTATGGATTTTGGTTGTTATGGCGCCAATCTAATGACCTGGCTCAAAAATGGCGCAAGACCAATTTCGGTCACGGCATTCACACAGCAGTTAAAACCCGAAATCTATCCGAAGGTAGATGACAATGCCACCATTATTCTGAGCTATCGGGATGGCAGCACAGGCATTATTCAAGCTTCCTGGGCTTGGCCATATAGTGTTAAAGATTTGCAGGTTTTTGGCACAAAAGCTCAGCTCTACGCTAAAAATGATAAAGAGCTTCTAAAATACAACCAACAGAATGAACCACCGGTGGCGGTACCGACTACTGTTCCTTACTTTGAGCATCATATTGCTTACCTTGAACAGGTCTTGAAACAAAAAATGATTCCGGAAAATGATCTTGGATCGATCAACAATAATCTCACTGTGGTTGAAATCCTGGAAGCGGCAAAACGATCCGCAAAAGAAGGAAGGACCATTGTCCTAAAATAAAAAATGTCCGTAGCTTGCTCCGCTACGGACATTTTTTTCATGCCCTGCCAATAAGCGATAGATAAAGCCAATCTGCTCAGTTAATAGACCAGCGGCTAATAGACCAGCAGCCAGCCAAGTTTGTTGACTAGGGATCTAAAGGTTCATCCGGATCGATGGTATAAGCTTCTTCCTTCGCTTTAAATTCGATGATCACATCTGAAATTCGTTTACCTAGTGAATATGGTACATACCCCAGTTCACGCATACAACGATCGCCCATTTTTTCAACCGCATCGATATGGGCTTTACTGCTGTTTACAATAGCCCATTTATCTTTAGGAAAGCCATAATTCAAAAGAATACGCGCCGTATTGCGCAAGTTTGTTGTGGTATGTCTTGCATGCGGATCAATCAATATGGCCTTTTCAGGAACACCCATTACCTCAATCAGATATTTTTTCATCTCTATTGCTTCAATGAAACGAGTCTTATAGGGATGTACTTTACCGCCAGACAGTACAATAAAAGGAGCAAGTTTCTCAAAATAACTCCGGGCGGCCATACGCGCACGCAACATGCCACCGGGGCTAATTGGCTGCCCATAAACTTCAGGACCTGCACCTAAAGTAAGTAACAGGCTATAAGGATAGCTTGCAAAGTCTATACTTTTGACCGCTTCGTAAGCTTTCTTATTTTCGAGCTCGATGAGTGGCTCCAACTTGGCAGCATCCCATCGCTCATTCACCTCAAGCAAGCGTACAGCAGTCATCATGGTCATAAAAAAGGCTGTTTTGCTTGTTGGAATGTCTTTGAGGATGTCTTGGCGCACATCATCCAGGAGATGGAGGTAGGCTGGACGTTTTACATCAAAAGAGATCGAATCTATCTGGGGATAATTAGGCTTTTTACCACCGGCATACACATCCACCACATAGTTCATGGCCTTTAAATCCTGCTGCAAAGCTTTTTCGAAGTAGGATTTCGCAGTTTCATGTTGCAACAGACCATAAGTCATCGATGGGATAAGAGTAGACTGCACAAGCTGTTCCAATTTTTTGTCATGACCAAGTTGCTCCGCCAATTGCTCTGCCAAGAGGTCGATTTCCCCATCCTGCCATTTGAAAGCATTTAAGTAACAGCTGAGATCGCGACAATCAGTACTCATCGCAAAACGTTCGAACCTTTTTTCTAATACTTTTGCTATCGGTTTGGAGTCGACGAGCTCTTGGGTAAGTACAGGATCTTTTAAGAGCAAATAGGATGCATAATAATTCTTCTTGATCAGCCACTCCTGCGGACCAGTAGGCCTAACGTGTACCTGGCCTTTGGAAATATGCAGACAACATATTCCCAAAGCAAGTAAAAAGATCTTTCTGATATTTTTTATCATAGCCGTTCAATTGCAGATTAATAACCCGGGTTTTGATACATGCGTTCCGGATCCAATTTATATTCATCAAAAGGAATTGGATAGTATCTATCTTTTGTCGATATATTGGAGATTTTGGCATTGCCGTAGTCAGCCTGGCTTTTTGTTTTGAAATAAGTAACCAGTTCCTGTGCATTATAATTACGGATCAAATCAAACCAACGCTGGTTTTCAAATGCCAGTTCCACACGGCGTTCATGCAATATCGCCTCTTTTAAGGTCGGATATTTGCTGCTATAGGCAGTATTTAACATAGAGGCCGCATACGAAGGCAATCCTGCACGCTCACGTACCTGATCCAAAAGCGCAATAGCTTCCGCATCTTTGCCCAGGTGAAATTTTGCTTCAGCCAGCAACAGCATCACATCCGCATAACGGATCAAGATCCAGTCGTTTCCACCCCAGCCGTTTGTTCCGGCAGCATCACTATTATCCCTAAATTTGGTTACAAACCAATCGTTAACCTGTGTATTTGTGGCAAACTTCACAGAGAAATCTTTCCGAATGTCGCTTTGTTCGTAATCCTTGACCAGATCTAGTTTTGCGACTTCACCAACACCTGTCGAATTGTAGCGGGAGTTGATGGTCTCCCCCCGTGCCTGGTAGTTACGGGCAACACTTGAACTATAATTCTGGTCACCCTGTTTGTACTGAATCTGGAAAACTAGTTCTTTACAACTATTTTTCTTGGTCACATCAAAAACATCGGCATAAGGGATTTCGTTCAGCTTACCGAAAGTACGCATCTGATAAGCCGCATTGAGGTACTGTTCTGCTTTCGCAAAATTCTCCGCACTCCCGGATGACTGCGTTGCGCCCAAAGTTAAGTATACTTGTCCCAAAATTGCATTGATGGCCGCTTTAGACGCTCTGCCGATGACGTAATCTTTCTGTGTATTGGGAAGATTGCTGGACAAAGCCTCCGTCAGATCTTTAATAATCTGTTCGTACACAATTGATTCTTTCTGACGAAAAGCCAATTCATTTGCTTGCTCTTTACTGGTCACCTGTACCGTAGATAATGGAATATCTCCGAATTTACGCACCATGTGGAAATATAATAATGCACGTACAAATTTCGCTTCCGCAATATAACGTCCTTTTAACTCTGCACTTGTAAAGGTCACATCGTCGACATGTGAAAGAACCACATTACAACGGCTGATTGCCGCGTACATAGCAGACCAATGTGTCTTTAGATAGGTATTACTTGGCAACAACGAAAAGTCATTGAATTGGAAAGGCTCCCCGGCATTGGATTGGTTATCATTGCGTCCACTATTATCAGAACGTTCCTCATTATACAATGTGCTGGATTCACCAAGCGTGCTTCCCGAACGAAGTGACTGGTAGAGCCCATTGACAGCCAATAGAACATCATTTTCCGACTTGAAGTAATCATCGATCGTGACGGCATTGGGATTTTTCTGATTTAAGAAATCTTTGGTACATGAAGACAATGCCAACAAAACAAAGGGTAATATATATATCTTTTTCATCCTGTTATTTTTTTATATTTCATCAGCCTACGCAACCGCAAAGAGCAATCCGTAGGATTAATTTATCCTGCTATTAGAAAGTTACTTTCACACCAAGGTTATACGACCGCACCAATGGATAAAGCCCATAATCCACACCTGGAGTCAGGTTGCCGCGTTGATTATAATCCGGTTCCGGATTGTAGCCTTTGTATTTAGAAATCGTAAATGGATTGTCCACCGTAGCGTAGACCCTTACACCAGAAAGTGTTAACTTTTCTGCTAGGCTTTTGGGGAGTTTGTAACCCAAAGCAATATTTGTCATACGCAAGAATGAACCATCCTGCAGATAAAAATCGGAAAGGCGTGTACTGTTACTTTGCGTACCACCACGCGATGCACGGTATACTTTACCATTTCCCGGATTTTGAGCTGAACGGTAACGTTGTGCCACATCCGCATATTGATTGCCGGAACCTTCCATATTGTAGAGGTAATAATCATAGCCGTCCAAAACTTTATTCCCTTGGGAGCCGTTAAATGATGCGCGTAGATCGAATGCGTTATAACGTGCGTTGACGGCAAAACCATAGGTGAAATTAGGATGCGGATTGCCGATCACACGTTTATCGGCATCATTGACGATACCATTGCCATCTACATCTTCAAAATAAAGATCTCCAGGTTGTAGCGGAGTTGTTGAAGCCGCTGAAGGTGCGACAGTTTTATAATTCTCTTCAGTTGCGACGCCCAGAACTTTAAAACCATAGAACATACCGATTGGACTTCCTTCTTGTGTAATATGCGTTAAGTAAGAGCGTTCGGCACCATTGGTCAGGATAGTAGAAGCTCCTCCTAGATCAAGTACTTTATTTCTATTGACATTGATATTTCCGCTCAATCCCAATTCAAATTCATTTTTACGAATCAGTGTTGCATCAATCTGTAGATCAAAACCTTTATTCTGCACCTTTGAATTAGGAAGATTGGTCAAGATCGTTGTTGATCCAGATACAGCGGAGAGCGGCTGGTTGAATAATAAATTGAAGGAACGGCTCAGGTAGAAGTTGGTCATAATGTTGAGGCGACCTTTCAACAAGCCGAGATCGAGACCAGCGTTGTATTGCGAAGTTGATTCCCAGCCCAATTTTGGATCGAACAAATCACCTGCTGTATAGGAAGTCTCCACTTTATCGCCAAGAATAACTCCCGCTGGCGAGTTGATAACGGATAACGCGCGATAATCACCAATATTATTATTTCCACTACGTCCCCAGCTCGCTCTTAGTTTGACCGTTGACTGTTGTCCTAACCAATCCGTATAAAACTCCTCCTTGGAGAGCGTCCAGCCACCTGAAACCGATGGGAAGGTTCCCCATTTGTTATTTGGCCCGAAGCGCGATGAACCATCGGTACGAATGGAAGCTGAAAGGAAATATTTAGAATCAAAGCTATAGTTTACACGGCTAAAATAAGACTGGAGCGTTGTAATGCGTTTGAATGTATCTCCAGGGATCAATTGGAAGTTAGAAGGATCAGCCCCCTTATCTGTAATTTCACCGATGGCATTATTATTAAAACCATTGGCCTTTACACCCTGATAATCATAATCGGTACGTTGAACCGAATAGCCCAGTAAAGCGGAGACCTGATGTTTGCCACCAAAGGTCTTATTATAGTTTAGTGTTGCCTCCATCAGTTTATCCAATTCACTTTTTGTTTTGGCTTCTGCGTAGGCCGCTGATACCGCTTGCGGTGAAAATGGTTTGTTATTCCCATCAGAGAGACTTGTGGGGCGGAAATAATCATACTTCTCGTCATAAGTAGACAATCCACCGTTTACTTTAAGATTTAAGCCATCAATAATGGAGAAATCAGCAAAAGCATTGTATAAACCCCTCTTTCCGCGACGGTTATTTTTAATCTCAGTGACATAAGCCAATGGATTTTCTGGATTCTGGATACCATAGTTATTTGCAGAAAGATCGGCCATCAGGTATTTGGCATAGGTCCCATCTTCGTTATAAACAGGGAGAGTCGGCAGATAGATTAATGCCGCCATGGACGGACTTCTGTCGTAACGGCCGGTAGTTACCTCGTTATTGTCGTTATACGTAAAGGACACATTGGCGCCAACGGTCAGCCTTTTACTCACTTTGCTATCGATATTGGCTCGGAAATTAAAGACTTTCTGATCTGTACCAAGCATGATACCTTGTTGATTCTGGAAAGACCCACTTAGGAAATAGCGATTTTTTTCGTTACCGCCATACGTAGATAGGTTATGACGTTGGAAAGGAGCATTACGGTATAAGGCATCCTGCCAATCCGTATCATATTTCGCTTTTTTTGCTGTACCGGACGCAAAGTCATAGTAGTCTTCAGGAATACTTACTGAACCGGCATTTCCAACATTGGCAATACGTGTTTTATTATCGTCAAAGCGCCTACTGTCGCTCCAAGCGATCCCTTTCGTAGCAAGCAGGTCTTTATAGGAATTGTTACGGCCATCAATTAAGAGATCAATAAACTGTTCTGAATTTAAAACATCGATTTTCTTGGAAAGCTGACCAAAGCCACCCAATACTTCGTAGTCCACATTACTTTTACCTTCCTTACCACGCTTGGTTGTAATCAATACAACACCACCAGCACCACGGGACCCATAGATCGCAGCAGAAGCGGCATCCTTTAAAACATCGATAGACTCAATATCATTGGGATTGATATTGAGATTGTTCCCTGCTGGATAACCATCAATAACGTACAATGGATCCGAACCGGCATTGATCGATCCCATTCCGCGAACACGCATTTTGGTCCCATCGTATGGAGCACCACTTGTCTGCATCACCTGTACGCCCGCTACTTTACCAACCAATGCCTGGGATAATTTTGGTGCGCTCAAATTAAGTTCCTCCGCCTTAACGCTGGCGATCGCCCCAGTGACATCCGACTTTCTGATTCGCTGATAACCGATAGAGATGGTCACCTCTTCCAGCGTATTCTCGTCTGCCTGTAAGGAAAAGATCTGCCCATTGGATTGGGAGACAGACTGCACGAGCCTGCTATACCCAATAAAGGAAATACCTAGGCTATCACCCATTTCGGCTTCGATCTGGAAATTTCCTTTTTCGTCAGACTGAACAGATTTTTTACTTTTCAAATTTTGGACGGTTGCTCCTGCGACAGCATTTCCTTGGGCGTCGACGACACGACCTTTGACGATTCCCTGTACATGCGTAATGTGCGATGAGGTTAGAATGAGCGGTTTGGCTTGAACAGCTGGTGAGCTCGCTGCAATGGCACATAACAACCAAAAGACATTGTTGGCTTTAAATTTCATAAGTAGCGCATTTGATTTATGGGTACAAGATTACAAATGCTATATGAAGGCAGAGTCAATAAAACATTAACAGTTTTTAACTAAACCGAGTTAGCAAGCCACGAAAGCTTAACAAAAGGATAACAAAAAAACTAAGATTTATTTCTTAAGCTTCCTGCTAAAAAACCTATAAATCCATAAAATCAAAAGATATAAGATAGCAGCAAAAAGAATATCGCCGATCAATTTTAGAAGTTCAAATTCTTGATAGCCGACATGTTCCTTTAGATCGAGACTATAGCCGCTTCCCTCCCTATAGAATATCCAGGGAAATCCTAGGGTTAAATTGCCGTCGATGTTCAGTTCGTTGTGATAGAAACAAACTGTCAAAATAGCAAAAACACCAATAGTACCAACAAGCACTTTGAATAATGCTGGCACTATTGATGTCTTACGTTGTTCAGGTTTTGCGTACATGCTTAAATATAAAGATTCTTTTTGATTGCATCTGATAGACATAATTGTTATCTAACAAACTAATTATAAGCCGGTCGAAAATGCAGATCAGAAAAACTATGTCTGAAGATTTATCCTTAATTCGCCATACGCTCCTTCAAAGGTGGTGGGTTTTAAAAATGGTCTTTATTCGCATATATCCCACCTTTATTAATTAAATTTTGCATGCTCCTCTCTTCTATTAACCGGATAAAAAGAAAAACGTCCCTCCATATTTCTGACGACCAATCTATTTTGCTGAATGAGTCCATACAACACATTTTTCAAGTGTCTTGGATAAATCTGAAGATGCACCTGACCTGTCTCCTTAACTCTCCGAAAAAGTTGCCAAGGAGCTGCACCATAGGCAAAGAAATCCTCATCCAGTAGTCCATCAATCTTTTGCCGTACATGTAACATTGCATCCGATTCAATTTGAATGTCTTTTTCAGATTTCCATTCCTCAAATTGCAATTTTGGGACAGCAGGCTTCTTCTCTCCTTTCACAAACTGCCAAGACAGTTCAATCTGGTAGTTCCATTTCACCTCATCCTCTTCAATATGAAGACGGACGAGACGTTCTTCGGAAACTTCATATTGTTCACGGTGAAATTTCATCGGTTCAATGCATGAACTCGTGTATATTCGATCCAGTAAGATCGATTCCTGAGCCAAAAAACTTCGCGCCTGATACATTTTTTCAAAGTCTAAATACGCGTGATCAGGCCTACCAAGCAGGAACGAAAGTTCTTCAGGTCTCCAACCCCTTTCTATCCTCCGTTTTAGGTAGGTGTACCATAGTTGAAAATCGTGCGAATACATCATTCCCCCATAGGATGTTTTTAGTGCAGATACTTTTTTGATCATTATAGTGTACAATTGGTTATTCAAATAATTTAAGCAGCTCTTCTTTACTGATCGATTTCATCAGATTCGTTTCATCTAAAATAAGTCCTTCGGATATTCGTTTTTTACTTTCCTGAAGTGCTAAGATGTATTCTTCAACGGAATCCCGACAAACAATCTTGTAAGCCATGACATGTTTGTCCTGACCAATGCGGTAGCATCGATCTATTGCCTGTGCTTCGGCAGCAGGATTCCACCAAGGGTCCAAAATATAAACATAATCAGCCGCGGTCAGATTCAAGCCCGTTCCTCCCGCTTTAAGACTGATTAAAAACACACGGCATTCGTCCTCGTTCTGAAATCTTTCAACCGCATTTTTACGCTGATCCTGATTCATTTTACCATCAAGGTAGGTATAAGCTATTCCCTTATTTTCGATTCGTTGACCCGCGAGCTTAAGCATGGAAGTATATGCTGAAAATAGTAAGATCTTATGATTTGGAGCTACTTCGTCCATGATCTCATCAATAAAATCCAATTTGATCGAATCCTGACTGAAGCCACCATCTTTCATTAGAACAGGCGAGTTACAAAGCTGCCGCAATTTTTGCAATGCCTCAATGGCCAAAAATTTGGATTTTGTAGCATCAGTGCTATTCAGATTACTCTCAATCTCCCCCTTGAATATTTTTCTGACTTTATCGTATATCTTTCTCTGCTCCGGGAGCATATCCATATAAAGAACTGTTTCGGTTTTTTCAGGGAGGTCCAAAGCAACCTGCTTTTTTGTACGCCGAAGTATAAAAGGCTGGATCATCTTTTGGAGGTTAATAACCGTTTCCTGTGCTATATCTTCTCCCTTAATCCCTGAATAGGTTTTGTTGAAACTACTGTAACTACCGAAAAATCCCGGGTTGACCATACTCATTTGCGCGTAGATATCCTCCACTCCATTTTCGATAGGTGTTCCCGTCATCGCTATGCGATAGCAAGATCGTAGCTCAATGAGCGATTTAAATCTTTTTGAATGACGATTTTTAACCGCCTGCGACTCATCTAAAATCATGTAACTAAAGGATTGCGACGTCAGAAAATCTAGTTCCATCATCACAGTTCCGTAAGTTGTAATCAGAATTGATTCATTTGCTAATTCACTAATTTCTTTCCTTTTTTGTCCATGATAAATAAGCGTAGCCCGATTAGGTGCAAATTTTTTGAATTCGGATTGCCAATTGAAGAGTAAGGAATTAGGGACAATAATAATTGAGGGCGCTGCCTGGGGATTATTTTGATAGAAATATTCCAAAAGTGTTATTGCCTGTAAGGTTTTCCCTAATCCCATATCATCAGCCAGGATACCTCCCCATTGAAATTCATTTAGGAATGCCATCCAGCTGAATCCTGTCTGCTGGTAAGGACGCAACTCCGCCTGAATCTCTTTCGGAATACCTAACAAAGTTATTTCGTCCGTATTCATCAGTTTCTTTCGACGTTCTGCTAAGCTATTTTGGATAATACGGGGGTCAACTCGATCCAATTTTGTTTGGAAAGACAGCAATTGGGCCGAAGTGAATTTAAGACAGTCGTTTTCAACCACAGCATAATTAAACAGCGTCTCAAACAATTCTTTATCCGAAGATTTGATATAGCCGAAGGATTTATCCACTAATTGAATACTGCTATAGTCATTTACTATCTTTTCTTTAAACTCTCCAGGTAAATAGGTATTAGTTCCAAATTTAAAAATTATATAAATGGAAAATATATTGTTCTCCTGATAAATATTCAATACTTGCCATGTTAGTTGGTGTGGATACAGCTTAGTTCCTTTTGAAATATTATTCAGCGCAATTTTATACCCTTTGCTCCGACATTTCTTTATAAATTCGTAAAGTCTATTCCGATGATAATACTCATGCAGCTTTGAGCGCTTAGTCATTCTATTGGTACTAATTTCAAACCTTGGCAGGTGCTTTTCAGTAAAGTCATTAAACTCATTCTCGCCTACAAGATCCCTCTCGATATACATGCAACTTCCATTCTCAGATTTTAAAATCAGGTTTCCGCCATTTGAAATTACATATTCTTCATTTTCACTCAGTACACCTTTCAATTCAAAATTTAAATAGCCATCTCCATCTTTCTCCACTGCGACCTTAAATTCATGTAAACGATGAGCTTCATCGGAAACAAAAACAGTATCTTCATCTAAAGGTTCAAGTTCTATGTAAAACGATGTTGACAGTGGTATCAGAATATGCGTAAAGAAATCCTCATAGTCCTTCTTTAACACCGTGATTTTATTTGAGATTTGTGAAAAGGAACGTAACAGAAACTCCTTTTGTAGATTATCAACAAAAAGACATTCATTTTCATTCAGATTGACAAAGAAGAAATTGGACCGACATTCGGATCTGTAGTCTTTTAATTCTTCGCCTTTATAGGCAACAATTAAGGACAAAAGCAGGTAATCATTATCCTCTTTCAAGTGAAATTTCAAGCTAAGATCATTATCAGCTAAAATCACATTTTTATAGATCGTACGATATCTGGACGGATACTTGAAGTTTTCAATCTCAGTCCTCAGATTATTCCTCTCGACAAAGGCGACACGCAGTTCGGGATCTGAACCTCCTCGCAGAATTTTACGCCACGCATTAATGATATATTCCTTTCCAACACTATTACGTTCATCTTTCACTACATCTTCCCCTTCATGCATCGAATGTTTTTGGGCACTTTTTGAAAACGCCAAGATCTTACGGCATAAAGTAATTTTCAAAACATCACGATCAGCAATATCGGGCATTTCATTACCAAATTCTTCCAGACAATTTATTCTCTTTTCCGTGTCAAAGGGGATTAGGAAGGGTAAACCTTCCACTTGACGCTCTCTAGGAACGACATATATAAGATCCGAAAAACGGGATTCAAGATTTCCCAACCATCGGTTTTCCGCTGCTACATATTGCAATTCCGATTCAAGCTCCTTATGATCGAAATAAGTATACACCTGACCAAATTGATTATGATTTTCAATACAAAATCTATCATTACGGTAGTACAATGTTGAAATAGCCAGTTGAAAGAACTTATGCTGACTTTCAGGCAGGGTAGCAACGTCTTTCGCATATAAATCTTTCAAAAAGTCGTTACTTACCAGAAACTTACGATAAAGTCCAATAATTACATAATCACACAGATGATCATGTCGCTTTTTACAATCACACTTAACCTTTAATCCTGTTTTCAAGATTTCTAAATCAATTTTTACATCCTTACCCTTTTGATTGCCATTTCTTAGAAAAAAGGGCCAAGTGAACTTGTTGACTTTGATTAGCTTAACTCTATAACTGTAAAGGTGGAAATCTTCCAGTGGTTTGTCTCCTTTATAGAGTTTAACAAAGTAATCTGGCGAAATATATAGATCCTCTTGGTTTTCCCAGGGAATAATAAAGGCATTCTTTTCTTTAATCGGTATGACTGGAGCTACATCAACAGCCATTCCATTCTGATGTTCGGCATTAATTTCCATAAATCCTACTTATTGTTTATTGAACTTAACCTCCGATTTCAACTCCATATACCGTATGCTCTGATCGCACAGGTCAATAAAGAAATCAGCAATTTCCTTCGCTTTTGATCTGAAATAATCCATATCCAACTGCTCCAGCTTTAACGGAAGCTCATACACTCGCCCTTTCATTTGTTTTAATAGTTCTGCATTCAATATTTCCTCGACCTCACTTCTTGCTGTAAAAAATTCTTTCACCTTTTTATCACAGATACAGGTCCAATCCACCAGATCCGCGATGGTGACATTCATTGGCGCATAACCGATTCGAAGATACAGATAGCTGTATAGTCCAATAGAAGTCAGCTGATTTAAAAATAATACAGCCATTTGCGGGCTAGAAAGACCATCAAAAGAAAAGACTGCTGTAAGATCCTGCATGAGTGTTGAATTTCGAGTCCATGAAACCGAGGTCTTAAATAAGGTACTATGCCAATCGACAGGCACAACCGAATAAGTTGGTTTATAACGCGAATGGCGATAGAGGACAACGGATTCATTCCAGATGGTATGAGAGAAACGGCTACCTTGGTTTAGTTTTGTCTCCAGAAAGTCCGTACTCAAAAAAGCGACAACTGCAGTCACTTGACCGTAAGCGACTTTTCGAAAGTGACAGTGCCCCAATTTCTTTTTTATCACAACGAGGTAGATTTCAGCTTTTCCATTGTTCTGCTGTGGAAAATCAAACAACCCTTTTCCATGAGCATCGCTGACGTAATAATTGAGCAACATCATTTGTTCGGGATTATTTTCCTGACGGATCTGATGCAACAACTCCTGTACATCGCCCTGATACTGCGCTGGCCAGGGGAAACTATGAAAGTCTGCTCCAACGTCGACTTGCTCTTGTTCCTTCATTTTAGCCAACTTGCTCTTTTCTAACGCTGCTTGAGCAGCGGCTTCTGCTGTCACAAGCGCATCGTATTCGATCTGTAAGGCTTCCATAAAATAGTGGAACAACTTTTCTATCGCAGCCTGCAATACGATGCAATGATCATATAGTTGCGAAGCATCGACGGCCGAAATATCCAAGTCTCTATTTTGATTAACAGCATTAAAAGAATTATCCAGTAATGCAAAACGCATCTTATCTTCGTCTGTCTCTCCCATAAAGAAAGATTTGAACATCGGAAAATGCGAATGCAGACTCCGAATTCGACTGTCAAGACTATGTACGTTGTTTCCCTTCCCCTCTACCATTACCTGAAGCAGTTTCAAATGACTTTCCAAACTTTGGTGAACCATAAATAAGGCGCGCGGATAATTGGCTATTTCTGCAAATGTTTGTGCTCCCTGTAAAAACTCCGCGGATACAGCAATCGCCTTTTCATAATACCTTTCCGAGAGATCCAATATGCTACGTATTTCCTTTCTTTTACTGATGAGAGAACTACTTCGTGCACAACTAAAAATCTCATACTGAGGCAAGATCGCATAACAATAAAATAAGCTCCCAAGCTTTATTTTATTCTTCAATTCTGGTGCAAAAATCAATTCAAATGAAATGTTCTCCTGATCCATCAAGCACAACTCCACAATAGGTTTTAGCACTTTGTGTGAAAGCCCACTCACGGGTTTAAGCGCTAAAACTAAATGATAGGATTCCTGATCGAGAAATTGATATTTAACGACATAGGCTCGATCGAGATCCATACGCTGGGAAAGCCGATCAATAATTAATTGGCTATTAATTTCCATACTAAATGATTTAAGGTTAAAAAAGTGGCGCAATAAAATATCCCAACAGATCAAACTGTTACAGACCATTATTGCAAATAATCAATACTTAATTTGTAAAAAAGATAGTATAATATCCAAGGAGACTACATAGGGTTCAACACGTTTTAATACATAGACGTTCGCCCCTTGGCTTTTTAGGAAATACCAGCACCACAATTAAAAATGTATCGAAACTTTCATTTCGTGAAAAAGTGATGAGCTACCGCTGGTAATTTGATAACTAAAGCACTTTGTAATTCTATCACAAGAAAAACAATAACAATACAATCATATAGTTAATATATACAAATATATAAATTAACAATTTTAAAACAAAATATTTTTTCAAATTAATTTGGCAAACTTGGTACGAGAGACTGTACAGGCAGATTATGATAGAGCTCTTAAATTCACGAATTATAAATAGGAAGAGACGAATTGTAAATAACTAGCAGATTAATTGTTTAGTTCTGCTATTTTTAGCTAGATTTAACTTATTCATTTTTTAAATTATATCCAATTTTGACGAACACTAACCATGACCTATAAAAAAATATTTCTCGTTTTCCCCTTTCTACTATTTGTACTTCCTATGTACAGTCAGACAGACTGTAACTGTTCGCGGGCACTTAAACAGTTGATTGCAAAAATTGAAAGCGAGTACCCTGGTTTTCCAGAAAAGACCAAGCAGAATAAAGACCTGTATCAAGCCAAAAAAAATATATTGACTAAGAAAAGCTTGCTGATTTCAAACGAGACCTGTACACAACTTTTACAGGAATATCTAGACTTCTTCCATGATGAGCACATTGTCTTAGATGACCTTTCGAAAAAGAAAAACCCTCCTCACACAAGTACCGGAAATCCTACCGGAGCATCTGACGAGGAAATTAGTTCGAAATCCATTAGTTCCGATATATTTTATATCAAGATTTCAAGCTTCGCCTATGAGAACATTGCTCCCTTCAAAGAACTTATTGAAAAGAATAGCGAAAAGATTGAAAACAGTAAAGCCCTTATTATTGATGTACGCAACAACGGTGGCGGAACGGATGATGTATACCAGCCACTATTACCTTATATCTTAACCAACCCCATCCGGATTATGAGCGTTGAGTTTTTTGCCACACATACCTTGGTCAATGGATTAAGAGATTATGCCATCAAAAATATCACGCAGGATTCGATCAATGAAGTAAAAAGAATAGATGAAGATCTTAGAGAATATAGGGAAAACATCGGAAAGTTTGTGCTTTATGGCGATAAAAAGGTTATGATAGACAGCATTGCCATAAAGCCAAAAGGCCCAAAACAGGTCATTATTCTAGCCAATAGAAATGTAGCCAGTTCAGCCGAGAATTTTCTATTCAGTTCGCGCCAGAGCAAGAAGGTAAAAATCATGGGTACCCCCAGTATGGGCGCACTTGACTATGGTTCGATACGCGAATTCAAATTTGGCTGCGACAACTACCAGCTTCTCTTACCCACCTACCGGTCGGCCCGATTACCGCAATATCCGATTGACAATATAGGTATCCAGCCCGATATCTATCTTGATGAATCGATTCCAGACTGGATAGATTTTGCAGTCCGTTACATCAATGAATAATTAATTATAGCGATCAGGCATAGCGTTGACAGTTATGAACAGTATCTTAAAAATGGGAATAATAAGCGCTTTGATAAGCCTCCTCTTTTCCTGCAAGGAACAAGTCAGTCCTTTATCTGAAGACTACTACAAAAAGAGCGGCGCAATTTATTTTATACCGGGCGGCAATGGTTTTGAAAGAGGGTCGAGAAAGACCGTTGCCGATGTAGCTAGTTTTTCAGTTATTAGAGATGTATATGCCCGCGATAAAGATCACCTCTATTTCATGGGCTGCCCCCAACAACTCGTCGACGTAAAGACCTTTCAACTGAAAAACAGGATTCCTGTCGATCAACAACACGTATTCAAGTTTGAAGGTTTTGCTTCGGCTACTTCCAATTGCAGCCAAAACCAGCTCACCATTATTGATGGAGCCGATCCGGCAACTTATACTACGTTATATGATCAACTGCCGGCACTAGCTAAAGACAAAGCACATTACTTTTATAAAGATCAACCTCTTCACGTCGACTATGCGACTTTCAGCGTTGTCAACAGCAACTTTGTAAAAGATAAAAATCAGCTTTATGTTGTTACGGACAAAGGTATTCTTTCTATCCACAATAAAACAGATAAGATTGAGGCGCTCAATGCAGCATATATCCTACTGGATGGTAAAAAGTTGCTTTATTATGAACCTTATCAACATATCGGCCTGTTGGAAATCGATATTCCTTCGTCAAATAAAATCAAATTCCTTAATGAGAAAACAGTAATCATTGACCAATTGGTTGTTATTTCGGGAAAGAAATTTGGATGCCCTGCGGTCGATGCGGGCAGCTTTGAATTATTAGAAGGATCAAACGGAAACGCCCTTTGGTCACGCGATAAAAATCATGTCTATTATAAGCAACAGATATTTTCAGAAGCAGATCCAAAGACGTTTGAGGTCCTCAAGTTTGCCGTTGCCAAGGATGCCAAACATATTTTCATTGGCAATAAAATATTCAACGGACCGGATGTAAAAAGTTTCAAAAAGGTTGATAAATCCCGGGTGAACCATGATTTCGAAGATGACCTTGGCAACAAGTATTGGTACCAGACCAACAAAGGACAGGTCCTGTTGGTTCCGGTTACAAAGAAGTGACCGACGGACTGAAGAACTTAAGCCCCTGGTTTAAGAAAGTATGAGCTGGTACCGTACAGATCTCCCATGTCCCAACTGTTCAACTATCCCCAGTTCCTGCAACCTTTGTAGATCTCTAGTCGCAGTAGCTTTTGAGGTCCTTGTAATAGACATATATTTTTTTGCAGTCATCCCGCCAATAAAACCTTCTATTCCCTGCTCGAGCATCCGATTGATAGCCTTCATTTGCCTATCATTCAATAGATCACGGTTTTTATCAAAAAATTTTGCTTTTCTTACAGTAAACTCAATGAGCTCTCTAGTTTCCTTTTGTGCCTCAAAAATTACTTTGGTAAAGTAGTTAATCCACCCTGTAATATCTAAACTAGCCTGCGCAATTTTTAAATTATCGTAATAAACTTGTTTGTTTTTCTCAATAGTTTTTGATATCGACAACAGGACGGGGGATTTTAATGTATGCGACAGCGTATATTCTGCCAATGCTCTTCCAATTCGCCCATTGCCATCCTCAAAAGGATGAATTGATTCAAAGTAAAGATAAATGATAGCCGTCTTGATCAATGCTGCAATTATATATTCTGACTCCTTAACTTCGTATGATTTAAACCAGTTAATCATTTGTTCCATTTCTTTTGGAACGACAGCAGACGGGGGAGCTTCATAATGAATGGTTTCTTTGCCATATGAACCCGAAATTATCTGCATAGGCTCCTCGCCCGTACGCCACTTCCCAGCATTAATTCGAGGAAATCCATCCATTAATATAGCATGCCATCTCATTATAACCTCGACTGTCAGTTCAATACTGGCACTATCTCTTATTGTTGTCATTAATTTTGCGACCCCCGCAACTCTTCGATCACGAACAACAACATCACCCTGGATACCAAGATTTTTCTTAATTGAAGACATCACATCTTCACGGCTCATATACTCTCCCTCAATTTCCGAGGTTTTCATAGCTTCAGATATAAGTACCTCTACAAATGCTTCCTGTTTTAGCGCTGAATTCAGTCCTGTTAACAGACCATTTAATGCCCCCATTTCTTGCGCAAATGCAATCGCTATGGATTGAACCTCTTCGAGCCTATAGATGAAATTAGGCCACTCTTTATATTGCCAGTTATACATATTGAGCCGATTTAAAAATCTAATCGGCTCAAATATAAGCAAAATTTGAGCCGATTAACCCAATTAATCGGCTCAAAGGAAAAAGCATATTTTTTATTGACCTATCTTGACGATAATTTACGAATCCAGCAAGGGAAAGATTCCCTTCCTTTTGAATCTTCAAGATAATCACGGAAATCGGCTATTTTTCCAACGATTGTTTTCCACTACTTTAGCTTCGAAAACCAACGCGTTTCAGAGTGTACGATTCGCATTCGGGCTCGATCAACGAGAGCAATTGCAATAACATGCGACCTGCAAACAACCAGGTTCAATTTATAGAAAAAAGATGATCAAATCATTATTGGTAAGTATAACAGCTATGCTCTGCATGAATGCATGTGCACAAGAACTCACAAGTATCAAAAAAAATACCGCCGTTAAATGGATTCCCTTTCAGACTAAAAATAAGCAGTTTGTCTATGTTGACAGTACTTTCAACAAGAAGCTGCCCCAACAGTTCCATTGGGCACAGCCTTTCACGTCCACAGGCTATGCCCTCGTAGCCAATGAAAAGGATCAAATGGGTATCATTAATAGCCAAGGTGAATTCATCGAAAATTATTCCGAAGCACAGGTAGAACTTTTAGACCTCGGACAGCTGACTCTTGCCATGAAACGTCAGGAATATGACAAGAATTTACCCTTTTGGAAGTGGGACTGGAATATCCTAAGCAGCTATATCAAAAAAAAAGGCACCTATGTAAAACTAGAAATACGGGTATTGGAAAGTAATCAGGTTCTGTTAAAGAAAGATATTCCTTACGATGAAAACGAATACAACCTCGTAACTTATCCGCTCGATGCGAAGCATCTGGTCCTGAATGGAAATTTATATCTGACAAAAGATCAGCGGCTTAAAAAAATAGAAGGAAACATTGAAATGCCCCTGGAAAACGGGCGCTATATCCCAGCATCGACAGACCGATTTACTATTCATGATATCCAAAGCAAAAAACCTCTCTTATCCAATTTGACAGGTTTGGACAAAATAGATCTGCTTTGGAAAAATGAGACCTTACTGCTCGACTCCGTCAATCAGGAACGCTTTACTCCCACAATACCCAAATTATTAAAAGATCACAAAACAGGCAGCATATATGCCTTTCCACAATACGATAAAGCTTTTCCAAAACAAATTAAGCAGGCTACCGCTGCGCAAATTGCCTTTCTAAGAGAAATATCTCTAGTCTATTCAGTGACTAATTCACCCTACTTTATTCTGGGTAGATTTAACTACGATCATGCAGTCTGGGCTTATGATTGGCTGTATATTGATAAAGATGGTAACTTACTGGATAGCATTAAAGCTCCGAATTTCTATATTCTTGATCAAGTGGGGAATTTAGTCTGGCCAGACAAACTTATGCTGCTCCCTGCGAATGCCATAGAAAAGAATTGGAAAACGGGAAAAATAAAATACGTTTATTCATCGGAAGATCTCTATTTAATTGACGTAAAACGAGGTGATCTAAACCCTACTAAAGGCCTATGGAATGCAGCGGCAAAAGCATGGGATATAAAACCCGATTTAGAACATATTGAAATCCTAGATGGCGAACGACAGATATTTGCATTACAGGAGTATAAGGATGGCCTCTATACTTTATACAACAATAAGACAAAACAACGGATCGGCGATAAAAGCTATATCGTCATCAATCCAAATGGCTGGGTACGGTGTAAAAATGAATACAATCAGGATAATAGCTATTTTATAGATATCGCTACGGGGAAGGAATATAAAGAATAAAAAAACACCCCTCAATTTCAGCAGAAATTCGCAAGATTAATTTTTAGCAGGCAAAATATACTCTTTAAGATTTATTAACTTTAAAGGAATACTGAGTTGTTAGCTTTGTCCAATTAAAACTGATCTTGTGAGCGAATTATTGATAGCATCATTAAAGCAGGGTGACCACTTTGCCATGGAACAGATTTTTAATCTGTACTGGGAAGCCATATTTGATGCCGCTTTTAAGAAAATAGGCGACGAGAATGTTGCTCAGGACATCACTCAGGAGATTTTTATCTCCCTGTGGGAAAACCGTGAACAAGTCATCATATCCGGCGGTTTGGCAGCCTATCTGCATGGCGCAGTAAAATTTAAAGTGATCAACCATTTTCGGAACACAACGGTTAAAGATGGCCATAAAGCCGAATTAGCGACTTTAATGAACCTGCAATATGCAGATTCAGCCGATGACCTCTTGATACTAAAAGATGCACAGCAGAAAGTTGAAGAAGCATTAATGCAACTTCCCGAACGTATGCGGTTGGTCGTCACCATGAGCCGAAAGCAAGAAAAATCGATCAAAGAAATTGCCAGCGAGCTGAATGTCTCCGTACAAACTGTTAAAAACCAGATTACCTCAGCGATGAAACTGCTCAAAAAAAGTCTTTCTTAGCTGTCCCCTCTATCATTTTTTATTAGTTAACAATAAATTAATATACTCCTAAGATTTTCGACTAGTACCATTTCCCATTTGAAGTGACGTGTATTCAAATGACGGAAGAAAAAGCAAAGCAATTACTGCAAAAGTATCTAAACGGGGAGGCTAACTCCGCTGAAATAAAACAAGTTGAAGACTGGTATGCCCAACTGGATAATGCTGACAAAAAAGTTCCTCAGGATCGCAAAACTGCACTGCGTGAACAATTGCTGAGCAATATCCAGTCAGCCATTTCAGAAAAGAAAAATAAATGGCCTTCGCTGCTATATTCTCCCCTATTCAAAATTGCCGCTACTATTTTAATGATTGTTTCGGCAGGACTGGTTTATTGGATAGTGAACAATCAACCGATTGCTGCTTCCATGCAGATCGTGACAACGACAAATGCTGCCGAGCATAAAAAGATCCTATTGGCCGATGGCTCTGAAATTATCCTGGAACCATCTTCAAAAATCAGCTATCCCAGTAAATTCAACGGAAAAATTCGCGAAATAACACTTACTGAGGGAGAAGCCTTCTTTGACATTGCCCACGACGAAAATCATCCTTTCCAGATAAAACTTGCTTCAAAATTGGCTGTCAAAGTATTGGGTACCTCCTTCCGAATCAAGGCCTATCAGGCCTCAAAAAAGGTTGAAGTCACCGTTGCTACGGGTAAGGTCGCTGTACAGCAACAAGATAAGATCTTAGGCATATTAACCAAAAATCAGCGCCTACTTTACAATGAGGAAACCAAACAGTCATCGCGTAACCGCATCGAAAAAAATACAGTTGTAGCCATCGTATTCGATGGAGCAAGCCTCAAAGAGGTGGCAAAAAGACTGGAATATATCTACAACGTTGAAATTATCTTAAAAGACACATCGCTTTCGACATTAAAAACCACAGCGACCTTCAATAGTACCCAAAGTCCAGCAGAAATACTGGATATCATCTGTAGTCTACACCACCTTAAATACAGTACGATAGAGAAAGATAAAATATTTAAAGTCTACAAATAATGTCTAAAAATTTACCTAAAACATCTTAGTCACCATGCGTAATTCATTACCTAATTATTACAAAAAAATGAAAACACCTGCATTCAAGAGAGAATTCTCTTTTTATCGGATCATGAAGTATCCCTGCATCGCATTTTCGATTACTTCAGTATTCTGCAGTTCATTGATGGCCTCCCCAAGCATGGCTCAACGTCTGGACAAAAGCAGCGTAAACATCAAAATAAGCAAGGGCGAAAAACTCGATGTGATCCTCCACAAAATCGAAAGTCTTTCCGGTCTTCATTTTGTTTACAACCCTGATCTATTGCAAGAACGGAATACGGTCTTAAGCGGTAATTTTAAAACCGAGCCGGTTCGATCCCTCCTGAATAAACTTGGAATCAGTGCGGTGGAAAAAGAGGATTATGTGATCCTGAACACGCAAGGAAACATCAAAGCAGATCGGATCGTCACAGGTTTTGTAAGAGATACACTGGGAGCTGCCATAGCAGGCGTATCAGTAAAAGTAGTAGGTACGCAGACTGGGACCACAACAGATGCAAAAGGGGCGTTCCGTATTGAAGCGGCTTCCCAAACGACACTTTCTTTTTCGATGGTCGGATTCCATACCAAAGAAGTAACAGTCGGTGAAAATGATGTCATTAACGTAACACTCAGCGAAGAGCGTTCGACCTTATCAGAAGTTGTCGTAGTGGGATATGGAACCCAGAAAAAAGAAACATTAACAGGTGCTGTCAGCTTGGTATCACTTGACAAATTATCGTCTAGATCTGTCAACAGTGTTGGCGAAGTATTGGCCGGTAAATCACCAGGTGTCATTGTGACAAACGAAGGTGGTGACCCAACAGCTACGCCACGTATCAATATCAGAGGTGCTGGTGGTATCAACGGCGAGAGTGTACTCTACGTTATTGATGGTTCAATTTTCCTAGGCACGCCACAGCTTAATCCGAACGATATCGAATCCATTTCGGTCCTTAAAGATGCATCGGCAGCAATCTATGGAGCGAGAGCTTCTGGTGGTGTGGTATTGATTACCACTAAAAAAGGAAAAAAAGGACAGATGCAAATTAGCGTTGATGCCAAGTTAGGTCAACAAAGTGCATGGCGAAAATTACAGCCGCTAAATGCCGAACAACGTGCACAAGTAGCTGCAACTGCTGCTAAAAATGGCGAAACTACTCTCCTACCTGCTTTTGATCCAACTAAATACCCAGAGGGTTTAGTGACCAAAACAAACTGGATGGATGAAGTTTTTAGAAATGCTACACTACAAGATTACAATGCTGCAATTAACGGAGGTAGCGAAAAATCTAATTTTTATCTGAGTTTCAACTATCGTAACGCCGAAGGTATTGTCCTGAATACTAAAACCAAGCGCTATAATTTCCGGATAAATTCAGAACACCAACTTACCCCTTGGTTGAAAGTTGGCGAAAACTTATCTTACAGCAATACCAATGGCAATGGTGCCAATACCAGTAGTGACTATACAGGCGCACTACTTTCTGCCATTTATTACCCAACAAATGGAACGCCTTACAATGCAGATGGAAGCTTTGCTGGTTTACCCGGTCCATTCCCTGGCGATTACGGTGATATCATTAACCCTGTTGCTGAACTGATGCGTATTGACATCAACAATCCAGCCAATGTCCTTGTTGTCAATCCTTATGCTAGCATCCAATTGGCAAAAGGCTTAACATTCAGATCCAACTTAAGTATCACGAAATCGAATGCTCGATTTAAAAGCTTTACACCAAGACGCCCTGAAATAGGTAAACCTGTTTTGAGTAACAGCTTGGTCGAACGTGCTGATGATGCAAACGACATCCTTGCTGAACAAGTTTTAAATTACAAAACTTCTTTCGACAAACACCAACTTGACCTAACAGGAGGTTACACGTATCAAAAAACAAAAAACACCTACCTCTATACCTCAGGAGCAGGTTTTGACGACGAATCCAAACAATATCGTTATCTGACTAATGCAAATACCATTCAACCTTCGGAAAGCGGCTATGCTGAAACAGCAATATCTTCGCTATTCTTAAGAGCAAATTACAGCTACAATGAAAAGTATTTACTATCGTTGATTGGTAGACGAGATGGATCATCCATGTTGACAAAAGAAAATAGATTTAAAAATTACGCTTCTGCATCAGCAGGTTGGGTGATCAGTAAAGAAGAATTCTTAAAGTCAGCCACATGGTTAGACCAGTTAAAACTAAGAGGAAGTTATGGTATTTTAGGTAATCTCGGCAGTTTATCAGCCGCAGCCGTAAATCCGTTACTTGCATCAACTCAAAGTTATTTCGGTCAAACACCAACCTTACAAAAAGGATATGTACAAACGATTCTGGCCAACAAAAACCTGACTTGGGCAGAAAGTAAACAGACTAATATAGGTTTAGATCTGGGAATTTTCAACCATTTTAACTTAGTCGCCGATTATTTTATTAAGGAAACAAATAAAATGATCCTGACCAGATCACTTCCGGGCACTGCAGGTCTCAATAGCCAAACAATCAACGCCGGTTTAGTCAAAGACAGGGGTATTGAGCTAGGATTAACGTATAATAGTTCAAGAAACTCTGACTTTACTTATTCTATCAATGCAACCTTAACCAAGTTAAATAACAAGGTTGAAGAATTAGCACCCGGCTTGAACACCATTGCTGTGGGTACTAATTTCAGAAATGAGTTAGCTCCACTCTCTATTACTGTTGGTCAACCGCTCTACAGCTATTATGTTCTAAAAACAGACGGCATCTTCCAAAGTCAATCCGAAGCAGATAATTACAAAAATGCCAATGGACAAAAAATTCAGCCCAATGCAAAAGCGGGAGATTTCAAATTTGTGGACATCGATGGTAATGGTTCAATCGGACCTGAAGACCGTTATTTTGCAGGCAGCGCCTATCCAGATTTTTCTTATGGCTTGAGCTTCAATGCAAATTACAAAGATTTTGACTTTAATATTTTTGCGCAAGGTGTTCAAGGCAACAAACTCTTCAATGCCATTAAAAGAACAACCTATAGTGCGAGTGGGCCTTCGTACAACAAGTTAACCGGAATTTTGGATGCCTGGTCTCCAGAAAATCCAAATGGTAAAGTGCCGATCATCTCTACTTCAGATGCAAATGGTAATTTCAATGCATCCGATTTTTACATCGAAAACGGTTCTTACCTCCGCATTCGTAACGTTACATTAGGCTACACTTTACCAAAATCAATTGCAAGCAAATTTAAAATGGGTACCGTACGTGTTTACGCAACAGCCAATAACCTATTCACTATTACGAAATATACAGGTTTTGATCCTGAAATTGGGATGGATAATAATGGACTTGATGTAGGACGTTATCCACAAGCTAGAAGCTTTATTGTTGGTTTAAATGTCAATTTTTAGTCTTAAAACAATGCCGATGAGATGTCCTCATCAGCCCTAAAAAATAAAATAATGAAAACGAATATAAAATACCTTGCAATAGCTGCACTAGCATTTTTTGCATCGTGCAATAAACAGTTAGATATAACACCAGAGGGCTCACCCTCCGCACAGAATTTTTGGAAAACGGAACAAGATGCGATCAAAGCAGAAGCCGGTATGTACGAAAAATATAATGAAGAAGATTATTACGGCCGTGGAATGTTTTGGTTTATTAACGCCAGTGACGACATGGTAACAGGACGTAATAAGCCCGAAGCCGACAATATCAAAAATTTCAACCGCAATTATATTGGTGGTGGCTATACAGAAACCCAATGGAGCATGCGCTATGCGATTATTAAAAGAGCCAACGATATCATCATCAATGTTCCCAATATCTCCATGGATGAGAGCCTGAAAAAACAGATCATTGGTGATGCTTATTTTAATGCAGGCCTGGTTTATTTTCAGCTGGCAGCAAACTATGGCAACGACAAAGCGGGGGTGCCTATTGTTACACCTGAAACAGATGCTTCCGTTCCGGTAGCCAGAGCCAACAACGTTAACGAAAACTACGATTACATTATCTCATTACTATTAAAAGCTGCCGACAACCTGCCTTATTTCTCGGAGATGAAGGATACCGATTATGGTAAAGCGCACAAAACTGCGGCTTGGGCTTATTTGTCAAAAGTATATCTGTACAAAAAGGATTATACCAATGCGGCCAAATATGCGGATATGGTGATCAGTTCGGGCAAGCATGATTTATTAACTAATTTTGTGGATGTATTTAAGGCCGCTAACAACTGGTCGACAGAGTATATCTGGTCGGTCGTATGTACACCGAATGGTGGCGGTACTGGTTGGGGAAGCAAACTTCCGGGTGTGATGTTAACCAACAAAGCTTGGGGAATATATAATGGCTGGGGTTACTATCTGCCGACAAAAGAACTTTACGATTCCTTTGAAACAGGAGATTTGCGTCGTGAAGCGACAATATTGAAACCAGGGGACAAATTCCAGTTTTTTGGTACTGAACGTACATTTACAAAAGATGGCGGCGCGACTTCAAACTATCAGTTCAAAAAATATATGGAACCATTTTCATATGCCAACCCTATTCCAACACACGTCAATCCAAATGGCGACAACGGAACAACAGATCTCAATGTGCCATTGATGCGTTATGCCGAAGTATTATTGATTAAAGCTGAGGCTGCCATTAATTTAAATGGTGCCGGTGCCGGTGATACCGAATTAAATAAAATCCGGAAAAGAGCGGGCTTACTAGCAAAAAGCGGAATGAGCCTTGTAGATCTAAAACGCGAACGCCGCAATGAGCTTGCCGGTGAATGGGCCGACCGTCACCGCGACCTAGTCAGATGGGGGGATGCACAGGCTGCCTATGCTAAACCGCTACACGATTTTGATGGTGCTGTAATTTGGCCAGCTAGAAATTTCAATCCGCAAGTACATGATGTTTGGGCTGTTCCACAACGTGAGATCGACAACAGTTCCGGTGTCATTAAACAAAATGCAGGATGGTAAAAAACAATAAATTAATGTGGCTGCTATTTGTCGGCCTAAGCATTCAGTCGGTTTCTGCACAGCAGAAACTGACTGCCAATGCAGGACATAGCCACAATGATTACAAACAACAAATCCCCCTATTAGAGGCATACTATGCAGGAATGGGATCTATCGAAGCGGACGTCTTCTATCGCAACGGAGAACTTTACGTTGCCCACGAAAGCAGTGAAATAAAGCCAGGCAAAACATTAAAAAAATTATACATCGATCCCTTGGTTGCTTTCTTCAAGGAAAATGGCAATAGGCCCTATGCGAAACCTGAACAAACGCTACAACTCGTAATCGATATTAAGGAAAATTACGAGCAGGTATTGTCTAAATTGCTGGAGGATCTGAAAGGCAATGAATCGGTATTTGATCAGCAGAAAAATCCGGCAGCCATAAAGATCGTCGTCAGCGGAGAAATTCCTCCCGCAGAGCAATTTGACAATTATCCGCCAATGATCTATTTCGATGGCAGACCAGAAAAAAATTATACACCTGCACAGCTCAAACATATCGGGATGATCAGTCAGGATATTAAGCAGTATTCTGTCTGGAATGGTAAAGGGACACCTACTCCACCCGACCTTGAAAAGATGAAATCTGTAATAGACAAAGCGCATAAATTGGGTAAACCCTTTCGTTTTTGGGCTACGAAAGATAGTCCCAATAGTTGGAAGGAGCTCGGCCACATGGGGGTAGACTGGATCAATACAGACCACCCTACTGCGCTTAAGAATTTTTATTTAAATAACGCTAAAGTCGAATACGCAAATCCAAAGGCCTACGCTCCCTATCAGCCAACCTATAAAAATGATGGTGCAACGAGCAAGGTCAAGAACGTTATTTTACTCATTGGTGATGGAATGGGCCTGGCTCAAATACAAGCAGGTTTAAGTGCCAATTTTGGTCAGTCCAATATCATCAATATAAAACATGTTGGACTTTCACGCACTGAAGCATCCAATTCAGATTTCACCGACTCAGCTGCCGGCGGGACAGCCTTGGCTACCGGACACAAAACCAATAACCGTTACATCGGTGTGGATGCCAATGGTAAATTGTTGAGCTCCCTTCCCGATACGTTGGCTCAGCATGGAGTCAAAAGCGGCATCATCAGTGCTGGAGATATTACAGATGCCACTCCTGCTGCTTTTTATGCACACCAGATCGAACGGACCATGTCGCAGGAAATCGCAGCAGACTTCAAAAATAGTCATGTAGATATTCTCGTAGGATCCCGTCGCGAAAGCTTCCTCAACAATAAGGATAATACATTGATGAAGCAACTGACTGAAAAAGGTTATCAGCTTCAGCAAAATTTAGATGACTTTGAAAAGGCGACATCGGGCAAACAGCTAGTACTGCTAGCTGATTCTGCAACAAGAAGAATACTCGATGGACGGGGAGAAATGTTAAAAACTTCCCTCTCAAAAACAATTCAGCTTTTGTCTAAAAATAAAAATGGCTTTTTTATCATGGCCGAGGGTGCACAAATTGATTATGGAGCCCATGCTAATGATCTCCCCTATGTTGTTACCGAACAGCATGACTTTGATAGGCTTGTAGGTGAAGCTCTTAAATTTGCAGACCAAGATGGTGAGACGCTTGTCATTGTCACTGCAGATCACGAGACGGGTGGGCTATCATTATTGGATGCCAATTATAAAAAAGGAACTGTTAGGGGTAATTTCAGCAGCGATGACCATACCAATATTATGGTACCTGTCTTTGCTTATGGACCGGGTGCGCAGAATTTTATTGGCATCTACAACAATACTGCAATTTTTAAGAAGATTATCCAGGCCTATAACTTGAAATAATCGCCTTAAACTTTTCATACAAAACGAAAACCCTTAGTCTAAATACGAAGGGTTTTCATTTTTCTACAGACTACATTCCATACTTCACTGCCACTTCAAAATCCAATTTAAGAATCGATGTTCGATTTTTTGCCTATCTTGTAAATCAAAACACAGAACAACCTTTATGATACCATCAATCAAGCGACTACTGATTTTGTCATTATTGCTATTCAGTATTTCTGCCAGACTATTTGCACAAACTTCTGAAAAAGCCTCTTGGTTTAAAGATGCCCGTTTTGGCATGTTTATTCATTGGGGGCTATACAGTGCAGCTGAGGGCATGTGGAAGGGTGAACCTTTACGTTATATGAATAATTATGCCGAATGGTTAAGATATCGCAACCGTGTCTCCAAGGAAGAATACGGCACCTTGGCCAAACGCTTCGACTGGAGTAAAATAGATCCCGAACAATGGGTACTTCTTGCAAAAGAGGCCGGCATGAAATATATCATCATCACTGCCAAACATCATGACGGTGTTGCTCTTTGGGATACGAAAGTTGGGAATTATAGCCTTCCAAAATTGAGTGGTTCTAATCGGGATGTCATCAAAGACATTGCAGCAGCTTGTAGGAAGCATGGAATGAAATTGGGTTTCTATTATTCACATTGGATTGATTGGGAGCATCCCTATGGCTGGAACCATCAACAGGAGCTTTCGGGACATGTGACCGATGCCCAGTACAATCAATATTGGCAGGAGAAGGTCATCCCTCAGCTTCGCGAGCTGATGACCAACTATGGTGACATTGCACTGGTATGGTTTGATATGTGGATCCCCTATCAAAAATCCATCATTAAAAAGGAACAATTACTTCAAGTCGTCAAATTAATCCGCGAACTACAGCCCAATTGTCTGATCAACTCGCGTTTGGGCCTTCCTACTGATGCAGAGAATGTGGACTTTGAAACACTTGGTGACAACCAATTTGCCAGCAGCTACATTAGCCACCCTTGGGAAACCCCCGGGACGATTGCCCATTCATGGGGTTATAATGGACAAGAAAACGAATGGAAATCAACCAGTCAAATTTTCCAATCCTTAATTTCCAATGTAAGTCTCAACGGCGGGTTTACCTTAAATATCGGTCCGCGCGCCAACGGAACCGTTCCTTATGAGAGTGTCAGCCGTCTGCACGAGGTCGGGAATTGGTTAAATACATACGGAGAAGGTATTTATGGCAGCACAGGGCTTGATTTAAAAAACAACCATTTCGATTGGGGATATCTGACAACCACAAAAGAAGGTCAAAAAACGGTGGTATATGCACACATCTTTAATTGGCCTTTGGATCACACGCTTCGGATTACAGGAATCAAATCGACGCCAGAACAAATTACCCTAAGGAACGCAAATACGTCTACCCCAGTAAAATTTGATCAAAACCTCAGTTTAATTCACATCCAGCTACCAGACGCACAACCGGATCATTACGTTTCGGAGGTTAAATTGACTTTTAACGGTCCCCTGGAACTGGACAAAAACACCATCCCAGAATCTACCTTTGGTGGTTTCTCCTTGAAATCGACCAATAGTCTCAACCAGGGGCTCAAAATTGTACGCTATAATGGCAAGAACCCAACACATGCGGTACTTACAGGCGATACTAAAATCGATTGGGAAGTAACCATCCCTGAAGCTGGCGTCTACTCCCTTGATTTCTCAGCACATAATCCCAATAAAAGAAAATAGCATTTTTGAAATCAGTACAGCCAATCAGCGGTTGGAAGGAAGTTTTGCTCCGACAAACAAAATGGTGGTCGAGCCCAATGAAAACAACTACACAGAAGAATTTGTCGAAAATCGCATCGGCAAATTTAAATTCGATAAGCCCGGAAAATATATCGTAACCTTTAAAAGTAAACAGGTACATCCACTTTGGTTTAATTGGATATGGCTCGAAAAAACTAAAGATTAAGCAACAATTCCCCCTAACGAAAGACATAAAAATTAGCAGGCAGATTGCTATGCATACATAAAAATCTGCCTACTAGTAATTTATATAAAAAGTTACATATTTTAATATTTATTTATTATTTTGGGGTAAAAGTTACCAATTTTGCAAACAGGGGCTTACATGCCGCTTATGCTTATAAATGAGAAAATTAATCCTAAACATTGTTGGATAATGCATCTGCAACGGGACTCTTTATCAGTGCTTTCGGACCAAGCCTTTAACACAAGGTTGGAAGGATTAATCACGACCACAGAAGATGGTACTATTCTACAGTTTAACAACCGTGCGAAGGAGCTTTTAGCACTCGAAAACACCAAAGATACCAACAAGATACATGAGTTAATTACGTTTTACGCAGCAGATGATCTTTCTATACTGCCCCCTACAGAAACTCCTTTTTTCATCGCCCTTTCAAAAAACCAAAACCAAAATGAAATTATCCTAGGACGAAAAGAAGACGAACAATTTAGATGGTATCAATTTACCATTCATCTTATGGATGAAGACAACAATAAGGGTCTTTTGATTTCGTTTATCGATGTCTCGAAATTGGTCAATAAAAACCGTGTACTAGAAGATAAACAGCACCAGCTACAGTTGCTTGTTGCGTCATTGAATGATCTCGTATTTGAAGTAACAGATACAGGGGTGTTTAAAAATTATTGGACCAACAATCCGGATCTATTGTTCTACACCCCGGAAGAGTTTTTAAATAAGAGTGTCACGGAACTTTTCCCGCCCGATCTTGCGGTACCCGCTCTTCAATTAATACAAAATTCATTAAAATTGGATCGCGAACTTAAGATGGATTTTCAATCCAATTTAAAAGATCACAAGGATAAATGGTATCGCTTACAGATTAAACCGATACATCGAGCCCAGAACAGGGTAGCCCTAGTTATATCTGACATTACAAAACAAGTGGAGTCCAATGAAAAGAGTAAATTCAATGAACATAAGTTTAACCAAGCATTTCATTTATCGGGTTTGGGAATCTCTTTGACAAGTCTCGAAGGTTACTGTATAGAATCCAACAACATGTTGACCAAAATTCTTGGTTATTCTCATGAAGAAATGTCGACAACCAAGTTTACCAAAAGGACGCACCCAGACGATATAAACAAAGATGTTGAACTTAGAGAAAAACTTGTCAAGGGTGAAATCGATGCATTCACGCTTCAAAAACGCTATCTACATAAATTAGGTCATTTTGTATGGTGTTCTGTAACCGTTGCGGCAGTTTTTGATAATGCCAATACCGCCCAATTTCTGATCGTTCAGGTTCAGGATATTTCCGAATCAAAGAAGAATATCGAAATCCTAAAAAGACAAAAAATCGAATCGGATTTAGTCAAAATAGATCTTGAAACCAAAATACGACAACTGGAAGAATTTGCCAACATCCTCGCTCATGATCTAAAAGGCCCGCTAAGTAATATCCAAATGCTTATTGACGAAATCAAAGCTACCAACGATGAAAAGATAAAAAATGATTTTTTAGATCTTTTACGTATCAGCGGCAACGATCTCACAGACACACTTCATGACCTGGGCGACATACTCGAACTCCGGTCCAACAATTCACTAGTCTACGAAACCTGTAACTTTCTAACTATTTTTAAAAAAGTACAACAGCAATTTATCGCCGAAATACAACATAAAAACGCAATAATTTCTATAGACTTCAACGTAAAGGATATTTATTATCCCAAAATTTACCTCGAAAGTATTTTGAGCAACCTGATGAGTAACGCACTGCGATTTACGCCTTCCAATAGAGCTCCTCAGATTGAAATTCGAACTTTTGTTGAAAACGACGGTATACTTTTGACCATCAAGGACAATGGCCTTGGTATTAATCTCCCCAAATATAAATCGGAACTCTTCATGTTCAAAAAAGTGTTTCACCGTGGATTTGAGAGTCGGGGTCTCGGCTTATTTCTGACCCGATATCAAGTTGAATCTTTGGGTGGAAAGATAGATGTACAAAGTGAACTAGATGAAGGAAGCATTTTTTCGATTAAGTTTTCAACGAAAAACTCGCCCGAATCTGCGTCGGAACAGCAATAAAAATCAGTCTAAACTACCATGAACCAGGAAAACAAAAGAAAGATAATTCTTATCGATGACAACGCCATCTTGCGTACAATATTCGGCTACATGCTGCAGGGATTTTCACAATACAGAATTGAATTCCATTCTTTTAAAAATGCGCTGGATGCATTGGATTTTCTGGACAACAACGACATTACTGAATCTTCGATACCGCCAATACTTTTTGTTGATATCAATATGCCATTTATGACTGGCTGGGAGTTAATGGATACCTTGGAGGATCGAACAGATTTTATCAAAAAAACCAAGATATATATTGTTAGCTCCTCGACAAGCAAAAGTGACCAGGAGCAACTTGCAAATTATCCCTTTATAAGCGGCTTCATTCTGAAACCCTTTGGAAAAGAATCTATCTATAGTATTCTAAAAGAGCCTTATTAGAACATCATAATTCACAAAAATACCCCCCAATAGTTTTCAAGCTGACAATTGAGGGGTAATTTAATTCTTTCTTTATTAGATGGCTTGGCATTTTTCGGCCAACCAATTCTTTTCCTCTGCGGTAAGATGTGTTGACAATTGATCAAAGACCCACTGATTATAATTATTCAACCAAGCGATATGTTTTTTATCCAGCAGGGATTTTTCTATTAAATCCGTTGCGATATAACATATAGTCAACGTCTCAAAATCTAAAAAGTCTCCAAATTCAGAAGAACCTGCTTTACGGGTCAATACTAAGTTCTCAATACGGATACCATGCTTACCAACGCGATACAATCCAGGCTCTATCGAAGTAATCATGCCGGGTTCAACAGCCACATCAATCGCTGCTGGATTGAACACTTGCGGACCTTCGTGTACGTTCAGGAAGAAGCCTACACCATGTCCGGTACCATGTCCATAATTACGCAGTGTTTCCCACAGTGGACGACGCGTGATTGCATCGATCTGATAACCGCGCGTACCAGTAGGGAAAATCGCTTGTGAGCCTTCTATGGTTCCCTTGAGTACCAGTGTATAATCTTCTTTTTCCTCTTGCGTAAGAGCTCCAAGCGTTACCACTCTTGTAATATCTGTTGTACCCGTATTATATTGCCCACCAGAATCTACTAATAACAAACCTTTAGGTTGCAATGTATAATTTGATTTTTCATTTGCCGAATAATGCGGCAGGGCACCGTGATCCAAATACCCTGCAATTGTCGTAAACGATACATCAACAAAGCCCTCCTGACTTTCGCGAAATCCGCGTAATTTGGCGGCGATGGATAATTCCGAAAGTTCCCCAGAGGAAACATTCTCTTCCAGCCATTTGAAGAAGCGAGTCAATGCGACGCCGTCTTTGACAAAAGTATGGCGGTTATTTTCAACTTCGACCTTATTCTTAATCGCTTTTAAACTCGTCGAAGGATTTATTTTCTCAACAATTTTAACCTGTTTAGGTACGCTGTCAAAAACAGCGAAACAGGTACGTTTCGGATCGATAAGAATGGATGTCACCTCCAATGTCGGAATTGTTTCAAAGATCTCTTCATAATCCGCAACATCCACTCCGTAGCCTTTGAGTTCCTCAGTTGCCTGTGCTGTCAGCTTTGAAGGTTCGATATACAGTGTTGCCTTATCGGCAGTGATCAGCACAAAACCCAAAACAACAGGATTACACGGGACATCCTGACCACGGATATTTAATAACCAGGCTAAGTCATCCAGCGATGAAATCAGATGCGCCTCGGTCCTATTCTTTTTCATCTCCGCACGGACAGCCTCAATTTTAGAGACCGTTGACTGTCCCGTAATATTTTCGCTCAACAGGTAGGCCTGTGCCTTAGGCAGCTCTGGTCTCCCCTCCCATAATGATGACAACAGATCAACGTGACCATCCACTTTGATCTCCAATGGCTCCAAAGTATGCTGAACAGACTGGGCCACCAATAAAGAAGCAAGATTGCCGTCAAAAGCAACTTTAGCGCCAGCACTCAATTGCTCTCCCAACCAATCAGCGTACTCCGCAGCTCCTTGTGCTTTCAATTTCACCAATTCAAAACCTGTTCCAGCCAATTGTTCTGCTGCTTGGACAAAATAGCGAGAATCGGTCCAAAGGCCCGCAAAATCCTGCGTGATTGCCAATGTGCCTGCTGATCCTGTAAAACCCGATGCCCAGGCGATGCATTTATAACGTTCTGGTAGATATTCACTAATATGAGGATCCGATGATGGGATGATATATCCATCGATTCCCTGAACCTTCATCGCCTCACGAATTGCAGCTAATTTTTCGATATGCTTCATGTCGTTTATACAATTTTACGCAAGTTAGGATTTTTTAGGGGCGAATGCCTAACTTTAAGCCAAATAAAACAAACGAAACACAGCGAACGCTATTGCCTTAAAATAGGCTGCGTTCAAGTCATCATGATAAATCCGATGAAATATCCATGATTACCAGCACGACTATAGATACCCGTGTTTGGTCGAAAATAAATCAGGGTATAAGGATATACCATAGGACGATAAAAAATTTTATATATGAACCAATTTGTGCTAAGTACCATTGCTTTTTCTACTTATGCGTTAACGACCGTTACCACTCCACTATTTGCACAGGATCTTCGCAGTAAAATCCAGGATGCTTTCACGCAGTTTCAAAATCAGGAAAGCCTCAGGAATGGTTTGAGCTCATTGATAGTTTTCGATGGAAAAACAGGCCAAACTGTATTCGCAGCGAATGAGAATATCGGATTGGCGACCGCCTCCACCATGAAGGTAATCACTTCGGCTACAGCGCTGGATTTCCTGGGCAAAAATTATCAGTTCAAAACAACCTTGTATTATACTGGGGAGATTGACGAGAATGGTGTGTTAAACGGAAATATTATTGTGACAGGTACGGGGGATCCCACCCTTGGCAGCGCCCGCTATCCGGAGACCCAGGCAACAACAATACTGAAAAAGTGGCTTACAGCGATCCAAAATGCCGGTATCAAAAGTATCAATGGGGCGATCATCGCCGATGACAGGCTTTATAATGGAAACCAGCTTCCGGGCGGTTGGATCTGGACCGACATGGGCAACTATTACGGCGCGGGGATTTCTTCGCTCAATTGGTGTGAGAACGCTTTTGGCATAAATTTCAGCCCAAGCAATAAGGTGGGCGCCAAAGCGGAGGTCCTTAACTATACAGCCCATGTTCCCTATCTGGAAATTATCAATGAAACAACCACGGGTAAATCGGGAAGCGGCGACAATGTGTACGCCTATGCTGCCCCCTATTCAACCAAGATATTTGTTCGCGGTTCTTATGGCCAAGATCTCAAGAAAACAATTGAGCTCGCCTCTCCAGACCCAGCTTACGATCTCGCTTATCAATTAAACGAAGTCTTAAACAACAACGGTATTATTGCAAGTGAGCTGCCTGCCACCGGAACAAAGATGGATTCAGTCGATGTTTCAAAGAAACAAACCCTGGATATCCACCTATCCCCGACCTTAGACAAAATTGTCTACTGGTTTAACCAAAAGAGCATCAACCTCTATGGAGAAGCCTTGTTGAAAGCGATCGCCTATACGACAGCGGGTAAAACGGGGACCGACGATGGCGCCTATTATATACAGAAATATTGGAATGCCAAATTAGGCATAAAATCCAGTGAACTCAATAGTATGGATGGTTCTGGTCTATCTCCTCAAAATAGGGTGACCACATCAGCCATGAATAAGATTATGCAGTATGCTCAAAAACAAAGTTGGTACCCTGCCTTCTACGAAAGTCTTCCTACGTATAACAATATGAAGATGAAAAGTGGAACAATTGGTGGCGTACTTGGTTATACAGGTGTACATACCAGTAAAACAGGACAGTCTTTTACCTATACTTTGCTGGTCAATAACTATTCTGGGTCGGCGTCCAGCATGCGTCAGCAAATGTTTAAACTGTTGGATGTCCTGAAGTAACATATTATTGTCTAATTATAATAAGATATTGGCAAATATTTCCAATTATCAAAAAGAATGATAGATTTGTAGCCTTAAATTAATAAAATCGTAATGAGTAACACTAATCGTAAACAGGCAGCGTTAAACTACCACGCAATGGGTAGACCTGGTAAAATAGCTGTTGTTCCGACCAAACCAACAAATTCGCAAAGAGACTTATCATTAGCATATTCTCCGGGTGTAGCGGAGCCATGTTTGGCTATTGCTGAGAACAAAGAAGATGCTTATAAATATACCGCAAAAGGAAACCTTGTTGCCGTTATCAGTAATGGTACGGCAGTATTGGGCTTAGGTGATATCGGCGCCCAAGCTGGTAAACCAGTCATGGAAGGTAAAGGTTTATTATTCAAAATTTTTGCCGACATCGATGTATTTGACATCGAAGTGGACACCAAAAATGTCGATGAGTTTGTCAACATCGTCAAAGCATTGGAACCTACTTTTGGGGGTATCAACCTAGAAGATATCAAAGCACCGGAATGTTTTGAAATCGAACGTCGTCTAAAAGAAGAAATGAACATCCCAGTGATGCACGATGACCAGCATGGTACGGCAATCATTTCGGGTGCCGCATTGATCAATGCCTGTGAAATTATCGGAAAAGATATTTCTAAAGTGAAAATCGTCGTGAATGGCGCTGGCGCAGCTGCAATGTCATGTACGGCAATGTATATTTCAGTAGGTGCTAGCAAGGAAAATATTGTGATGCTGGATAGCAAAGGTGTCATCCGTACTGACAGAGAAAATCTGGACAGTATGAAAGCACAATATGCAACAGATCGCGATATTCGTACCCTGGCAGATGCTGTAAAAGATTCGGATGTATTTATCGGTCTATCGGCAGCAGATGTCATGTCGGCAGAGATGTTGTTATCGATGGCTCCAAACCCGATTGTATTGGCGATGGCAAATCCAAATCCTGAGATTGCTTATGATTTGGCGATGGCTACGCGTAACGATATTATCATGGGTACAGGCCGTTCAGATTATCCTAACCAGGTAAATAACGTATTGGGGTTCCCCTATATCTTCCGTGGTGCTTTGGACGTACGTGCAACAGCAATTAACGAAGAAATGAAAATTGCCGCGGTACGTGCCATTGCAGATTTGGCGAAACAACCTGTTCCGGAAGAAGTAAATCAAGCCTATAACACCAGCAATTTAAAATTCTCGGAAGAATATATTATTCCAAAACCTACCGATCCGCGTTTGATCACTGAAGTTTCTATGGCTGTTGCTAAAGCCGCTATCGCATCGGGTGTGGCACAAAGCGTGATCGAAGACTGGGATCAATACAGCGATGCCCTACGTAAACGTCTTGGTAAAGATGATGCGATTATGCGCAACTTAACCATGGCTGCTAAAAGAGATCCTAAACGTGTTGTTTTTGCCGAAGCAGACAATTACAAAACTTTGCGTGCAGCGCAGATCGTTAAGGAAGAAGGCATTGCTATTCCAATTCTTTTAGGTCGAAAAGATAAAATCGAACGTCTAATCAAAGAGTATGCTTTTGAATTGGATGGCCTTGAAATCATCGATCCTGTTGCTGAAGTTGACAATGAAACGGAGCGTTCCAAGAAATTTATCGAGCATCTTTACATCAAAAGACAACGTCGTGGTATATCGAAATACGATGCTCGTAAGTTGATGTACGACCGTAACTATTTTGGCGCCTCTTTAGTGGAGTTCGGCGAAGCGGATACTCTAATTTCCGGTATGACCAAAAATTATGCAAATACAATCCGTCCGGCATTGCACGTAATCGGTGCTAAACCAGGCAGCCGTGTCGCAGGGATGTATATGATGTTAACTAAAAAAGGTCCGATCTTCATGGGTGATACAACCGTAAATGAAGACCCTACAGCACAAGAATTAGCAGACATTACCTTGCTACTGGATAAAGCTGTGAGACGTATGAACATTCAGCCACGTATTGCGTTACTATCTTACTCTAACTTTGGTTCCAGCGAAGGAAAAACACCAACCAAAGTAAGAGCTGCTGCACAGATCCTACACGATCAGCATCCAGAAATTATAGCTGATGGTGATTTACAGGCCAACTTCGCACTCAATAGCGAAATGCTGACAGCGAATTTTCCTTTCAGCTGCCTAAATGGAAAATCAGCGAATACACTTGTATTCCCTAACTTGGAATCAGGAAATATCGCTTATAAACTATTGCAAGAAGTTGGTGAAGCGGAAGCGGTAGGTCCAATCCTTTTGGGTATGAACAAACCAATTCACGTGTTGCAATTGGATAGCTCGGTGCGCGAAATCGTCAATATGGTTACCATTGCTGTAGTAGACGTACAAGCACATCTTAAAAATTTATAGAATCGCTTAAAATCTTCCTATATTCGTGTACTATGTACGAATATTTCAATGGAAAATTAGCATATAAAGCCCCCACTCATGTTGTTATCGATGTGAGTGGGATTGGCTATTATGTCCACATCTCTCTTTATACCTTTTCCCAAATCAAGGATCAGGAAAATTGTAAATTATTTATTTCACTGCAAGTTCGGGAAGATTCACACACGCTTTATGGCTTTGCGACAGAAGGCGAGAAAAAACTATTTGAAAATCTGATCTCCGTTTCTGGCATCGGTCCAAATACAGGCCGAATGATCCTCTCGTCAAACACACCAGATGAAATCCAGTCGGCCATTGTCAACGGTCAGGTCGCCCTGATTCAAAAGATTAAAGGAATTGGTCCTAAAACAGCACAGCGACTTATATTGGAGCTTCAGGATAAATTGAAAAAGCAGGGCTTCGAAGCTTTGGCAACACCGATTCAATCTCAATCCGTACCGGACGAAGCCTTGTCAGCACTGGTGATGCTTGGATTCAACAAAGCCGCAGCAGAGAAAGTATTAAACGCCATTCTAAAGACCGAAACCAATCTTTCCGTCGAAGACATGATCAAACTGGCGCTGAAACGACTTTAATGCATACACATTTGCTGAACTCATCCGATATCAATCATTAGATAATGGATACGTACTGCTCATGCTGTAGCGTAAAAGATATAAAGGAGCCTTCGGGTTCCTTTGTCATTTCCCGAACCTCAGTTTTGCAATAAGTCGAAGACTAAAAAGGAAGCATCACAACAGCGATTTATTCTTTACAAAGGCATAGCCATTTCTTCTTTTCGCTTTGGTTTTTAGGTACAGCAAACGGAGATCAAATAGGGACCAAATTCGGCCTTTTGACAGTGCTTGTTCAGTGATCGTTCAGTGCTTGTTCAGTAATCAGTCAGTGTGGGCTGAATAAACATTGACTGATTACTGTCTCAAAACTGATTAAAAATTGTGATTAGTCCGAACTTGGTATTAGGATGTTCCAGTTTTAACACCTACCTTATGTAAACTACAGCCTAATTAACCAATTGTAGTCATCTTTATAAATGGCGTTTATGAGACTTTTTCCGGAAAAAGCAGATTCCGCTGTGTTTGTATTGGCGACAATAGGAAATAATGTACGCTCTCTCCTTGCGTTAAAAAACAGGCGTCCATTCCTGAACAACTGCTCAGTAGAACACAGATAGAAACATTTAAGAAGCACATTTTTTTACATGAATTTAGATCCCATCCGCCGAAATAAAATGATCCATTTAACCACTTAAACAAACGATTGATCTAGCACAAACAGGCTGTTATCCTAGCTGCTTCTAAGTACCCAGAGACACGGTTAACAGTGTTTTCATACCCTATTTGTTACATTTTCTCTTTGCTAAAACGTATTTATTCACCTATTTTTAGAGCTTCTTATTTCAGTTATAATCTCACGCATGAAGAAACTATTTTCACTTGCGCTGGCTCTAAGTTTAGGAGCAGCAGTATTTGCGCAAGAAAAGAAAGATGCTATCTTGAACATTGTGCCATTACCGCAACAGGTTCAAATTAAAAATGGCACATTCAAAATCAACACAAACACCAAAATCGCCTTTGATAGCGAAGAAGACAAAAAAGTTGCCACTTTATTTCAGGACTTCCTGAAAAGCAACTATAACCTCAACTTATCCTTAGTGAAGTCAGCGAGCAGCAATTGTATCTATTTCTCCTCCAAAAATGCTAAATCTACTCATGCTGAAGCGTATGAGCTTAACATCGGTTCAGACCGCGCGACTATTAGCGGAAAAGCTGCCGGTCTATTTTATGGCATGCAATCCTTGATCCAATTGCTTCCTGTAGATAAAAAAGCCAGTATTGAAATTCAACAGGCTTCAATTCAGGATGAGCCTCGTTTTGCCTACCGTGGATTGCATCTCGATGTTGGCCGTCACTTCTTTCCGGTAGAATTTGTTAAAAAATACATTGATATTCTGGCATCTTACAAATTGAATACGTTCCATTGGCATTTGACAGACGATCAAGGTTGGCGTATAGAGATCAAATCTCATCCAAAGTTGACGCAAATTGGCGGTTATCGCAAGCAAACGCTCCTAGGTAACTACAAGACAGATGGCGATTATGACAACACACCGTACGGTGGTTTCTATACCCAGGATCAGATCAAAGAGGTCGTTGCCTACGCAAAATCCAAATATGTAACGGTTATCCCCGAAATTGAGATGCCAGGACATGCATTAGCAGCACTATCTGCTTATCCAGAATTAGGCTGCGGTGATAAACCGGGACCATACACTGCTGCCCAAACGTGGGGTGTGTTTGACGATGTTTTCTGTGCAGGAAAAGAAGAAACATTTAAGTTGCTGGAAGATGTAATTGACGAAGTCATTCCCCTATTCCCTAGCGAATATATACACATCGGTGGTGATGAGTGTCCAAAAACAAAATGGAAAACCTGTCCATTTTGTCAAAAAAGAATCAAAGATAACAACCTCAAAGATGAACATGAGTTACAGAGCTATTTTATCCAACGTATGGAAAAATACATCAATAGCAAAGGTAAACGTATCATCGGATGGGATGAGATCTTAGAGGGCGGTTTAGCGCCTAATGCGACTGTCATGAGCTGGAGAGGTGACCAAGGTGCAATTGATGCAGCCAATCAAGGTCACGATGTGATCATTACGGCAAACAGTTATGGTCTATACTTCGATCACAAACAGGGTCCTGATCAAAACAGAGAGCCTTTAAGTATCGGCGGACTTTCTACATTGAGCAAAGTATACAGCTCAGACCCAATGCCTAGCAAAATTGCTGAAAACAACAAGAAACACGTGTTAGGTGTACAAGCAAATATTTGGACAGAATATATTGGATCATCCAATAAAGTCGAATTTACAGTGTTACCGCGCGTTTTAGCGCTTTCTGAAATCGCTTGGACACAACCGGAGAAAAAGAACTGGAAAAATTTCTCAGAACAACGTGCGGCAAATCAGCTCGCTAAACTTGACCAAACCAATACATTCTATCGTGTCCCAGAAGTATATGGCATAACAGATACCACCGTATATGCTTCCGAATATACCATCCGTGGGTTAAAACCTTCTGTTGAAGGTGCTAAAATTTACTACACGCTGGACAACTATGATCCTTCAGAACTAGATTTAGAATATACAGGTCCAGTAAAAATTACGGTTCCTAATGGCAAGGAACGTATTTTCAAAGCAGTTGTTGTAACGCCTTCCGGCAAAAGAAGCAACTACATTCGAGTGAACATTATCAATACAAAGAAATAATAACATTCGCCTGATGCGAAAGCGCTAATATTCTGTTAACTTTGAACAGCGTATTAGCGCTTTTTCATTTCATACTGGTCGGGACTCGACATGTTGTGAAGCTTTCTGGACAGGCAAAACATGTTTGGTATTGTAGTCCGGATAGGAAATGTATGATTATTTTTTTACATCGATTTTTATGGCTGAGGATTTACAAATAGCTAAAGGTAGCAAAGAAGAACAATATCAAAATTTACTTCCTCAGATTGGGGGACTATTGCAAGGCGAGCCTAATCAAATTGCCAATCTGGCTAACATCGCCGCTGCATTGAAAGAACAATTCAATTTTTTTTGGGTTGGCTTCTATCTTGTGGATGGAGACGAGCTTGTATTAGGTCCTTTTCAGGGTCCTGTAGCTTGCACACGTATCAAAAAAGGCCGTGGTGTATGTGGCGGTGCCTGGGCACAGGAAAAAACATTGATTGTTCCTGATGTGGAACAATTTCCAGGGCATATTGCCTGCAGTTCGCTCTCGCAATCCGAAATTGTTCTACCGGTTTTTAAACAGGGAGAAATTATTGCTGTGCTGGACGTTGACAGCAGTGAATTAAATAGTTTTGATGAAGTCGATGAGAAATACCTTACGCAGATATTACAGCTTTTAGACAGCGAATAAGTAAGCTCCACAACTGAAGAGTGAAATAGCGTAAATATCGGCCTAGATTTGAAAAACGGACCGTATACTTACGCTATTTTTTTATAATTCAAGCTATCGACACCTGTTAATCCAAAAAACATCCGATCGATACCTAAAAACCAAATCCTACCTGTAAAGTAAAACGGTGCAGATCATATTTTTTATCCATTTGTGTTGTTCCGTACCCTATGCTAGTGTCTGGTAAGTTTGCTGAGGGACGCGTATAAGTATCCTTTCGGCTATAGTGCTGATACCGGTATCCCGTTGCCAAAGACCAATATTTCGCTGAGTTCTTAAATTTAAAGCGCCAACCCAGCTGTGGATTTACCAACAAGCCGCCCTGATATTCATATTTTAAATTGCTCTCGACCAGATTTTTATTCAAGAAAGCAAAACTATAGCCTAAATCCAATCCCACGAAAAAACTACGTTTTCGGTCCGGGAATTCCACATAATTCACTTTGGCTGAGAGTGGCAAAAACCATTTTGATCCTTCACCATTTACAGGATATCGATCCAGCCCAGTGTTGAGGCCCAGAGCGATATTTTCATGAATCTGCAGCCCATGGAATGTATGCAGCCCAAATCCAGACTCTAAAAATGCTGGACCGTAAGTAATGACCGAAATTTCATTGTGATTTGTATACCTTTTTGTTTGGGCACTGGCATAGAAAGCAGTCGAAAGAGCCAACAAGGCAATAAATAATCTCTTCATATCAGGAAATAATGAGCAGTTGATTTTAGTTGGATTTAGTAACAGAAATGACACTTAAAGCTTTCAATTTAGCCTTATTGCTATAATCATATTGATGGACCCCATCCTGTCCCACGACAATGAGCGATTTTGGTCCAGCGATAACATCCAGGCTCATCAGATCTTTGTGAGTTTCTAAAAGCTTATTACCTATTTGGCTGACATCACTGGCATCGAATGATTTCAATCCAGATTTTCCATCACAGACATATAAGGTTTGGTCTGCTAGCGCCAGGCCGTAGGGGTTCTCCAAAGTGAAGCTATTTTTCAGCATAGGTTTCGTCAGGTCCCGAATATCGATCACTTCCAATAAATTCTGCTGCCCACCACATACCACGCCTGCGCGTAAAGTTACAAAGGCATATTTCTCATTGACAACGACGGGATCACAAGCACGTATATGGGCATACCGTGACAGCTCCACCGGAGCAGAAGCCGTCGTAATATCATAAATCACCATCCCTGTATTGGAACCGATAAACAGACTATTTTTGAACGGAAAAATTGTTTCAATACCGGGGCCTATTTTGATGTCCTTTACATAAGCCGGTTTACTTGCATTCTGCATATTAAAAAGGTGTAAAGTCGTTTGGTCGACGGCGTATAGATGTTTATTTGCAATGGTAAATCGCGCCATGGATGCCCCCTGTCCAGATCCCGCATTGACTTCATTATAGATAAGTTCTTTTCGGTCATAAGGTAAATATTTATCTTTTTGGCTATGGCTTACCAGACTATCTCGGTATCCCGTAATGATGCGATCTGGTCTGTTATTGAAGTTATCCATTTGAAGCAACATCTTAAATACATCTTTATTTCGTGTCAGCAGTTGGGGCGATGCAGGATTTTGAAGGTCGAATGTCAACAAATCGGTATAACTATCGGCATATAGCTTTCCGTCTAGAACAGCAAGATCCACATTGCCAAGAATACTCAAGAAGGCAATTGCCAGAGGTTTTGAAGGATCGACGTTATTAAAGATATGAATACCTTTCCCAGGCTCGTTGATAAACAAGTAATCTTGATAAATATAGATCTTTCCTGTTTGTACAATTGGGGTAGGACTACTTACAGGATTAGCTTTAGCCCGGATACTTTCCATGGTTTCAAATATGGGAATGCTAGCTAGATACATTCCTTTACTTTCGATTTTATCACAGCCCGAAAGCGCAATACAACCCAACAAAATGAGCCAAATTCTTTTCATAAAATATAACTATATGGTCAATTAAATTTATAATTACTATAGTTAACGGAATACTTATGAATTCGCTACAAGCTTATTTATTTTTTTTAATTTCCCATATTTTCACTAATTTATCATCACTTACGCTGAAGAAATACTGTCCATTTTGCGACCATGCTCCAGCATTAACAGATAAATGATGGCCATCCTGCATTTTCTCACGGCTCATATTTTTCAATAAGGCGAAGTCATCTGTAGACCAGAATTTCAAAGATTTATCGCGGCTTACCGTAGCAAAAATCGGAGCTTCTGGATGAGGATATATTCCGTATACGGTAAAAAGATGAGGTACAAAGGAAAAATTAGTTGTCAATTGATTTGGATCTGAAATCACCAATTGCGCATCCCGTCCACCACTTAACAACTTATTATGGATAAACGCCAGCGACGTAGCGGACATACTATGCAATTTTAAATCAGTAATAACATGAAAATCAGTACTGTCCAACATATAAACCTGTCCATCTTTATCGCCCAATGCTATTCGTCCAAGTCCTTCATCAATTGCAATTGCGCGAATTGTTGTCGGGGATATACGCTTCTCGTAAATACTTTTATAAGTTGCCAAATCAATGACATACAATGTCCCCTCTTCACCTACTGCCAAAAGCTCATTTTTCCAGGACATATAAGCCAATGCAAAAATAGCTTTGGTGCTTAGTTGTATGCTTGCTACAAGCTTTTGCTCTTCCACATCGACAAAAAGCAGTTTTCCTTCGCGCAATGCGATGGCAATAATCGGTGTACCGGTTATCAAACGTAAGGCATAGACGGATGAACTGACCGCACAGAGAATACGTTTGAATGCATTATGCTCAATATCCCATTCCACAACACCTTTATCATTACCAGCCGTAAAAAATGTATCCGCATAATAACCCTTTTCTACGCAGAAAATAGGGTTCTGATGTCCTGGCAAAGTCGATTTTAATGTAATATCCATAGTCATTTCGCTAATACTTCCCGCTTTATACAGATTGGGTACGTTACGTTCGTTTTTTATTTTATACAGGTAAATTATTTACCGACCGATCACTGCTCCTATATCCATCGATATCGTCATTTGCCTTACTAGTCGGTAAAAACAAGAAGTGCAGTATATTTACAAATATACTGCACTTCGGAGATCTTTTTGTCATCTTAGCTTAAAGCCTTGTCTCCGCTTCATATTTTGTTCAACGATAATGCCGTTGTCCGATTTTAAGGGAGCTCAGGGCAAGAAGCAAGATGTTTCTTCAAATACCTATTGATGTCTACTTTCGAGATTTTTCGCAATTGTTTCCAAAGAAAATCCTTTTTCACGCAACAATACGATCAAATGAAACAATAAGTCTGAAGTTTCATTGATAAAATCAATATCTGTTTCAGTCAATGCTGCAATTACTGTTTCTACGGCTTCCTCGCCAACCTTTTGCGCAATCTTATTGATACCGCGAGAACGCAGACGATTGACATAAGATTCGTCAGAAGGATGTTCATAGCGATGGTTAACAATACGCTCTAGCTCCAACAGAAAGTTTTGGTTGAAGTCTGTATTAAAACAGCTTCTGCTCCCCGTATGACAGGTAGGTCCCATTGGTTCTGCTTTGATCAAAACAGTATCCTTATCGCAATCAACATGGATGCTTTTTACATTCAAAAAGTTTCCACTTTCCTCCCCTTTTGTCCAAAGGCGATTTTTGCTTCGGGAGAAAAACGTGACGCGTTTCTCTGCTTGTGTCTTCTCCCAAGCTTTCTCGTTCATATAGCCTAACATCAACACTTCCAACGTTTGGAAGTCCTGCACAATCACTGGAACGAGCCCGTCACTTTTTGCAAAATCTAGCATGATTTTAGTATTTCAATTTTTAATTATTTTCGAAGAGCCCATGAGCTCATTTTTAACTTCTCAGGATTTCTTTCAGCAAGTTTATGACTCACTTTTCCTCTTTGATCATTAATCTTCAATCCTGTATCCTATCTTACGACAATACCATTTTGGCGTAAGGTAGCTTTAAGATCGGGAATCAATATTTCACCATAATGGAAGACCGATGCCGCCAAGGCAGCATCCACGTTAGCTTGTTGAAAAACATCGACAAAATGCTGTTGATTACCGGCGCCGCCAGAAGCAATCAGCGGAATATGAATCTGGTCGTTTATTGTTTTTAAAAAACCATTGTCAAAGCCATTCTTTGTTCCGTCATGATCCATTGACGTCAGCAGAATCTCTCCCGCTCCCCGCTCCTGCGCTTCAAGGATCCAATCTGCCGTGTTCAATTCCGTCTTAATACGCCCGCCACTCAGATGAACAAAATTCTGACCTTCACTCGACCGGGTATCTACAGCAACCACAACAAATTGTGCTCCAAAAGCGGCGGCCATCTCATTGATAAGAGTAGGATTACGTACCGCAGCTGAGTTGATGGAAATTTTATCCGCACCGGCATTCAATAAGATGTCAGCGTCTTTGATTTCATTGATACCACCACCTATTGTAAAAGGTATATTCACTTGACGCGCCACGGCTTTGACTAAATCAATTGTCGTTTTACGTCCCTCATGTGTCGCTGTGATATCCAAGAAAACGAGCTCGTCTGCCCCTTGTTGCGAATACTCATAGGCCAATTCAACGGGATCACCCGCATCTCGGAGATCTACAAAGTTGACTCCTTTGACGGTACGTCCATCTTTAACATCCAAACAGGGAATTATACGTTTTGCCAGCATTTTAAAACCTGATTAACGATTTTAAATTCCAGTCTTTGATTTCATCGATCGAAATTCTATTTTCATAGATGGCTTTGCCAACCACAACGGATTCTACACCGCCTAATTCCTGAAGTTTTTGGATATCTTCCATCGAACTGATACCACCAGAAGCAATTAACTTGATAATCGGAGAATGGTTCAGCAACTTTTGGTATAATTCGACACCTGCACCGCCTAATTTACCATCTTTACTAATATCGGTACATAAAAACCGAAAGAATCCTAAAACCAAACACTTGTCAATATATTCGATCAATTTAATTGGAGAACTTTCCAACCACCCAGAGTATTTGATTACTTCATCCAAAACGTCGATTGCAATAACGATGTGGTCGGCATATTTTACTTTCCCTTCGTTTAATGTAGCCAGCTCCTCCAAGAATGAAGGGTTTGTGATTGCTTGTGTCCCGACGATCACACGATAAACACCAGCATCAACCAATTCTTTTACCTTTTCTATACTTCTGACACCACCGCCATATTGTATTTTCATATCCGTCTTCTGGATGATGTCAAATAAATAAGCTTGGTTGCTGAAGTCTCCTTTTGCACCGTTTAAATCGATGATATGAACCAACTCCGTACCATTTGCACGGTAGTTTTCGATCTGTTCCTCTAAACTAATCGCATACGTTGTCACGTCATTGTAGTTACCCTCTCTCAAGCGGACAACCTTTTTGTCCAAAACGTCTATTGCTGGAATGATATACATAGTCGAATATTTTTAGTCAATTTGAATAGTTGAAAAATTGAGCAACAACTGCTCGCCTGCTTTCCCGGATTTCTCCGGATGAAATTGTACGCCAAAGAAATTGTCCCTGGAAATCGCCGCCGAAAAAGGCGCTCCATAAACACATTTCGCTGCGGTATATATCGCATCGTATTCAATAAAATACGAGTGAACAAAATAAAAATATGTCTGATCTTCTATATTCGCAAATAAAGGATTATCTGCTTGCACGGAGACGCTGTTCCAGCCCATATGTGGCACCTTACCTGCTTTCCCTGCATCGAAATGTAACGTTTTCAATGGAAACAGTTTTAACATTTCGGCATTTCCCTCCTCTGAAAAATCTGTCAGCAGCTGCATGCCAACACAAATACCCAAGACAGGCTTTCGCAGCTTTTTGATCGAGGGTACCAATCCTGATTCCTGTAGTTTGTCCATTGCTGCGCCAGCATGCCCCACTCCAGGAATGATGATACGATCATATTGATCGATCTCATCGGCAGTATTGACCATACCATAGGTAAGTCCAACACGATCTAGTGCTGCTGTCAAAGAGAAAATATTCCCTGCACCGTAATTAATAATTCCTATCATTTTACAATACTCCTTTTGTACTTGGCAATTGCATATGGTCGGCATCGCGTCTTACCGCTTTTTTGATCGATTTAGCAAAAGCTTTGAAGATCGCTTCGATCTTATGGTGTTCGTTGTCACCTTCTGCTTTAATGTTTAAATTCGATCGTGAGGCATCTGAAAACGACTTAAAGAAATGGAAAAACATTTCCGTTGGCATATCGCCGATTTTCTCGCGTTTAAATGTCGCATCCCACACAATCCAGTTGCGACCACCAAAATCCAATGCCACCTGGGCCAAACAATCATCCATTGGCAAGGTATAGGAATAGCGCTCAATGCCACGTTTATCACCTAAAGCCTTCAAAAAGACTTCACCCAGTGCGATACCTGTATCTTCAATGGTATGATGCTCGTCGATATGAAGATCGCCTTTCGCCTTAATGGTCAAATCAAGGGCTCCATGTCTCGCCAATTGATCCAGCATATGATCAAAAAACGGCAATCCCGTTTCGATGTCAGATTTACCCGAACCATCCAAATTCAACTGAATAAAAATATCCGTTTCATTGGTTTTCCGATGATGTTCGGCAGTGCGCGTCCCCAATTTAAGGAATTCGTACACCGTCTTCCAATCTGTTGTCTCTAAAGCTATAACAGTCGAATCTAGCGCAAGGTTTTCCAAAGCACCTAATTGATCGTTAGCACGTAGCCAAATTGCCTTTGCGCCGAGATTTTGTGCTAATTTAACATCGTTCACACGATCGCCGATGACAAAGGATTGGCTTAAATCGTATTTCGACGCATCAAAATAGGCACCAAGCATACCAACACCCGGTTTACGGGTTTCCGCATTCTCATGTGGAAAGGTTTTATCAATATGTTCCTCGGCAAACACTACGCCTTCTCCTGCAAACGTATCAATCACAAAATGATGGACTGGCCAGAAATTCTCTTCCGGATGGGAAGATGTTCCTAAACCATCTTGGTTGGAAACCAAGATCAATTCGAAATCCAGCTCCTTTGCGATACGTGGCAGATACTGCAAGGCACCGGGGTAGAATTTTAATTTGGCAAAAGAATCGATTTGTTCGTCTTCAGGTTCCAAAATCAATGTTCCATCGCGGTCTATAAACAGCACACGTTTTAAGTTATCAGGCATAGTATTATTTATTGATTTGATTAAGTTTTTCTAACAATATTTGATTTTCGGCAGGCGTTCCAACAGTGATCCGCAGACAGCCTTCACATAATTCGACTTTGGATCTATCTCGAACGATAATTCCATATTGAACTAGATAATCGTAAACTTCACGTGGTTGCTCCATCTTGACCAAAATAAAATTGGCATCAGAAGGTGTAATATGCTGTACATAGTCCAGTTCAAGCAGTTCGCGTACCAGTTTCTCGCGTTCGGCCACCGTCTCCTTGATCCAGTCATTGACTTGATCAACCTTATCCAAGGCTTCTAAAACAATATCTTGTGTAGCCTGATTAATGTTGTATGGTGGTTTTATTTTATTGTAAACAGCGATAATCTCTTTACTGGCAAAAGCCATACCCAGGCGTAACGCCGCAAGTCCCCAAGCTTTAGACAACGTCTGCAATACCACTAGATTGGGGTATTCAGCCAGTTCTTGCGTAAATGATTTGACAGCAGAAAAATTAATATAGGCTTCATCCACAACAACAAGACCCTGAAAATTATTCAAGATCGCCTCAATATCCTGACGACGGATTGAGTTTCCTGTTGGATTATTCGGAGAACAGATAAAAATCAGTTTAGTATGTGCATCTATTGCATTGGCAATGCCATCCAAATCCAGCTGGTAATCAGCGGTAAGGTTTACCTTTTTGAAAGCAACATCATTGATGTTCGCCGAGACTTCATACATCCCGTAGGTTGGCGGAACTAAGATCACATTGTCAATACCGGGGGTACAAAATGCACGGTATAAAATATCAATAGCTTCATCACTTCCATTCCCCAAAAAGATATTCTCTGATGGTACACCTTTTATTTTAGAAAGTTTTGCTTTAACTTGATGTTGGAGAGGGTCTGGATATCGGTTGTAATCATGGTTTAGTGGGGATCCAAAAGGATTTTCATTGGCATCAATCAATATGGATGCCTCCCCTTTAAATTCATCTCTTGCGGACGAATAAGGTACGAGCTTCTTAATATTTTCCCGTAGTAGGTTGTTTAAGTTGAATGGATTATCCATTATAAAAAAATTAGAGCCGTAAACTTAGATAAATTGTTCATCATATGCAATATAATAAGCAATTATTCACTGCTGATCTATTGGACCTTCGATTGTATTTATCAGCTTTCTTAGCCCTGAAACTTGCTTATACTCTTCGTTTATACCGCTTGAGCGTCTCTCTTTTAGCGGTATTCCTTGGCTGTAACAAAGCTGTAATTAAAAAATAAACTAAATTCAAAAAAAATTACACCGAAAACCATCGACCTTCAACAGAGAGTTCCGTATTTGGGAATACGGTTCTTGCTTCCTCCAATAGGGGTTGTAAATCTCGGTATCGTGCCGAATAATGACCTAACAGTAACCTCTTGGCCTGAGTCTCCTGGGCGATCTCTCCAGCTTCCAAAGCTGTTGTATGAAACGTTTCTTTTGCCCGATCGACCATATCATGCAGGAATGTGGACTCATGGTACATCAGATTCGCCTTTTGAACATAAGGCAGATATTCTGCGGTACGTACTGTGTCGGAACAATATACATAACTGCGCGATAAGGGAGCAGGAAGGCTCAGCTCATCCGCTGTATACACGTTACCACTTTCATCGACGTAATCAAGTCCTTTCTTAATCATCGGAAAATATACAGTAGGTATATTCAGTTCCTGAACCACATCTCCAAGTAATGTTCGAGCGCGAGGCCCTTCGTCAAATCGAAAACCAGTACAAGCGATGCGATGTTTTAATGGAAATGCACTTACTTTTAACGTTCTATTTTCAAAAATAACGCCCGGCTGCTCCGGTGAAATCGGATGAAAAACAAGATTATAGCGTAAAACTGTCTCGGAATGCAAAAACTGCACATCCAGAATCTCCTTTAAAGCAGGAGGGCCATACAGATGGAGATCACTTTTTCGACCGACAAGGTGCATCGATGAGAGCAGCCCGACCAGACCCAAATAATGATCCCCATGTAAATGGCTAATAAATATATGTCCTATGCGATTGCTTTTGATACCGTATCGGCTGAGCTGCATTTGTGTACCCTCTCCGCAGTCGATCAAAAACAATTGCTCATTAAAGTTCAGCACTTGGCTAGTCGGATGACGATCAAACATTGGTGTCGCCGAGCTATTTCCTAATATCAGAACTTCAAACTTCATATTAATCTTCAATTGCCCCCCGATACTCAGATTCCAGTTCGTGTGCAAAGATTAAATCCTCGGCAACCTTTAAAGATGGTGCAATTTTCAAAGATTTATCTAAATGCGATACCCGAACCATATCCATCAATGTTGGACAAAGATTAACCAGAATGAATATGCCACCCACAGACTGGCACAAACGATGAGCAAGCACTCCTAAACGGATACCCACCTCGTCCGTTTGCTGAACGTGGATCATGTCCAAAACAATATTCCGTTGTCCAATTGTATTCCGCAACAGAAACTCCCCTTTGAGTTTCGCGGCATTATCCGCGTCAATCACATCGACATGAGGTTCTATGACAATATAGCGATCGTGCTTATCAATGGTATACTTCATTAGTCTATCTCCTTTGTTTGAGGATACAATGTACTAATAATTTAGCGTTTTCAAGGCGTTTGCGACATTTCTTTCCACACGCTCCAACACATTTTCTTGATCCGGATACACAAATTTCTCTCCAACAATATGCTCGTACAACTCAATATAACGCTCGGAGATCGAAGTGACGATCTCATCGGTCATCTCTGGAACAACTTGACCATCTTTCCCTTGGAAGCCGTTTTCGATCAACCATTTACGCACAAACTCTTTTGACAACTGCTTTTGTGCCTCGCCTTTTTCCTGACGCTCCTGGTAGCCTTCCGCATAAAAATAGCGGGAAGAATCCGGTGTGTGAATCTCATCGATCAACACAATTTCCCCGTCTTTTTTCCCAAATTCATATTTTGTATCCACTAAAATTAATCCCCGCTGTGCGGCAATTTCAGTACCTCTCTGGAACAAAGCTTTAGTATATTGTTCCAATTGAACATAGTCTTCTTCACTTACGATACCTTTTTTCAAAATATCTGCACGTGAGATATCTTCATCATGTCCAACAGCTGCCTTTGTTGTTGGCGTAATAATTGGTTCTGGCAATTTGTCATTTTCTTTCAGGCCTTCTGGCAATGATTCTCCGCATACTTCACGTTTACCTGCAGCATACTCACGCCATGCATGTCCTGACAAATAGCCACGGATAACCATTTCTACTTTAAACGGCTCACATAGTTGACCGATAGTTACACTTGGATCCGGAACAGATACGACCCAATTTGGAATAATATCAGCCGTAGCTTTTAAAAATTTGGCTGCAATTTGATTCAACACCTGCCCTTTATAAGGTATAGGACGTGGAAGTACCACATCAAATGCCGAGATACGGTCTGAAGCTACCATGGCCAAATAAGTATTAGCAATCGTATATACATCACGTACTTTTCCTCGGTAAAAAGCAGTCTGATTTTCGAAATTGAAATTTGTTTCTTTTATAGCGTTCATGTTCAAAGTAAAATTCAAATGTAATTAATTGTTCATTTTTGTCTGCATTCAAAGACGTTCATAAATGTAATAGCTTTATTTTACGAGCGCGCAATGCTCGATTTCCTTTTAATAGAGCTATTTGAGAGATGTAGGTCGGTACCATTTGTACCATTGTCAAACCTGAATATCCCAAATTATAAGTTTTCAGTATCCAACGATTAAATATCGCCATACGCTTCGAGGATGCGGCGAACCAATTTATGGCGAACCACATCTCCACCGCTGAGGTGGATAATGTCTATCCCTTCGATATTCTCCAATAAGCGAATAGCCGTAGACAATCCAGATTGATTTTTCTTTGGTAAATCTACCTGTGTCATATCACCGGTAACGATAAACTTTGCTGTGGGTCCCATACGTGTCAAAAACATCTTCAATTGCATATCCGTTGCATTTTGAGCCTCGTCCAGAATAACAAAGCAGTTGTCCAATGTTCGTCCACGCATAAATGCTAGCGGTGCAACTTCGATGGTCCGATTTTCCAGGTAACCTTTCAGCTTTTCCGCTGGAATCATATCGTCCAAAGCATCGTAGAGTGGTCTCAAATACGGATCTACCTTCTCTTTCAGGTCTCCCGGTAAAAAACCAAGATTCTCACCAGCTTCCACAGCCGGTCTTGTGAGAATGATCCTTTTGATTTCCTTATTTCGAAGCGCCCTAACCGCTAAGGCAACTGCCGTATAGGTCTTTCCAGTACCCGCCGGCCCTATCGCAAATAAGATGTCATTCTTCGAAATACTATCCACCATTTTCCGCTGGTTAGCGGTACGTGCACGTACGATCAGTCCATTAGGCCCATAAACGATCGGTTCGGATCCGAAAGCAGCATGTTTGGCAGCAAGTTCTTTTTCCTGTTGGGCCGCAGAACCTGCATTTGCCCCCAGGAGATTTTCAAAATCCAATAAAGTAATGTTGTTAAATTTCTCCAGATGAGCCATGACTTCCTTAAACGATTGCTCAAACAGATCTAATTCCTTCGCGTCGCCCAACACCTTCATTTCACTTCCGCGAGCTACAATCCGCAGTTTTGGGAATTGCTTCTTCAAATAATCGAAGTGCTCATTGTCTGCTCCCCATAATATGGGCAAATTCAGACCATCTAATGCAATTAGTAATTCGTTCAAATTTTATCCTATTTAGAATTAATTAGATTGTAGCCATTACACAACATCGTTCCTGTATAATACTATTCAAAATTAACGTATTCTAACGAAACCACCAAGAATATACAGTGCACAAAAAAGGATGATTTAGAAGGCGATGGAAACAAGAGACAAAGGGATGCAAAGATTTCCTTATGCACAAAATCTTCGCTATGTTTGTGTATATCAATCGAAAAAAGACAGATTCAAAATAAGTTATCCAATTAGCTTTATAAATCATCTGATAAATAGTAATTTTGTCCACTATTCAGATAAATTTAAGGGTATATTTAAGGGAATTCAGCAGCAATTCGATCTAGGATTTAGATTATAATGGCAGTAATTACATTAACAACAGACTTAGGACACAAAGATTTTTATCAAGCCGCGTTAAAAGGTAGTCTTTTATCGCAGTTGTCTGGTGCCAATATTGTTGATATTACCCATGAAATTCCAGCATTCAATATCCCTCGGGCGGCCTTTGTATTAGGTAACGCCTATCATTACTTTCCGAAAGGAACCGTTCACATTATTGGGATCAACACCCTGTTTCATGAAGAATCGAAATATATCGGCATGAAATACAACGATCATTATTTCGTCGGGGCCGACAACGGTATTTTCAGTCTATTACTAAACGGCAATGAACCTCAGGAACTGTATGAGCTCAACTTAATGCAAGACCTTCGGTATCTTCATTTCCCCCTCGCAGATATCCTTTCTAAGTCAGCTTGCCATATCGCCAAGGGAGGCAAATTAAAAGAGATCGGCACTCCGATGCAGCAGCTCATCGAAAAAGTAACTTTGCAGCCTATCTTTGATAAAGATATGATTCGGGGCAACGTCATTTATGTTGATGCTTTCGGTAATGCCATTACCAATATCTCCAAAGATCTATTCAATAAAGTTCAAAAAGGACGTCATTTTGTCCTTTATTTCAAACGCAATGAAACCATTACCAACCTTTCTTGGCATTACAACGAAGTCGGAGAAGGCGAGAAACTTTGTTTGTTTGGTATTTCAAACTACCTGGAAATTGCCATCAATAAAGGTAATGCAAGTCAGCTGCTTGGACTTCATGACGACGACTCCAATGTAATCCGTATAGAATTTAAAGATTAATTTCATAAATTCATGGTGGTATTGACCACTGCCCTATTTTTACCCTCGGTCAGGTTCACCGCTGGGCTAAAATTCAGGCATAGCATCACGACAAAATAAAACTTTAGCGTGAACGTTAATTTTAATTAAATAGTTGATTATACATATCGTCCAAATACATGATAAAATCTTTAAGATCCCTTTTTCTACTCAGCATTTTATTTTGCTTCGTTGGGCAGGCCAAGTCGCAAACTAATCCAGACTCGAGCTCTTTTGAGGTACAACGGACTCGTGTAAATGACTTATTGGATGCCCGACAGCAGAAATTCGGCGCCTATGACACGAGCCTCACGCAAAAAACAGGGCTTTTTGGCTTATTCAAATCAAAAGGCGACATGCAAAAAAGCATTGATATCCTTAAAGATATCGTTATTACTGACAACAATATTTTCCTAGAGACTCAAAAATTACTAAAAATCAAAGATTTTGAAAAGGACAAATTCCAGCAACTGGCAACGGACTACGACAAACAGGTCTCAGCTTATATAGGCACGATAAGTAAGCTTCAAAAAGAGAACGAAAAATTGCGCGCACAAGTAGACAAAACATCCGGTAAGGGAGGCGCAGGCAATATCCTCCTGTACGTTGCTTTACTTGTCATTTTGGTTTTAGGCTTTTTACTCTATAAAAGCCGTTTACAGCAGCTAGCGGCAAAACATCAAAATTTAGGCTAGACCTCCTCATGTGCGAGCATTTTTAAAATAGCAGAACAGCCGAAACAGCTGTTTATCTTGGAAAAAGTGAGATTCAGGTTAAAAATTGACTAAAGTATGATAGCAAAATATTTTTAATCTCTTTACATTTGTCCTCGCAACAAAATTTGAAGTAGCGGATATGGCAAGAGGATTCAACAGCGGTAATAAACAAGAAGAAGATCTACCAAAACCAAAATTGAATAAGGAGCTCCTCATAAGAGCATCTAAATTAATGACCTATTTAAAACCTTATCGTTTTAAATTTGGGATCGGCATGTTTTTCTTGGTATTATCCAGTTTAGCCATGCTGGCGTTCCCCGCTTTGCTTGGGGCCATGATTGATGCTGCGCAAGGCAAGCAAACTTATCCCTGGCTGACTCCGCAAGTATATTATATCGGCGGGATTGCCTTTATCATTTTATCTTTTCTGTCGGTCGTTTCTTTTTTTCGCATACGCATCTTTGTAGAGATTGCAGAACGCACATTGGCCGCACTCCGCAAGGACACCTATCTCAAACTAATTTCATTACCAATCGAATTTTTCGCCAATCGCCGTGTTGGGGAATTAAACAGCCGATTATCTGCAGACCTTTCACAGATCCAGGACACATTAACAACTACATTGGCTGAAATCTTAAGACAGTTGATTAGCCTTTGTTTCGGTGTCTTTCTTTTAGTTTGGGTATCGCCCAAACTTGCGCTCATGAACCTGTGTATTTTACCAATTATCGTTGTAGCGGCCATTATTTTCGGAAAGTTCATCCGTGAATTGTCGCGGCAGGCACAGGATAAAATGGCCGAGTCCAATAGTATCGTTCAGGAGACGTTATTGGGAATAAGCAATGTTAAGGCATTTGTGAATGAATACTTCGAGTTTAACCGCTACAGTAATCAGATGGATTCAGTGGTAAAATTGGCGGTCAAAGGAGCTACTTTCCGCGGTGCTTTTGCCTCTTTTATTATCTTCTGTATTTTCGGTGCGGTGATCGCTGTCATCTGGTACGGAGCAGCATTGGTTTCTATTCATGAGATGACTGTCGGAGACTTAACGACCTACATCTTGTATTCGATGTTTGTGGCAGGATCTATGGGCAGTTTCCCCGAACTATATGCCAATATCCAACGTTCCCTAGGAGCAAGTGAACGGATTTTGGAAATTTTGGATGAACCACAGGAAAACCTGAATGTAAAACCAACTTGTAAGGAAGTCCACAAGACCATGACCGGAAAGCTAAGTTTCAACCATGTTTCCTTTGCCTATCCAAGCCGTCCTGACATTGAAATCCTGAAAGACATTAACTTTACAGCCAATGCTGGCGACAAAGTTGCCATAGTTGGACCAAGCGGAACCGGTAAATCAACGATAGCCTCGTTGATCTTACAATTCTATACCGCCAACAAAGGCGAAGTTTGTTACGATGACAAACCAGCATCCGATTTTGAACTTTGCGATATCCGCAACCAGGTCGCTATCGTACCGCAAGATGTTCTGTTATTTGGCGGCACCATACGTGAGAATATAGCCTATGGCAAATTAGAGGCTTCCGAAGATGAAATTATAGCAGCCGCAAAACGTGCCAATGCCCATCAATTTATATTAAATTTCCCTGAAGGCTATGACACGGTCGTTGGTGAACGCGGCGTCAAACTCTCTGGGGGACAGCGTCAACGTATCGCTATCGCACGTGCACTTTTAAAAGATCCGGCAATTCTTATCTTAGACGAAGCTACTTCTTCCTTAGACTCCGAATCAGAAAGACAGGTACAGGATGCATTGGAAGAATTAATGCGTGGACGCACCTCAATTATCATTGCCCACAGACTATCCACGATTGTAGACGCTGATAAAATTATCGTTGTTGAGAATGGTATTGTATCTGAAAGCGGTACTCACTTTGAACTGCTCCAGAAAGAAAGTGGTCTCTATCAACATCTCTATAATCTTCAATCCAAGCAGCAGAAGATTGATATGTAAAATTTTGTTAATTATTGATTCTTTCTAAACAAATTCACCCAGAGATTGTTCATTTGGTATCATACTTGATTATCACTTGAATATATAACAAAATAGAAGAATTATGAAAAATAGCAAAAATGGATTAGTGGCATTTGCTTTGGTAGGATTGGCTGCGGGAGCTGCTGCATGGTATCTTTTAGGAACTGATGATGGAAAAAAACAACTAGATCGTGCAAATGATGGCATTAAAAGCTTAACTAAGTCATTGAAAGATCTTTCAAAAAAAGAAGCTAAAAAAGCCCAAAAATTAGCCAACAGAGCTTCTGCTGAGTTGGACAATCTGAAATCTAAAGCTCAAGCTGCTTTTAGCAAAGCTTCAGACGATGCAGATGCATTAAAAAATAAAGCAAAAGAAGCTGGTAGAGAAGCGTTGGACCATGCCAACAATGCCGCTCAAAATTTGGCAAGCAAAATCGACAATACGACTGATGCTGCAAAGTCCAAAATATCTAATGCCTAAGTAAAAAAACAGCTTTTTTAAGAATTGATGGTTTTGGTCACTATTGCGGTCCAAATACATTTGTATCTTTGCGGTATATGACTTTACTGCAACAGGTAAAAACTTTAATTCTTAAAGACATCATTCTGGAATGGCGTTCAAAATATGCTATTAACGGAATTCTACTATATGTCGTATCAACTGTTTTCGTCTGCTATCAAGCGTTTAAATCAGTTGATACGACTACTTGGAATGCATTGTTCTGGATCATCATGCTTTTCGCGTCGATCAATGCAATCAACAAAAGCTTCGTTCAGGAAAATCCCAATCGACAACTCTATTATTATTCACTGGTCGATCCCAGAGCAATTATTTTAGCGAAAGTCATCTACAATATAATGATGATGACCCTTCTTGCTATCATTGCTTATTTCGTCTATTCAACAATATTCAGAAACCCTATCGGCGACCCAGCCCTATATTTTGTTGCGGTTATCCTTGGCAGCATCAGTTTTGCCACTGTTTTTACCATGATCTCCGGCATCAGTTCCAAAGCAGGTAACAACAGCACCTTAATGGCTATCTTAAGTTTTCCAGCCATTATCCCACTATTAATCGTGTTAATTAAGCTATCTCGTAATGCAATAGAAGGCTTGGAAAGGGCCTCAAGTAGCAAAGAAATAATCGTATTACTTGCAATTAATGTAATCACCATCACTATTTCTTTGTTGTTATTTCCGTACCTTTGGCGAGATTAAATTTTAGAATTGAGAACAAACTAAATTCAATTTATCCATGAGAAAAAAATGGTGGAAAATATTAGCAGTAATGATTATTTGTGCTGTCATTATCAATGGTCTTCTAGGCCCAGTTCCCCGCCTCTTCATCCTTCACGAAAGCATACGCAATGTCTATTTCCATGTTCCGATGTGGTTTGCCATGATTTCTATGTACCTAGTATCTGTCATATACAGTATTAAATACCTAAATACCGGAAAACAAGAATATGATCTTATGGCCATAGAAGCTGTAAACACAGGAATCACCTTTTGTTTCCTTGGGCTTGCGACGGGTATGCTTTGGGCAAACATCACCTGGGGAGAGCCTTGGCCAAATGACCCTAAGCTGAATGGTTCCGCCATCGCGACATTGATGTACCTAGCTTACCTGGTTCTTCGCAATGCATTAGATGAAGAGCAAAAAAGAGCCAAGATCTCTGCTGTATATAATATTTTTGCCTTTCCCATTATCATCGTATTGATCTATATTTTACCCAAACTAACGGATTCCCTACACCCAGGCAGTGGGGGCAACGGAACATTTGCGGATCTTCAGATGAGCAATGAGCTACGCCCTACATTCTACAGTTCGGTTATTGGATGGATCCTAATTGCAACTTGGATCTGTACACTGCGTTATAGAATGCGTTTATTGGAGAGAAAGCAAGAATTGAGCGCTTAGCGATATCGAATCTTTTAAAACTAAGAAAATCAATGCAGGCTGATTTAAACAAATAGAAGCCATCATCATTTTTTCAAATCGTATGAAACTGCTCATGAATGCATTCAAAAAGTAAATTGCACATGGACAATTAAATAGGAAATGAATAAATAGGATAGCTTCACCACAATAAAAAAAACAAACCGAGTGAAAGGACTCATTTATACCAATGAGCACCCCACTTAATAAATAATTTAAACGGATGAAAAAAATAACTCTGTCAATCGCTTTACTGATCCTATCTACTTTGAGCACATTTGCACAGGATGATGTCGATATGGCGACCGGATTACGTAGTGAAGGTAAGATCTACGTTGTTGTATTGGTCATGTTGGTCATTTTTCTAGGTTTGGCTTTTTTCCTTTTCCTGCTCGATCGTCGTATCAGCAAATTGGAAAAAAAGAATAAATAGCATTTTATTGATCCCCTACCATGATTATAAGTCAGTTTAGAAATTATTCACCAATAAATATTTTATTTCTATCCGTCGTAGGTTTTGTTCTATGCTTGGGCATATTTCTGCACCTTCCGGACAAACTTGATTCTGTAATCTTTGAACCTGCTCTGGGGAATCTTTTGGGAGAAAACAACTTGATCAACCTTTCCCCTTCGACCAATGTTTTTATCACATTGATCCTGACGATCTTTCAGGCTACAATACTGAACCGCATCACCAGCCATTTTAATCTACTGGGTAAACCCAGCTTCTTGGTGGCGCTGATGTACATGACACTGGCCAGCTTGTTTTTACCATTTTTGGTACTCTCTCCAACACTGATCTGTAATTTTATTTCGATATGGATGTTAAGCAAGTTACTCTCCCTCTATCGGCAGACAGATGTTAAAGCCGAAATGTTTGATCTCGGCATGATTGTGGGCATAGGAAGTCTGATCTATTTTCCATTTCTAAGTATGTTCTTCTTATTGTGGATAGGCTTGCTCATTTTTAGACCCTTCAATTGGCGAGAGTGGATCACACCATTATTAGGTCTTGCAACGGTCTATTTTATTTTGGCAGTTATCTATCTTTGGACGGGTAAAATGACGCAGTTTTACACTATTTGGTTGCCGTTTACCTACAAATTCCCTACTGCTATTCGCATTCAATTAGTCGATTACCTGGTCCTTGTTCCCGTAATCTTTACTTTAATACTTTTCCTACTGGTATTGAAAGACAACTTTTTCAAAAGTGTAGTGCATATCCGCAAGTCATTTCAGTTACTGTTTTTTATGTTATGTCTAGCAATAGTTTCCTTCTATTGGAACAAAAAACTAACAGAGGCACATTTTTTACTTTGTGCACCTTCTATTGCTATCTATATGGCATACTATTTCACTTACGCCAAAAAGAAATGGTTTTTTGAGGTCGTTTACGCCATTATAACATTAACCATCATCTACTTTCAGTTTTTCTAAACAACTGTACAGCAAGTGTTTAACCTTTTTTAACAAAATCGGCTTAACAAGCTCGCAAAAATTGAATAGTTTTGTATGCGATTAAAAGCAAAGAACATTTAATATCAGAGTCAGACAACTCGAAAATTTCACTAAAACTAAATAAACATTAGTTTCTCAATTTTATAGATTGACCATGCAGAAACGCTTTACAAGCTCTCTAAGAAATAAATCACTCCAACTGTTGTTAGCAGGTGGAATTTTAGCTAGTTCTACTACCGCATTTGCACAAAAAACGACATCCGCATCACCTTATTCTCAATTTGGACTCGGTCAGATGCGTGAAGATTTATTGCCACAATATAGAGGGATGGGGGGTGTCAATACCGCTATCCGGAGAATCAATGGCGTATACAATACCAACCCAAGCAACCCTGCATCTTATTCTTCGACACAGTTTACCACCTTTGATGCTGGTTTATATGGGAATTACACGCAGTTGAATTCAACAACCAGATCAGACAATACGGCTGACTTTGCTTTTAGTCACATCACCATGACTTTCCCAATGAAACGATTTGGAGGTATCAGTTTAGGTATTCTTCCCTACTCGGATATCGGTTATCGGACATCTTCAACTGGAACCATCAATTCTGACCCTTACACGAAAGTTTTCACGGGCGAAGGTGGTTTAACAAAAGCCTACGCAGGCTGGGGGGTACGCATTGTGAAAGGCCTGAGTATCGGTGCCAACATGTCTTATCTATTTGGAACATTAAACGATTATAGCCGCGTAGAATTTTTGCCTTCATCTGGTGCATTAAATACACAACAACAAAATAAACGTGAAATCCAAGGAATTATCTTTGACTATGGTTTACAATACGAACAACCTTTAAATAAAGAATATTCACTCACCTTTGGTTATTCGGGATCGCTGAATAACGATATTAAAGAGCGGACAACAATATTTAATACAAGAACCACGCCTTCTACAGATCCTGACAACCAAAATATCCCTTTGGATAGTACCTATATTTCGGGCCGAGAAAGCAGACATTTGACCCTTCCGTTGAAACATAATGTCGGTATCACTCTTGCCCGTAGCAATCGCTGGTTAGTCGGTGCTGATTTTAAATATGCAGATTGGTCCAGATTTCAGACAAGAAAAGGAGAAAATGAGCTTCGTAAGAATTATGGAGTAGCGATTGGTGGTCAGATTACACCAGATGTTACTTCGCTCAAATACTTGAACCAAGTAGACTATAGAATTGGTTTCAGATATAACAAAACACAATATTTCTTAAGCGACCAAAATATCAATGATATGGCGGTTACTTTAGGCGTAGGATTACCGTTAGCTAGAAATCAATATTCCGGAGCATTCTCTAAAATCAATTTCTCTGCAGAATTTGGGCAAATGGGCAAAATCAGCAATAGCCTCCTACGTGAACGTTATATTAACTTTAATATCGGCTTTACCTTAAATGATCGTTGGTTTAGAAGAACACAATTTGATTAATAGCATGGTACGCAAAACTTTTGCTTCATCCATCATCCAAAATATATCGCCCCTAGTAATCTTATTTTTACTAGGGGCGCTCTCATTGACCTCATGTGAGCCCGATCTAAAGGAAGTAGACCGTATTGCCAACATGAAAAAAGAAGAGGCTGTCGACATTTCACGCCATGTTGATATCATCTATAGCGATTCCACACGGGTCAAAGCGAATCTCACAGCGCCCGAAATGCGCATCAAACATGATAGCACCGAAGTATACGAATTTCCAAAAAGCATCAAAATCATCTTTTACGATGACCATTTGAAGGAAACTCAGCGAATCACTTCCGACCATGCCATTCGAAGGGAAAAAGAAAAGACGACCACCTTTACAAAAAATGTGGTGGTAACGATGGCCGACGGATCTATTATCAAAACCGAAGAGATCATCTATGACGAAAGTAAGGCCGATAGCAACAGCAACATGACCTTTTATAATCATGTTCCGATTACAGCGTTTTTTCGGGATAATCGGGGTAACTTACAAGGCTCATCATTTACTTCAGACAAGGATTTTAAACATGTCAATATTGCCAACGCAACGGGATATACGGTCATTACCAACAATAACCTATTCCCCTCGCTAGGTAAATAGACGATCAAAGGACATAAGCCTGATTCCTTTTTGCCCCAGAGAGCTGCGTGGCTCTGGATAATCCACTCCCAGCAGATTGTCTATACAATTAAGTCATTAAGAACGAATCCTTTGGGCGAAAAGAAAAGAAAAAACTCCGCTTCATACAAATAGTTTTCAAATTTGTTTTGCTACATTCAGGAAAATATTCCGTTTTTTTTTATAAAAATTGTATCTTGCACCGCATTTTGCTATGCTATGCATAAATTAACGAAATACAAGTATTTACACAATATAAACACAATAAGCAGACTATGGGATTAATGGGCTTTTTGCGTAACAAAGCCGGTGTCATCTTGACAGCAGCTATGGCTATCGCAATTTTAGCATTTTTACTAGGCGATGTCGTTCGAGGAGGGGCTCCTTTTTGGGCGAGACATCAAAATCGTGTAGGGGAAGTCAACGGAACTGAAATTGAATATCCTGCGTTCAGTCAACAAGTTGAACAAACAGAAGAAATGTTCAAACAGCAGATGGGTGGTGCAGTTACCCCTCAAATGCGGACATACGCCGTTCAACAAGTATGGAATCAATTTTTATCAAGAGAGATCTTGAAGAAAGAAATTGAAAAGATCGGGTTGACGGTAGGTGCCAAAGAATTAAATGATCTAGTACAAGGACCAAATCCTTCACCTCAGATCGTCCAAGCATTTACCAACCCACAAACGGGACAGTTTGATCCTGGTCAATTGCGTACTTTTATCAGCCAAGTTAACACAGCTGGCAACCAACAAGTGGCTCAACAATGGGAAGCGCTACTTGAAGGGGTAAAAGATGAGCGTTTAAGCAGCAAATATGGCGAATTGCTTTCCAACAGCGTATATGTTACCTCCTTGGAGGCAAATGAAGAATACCAAGAGCGCAACAAATTAGCAAACTTCAAATATATCCTTTTAGATTATGCTTCTATTAAAGACGCAGATGCTAAATTGACAGATGCTGATTACCAAGAATATTATAATGAACATAAAAACATGTTCAAAACACAAGAGGAAACACGTGCAATTCAATACGTAACTGTAGATGCAAAACCTCTGGCAAAAGATTCTTTAGCGGTAAAAGAGACGATTAATAAATTGAAACAAGATTTAATTGTTTCAAAAGATGACTCCTTGTTCGCTTCGATCAACTCAGACAACAAATTTCCGTTCACCTATGTGAAGAAGGGACAGTTAAGTCCTTCGCTGGATTCTGTTGTCTTCAATGTTGCGGCTGGAACAACAGTGGGACCTTTCTTGAACAACAACGCATATGAAATTGCAAAAGTTGTTTCGACGATTATCAGTCCTGATTCTGTGAAAGCGTCCCATATCCTATTGGACCCTGCTGCTGAAGGCGGCGTTGATAAAGCGTTGGCAAAAGCAGATTCGATCAAAGGTCTGATTCAAAAAGGCGACAATTTTGCTGCGCTTGCAGTTCAGTTCAGCAAAGATCCTGAAAGCAAAACAAATGGTGGTGAACTCGGTACTTTCACAAGAGGCCGCATGGTTCCTGAATTTGAAAAAGCTGTATTCGAAGGAAAAACAGGTGATATCAAAGTTGTGAAATCACAATTTGGTGTTCATATCATTAAAATAGAGAAACAAACAGGCAGTTCAAAATACGCGAAAGTTGCTATCATAGACAAAGTGATCAACAGCGGAAAAGAAACGCTGAACAATGCACATAGCAAAGCTACAGCATTCTTATCGGCAGCTACAGCACAAAACTTTGCGCAAGAAGCGAAGAAACTTGGTCTAGAAGCAAAAACAGCATCACGTGTAACAGCGATGGATAATGTGCTAGACGGTGCTGAAGCTCCACGTGATTTAATCAAATGGGCTTTCGAAGCTAAAAAAGGTGATGTCTCTGATAAGGTATTTGAAACTGAAACTTCTTATATCCTGGCAAACTTAGTGAACATCCAACCTAAAGGAACACTGTCTTTAGATGCTGTTAAGAAAGATATCGAACCTGCCGTAAGGAATATGGTTAAAGCGAAAATCTTGAAAGATAAATTTGACAAGGCTCTAGCTGGGACTTCTTCGATTGATCAAGTTGCCCAAAAAGTTGGTAAAGCAGCTATTCATGTTGAAAACGTTGTCTTCGCAAATCCAGTTATCCCTGGTGTAGCATTAGAAAATTTAGTTGTAGGTACTGTATTTGGTCTTCAGCCGAACAAACCTTCCAAAGCTATTGAAGGTAATACAGGCGTATATGTTGTACAAGTAAACGGTTTTACGAATCCAGCAGCTATTTCAGATATTAACGGACAAAAGAAACAAATGCTTGCAGCAAAAGCACAACGCGCTTGGGGATCTATTTTCCGCGCATTACAAGACAAAGCTGAAATCATTGACAATAGAGTGAAATTCTTTTAGAAGATTTTTAAGTAAATTTGTAGCCGGACGAATTATCGTCCGGCTTTTTTTTGATGTAAATATGGATATTCAAACAAATATTGTCAATAAAGTTGCCCAAAGTGGACTAGTCACTGTTGACCTGGCCGACTACCATCCCAAAGCAGACAATGTGCTATATGATATTAAGGATAACCTCTTCCATGGCCTGATTCTGAAAGAAAAGGACTTCCGCGAATTCATTAAGGCACATGACTGGTCGCAATATACTGGCAAACAGGTTGCCATTACCTGTACAGCCGATGCTATTGTCCCGACATGGGCTTATATGTTATTAGCGAACAAATTGGAACCCTATGCCACAACAGTTATTTTTGGCGATCTGGATGAGTTATTGCGCATGCAGTATGCTGCAGCAATTGAACAGATTGACATGGAACAATTTCGGGACCAACGGGTGGTTGTAAAAGGTTGCGGTGATATTTTTATTCCAGAATCGACATTTGTACAGTTTACGGTAAAACTAAGTAAGGTCGCGAAAAGTATTATGTACGGTGAACCTTGTTCTACAGTTCCTGTGTTTAAGCGAGCGCAGCCTAAATAAACCTGGTCAAAAGTCCGTATAAGTTACAGTCCATGAGCACTTTCATTAACGCAAAAAGTTAAATTTATTTGAATGAAATTAACATTTCTTTTTCAAACAAATTTCGTAAACTTACGTACATGAAACTTATATCGACTTTGCTCCTTTACTTATCTGTTTTAGTAAGTACTGCTTTTGCTCAAGATTTACCGCATTTAAAAGAATCAGCATTTAAAGGCGGCGAGAAATTAAAATATAAACTCCGTTATGGTTTTATTTCTGCCGCAACCGGAACATTAACTGTTGAAGATACTAAGGATGGATTGGGAAACCCTTCCTTCCATTTATACGCGGCGGGTAAAACAGCAGGTGCCTTTGCAATATATACGGTAAGAAATGAATACAACTCGTATATCAACAGCAAAACATTTCTACCGTATTACTATACGGAGAACATTCGCGAAGGAGGGTATAGACGCAATGATAAGGTACGCTTCAACCAAGAGACAAATACTGTCGTAGGCAATAAAGGAACTTTTAAATCGAAAGTAGATCAGACCTTCGATTTGCTGTCTTCCTACTATTTCGCCCGCAATCTGGATCTTTCAACGGTAAAACCTGGAGAGTCTTTTAAGCTGACTTATTTTTTGAATGATGAGATTGCCACCTTAGGCATACAATATATTGGAATAGAAAAAATAAAAACAGAATTAGGCACATTAGAATGCCTCAAATTCAGTCCTGAGATCAAACCGGGACGTATATTTAAAAAAAATAGCAAGCTTTATTTGTGGGTAACCAACGATGGCAACCGCATTCCGGTCAAAGCCAATGTAGATATTCTAATCGGTTCGGTAACATTGGAACTACTCGAAGCCAGTGGATTAAAATACAAATTGGGACAAAAAGCAAGCTACTCAAAATAATTAGAATGATTGAAGTAGGAAATGTATTGGTACACGAAGATCTCATAAACAATGACTTTGTGTGCAATTTATCAAAGTGCAAAGGAATCTGTTGTATCGAGGGCGATTCGGGTGCCCCGTTATTAGAAAGTGAAAAGGCTGTATTGGAGGAGATTTATCCTAAAGTAAAGCCATATATGACCGAAAAGGGCATTGAAGCAATCGAAGAGCAAGGCAAATATGTTGTCGACGTCGATGGTGATTTGACGACAACCTGCGTCGATGGCAACAAGGAATGTGCCTATGTGACCTGGGAAAATGGCATCACAAAATGTGCAATCGAAAAGGCTTATGAACTTGGCGAGGTACATTGGCGCAAACCTGTTTCTTGTCACCTCTACCCGATCCGTACGACACATTATCCCGAGTTCGACGTACTTCATTATGACCGTTGGCATATCTGTAAAGATGCATGCTCATTTGGCAAAGAATTACAGGTACCCGTATTCAAATTTTTAAAGGATCCTCTTATCCGCACCTACGGCGAAGAATGGTACAAAAATCTTGAGAAAGCAGTCGAAGAGTTGTAACAAAATCACTATCTTTAAGCTTTAACTATTTTGGTATTTCACCCCAATTCATGTCAAAATTAAGAGAGATCCAACGCCCTATTGTCCATGAACTTGAGGCTTTTGAAAAAAAATTCAAAGCTTCGATGAAAAGCTCCGTCCCCTTGTTGGATCGCATTACACAATACCTGATCAAACGTAAAGGCAAACAAATGCGGCCTATGTTTGTGTTCTTTTCTGCAGGTATATGTAACGGAATCAATGAGTCCACTTACAGAGGTGCTGCGCTCGTAGAATTATTGCATACCGCCTCATTGGTACATGATGATGTGGTGGACAATTCTTACGAACGCAGAGGTTTTTTTTCCATCAATGCATTATGGAAAAATAAAATCGCTGTTTTGGTGGGTGATTTTTTACTGTCAAGAGGCCTATTACTTTCTGTAAAACATCAGGATTATCACTTGCTAAAAATTGTATCAGAAGCTGTTGATCAGATGAGCGAAGGTGAATTGCTTCAAATCGAAAAAGCTCGTAAACTGGACATCGAAGAGTCTATTTATTTTGAGGTCATCCGAAAGAAAACAGCGTCGCTGATTGCTTCTTGCTGTGCCTGTGGATCGGCTTCTTCAAATGCAGATCAGGAAACAATAGATAAGCTCCATCAATTTGGTGAAAAGATCGGTATTGCATTCCAAATCAAGGACGATCTATTTGACTTTGGATTAGATGATGTCGGCAAACCATTGGGCAATGACATCAAAGAAAAGAAAATGACCCTACCGCTAATCTATGCGCTGAATCAAGTGACTTCAAGTGAAAAGCGTCGAATTATTAATTTGGTCAGAAACCATAATGAAGATGCGCAAAAAGTTACTGAGGTGATCGACTTTGTCCGAAAGAGCGGTGGACTGGAGTACGCAACAAGTAAGATGCTGGAATACCAACAAGATGCTTTCCGGATTTTGGAAGACTTTCCTGACAGCGAATACAAAGAGGGCTTGCAGCAACTGGTAAAATATACAACAGAAAGAAAAAAATAAAATGAGTCACGAATTAATGTTTTTTGGAGGATTCCTCATCTTTATTGCACTTATGCTGGCAATAGATCTTGGATTATTCTCTAAAGGCGACAAGCCTGTGAGCCTAAAAATGGCTTCTATTATGAGTGCTATCTGGGTCCTATTCTCATTAGGATTCTATTGGCTGCTGCGTCACTATGGATTTGAATTGCACAACATCCATGACCTGGACCACCTTCAAGAAATCATTACCAAACATCACCATGATATTAAAATCATTCCGGGTGATTTAGCGGCCAGTCTCGAGGTCTATAATAAGAATCTCGGTCTGGAATATCTCACAGGCTACGTTGTGGAATATGCTTTGTCCGTAGACAATATTTTTGTGATGGTCCTATTATTCACTTCTTTTGGTATTCCAGAGCGCTATTACCATAAAGTTTTGGTGTGGGGGATTTTGGGAGCGATCATTATGCGTTTCTTATTTATTTTCCTTGGTGCTACCCTGATTGCCAAATTTGGCTGGATCCTCTATGTTTTCGGAGCTTTCTTGGTCTTTACAGGTGTGAAAATGTTTATCAACCGAAATCAGGAAGAGGAAGTTGATCCACAGAACCACCCTGTTGTTAAATTTGCATCTCGATACTTTAAGGTAACGCCGAAATTAGATGGTGGACACTTCTTCCATGTTGAGAATGGCGTGAAATACATGACACCACTCTTTCTTGTATTGCTTGTCATCGAATTTACAGACCTGATTTTCGCTGTAGATTCTATTCCTGCCATTTTCTCGGTTACTAAAGATGCCTATGTGGTATTTTTCTCCAATATTTTTGCAATCCTCGGATTACGGTCTATGTTCTTCCTATTGGTCAACATTATCCACAAATTCCAATACCTCAAAGTAGGCTTAGCCTTTTTGCTGGTCTTCATTGGTCTAAAGATGCTGCTGCACCATTGGTTGGCGGAAGTAGGTTTCACAACAACACATTCGCTGATTGTTATTGTCAGTATCCTTGCGCTAAGCATTATTGCATCGCTGGTTTTTCCAAAAAAGGCTGAACCGGCTGACTAAGCCAATGCGGATTAAAAAATGATTATACTAAAACACAATGGTCAGAAAGAAATTTCTGGCCATTTCTGATCAATACTACTACTTATTTAGCATCCTATTCTCCAGCAGCAGATTAACAGAAAAACAGCATATTTTTAAGAACAATTATTTTACAGAGGAATTTACCTTACTAAATTTTATTTATTTAATTTAGCATCACATTAAATTAACAAAACACTAACAATGAATTGGAATAAAACGATTGTACTAGCCGCATCACTTTTCGCAGCTTCCTTCCAAGTACAAGCACAAGACAATTTGATCAATGCGTTAAAAGCAAATCAAAATGACAATAGCAAATCCGGATTTACATTTACTGAAGTTATCAATCTAGGTAACACATCCATCAAAAACCAAGGCTCGTCAGGTACTTGTTGGTCGTATTCAGGTAATTCTTTTCTGGAGTCAGAAATGATCCGTATGGGTAAAAAACCTGTTGAAATCTCTCAAATTTATACGGCACGCAACACATACTTAGACAAAGCCCGTACCTATGTACGCCTTCACGGAGGATTGTCACTAGGTGAAGGTGGCCAATTCCATGATGTATTGAACTCATTCCGTAAATACGGTACAATGCCGCAATCGGCTTATACAGGTCTTCATTACGGTACGACACGCAACAACTTTGGCGAAATGACAAATATGTTGGATGCCATGTTAGGCGCCGTAGTAAAAGGCAAAACATTAACGCCAAACTGGGAGAAAGCCTATACCGCTGCAATGGACTCTTACCTTGGTGAGGTACCAGAGAAATTTGATTACAATGGCAAATCTTATACACCACGCACCTTTGCAGATCAGGTAATTGGTATCAATCCGGATGATTATGTAGGTATCGCTTCTGTAACTGACCACCCCTACTACAGCCAATTCGTGTTGTTGATTCCTGACAACTGGTCATTCGATCGTTTCTATAATGTGAAGATGAACGATTTAACAGATATCATTGACAACGCTTTACAAAAAGGTTATACCGTAGCCTGGGCGACTGACGTATCAGAAAAAGGTTTCTCTTGGAAAAATGGCGTAGCCTATGTACCAGAAAAATCTTTCGAGGAAATGACTGACCAAGAAAAGTCAACCATGTTTGTTGGTCCTAAACCAGAGTTAAAAGTAACAGAAGAAGAAAGACAAAAAGCTTTTGACAACTGGCAAACTACAGATGACCACGGGATGCATATTGTAGGTCTTGTAAAAGATCAGAACGGAAAAGAGTACTACATCGTTAAAAACTCTTGGGGCACAACAAATGACTACCACGGATACTTATATGCATCAAAAGAATTTGTGCGTTACAAAACAACTTCTTTGATGTTACATAAAGACGGTCTAACGAAAGATTTAAAATCGAAGATAAATATTAAATAAGCGATTTATCAGTCCACAAAAACACCTCTGAAATTAATACTTCAGAGGTGTTTTTGTTTTCAGATTAATTTAATAACTTAAACATAATTATGAATCTTTTGTTGAGTGAGTATGAGAAGTATAATCGCATTATGCCTAACGATTTTATTCGGAAATTTGGCGCAGGCCCAAACTAAGGGGGTGAAATTTGTAGATGGGTTGAGTTGGAAACAAGTTAAGGAGCGAGCACAAGCCGAGAACAAGTTTATTTTCGTGGAGCTATTTGCAACCTGGTGTGGTCCCTGTCAATATATGAGCAATGAAATCTTTCCTTTAGAACAGGTGGGGCAGCCAATTAATCAGAACTTCATTAGTGTTAGGGTACAAATGGATTCCACAGAGTCCGACAATGCCAATATCAAAAAATGGTATGCCGATGCGCGTGCGATTTCCAATGAATACAATATTCAATCCTTTCCCACATTTCTTATCTTTAATCCCGATGGGCAAGTGGTACACCGGATTGTCGGAGCAAGTGATGCCCCCGAATTCGTCGGTCATGTGATGGATGGATTAAATCCCGAAACACAGTATTACACGCTTCTAAAAAAATTCGAGAAAAGACCTCAGGATATTTATACCGCCAAGCAGATGTTGAAAGCAGCCAATATTGCCTACGATGAAAATACCGCGCGAAAGGCCGAAAATACCTTAGCAAACTCATTAGGAACGGATGAATTATTCAAAAAGGAAAATGTACACATTCTATTGGCTGCCGCCAAATTCACTAACTCCAAAGCCTTTAATCTGATCCGCAACAATAAAGAGAAAATTGATATTCTATTAGAGTCACCAGGTATTGCCAACCGCACACTGGCTAATGTTGTCGTCAACGAATTATTTCAGATTAAGATTGATGCCAAACATGAGCCCAACTGGGATAGTTACCAAAATGAACTTGCTGCAAAATATCCAGACATCGATTTCGTTCCGATGTTCAAGAAGATAAAAGCACATTATTACCTTCAGGTGAAAAATTATATAGCCATGAAGAATACCATCAATGATTACCTTTCGTCGGAAGATTTTACCCCACATCAATTAAATACCTTTGCCTGGACGATATTCAACAATAGCAGCGATCCTGCCTGTATCGAATCCGCATTAAGCTGGAGCAAAAAATCGATTATTGAAGATCCGAGCAGTGCATTTTTGGACACCTACGCAAATCTACTTTATAAGAAAGGAGAAAAAGATAAAGCCCTAAAGTGGCAAAATAAAGCGGTCGAAATGGCCAGTGAGGACGATCGTCCGATTTATCAGGAGACACTGGACAAAATGATGAAGGGTATAAAGACTTGGGAAAACTAATGCTATCCTGCACAAAAGCTAACTATTAAATTAAAATTCTAAAATACCAACGTTATGAAAAAATTGATTTTAATATTATTCCTGATTCCAACCTTGCTTTTTGCGCAGAGCGGAGGAATGAAATTTGAGCATGGCCTCAATTGGAGCCAGATAAAAGAAAAAGCGGCGAAAGAAAATAAATTCATATTTGTAGACTGTTTCACAACTTGGTGCGGGCCATGTAAATACATGTCGAGCACCATTTTCCCACAAGCCAAAGTAGGTGATTTCTTCAATGCCAAATTTATCAATGCGAAGATCCAGATGGATAAAACCAAGAATGATAATGAAGAAGTAAAATCGTGGTATGAAGAAGCCGATCGCTTCGCCAAAGATTATAAAGTAAGGGCATACCCTACTTTTTTGATCTTTGATGCCAAAGGAACTCTTGTTCACCGTATCGTCGGTGGTGGTGAAGCAGACGATTTTATTGCCAAAGCACAAAAAGCGCTTGACCCAAATACACAATATGAAACCTTACTAGCCAAATTCACTGCTGATCCGAATAATATAAGCATTGCTAAAAACATGGCTATGGCGGCCAAAGAAGCTTACGATCAGGAGACTCAAGCAAAGGCGGAAGGCATTGTATTAGCATCCTTATCAACAGATCAAATATTTACAAAAGAGAATGTCAGCTTGTTACTTTCTGCAGCCAATGTAGTCGATTCGAAGGCATTTAATTTAATCAAAGATAATCCTGCTAAATTTGATGCTGTTAGTGAAAAAGTAAAAGCAAATGATTTCTTGTCTCAATTATTGGTGAGTAACGCCGTAAATACTAAAATTCGTGCGAAGGAAGCTGTTGATTTCGCTAGCATAGAAAAAGAATTGGCGCAAAAATATCCTACGATCAATACCGAGAAAGCAAGCTTGGAAATGCAGCCACGTTATTATGGTTATACAAAAAACTATCCTGGCCTGAGAGATAGCTTCAACAAATACATTGCAAAATACGGTTCCAGCATCACCGCAGCAGAATTGAACAATATGGCGTGGTCCATTTTTGAAAACTGCAATGACCCAGCATGTTTAAAAGCAGCAGCTGAATGGAGCAAATTGTCCAATGAGAAAGAAAAAGATGCACCAATGTATCTAGATACATTTGCAAACATCCTGTATCGCCTTGGAGAAAAGGAAAAAGCCATTAAAACACAGGAAAAAGCCATTTCTCTTATTACAGATGCGACGCAAAAAGAAGAATATGTAGCAACCTTACAAAAAATGAAAAAAGGTGAAAAGACATGGCAGTAAGAAGATCTTCTTCTCGTCAATAAATAAAAATACCCGATCAACTTATTGATCGGGTATTTTTTATCATGCATCTGCCGAAAGCCTTTTCAAAGGGCAGTTTGCTTATTTTAATTCCTTAATACCCATATTCCAAAGGGCAAAAGCGTACTTATCAACCGTACTATTAATCAGAACCTCTGTCGACCTACCGGCACCATGACCGGCTTTTGTCTCAATACGGATCAATACAGGGTTATCACAAGCTTGTTTTGCTTGCAGCTCAGAAGCAAACTTATAGGAGTGCGCTGGTACCACACGGTCATCATGATCTCCTGTAAAGACCATCGTCGCAGGGTAACAAACACCTGTTTTCACATTATGCACCGGAGAATATGCTTTCAGATAATCAAACATCTCCTTGCTATCACTTACCGTCCCGTAATCATAGGACCAGCCTGCTCCAGCAGTGAAGGTATGGTAACGCAACATATCCAAAACACCAACCTCCGGAAGCGCAACCTTTGCGACTTTAGGATCTATTGTCATAGTTGCTCCAACCAACAATCCACCATTAGAACCTCCGGATAATGCCGTATACGCCGGCGATGTATAACCATTCTCCTGAAGGTAATGTGCTGCCGCAATGAAATCGTTAAACACATTCAACTTGTTGAACTGCCTTCCGCCATCATGCCATTTCTGACCATATTCACCACCGCCACGCAAATTGGGAACCGCATACACGCCGCCATTCGCTAACCATACCGCCACCGAAGTACTAAAGGCAGGTGTCAGGCTGATATTAAAGCCGCCATAGCCATAGACAATAGTCGGGTTTTTCCCGTTCAATTCAATTCCCTTTTTATAGGTGATAATCATCGGCACTTTGGTACCATCTTTGGACGTATAAAAAACCTGTTTCGATTCATATTGGTCACTGTCAAATTTGACATTAGGCTTGATATAAAGCGTAGATTGCCCAGAAGCCACATCAAATTTATAACTTGAAGAAGGTGTAATGTAATTTGAGAAGCCAAAATAGATTTCTTTTTCCTTCTTCTTACCCGAGAAACCGCTGGCTGTACCTACACCCGGTAATTCTATTTGTCTAATCTTTTTACCCGTATAATCGTATTGAATTACCACAGAAACGGCATCCTTTAAATAGTTTGCAAAAAGATACCCTCCGCCCGTACTGATTGAAAGAACATTCTCGGTCTCTGGAATAACATCTTTCCAGTGCTCTTTCGAAGGATTTTTCAAGTCTACTTTAACCAATCGGTTGTTGGCAGCCTTGTAATTTGTCTCCAATAAGAAACTATCGCCAATATTGTCAACAACCCCAGTGTTGGCATCAAAATGATCCTGCAGGCAGACAATTTTGCTATTCGGCTGATTGAGATCCTGATAATAAAGTTCATTGCCTGTTGTCGTATTTGCGGCAGAGATAATCAAGTAACGTTGATCATCCGTTAATGAAGCTCCAACATAACGTCTAGGCGTTGCAGGACCACCAAAAATTAATTTGTCCGTAGACTGAGCTGTTTTAAGTTTATGGTAGTATAATTTATGCTGGTCTGTTTTTTCCGAGAGTTCAGATCCTTTTGGTTTATCGTAACTCGAGTAATAAAAACCATCGTTGCCTTTCCATGCGATGCCGGAAAATTTAACATCAACCAACGTTTCGCCTACCGGAGACTTGTCTTTGGCATTCAGTACAATGACTTTCCGCCAGTCCGATCCCCCTTCAGAAATAGAATAGGCCACTAAGCTTCCATCCTTTGAAAACGAAACGTCTGCCAGAGAAGTTGATCCGTCTTTTGAGAATGTATTTGGGTCCAAGAAAACTTCTTCAGCGCCCTTCTCTCCTAGTTTACGATAAAGCACAGCATGTTGCTGTAAGCCATTATTCTTAAAAAAATAGGTGTATCCCCCCTCCTTAAACGGTGTCCCTATTTTTTCATAATTCCATATTTCCGTCAATTGATCTTTCAATTTTGTACGAAATGGAATTGCATTCAAATAATCAAATGTGACCTTATTTTCAGCTTGCACCCAGCTTTTTGTTTCAGCTGAACGGTCATCTTCCAACCAGCGATAAGGGTCCGCTACCTTCTCACCCCAAAATTCATCTACGACAGTCCCCTTGTTTGTCGTTGGATATGTTAACTGTTGTCCATAACCAGTTGTCGCCGTACCTGCCATACCTATCATCATAAGGATAAGACCAAAATTTTTGTTTATCATAAAAAATCGTCTACTTGTTTCACCCCAGCTAAGTTTCATTCACTTAGCATCTGAAAATTCAATTTGAGTTGAATATAAACAAATTTATCGACCTCTTACCTGCCTCAGGCAGTTTTTCTCTTCCTCAAATTATAAAAAAAAGCCTAGATTTATCACTTCCCGCTTGTCCTTTGCGCTAACACCCAAACACCTGCATAAAAGCGAATAACTAAACAAAACATGAACCGCTCATAGTAGCATTAAACACATTTCTGCACAGCATATTTTTATAGCAAGCGAAATTTTTTTAGATTTATTCAAATCTTGAAAATACTATAACCATGTTCAAAAAAGTCGTATACCTCACTTTGTCCATTTCCATTCTTCAAATTGGAATAAGCGAAGCCCAACAACTCCCTATAGATCAACAATATCGATCCACCCCCACCAAGATTAATAATCTTGTCCATACCAAACTCGATGTACGTTTTGACTATACAAACCAATTTCTGAATGGCAAAGAATGGGTCACTTTACAACCCCATTTCTACCCAACAGATTCCCTTCGCTTGGATGCAAAAGGCATGGATATTAAACAGGTATCTTTGGTCAATGGTGAACAGATGATCCCCTTGAAGTACAGCTATGACGATCATTCTCTTTTAATCAAGCTGGACCGCAATTATCTTTCAAATGAGAAGTATACCATATACCTCGATTATACCGCAAAGCCCAATTTATTGAAGGTGCAGGGCAGTGCAGCAATCAACGATGCAAAAGGGCTTTATTTTATCAATCCAGATGAGCGTACGCCAAACAAACCGCGGCAGATATGGACGCAAGGCGAAACCGAGGCATCATCAGCCTGGTTCCCGACAATTGATCGCCCCAACCAAAAGACTACCGCAGAAATCTCCATGACGGTGCTCGACAACTATGTCAGTCTATCGAATGGCGCACTGAGCAGTCAGCGTAAAAATAATGACGGTACGCGTACAGATACCTGGAAAATGGATCTGCCCCATGCTCCATACCTTTTCATGATGGCCGTTGGTGATTTTAAAATCTATCAGGACAAGTACAACAATATCCCAGTTGACTATTACCTGGAGCCGAAATATGCACCTTATGCAAAAGACATTTTTGGTAAGACACCGGCCATGATGGACTTTTACAGTAAAACCTTAGGTGTTCCCTACCCTTGGAATAAATATGCACAGATCGTGTGTCGCGATTATGTATCTGGGGCTATGGAAAACACCAGTGCAACATTACACGGTGAACATGTACAAAAGACGAAACGCGAATTGTTGGACGATAATCAAGAGGGGACGATTGCCCATGAACTGTTTCACCAGTGGTTTGGTGATTTGGTGACTGCCGAGTCCTGGTCCAATTTAACCATGAACGAATCTTTCGCTACTTTTGGCGAGGTTATCTGGCGTGAGCACGACGGCGGTAAAGACCGTGGTGATAAATCAAGATTTGAAAAGCTTAAATCTTACCTAAAATCTACCAAAAATGGTAAGAGTCCTACCTTAGCCCGTTATTATTATCACGACAAGGAAGATATGTTTGATAATATCAGCTACGCCAAAGGATCATTGATTCTTTATGCGCTTAAGGAGCAAATGGGTGATGTGGCCTTCTATCAGTCACTGAAAAAATACCTAACGGAGAATTCTTTCAAAACGGGCGAACCGCAGCAGTTGCGCCTAGCGATGGAGGAAGTAACTGGGAAAGACTGGGCCCCCTACTTTAATCAATGGTATTATCAGGGCGGACACCCCATTTTAAAAATTACAACAAGAAATGCTGAAAATAGTTTACTGCTCAATGTAGCCCAAGTGCAGGACTCTACAGTCCAGACATTCCAGGTTCCTTTGGTTGTTGATGTCTATACAAAAAATGGTAAGATCAGACAGACTTTCCAGCTCAACAAGCGCAATGCCCAATTTATGATTCCCTTACCTGCTGCTGTTGAATTTATTGATATCGATCCCGAAAAAACACTCGTTGGCCAAATCCTTATCGACAGATCAGATGCCGATTACCTGTATCAATATGAACATGCAGCATCATTTGCCAACCGCGTAGGTGCAATTGCCTACGCCTCAAAAAATCCGACAAATACCATCAGCCAGCAAATCTTGACAAAAGCATTGGCAGATACCGATGCGGACCTTGCTGCAACTGCAATTCAAGGTCTCGACCTTAGTAATCCGACCGTGCGTAAATCAACAGAGAAAACCATCTTGACACTTGCGGAGAAATCGGAGGCTTCCGTTATACGGGCTTCTGCCATCCAAAAGCTAGGAAAAACAAAGGACAAAAAGTATAAAAATATCATTTTAAATGGTGTCACCGACAAATCCTATATGGTTATCGCAAGTTCGATCATGGCGATCAAAGAGAGCTACCCTGATCAGCTTCAACAGTCACTCAAGCGAATTGATCCCGATGCTACGGAATATCTAAAGGCACTTATCACCGAATTGTCTAAATCATAGCAAAATATATTGTGGAGGCGAATTTTGTATTCGCCTCCATTTTTTTTAGTTTTGGGCACATGTCAACAAGAACAAAAATCTATTTTGCCTCCGACTTCCACCTTGGATCCTATCCTTTGGAACGCTCACGTGAAAGAGAACTGCACATTATTCAATGGCTGGACCAGATCAAAATAGATGCAAAAGCACTCTACCTTGTTGGCGATATCTTTGATTTTTGGTTCGAGTATGCGACTGTGGTTCCCAAAGGCTACATACGCTTTCTTGGCAAATTAGCCGAAATTGCCGATCTCGGTATTCCCATCACCTTATTTAAAGGAAATCACGACATGTGGATGTTTGATTACCTCAAAAAGGAATTAAATGTGCGGATCATCGACGATGAGCTAGAATTACAGCTCAACGGCAAGCATTTCTATATACATCACGGAGACGGGCTGGGCTCGGGAGATTATAAATATAAACTGCTGAAGAAAGTATTTCGAAGCCGCCTCTGCCAATGGTTATTTGCGCGATTACATCCAAATCTTGGTATCGGAATTGCTACACGCTGGTCCAAACATAGTAGACTTTCCAATAACGAGGACGAAAAGTTTCTGGGCGAAGACAAAGAATGGCTAATTGGCTATGCCAAGGAGCTTGAGGCCAGCAAACATCACGATTACTATATATTTGGCCACAGACACCTTCCTTACGATGTTACGTTGAATCCCAATAGTCGTGTCATCAATTTGGGCGAATGGATCAACTATCATACTTATGCAGTATGGGATGGTGAAACTTTACGTTTGGAAAAATGGGCGAGCAAATCCTAATTTCTTTATCAGATTGCCTGAATGGTTATCACTTTCTTACGCCAGAAAGCGCTGCAAAATTGGAGCAGGTCAGTAAGAAAATCACGGCGAAAAGAAATAGCCTATTGATTGAACAGGACAAAATTCAAAAAGACATCTACTTTCTGGCTTCGGGATTAGCGCGCGTTTATTACGAAACACCTAATAGGCAAATTACCCTGGATTTTGTTTCACCCGGTGGAACACTTATATCCATGAATAGTTATGTCCATGATACCCCGGGCTATGAAAATATAGACCTTTTGGAGGATAGTGTTGTTTATCAAATAGACCAAAAACAACTTTTTGACCTCTATGAAAGTGATATTGCTATTGCCAACTGGGGAAGAAAGATGGCTGAACTGGAATTCATTAAAGCCGAGCAACGAACCATGTCCAAGCTCTTTAATACTGCCCAGGAGCGCTATGCCGAGTTACTCCAAAAATACCCTCAATATATTCAACGGATCAAACTAGGATACATCGCCTCCTATCTCGGTGTCAGCCAGGTTACGCTCAGCCGAATTCGCGCAAATATTCATACAAATTTTTAACATTTGTAAAAATTATTATCGGCCAAAAGCTGGAACTTTGTACCAAAATAAAAAATAGAAAACGATATGAACTGGATATTTTTAATATTGGGCGGATTATGTGAAATTGGTTTCACCACTTGTCTGGGTAAAGCAAAAGATGCGACCGGAAGCGGACAATGGCTGTGGTACGGCGCTTTTGTGGTTTTCCTATTTGCGAGCATGGGCTTATTGATCAAAGCAACACAGACACTTCCTTTAGGTACAGCTTATGCGGTATGGACGGGAATAGGTGCAGTGGGAACTGTTTTAATGGGGATCATCTTCTTTAAGGAACCCGCAGATTTCTGGCGCATATTCTTTATTTTCACGCTGATTGCTTCCATCATAGGACTAAAAGCAGTTTCCTCTCATTAATAGCAGGCTAGGTAGTTTAAAAGCAACAAAATTTCCTTACTTTTGTACACTCAATAGTAATCTAGGTCATACATTCCTAGAAGAAGCATTTTTGATATATGTTAGATAAATTACAAGCGATAAAGGAAAGATGGGAAGAAGTGGAAGCTGAGTTGAGCAACCCTGAAACCATGCAAGATATGAAACGTTTTGCCAAATTGAATAAAGAATACAAAGATTTAGGCAAAATCGTGGACCAATACCATATTTACAGAAATATGGTGAGCAATATTGACACCAACAAGGACATCATCATGAACGAGAAGGATCAGGAACTTCGTGAGATGGCCAAAGAAGAGTTGGATCTTTTATATGTAGCCAAAGAAGAAAAAGAGGAAGAAATACGTTTAATGCTGATTCCGAAAGATCCAGAAGATGCGAAAAATGCCATTATCGAGATCCGTGGTGGTACGGGCGGTGATGAAGCAGCCTTATTTGCGGGTGATCTTTACCGTATGTATACACGCTATTTCGAAACCAAAGGCTGGCGTAACGAGGTAATGGATGTTACCGAAGGAACTTCTGGCGGTTATAAAGAGGTGATCCTAAAAGTTATTGGAGATGATGCTTATGGCCAGTTGAAATACGAATCTGGCGTGCACCGTGTCCAACGTGTTCCGGATACCGAAACACAGGGTCGTGTACATACATCTGCTGCATCGGTAGCTGTTCTTCCTGAAGCCGAAGATGTGGATGTTGAAATCAATCCAGGTGATATTGAGTTACAGACATCCCGTTCGGGTGGTGCCGGTGGTCAGAACGTCAACAAGGTAGAAACCAAAGTACAGTTGACACATAAACCGACAGGTATCGTTGTCGTTTGTCAGGTAGAACGCTCCCAATTAGCCAACCGTGAGTTAGCCATGGAGATGTTGCGTAACAAACTCTACGAGCTTGAACTGAACAAAAAGAACGGCGACATCGCGGCAAAAAGAAAAACGTTGGTATCTACTGGAGACCGTTCTGCGAAAATTCGTACCTATAACTACCCACAAGGTCGCGTAACTGAACATCGTATCGGAATGACGATGTACAACTTACCAGCAATTATGGATGGTGATATTCAAGGAATTATAGATGCATTGCAGTTTGCGGAGAATGCAGAAAAGATGAAAGAAGGTCAAGTAGACTAGTTTTTTTTCAAAAAATCTTTGCAGATACGTAAACAAACGCTATATTTGCACACCTTCTGAGGAGAAGGGTTGAGGTCTGGTAGTTCAGCTGGTTAGAATACATGCCTGTCACGCATGGGGTCGCGGGTTCGAGTCCCGTCCAGACCGCTTCAAAAGAGAGAGAAATCTCATACGTTCTTTAACAAATTAAGTTTTTAAGATTTTTAGGTCTGGTAGTTCAGCTGGTTAGAATACATGCCTGTCACGCATGGGGTCGCGGGTTCGAGTCCCGTCCAGACCGCCAAAAATTATTAAAAACAATCCTTAAGATTTTAGGTCTGGTAGTTCAGCTGGTTAGAATACATGCCTGTCACGCATGGGGTCGCGGGTTCGAGTCCCGTCCAGACCGCTAAAATTTTAAAAACACATTGTTGGTCTGGTAGTTCAGCTGGTTAGAATACATGCCTGTCACGCATGGGGTCGCGGGTTCGAGTCCCGTCCAGACCGCCAACAAAAAAAGCATCATTTATAATTAAATGATGCTTTTTTTTGCCTTAACAATACACAGCTATTATTTTTTTAATTCGTACTGAAGAGCTCCCGAAGGGCAATGCCTGATCTGTTCAATCAATTCAGCCGTACTCGCATTTTGGGCTATAATCCAGGGTTTATCTTTCGGATGATACACATTCGGCAGGCTCTTCACACAAACTGCAGCATGAGCGCAGCGTTCAGGTATCCAAAGAACGGTTATCTCTCCATTTGGATGTGGGTAGCGAATTATTTTTTCTTCCATAATACAAATCTCTCTTTCAGGACTAATAACAATAAAGACAATTTTGTTTTAAGAATCGGCACGTCGTTTTCTGATCATATTGCTCACCCGATAGATCATAAAGATACCAACAACAGAAAGAAGAATGACGATTAATCCTAAGGTGGGGTAATGTTCCAAGGGACTTTCTTTTGTTTCTTGGACAATGATTACACCTGCTAGTGAAGCAGCCACACCACCTGCTAGCTGCTGTAAGGACGAACTGATACTCATAAAGGCACCTCGATCTTTCATCTCCGGAACAGCAGTAATCAAGGCCGAAGATGGCGTCATGCGGCTCAAAATACCCGCCATCATCAAAATATTTAAGATAACAACGATATAAAACGGCGTAACTCCCAAGTTTGTATAAATAAATACAACGACCATAAGCCAAAGCGAAGCAAAGGCAAAAATCTTAAACTTATCGTAACGGTCACTTAATTTACCCACAATAGGCATAATAATCAATGAAGCAATACCCGAAATCATAAACAGCATCGGCAGCTGTTCGTGGCTCACTTTTAGGTTATTGACGGCAAAAGCACTTCCAAAAGGCATCATCATGTAACCTCCAATGGATAGCAAGGCTGTTGCCATAAAGCCGACACGATATTCTCGCTGCGAAAAAGTCAACCACAGATGCTTCAGCGCAGACTGATGTTTCTGAAGTCCGATATGTGCTGTAATGGGAATCAATTTAATTGCGATGATAATCACAATAATCAAAGCCATTACTGCAATCCATAAGAAAGCACTATGCCAGCCCCAATTGTTTGCGATATATAATCCGATGGGAATACCCAGTACCTGACTAGCACCGAAGCCCATCTGCACAAACCCCATCACTCGTCCCCTTTGCTGAAGGCTAAAGATGTCGGTAATAATAGCCATAGAAATCGAACCGATAACGCCGCCAAACAGCCCCGTGACGATTCGTGCAGCAACCAAAGTCCAGTAATCGTTGGCAAAGCTACAGCAGAACGTCCCTATAATAAAACCCGAATAGAAAAATAACAGTAGTTTCTTCCGGTCAAAACGATCGGCAAAGCCAGCGGTCAGCAGTCCCGAAGCACCAGCACTAAAGGCATAAGCCGAAACCGCAATACCAAATTGAGTCGGTTTGAGATCGATGGCTTTCATCAGAATATCGCCCATTGGCGACATTACCATAAAATCAAGCACGACGGTGAATTGTGTCATTGCCAATAAAAACACCACAAGTTTTTGATAGGCCGTAAAGGGGGCGTTATCAAGTTTATTTATTTCCATACTCTCCGTATTGCTTCGGTTTAAACTGGCCTAAAAATACAGAAGTGCGCGAACATTCTTTGTAATAAGTTTGCAAATTTCTACGAGTTCCCTTTTGTCTTCTTGACGATCGTATTGTTAACGATGCCGCTCGAAATGCTGCCTTTTGTACACCTATCTATGGGAGCAGAAGAAAGCATCCCGCAACAAAACCTTCATGATTTCGCAGACACCAACAGCCATGAAGCGGGCTGAAGTTCCTTCCGGTTAATAACCGAGCGTAGCAAGCTCATTAATATCTTAATGAAAAATACGAATCAATAACATCAGACACTTTAAAAAAAAGCCAGCATCTGTTTCGACAGATGCTGGCTTTTGATCCGATATGAAGCTACTTATTCAGCTATAACAGCAAACTCAGCTCCAGAGGCATAATCATCACCACGTTGGGAATTAAGTCCAGTAAAACGAATATAACGTCCTTTTACAGGTTTCTCAAATCGAATAGTTTTCAATTTTTTGCTTCGTTCAAAAGATCCCGACATCACATCCTCCCAATTCTTGCCATCCTTGCTCACCTGAATCTTGTAATCCTTAATATCGCCATTCGGCCCATCCTGTCTTGGCAGAAAAGTGAACCCTTTAATCGTTTTGATACTCGCAGCATCAAAATCAACCCAATGCGGATATTGTGACACAGTAACCGAATACATGGTGTGCCAGATCGAAGATGGGTCTCCATCCAATAGGTTCTTGGCATCACCTTCACCAGTTTCCTGACTTGAAGCAAAGACAACCTCCATTGGAATAGTCTCGATTTTTGTGTATTGCTGTGTTACCTTTAATTTCTCGTTATGCTGATACCAAGCAGTTACGGTACCACCAGTACGCAAATCAAAAGGGGCTTTATAGATCGTTGCCTTCCCATTGTTCAGACTATATACAACAGGTTCATTCTGATTACCAGACAAAATAGAAACTTCACCGTTTGAACTTCTTGCTAAAGAAATTGGCGCATCGCCTGCGGTTGCTACATGCACTTTCTTCATCACATCATCCTGCTGAATCGGGCGGATAATAAAGCCTATTGCAGTGGGTACTGCTTTCACACGATCTTTGTCCAATGGCGGCCCTTGTCCACAGCTATTGCCTCCCAGCCCGGTCACCGCAGCATCGAGATGCAGGTGTACTCCCGAACTTTTTGGCAATTGATAAGGATGTGGTGCAAAGGTCAACTCAAGCTCACTATATGCCAAAGCCGAGGTCGCTAAATGTTCTTTCGCAACAAAGATAGCCCCTTGTCCCGCACTGTTTGTCAATGCTGTCCAGCGTACATCCTCGTTGTTGCTCATATTTTGTGGATTAGGCCACGGCACAAACTGGTCTTTTACCGTACTTCTGTGCAATTCAATAAACTGAGCCGTCTTGCGATCTGCATAATTATTGATCGGCCCACGTCCATAATAACTATAATTACCGTATTCAGCAGGTAACTGCAGAGAATAACCCAATCGGGCTAAAACGACGCTCGCATTATTGGATGTAATACTTGATGAAAGCTCAATAGATCCATCCTTGTAGACTGTCCAGATCTGATTGCTTGTAAATTTAAAGTCGTCCTTACCAAAAGGTTTGTCCGTATGCTCTTTGAGGGTGTAAGTTCCCGAAGTTCCGCCCAACAAAGACGCACCATAAGGAGCCTGCGATTCAACTGTAAACGCCAATACAACTGTTCCATCTTTTTTGGTATAGCTGTTTGAAGACAAAACCTTATGTTTCAGATTATGCAGTCCTTTTTCAAACCATTGTCGATAAGCCCAGTTATCATTGTCAACCGGAGCACGTAGTGCATCCAATTTAGGACCTTCGCCATCGCGGATAATTTGTTTACCGGCATAAGTTAGATTATATATCGAGCCAGTTTTATTGTCAAACTTCGCGATAAACTGATCTCCCTTGACCACCTGCAAATCACCTTCTTTGGAAAGCTCCGGAGTTTCCCCTTGCGCAACAGATGAAATCAGCGGTTTATTTTCAGCAGCTTTGACAAAAAGCTGTTCCTCCATCTGGACGAAACCTTTTGTTGCCCATGGTCTATCTTCATTGAGAATAAACTGCACTTTCACAAAATATTCCGATCCCGCATCTAACTGCGCATAATGTATTGGCAATACAAGCTGCTTGCGTTGGCGCGCTTTGGGCAAATCCGCTGTACTGATAGTGCTTTTGCTATTCGTTACTTCTACGCCATCTTTGAATAACGACCATTGTACCTGATAATCGGATAGGTCCTTAAAATAATTTTTATTAAATAGTTCGATTTTACCCTGCTGCATATCAACAGCCTTTACACCTGCATTTTGGTAAACCTTTTTCACCTCGTAATACTGCGGTTTAGGCTTCATATCGGCAAAGATCAACCCATTATTGACAAAGGTTCCGTCATTGGGTTTATCCCCAAAATCACCACCATAGGCTAGGAAGCGTTCGCCGGTCTTTTTATCATAATAGTACATCGCCTGATCGATCCAATCCCAAATGGCGCCGCCCATAAAGAAATTTGTCGATTCGATGGCTTCCCAATAATCAATCAAGTTACCGACAGCATTTCCCATCGAATGTGAATATTCTGAGATATGGAAAGGATATTTCAATTTGTAAGTACCTTTGACAGCACCTCTTACCCAGTCAATTGACGGATATTGGTTGGACCCCATATCTACGATTGCATTGTTACGCTCGTATTGAACAGGTCTTGATGTATCAATTTTCTTGATAGCCTGATAGGCTGCCACAAAATTATCGCCGGGACCGGCTTCGTTTCCTAAAGACCAGATGACGACAGCCGGATGATTGATGGTCGAATGCACCATTTCGATATTACGGGCCACATGTGCATTCTTCCATTCAGGAACATGCGAGAGAGATTCTTTTCCATAATAATACTCATGACTTTCGATATTGGCTTCATCCTCCAGATAAATCCCATATTTATCGCACAGGTAATACCAATACGCAGGTTCCGGATAATGCGAATTACGAACGTGGTTGATATTGGCCCTTTTCATCAATTTTACCTCAGCTTCCATCTGTTCTCTCGTCACCACTTTACCATGCTCAGGATTGGTCTCGTGCCGGTTGACACCTTTTAATTTGACTGTTTTGCCGTTGATATAATAATAACGACCAGCTAGACCAAATTCATCATCAGCGGCTTTGGTATCTTTTATCTCAACTTTTCTAAATCCGACGTAGGTTGAAATAGTCTCAACCGTTTTGTTCTTTTTATCCTTCAATTCAGCCACCAAAGTATACCGATAAGGTAATTCGGCAGACCATTTTTTCGGATTTTGAACATTCAATGTCACGGCTACGCTATTAGAAGCCTGACTGTCCAGCGTAGGAACAAGTGCCGATGCCTCAGTTTGGTCTACAAGCGTATTTTCGTCACTATACAATTTATTCTTATAGAGTGAATATAGCACTTTATAGCCTTCAGCCTGTTTACTGCCTAGATTTCGTACCGTGCTGGTAATTTTCAAGGAACCATTTTCATAGTTGCTATCCAAATCTGGAATAGCCGCTAGATCACGGATTTGCACTTTTGGCGTTGAAGTCAGGGAAACATCGCGAAATATACCGGGCAATCTAAACATATCCTGATCTTCCAAAAAGGAAGCATCGGAACTACGATAGACTTCAACTGCCAACACGTTTTCAGCTCCCTTTTTCAAGTAAGCCGAAATATTGAAAGAAGCTAAATTTCTTGAATTTTTAGAAAAACCAACATATTTTCCATTTATCCACAGGTAGAAAAAAGAATCTACCCCATCAAAATTGATAAATACCTCGCGGCCGTCCCAGTCAGCGGGTACTGTAAAATTGCGTCGATAGGATCCTACTTCATTACGATAAACATAGGTTGTCCAATCCTGCGCCGGTGTACGCATTACCCCACCCTTCCAATCATCGATCTTTACCTGATGATGAAAGATAACACGCTGATTGGTATAAATAGGAACGCCATACTTCAAGCTTCCATCCTTTTGTATCCCATAAATATTCCAGCTCATGGGTACCGGTACCGATTCCCAGCCATCGACATTATAGGTAGGATTATAAAAATCCTTTGGCCGCTCCTCCGGAGTCTTTACCCAATTGAATTTCCAGGATCCATTGAGCGAAATCCAATAGTTACTATGCTCGGGAAGTACTTTTCGGGCACTTTCTACGTTTTGAAAGGAGAAGAACGACGCATGCGGCAGTTCTTTATTCAGTGATAATAATTGAGGCGATTCCCATTCATTCCCTTTTGGAGACTGTGAAGCGCCATACTGGAAACCGTCGATAGAAGGCGTAATCGTTTGTCCTATCGTAACAGTCGTGTCCAGTGACAGCAATGAGGCTAGAATCGTTGAAAAAATAACAGATTTTCTTAACATAATGTAATTAAGCAATTTAGTCCAGGAAACCAAATGTAACTTCATTTTGTAGCAATAACAAGCAGATTATGAAAGCACTCGATTGCGAAACTTTTTCGATACAAAAAACTGGCAATTTACAGCCATTTTGCGTTTTGAAATTGCTTAAAAGATCGCAATGTAGAGATGGTAGATAAAATAGCCTGCACATAAAATGAAACAGGTCAGCATGGACGCTCTGACTCAAAAACAGCAACTGATTTCAATAAAAACAAATGCTTTCGGTTTCAAGGAATAAGCCGTATTTTTGGGGATAGATTTCGCTTTAAACAAATAAAAGTTTACGTTTGAAAATATTTCGAAGAATTTTATTTTTCAAAGGGTTACAATTTAAGCATTAAGGTATTAATAGGTGAGTAAATTCAGTAAATCAGTCCTGCTAGAAAATGATGAGCAAATCATTGAAGGCATCAAAGACGGCAACAGCTTGGCGATAGATGCTATCTATAAGCGATACTATCCGTCCATAAGCCATATGATATTGCAGAACAACGGAAGCGAGGATGAAGCGAAAGATATCTTTCAAGAAGCTGTGATTGTGCTCTACGATAAGGTTTCCAAAGGGAACTTTGAGCTCAGCAGCAAGTTAAAAACATATCTTTACTCGATTTGCAGAAGGCTTTGGCTTAAGCAACTCAATCGTGCTGGTTTTGGCAACAGTGACATTAGCGGTTATGAAGATTCCTTATTTGAAGAAGAAGATCTACAACAGCATCAAGAACTTGAAAAAAAGTTCGATCAAATGGAACTAGCCTTAGAGAAAATGGGAGAACCTTGTAAGACCATCTTACATGATTTCTACATCTTAAACCATTCGATGCAGGACATCTGTGAAAAATTTGGTTATACCAATACAGATAATGCCAAGACTCAGAAGTATAAATGCCTACAACGGCTGAAAAAAATATTTTTTTCAACAGATTAAAATTTGAGTAACACCATGGGAACAATGAATCAAAAAGAATTTTTCGAATTGGCGGATCAATATCTTCGCGGCGAATTATCGGCCGAGGACAAAGCTACATTTGAGTCTTTTTGTGCTGAACACCCCTCCTATGCTGCCCAATTACAACAACACCGTGACTTTATTGCCAATATGCAAGAAACTAGCCATCGTCTAGATTTCAAAAATGCATTAGCGCAATCAGCAAAAGAATACCACAAAACCCAAAGTAAGGCTGCCAAGGTTGTCCCAATGAAGCAATCAACAGTTATTTCACTTTGGGAACGTATCAAAGCAAGTTCTTTGGTGGCGGCAGTGGTAGCGGTATTTGCAGTATTTGGCACATTATGGCTGAGCGGTTATTACAGCAACCTCGAGAAAGCATCTTCCGATTACAGTGCATTACGTAGAGACATGAACAATGTCAAAAAGAACGTCAACGCACACAACGCTGCAATCAGGGATATTAATGACAAAAAATCAATAAAGGGCACCGAAAGCCAGTTTGGCGCAACAGGATTTATGTTGACAACAGATGGCTATGTCGTCACCAACTACCATGTTATTAGTGGGGCTGATTCTATCTATTTACAAAATAGTAAAGGCGAATCGTATAAAGCGCAAATCGTACATACCGATCCAAGCAAAGACTTGGCAATTTTGTACATCGCAGATAAGACCTTTAAGAAAGCTAAAAGTTTACCTTACACATTTAAAACATCGACTTCAGATCTTGGCGAAGATATTTATACGATCGGCTTTCCTCGTGACGAAGCAGTATATGGTCAGGGATACCTAAGTTCGTCAACAGGTTATGCCGGTGATACCATCGCTTATCAGATTTCCGTACCTGTCAATCCAGGTAACAGTGGCGGTCCGGTATTGGATAGCAGAGGTAATGTGATTGGTATTATTTCCGGAAAACAACGTGGCATAGATGGTGCCGCCTTTGCAATCAAAACGAAATCAATCTTGAATGCTTTAGCGGATATACCAAGTGACTCTCTTGTTACAGGCCTTAAAATCAATAAAAAGAATGCTTTGGCGGGCTTGCCGCGAACAGAACAAATCAAAAAGATGCAAGACTATATTTATATGGTCAAAGTTTATTAAGACCGGCATCTTTTAGCAACATAAAAAAGCAACGTTTTCCCGACGTTGCTTTTTTTGTACTCTGATCTTTAGCTAATTTCTCTTCCTTTGACCTCACATACCACTTCCGACTTACCGGACTGTTATAATGCAATGGAGGCTTTTGGACAACAGAACAAATACACTCCCGAAATAGAAAAAGGTCAAACTCGAATAGCGTTTGACCTTTTTCTTCTAATCCGTCTTATTACTATAAGTTTGGCTGCGGCGTAGTCCGCAAATACGGTTTAATTTCTTTAAATCCTTTTGGGAATTTAGCTGGAATATCTTCCGTTTTAATCGCAGGGACAACAATCACGTCTTCACCATGCTTCCAATCAGCAGGCGTTGCTACCTGATAATCCGCTGTTAACTGCAAGGAATCAATCACCCGCAAAATCTCATCAAAATTACGGCCAGTAGATGCCGGATAGGTCAATGTCAATTTGATCTTTCTATCTGGACCGATAATGAATACCGAACGTACTGTTGCTGTAGCTGAAGCATTTGGATGGATCATATCATACAATTCAGAAATATGGTGGTCTTCGTCAGCGATAACCGGAAAATTCACCTCTGTATTTTGTGTTTCATTAATATCCTTGATCCAATTCAGGTGATCATTCACATTATCAACACTTAACGCAATAGCTTTCACTCCTCGTTTGTCAAACTCAGATTTCAATTTGGCGGTACGGCCAAGTTCCGTTGTACATACAGGTGTATAATCAGATGGATGTGAAAAGAATACCACCCAGCTATCTTTGATATAATCGTGAAAGTCTATTTCACCAATGGTTGTTTGCGCTTTAAAATTTGGCGCTTCATCTCCTAATCTTAAACTCATAATCGTATTTTTTAAATGTGTTTAAATCATATAGTCTACAAATATAGTAGATTAAATTTAGCAAACAAGCAATTCTTCATTTTTTTAGATTAAGATGAAAAAACTAAACTCAATCCAATTGAAAATAAGGATTTTACAACTATAAACAAAATGGAAAACCAATATGGTCCTTTGTATTTATTCGCTGGAGAGACTTACTTTCTCGGCAAATACATATCCAGATAAAACGATACTAGATGCCCTAACCCACCCATTATTCACCAAAATACTTATGATGAATACCTATAGTAGCTTAAAAAGTATTTTACCAAATTACTATGTTTGCATAATATATATTATGTATATTTGATTATAGTGGTACACCGATCTCATAAAATAATTGTGAGTTGGGAGAAAACTTTTTGATAGCAAAACTTATTAAATATATCAGTTATCGGCTTGGTAACTGATGAACCAAAAAACTAAAATGCCATGAATTTTGAATTAAGCGAAGAACATAAAATGATCCGCGACGCAGCGCGGGAATTCGCCCAGGAGCTAAAGGCTGGGGCAATCGAACGCGATGAAGCTGCAAAATTTCCAACAGATTTTGTCAGGCAAATGGCCGAATTAGGATTTATGGGCATCATGACTCCGGAAGCTTATGGTGGAGCTGGCATGGACACTTTGGCCTATGTTCTTGTGCTCGAAGAAATTGCCAAAATTGACGCCTCTTCGGCCGTTATCGTATCCGCCCACAATTCCCTGGTATTATATGGACTCAATGCTTATGGTACAGAGGAACAAAAACAAAAGTATCTAATTCCTTTAGCAAAGGGTGAGAAACTTGGCGCTTTTGCGCTATCAGAGCCTGAGGCTGGTTCGGACGCCTCCTCTCAACATACAATTGCCGAAGATAAGGGCGATTATTATCTGCTCAATGGAACAAAAAATTGGATTACCAATGGAGGGCACGCCGACATATACCTCGTTATTGCACAGACTCATCCCGAAAAAGGGCACAAAGGCATTAACGTGCTTATCGTAGAGAAAGGTTTACCGGGCTTTACCATTGGGCCAAAGGAGAACAAATTGGGTATCCGCAGTTCTGACACGCATTCTCTTCTATTTTCTGATGTTAAAGTTCCGAAAGAGAATCGCATTGGAGAAGATGGCTTCGGGTTCAAATTTGCGATGAAAACACTCGATGGCGGCCGTATTGGCATAGCTGCTCAAGCCTTGGGAATTGCTGCTGGAGCCTATGATCTCGCACTTGCTTACTCCAAAGAACGGAAGACCTTTGGAAAACCTATCTCGGATCATCAAGCCATTCAGTTTAAATTGGCGGATATGGAAGTCGATATTGAAGCCGCAAGACTCTTGACCTACAAAGCTGCCTGGACAAAAGATCAGGGGCTCCCCTATGGAAAAATAGCAGCCATGGCCAAATTACATGCCTCTGAGGTCGCTATGAAACACACGGTAGAAGCGGTTCAGGTGCATGGGGGGTACGGCTATGTCAAAGAATACCACGTCGAACGATTGATGCGCGACGCAAAGATTACGCAAATCTATGAGGGTACATCCGAAATTCAACGCTTGGTCATTGCCCGTGAAATTCTACGGTAACGTTTCCGTTCAAAATCCCTTAATAAACAGGAGCTGTCAGTTCAATAACTGACAGCTCCTGTTTATTTTCTCTGCTCAGCGCAGCATCTTTCACATCACAACTGGAAGTCCCTACGGCACTTCAATAAATACCTTCTGTACCCAGGGTTTTCACTTCTTCATTCGTTGGACACAACAAATTGCCAAGCATTATTATAGACTTTTCAATTTATTATCGATCATCGCTAGATACTGGTAATCTTGAAAAGCAAAACTGGCTGTTTCGGCCATAGCTAGATTCAAAATGAGCTTTGCTTTGCGGAGTAAGTTTTCCTGGCTACCATCCGTAGCATTCAACCCATCAAATAATAGGGTCAGTGCTAATGGATGTAATTGCTGTACCTGGAGATCTTCTTTAAGATATACCGCAAGTTCATTCTCCGAAAGATTTATGAAGTAGTTTCTGCTCTTTTCAAAAAACTTCTCATAAGCTCCTTCAAATACAGCTGGATCGCTTGGTTCCGTAAAGGCATCATGCCCCTCCGTCCATATACGAAGAAATTTGCCTATTTCTTCGATCCAGTTCATCAATACATCTTTTTTAAAACTTAATCCCATTGTACCTTTGCTTATCGGATCTGTCCACTTCCACGGACAATCCATTTCTCTGTAACCAACTTTTCCAATGCAAATGGTCCCCGTGCATGTAATTTCTGAGTAGAAATTCCTATTTCAGCCCCAAGTCCAAATTCACCACCATCTGTAAAACGTGTCGATGCATTGGCATATACCGCCGCAGCATCCACAGTGTTTAGAAACTGTTCAATATAAAATTCATTAGAAGAGACAATACACTCCGAATGTTTGGAAGAATATTTTCCAATATGTTCCAGAGCTTCATCAAGTCCATCAACAGTTTTTATCGAACATTTCAAATCTAAAAATTCTCTTCCAAAATCTGCCTCTTCTGCCGCTTTTAAATTTGAAAAATTTTCACCTTTCAATAGCTCATAGGCAACAGGATCAGCAAAGACTTCAACTTGAGCTTCCTCCAGATAGGGAGCCAATCTAACTAAAAACTCTGGTGCAACATCCTTATCGACCAAAACAGTATCCAAGGAATTGCAGACCGAAGGTCTGGAAATTTTAGCATTAGCCACAATTTTAGCTGCCATATCCAGATCTGCAGTTCGGTCTACATAGGTATGGCATACTCCCGCACCAGTTTCGATCACAGGTACCTTCGCGTTTTCCCTGACAAAATCGATCAACGACTGTGACCCCCGCGGGATAATGATATCCACATAGGAGGTTGCCTCCAGCAATTCTGATACGTGCTTTCTATCGACAGGTAACAACTGTACAATATCCCTCGTAATACCATGTTCGTCCAAGATTCCATAGATGACTTTTAATAAAGCCGCATTGGTGTATTGGGCATCGGAACCGCCACGCAATAAACAAACATTACCCGATTGAATACATAAAGCAGCAACGTCAATAGTAACGTTGGGCCGCGATTCATAGATTACACCGACAACCCCGAGTGGGACGGTGATCTTTTCTATTTCCAATCCATTGGGTAGCACCTTTTTTAATAAGAGCTGGTCTGCTGGATCCGCTAACTGTGCAATCTGCTTCACACTGTCAGACAGACCTCTTAGACGATCGCCATTGAGCAGGAGACGGTCTTTTTTGGGATCTTCATCCGACATGCGGTCCAAATCACTTTTATTGGCTTGTAATATAGCCGATTCTTGTTCAACAAGAGCGGCTGCAATGGCATTCAAAATGGCTACTTTACTATCTGGGGCCAGCTGCTGCAACACTTTTTTTGCTTTGGCTGCTGCCTGAAGTTGTTCTACGATGGATTCACTCATAATAATACGATATCATTTGCATGCGCAATTTCTACATTCTTTTTACTTGACTGGGACAAAGCAGATGAATCCATCTTGGCCCGGGCCACGGCGACCGTTAAGCCTTCGAGATTAACAATATTCAAGACTTCTCCTTTTTCAAAATGTTCGACGATACGGGTTACGCCTACGGCGAGTAAACTCTTGTGTTTCAATAAGGCCTCTTCCGCCCCACGGTCAACCATTAATTCACCCTTGATCAAACTTCCGCTTGCAAGCCATTTCTTGCGGGAAGAGATCTTCTTGCTCTCTGCAAGGCACAATGTTCCCGTTTCGTGCTTTATCGCTTTTTGGATTGCATCTTCGGTCTGCATGCTAAATATAACGACTGCAATTCCCATTTGATTAGCTAATCGGGCAAAGTTCAATTTCGAGGTCATTCCCCCCAGTCCCACCGACGATTTGTCCTTCCTTGCCAATCCCAGGATATCCCGGTCGATTGTTTCAATTTGCGGTATAATCTTGTTGTTTGTATCCAATACTCCTGGGACAGAAGTGCTGAACAATAGTTTTTCGGCACCAAAGCCAACGGCAATCAAGGTTGCCAACTCATCATTGTCTGAAAACTTTAGTTCTTTATTACTCACTACATCATTTTCATTTGCGATTGGAATAACATTATTCCGCCACAATTCCTCATATGTATTTTTCAATTGCAGAAATTGATCCCGATTGGAAAAATGATGTCTTTCACATAAGCTTTGAGCCAAAGAAATTTTAAAGGGTCGGAAATAGGTTGAATACGTATTGATCAGTATGGGGTTTCCAATTGCAGCTGCGGCCTTACGTTCTGATAATGTCCCCGTATAATTGGGCAGAAAACGTTTACCGGCAGCGACAGCTCCCGAAGACACCAAGACAATATTGTATTTCTTTTGTAAGGAAGCAATTTGCCTAGCGATCTCCAAAACAATACGTTCATCAACTTCTCCCTCTTTCGTGGTAATAGAAGCCGATCCAAATTTGACAACGAGAATTGGCTTTTTCATTCTTTAGTATGTTTTAGTTTAGATTTGAGCACTAATTTACTGAGAAGAATTTGATTTTTGCAAAATATGTTAACAATTGAACAATATAATTCAACAGAAAAACTTGTGAAACAAGGCCGAATCTATTGGCCTGGGAGGCATTCGATCTGAAAGAAAAGAAACAATTGCTGCCGATCCCGGATGCCTATGAATATGGCCTAACGATGGAAAACATAAGCTTGAGTGCACAAAAAAGCAGCAAATCCTATTATAAGGCTTCAAAAAAGACAGGTCCTTTCTAAGGCGAAATATTTGATGGAGTGCTGCTTCTCGTTAAAGATATATTGGTTGCTATTTTTTTAGTATTTGATGGAGGTCAAATCGTAAGCCAACATTGAACGTGCGATTATAGAGTTTTACATTTTCATTGACACTCATATCCTTCATCCCATAATTGGAGCCAATGAAGAAACCATAGCCCCCATTCCATTTGTAACCTAAGTTAAAACCCAAACCATAGTCTGAAGGGTTGGTCGTTGCATCGTAAAATTTTCCATCATTATTATTCATGGACATCTGGAGACCATAATAAGGGCTTGCTGCTATATAAGCCCGCCCCTCTCCAATCGTCACATTATAGGCGATATTTAACGGAATATCGATTGCGTTCCGACGATAAGTCGTCCAATTATTTTCCAGAGTGTGCTTTGCTTCCATACCATTTTGGGTAAAGTTGACTTCAGGCTGAATAGAAATTCCGGCAATAAGAGGGATTTCAACAAAAACACCTGCTGTAATCCCCGAAATACTTCGAAAGCTATAATTGTGGGATCGCTTATTGGATACTAACGATCCAGCATTCGTGTACCCAGCATTTATGCCGTAGGAGATTTTGCTTTGGCAGAATGCCGTGGAAAGCACAAAAGACAGTATTATACTGCAGACTAAATGTTTCATATGTGGTCAATTTATTTACAATTGCCACAAATATGCAAGGCGGAATCTTAATTTAAACGCTATTTAGCGTTGTTTAACAAATCTTAATATTGATTAACAATAATTAATACATATTAACAGACCACCTTCCTTTAAGAAGGGAATCGCTCTTCATAGAGCTTCTCCAAGGAGAACATTTCATCACGATATTTCGCTGCTTCCAAGAAATCCATTTCTTTCGCTGCTTTATCCATTTTCTTACGAACATTATCAATTGCTTTCTTCAGATCCTTCTCGCTCAGATACTGCATCACTGGATCAGCAGCAATCGCCTGCGACGGATCAGGTTCAACATAAATTTTAGGTTCAATACCCGAGAAATCGGCGACAGAAGTCTGCTCCAAAATCTCCTCTCTTGTTTTGCCGACCGTACGCGGTGTAATGCCATGCTCCAGATTATATTTCATCTGCTTGTCCCGACGCCGATTAGTTTCATCGATCGTCACACGCATACTGTCGGTCATTTTGTCTGCATACATAATAACCCGACCTTTATCATTCCGGGCAGCCCGGCCAATCGTCTGAATGAGCGATCGTTCGGAACGCAGAAAGCCTTCCTTATCCGCATCGAGAATAGCAACAAGCGTGACCTCCGGGAGATCAAGCCCTTCACGGAGTAAGTTTACCCCGACCAATATATCAAATTCCCCCAAGCGAAGCCCTCTCAAGATTTCCACACGCTCCAAGGTTTTAATTTCGGAGTGTATATAACGGACTTTTAAGTTCAGCTTGGTCATATATTTGGAAAGTTCTTCGGCCATACGTTTGGTCAATGTAGTAGCCAAAACACGTCCACCTTCTTTGATGGTCTTATCCACCTCTTCCAGGAAATCATCAACCTGATTGATCGCTGGTCGTACTTCAATAATCGGATCCAAAAGTCCTGTAGGACGAATGACCTGTTCAACTACAACACCTTCGGTCTGCTGAAGTTCATAGTCGCCAGGAGTCGCCGACACATAGATCGTCTGATTCGTCAGGGATTCAAACTCCGGAAAGTTTAAAGGTCTATTGTCCAAGGCAGCAGGCAACCTAAAACCATGCTCCACAAGAGAAACTTTACGCGATCGGTCTCCACCATACATGGCACGCAATTGCGGTAAGGTCACATGGCTTTCATCAATAACCAACAGGTAATCCTCCGGAAAATAATCCAGTAAACAGAAAGGACGCATCCCCGGTTTCCGGCCGTCGAAAAAGCGGGAATAATTTTCAATACCCGAACAATAGCCCAGTTCACGCATCATTTCCAGATCATAGTTAACCCGTTCCTCCAAACGTTTCGCTTCCAGCATTAGTCCCTCCTCTTCCAGTTGCGTTTTCCGCTGCATTAATTCATCCTGAATGGCCCAGATCGATTCTTTGAATTTTTCCTTCGGTGTAACGAAGAGGTTTGCCGGAAAAAGAGCAAGATCTTCCATCTTGTTGAGCGTTTTGCCCGAAATAGGATCAATCTCACTCAGTTCATCAATTTCATCACCAAAGAAAGAAATACGAATGGCGTTATCCAGATACGCTGGAAACACGTCTACGGTATCGCCCTTTACACGAAAAGTACCGCGTTTAAATTCGGTGGTCGTCCGTGAGTATAAGATCTCCACCAATTTATGCAGGAAAGCATTTCTGGTGACCGTCATGCCGACGCCAAAACGAAAAATAGAACGGGAGAAGTCCTCCGGATTCCCCATACCATAGATACAGGATACCGAAGAAACAACAACAATATCACGGCGGCCTGACATCAATGATGAAGTCGTCGCCAAACGTAATTTTTCGATTTCCTCGTTAATTGCTAAGTCCTTCTCGATATAAGTATTGGTAGAAGCTATAAAAGCTTCGGGCTGATAATAATCGTAATAGGATACAAAATAGTTAACCGAATTATTAGGAAAGAACTGTTTGAATTCACCGTACAATTGAGCCGCCAAAGTTTTATTATGGCTTAAAATCAATGTCGGCTTTTGAGTTTCCTGAATCACATTGGCCACAGTAAAGGTCTTACCCGATCCTGTCACCCCCAAAAGCGTCTGGTATTGCTCTGCCTGTTCAACTCCGGCAACCAATTGCTTAATTGCTTCTGGCTGATCGCCGGTCGGCTTATACTCTGATGTCAATTCAAATTTCATATACTTCCTATTTCTTAAAGAAAACTATTTAGGCCTTTCCCAGCAAACATTGCACCAGTAATAGTTTGAGCCGCAAGCTCAAAACAGTTCTTTTAATCCGATGGTTTTAATCTGCAAACAGGACGATTTTTTCGACATGTGGTCCAGGCCATATCCAGCTATGGTCTAACACAAATTTACTAAAAATTTTACCATTTTACTGCAAACTATAATAATACCATAGATGTTATTACTTTCAATTGATTATTTATTATCTTTAGTTTAACTGAACTAGCACGCACGTCATGGTCACTATTCTATCTACCCAAAATAGCATCGCAAATCATTTTATCGCCGAGTTGAGAGATATCACTATTCAACAGGATCGCATGCGCTTTCGTCGGAACCTCGAACGGCTAGGTGAAATTTTTGCTTATGAAATTAGCAAGACGATGGCCTATACCCCTGTGGAGATTGAAACGCCATTGGGGGTAGCCAAGACACATCTCTTAATGGAACAGCCCGTACTAGCAACTATTCTCCGGGCAGGCCTTCCTTTTCATCAGGGATTGTTAAATGTATTTGATCACGCCGACAACACGTTTATTGCGGCCTATCGCCATACCAAAAAGAGCGGCGAGTTTGAAATTCACAAGGAATATGTCAATACCCCAAATTTAGACAACCGGACGGTGATCATCGTGGATCCCATGCTGGCGACCGGAAAAAGTCTTGTTTTATGCTGTAAGGATCTATTGGCCGAATACGACATCAAGGAATTGCATATTGTCGCGGCCATCGCTTCCGAAGAAGGACTAAACCACGTTCAGGCCTTTGTACCCAACGCACATATCTGGGTAGGTGATGTAGACCACGAACTGACCTCAAAAGCTTATATTGTGCCGGGGCTTGGCGATGCCGGAGATCTGGCCTATGGTGTAAAACATCATTAATGTGGATAAATTATTTAAAACTAAATTAACACTTAGATCATTGAAATTCAGTAAATTTATGTCAATGATGAAGTTTAATTTTTTTATATCTAATTTATATCGCTATGAGATGGCAAAAATACAATGGCGAATCCATTCGCTCCACGATTTTCGATGCTGTTGAGGAAGTCATTAAACGAGAAGATGCGCTAGGGAATAAGCTCAAGGTTTATATCGGCACCGATTCCCAAGTCAAAAGAGGCATCATCGACTTCGCGACAGTCATCGTCTTTCTCCGGGAACATAAAGGTGGATTTATGTTTATCCAACGGGACAAAAGGCACCACCGAATGAGCATTAAAGAAAGGATGCTGCTCGAAGTCCAAAAATCCATCGATATAGCCTATCAGCTCTGCCCCCTCCTCGAAAAACACAAAGTAGACCTCGAAGTCCACGCCGACATCAACACCAATCCAAATTTCCAGTCAAATGTTGCTCTTAAAGAAGCTATGGGCTATATTATGGGTATGGGATTTGTTTTTAAGGCCAAGCCCGAGTCATTTGCCAGTACCAATTGCGCCAATAAACAGGTTCAATAATTGACTATTGGATAGACTTTGTATATTTAGGTGTAATTTTTAGTACACCACATGCAGGATTTTTTTCAGCAGATTGCCAGTCAATTTGCCCAAACCCCTTGGCTCGAATGGTTAGGCACCCTAACTGGCTTTCTTTGCGTCTATTTGGCAGCCAAACAGAATATTTGGAACTGGCCAATCAGCATCATCAGCGTAGGATCCTATGCAATACTGTTTTACGATGCCAGATTATACGGAGATACCGTATTACAATTCTATTTTCTCTCTACCGCGATTTACGGCTGGTATTATTGGATAAAGCGAAAAGAAGAAAAAAAGAAACCCATCGTCAAAGCCAGCGGCAACCAATTGCTCCTCTGCTTCCTAGCCATCTTTGTCCTCACGATCTTCATCGGTTATCTTCTCGACAGCAAAACCAATTCTGATGTCCCCTATATTGATGCATTCTGCACTTCGGTCAGTTTTGTAGCCCAATTCCTGATGACAAGAAAAATCCTTCAGAACTGGCTTCTTTGGGTGTTTGTAGACATTTGTTATATCCCACTATACATACATAAAGATCTTATGCTGACAGCTGTGCTCTATTTTGTTTTCACAGTCATCGCCTGGAATGGCTACCGTGATTGGCAGAAAACCTATAAAAATTTTGTGTAATATTGCCTATCAAAACGATCGATGTGGGAAAAGAATTTATAAAAATTGCTGTTGTTGGTCCCGAGTCTACTGGAAAATCAACGATGGCACAGTTTCTTGCCAAAGAGTTTAAAACAGTATGTGTGCCCGAATATTCACGCTATTATTGTCAAAGCCTCAACAATAAATACACCTTACAAGACGAGGTCAATATGTTCTATGGGCAGGTGGCACTCGAGGAAGCACTGGTTCCATTGGCTCAAGGACAGCTACTCATCTGCGACACAACCTTTCTGACGGTAAAAATTTGGTCGGATCATCTTTTTGGTCATACGCCACAGGAAGTTACCGATAAAATTCAGCAACATCCCTACGACCTTTATCTCCTGATGGATATCGATCTGCCCTGGCAGGATGATCCGCTACGAGATTTTCCCGAACAGCGGGATCATTTTATGGAAATCTGGAAAGGTGAATTGACATCCCTTCATGCACAATATCGCATTATCTCGGGACTCGGTGAACAGCGTCTCGAAAATGGACTTCGCGCTGTAAAAGATTTTCTGACATTGATTTGAGACAAGTATCTTGACGAAGCTGCGTTTTACAGTTATATTTGTAGAAATAAAGAATAGCCTAGATCTGCATCGATTAAATTTGCCTGATCAATAGCGAAGTCTTTATGGTGTACAATTGAAATAGAATATTAACATTTTTACTAGAAGAAATAATGTATCCAGAATATTTAGTAACTCCAATGCGTCAAGAGTTAGTTGATGCAGGATTCGAAGAATTAAAAACACCTGAAGCAGTTGACAATGCAATCGCATCCGAAGGAACTGTTTTTGTGGTTGTCAACTCTGTATGTGGTTGTGCTGCTGCAAATGCACGTCCTGCTGCGAAAGCAGCTGTTAAAAACGAAAAACATCCCGCTAAATTAGTGACTGTTTTCGCAGGTATGGAAACTGATGCAGTTAACACTGCACGTAATTACATGTTGCCTTATCCTCCATCTTCTCCAGCAATGGCTTTATTTAAAGACGGAAAATTGGTACACATGATTGAAAGACATATGATTGAAGGTCGCCCGGCACAAATGATTGCTGATAATTTAGTGGCAGCATTTGAGGAGTACTGCTAATCACATATTTTGATTTTTGAATAAAAAGGCTTTCCAAGTTATTTGGAAAGCCTTTTTTGAATATTGGATAATTCTTATTCTCCTTACTTTTGCTGCACGTCCCCTTTCAAAACTTTACAGATGGTCTCCTGTCCGAACAATATGCGGGAACTTAGCACAGGCGCTTCACGTAAAGCAACTCAATACGCCAAAACCTCAAACTTGAGCTCGAACATACCTGGCCGCTAGCCCAGATGCCGTTTATTCACAGCTTTTTCCTATTTTTAGGATATGAAAACCTTTCCAATAATCATTCTTTTGTTTTGCTGGACGATCATCGCATGCTCTCCACAAACCAAAGTCGACCTTATTGTATATCATGCGCAAGTATATACCGTAGATTCGACGTTCAGCACGGCGCAGGCATTTGCGATCCAAGATGGTAAATTTATAGCCATCGGTTCCGATGACGAAATACTGCGAAAATATAAAGCAAAGGAAAAGATTGACGCTGAAGGAAAAGCCATTTACCCCGGATTTTATGATGCGCATGCGCATTTGTTTGATGAAGCCGAATTAATGGATCAAGTCGATCTCAACGGGGCTGATTCCTTTGAAGAAGTAATTCAACGTGTCAAAAACTACAGGCAAAAAAATCCAGATAAAACCTGGCTGATCGGTGGTGGCTGGGATCAAAATCGCTGGAAAGATAAGGCTTTTCCCACCAAAGATTTATTGGATAAGGCATTTCCTGATATTCCCGTTTATCTTATGCGGGTAGATTATCATGCGGCAGTCGCCAATTCCAAAGCGCTGGAATGGGCCAAATTAACCAGTATTCCCAGCATCCGAGGAGGCGTAGTCGGAGGGACCAATAACATGCCAAATGGTCTTTTGATCGACAATGCAATGGATCTGGTCAATAAGACAATCCCGGTTCCCAACGAAAAGGATTACCTAAGAATGATCAAACGCACACAGGATTCTTTACTTTCCGTAGGTCTCACCTCAATTGTCGATGCAGGTTTGTCCAAAGAAAGGCTTGAGCTTTTAAAAAAATACTATCGGGAAGGAGAATTGAAATTTAGAGATTATGCCATGATCCTTGGCAGTCCTCAAAATATAAAATCATTCATTGAACAAGGTTTTTATGAAACAGATCGGTTCGAAATCAAAGGGTTCAAGCTCCTTGCCGATGGCGCGCTGGGTTCCCGTGGAGCCTGCCTCCTTGCCCATTACCATGATGCTCCCACACATGGTTTTCTACTTCATAGTCCACAGGAATATGAAGAAATGATTAAGCAGATCGCTGCGAGCAAATTTCAGGCAAATACCCATGCCATAGGAGATTCGGCCAATCGGATCATTTTGGATATCTACGGCAAATACCTGCACAATAAGGATGATCGTAGATGGCGTATTGAGCACGCTCAGATCATATCGCCAACAGATTTTGATAAGTTCCGGAAATATCAGATCATCCCTTCTGTGCAGCCCACACATGCCACTTCCGATATGTACTGGGCAGAAGACCGTCTTGGTGCAGAACGTATGAAAGGTGCCTATGCTTATAAACATCTATTGCAGGAGTATGGCAAACTCGCGCTCGGAAGCGATTTTCCTGTCGAGCATTTCAACCCCCTCTACGGGTTCCATGCAGCGGTGGCCCGCGTTGACAAAAAAGGATACCCGGACCATGGATTTCAGATGCAAGATGCCATAAGCCGTGAAGATGCCCTGCGAGGAATGACGATCTGGGCTGCATTCTCCTGTTTTCAGGAAAAGAGACGCGGCAGCATCGAAGTTGGAAAAGATGCGGATTTTGTCATCCTCGAAAAGGATATCCTAAGAATTCCAAATGAGCAGTTACGAAATGTAAAAACAAGTCGGACCGTCATTGCTGGCGAGACAGTTTTTAATAGGCAACACGAATAGAACCACCCAATAACTCGTTAGGAGTAAGCTTTATACTTGCCTCTTTTCATTTGCTCACCCAAGATTACGCGTGAAAAGGAAATAAATTTTATGATTTACGAATATTTCGTATATTTACGATATAAACATATTTTTATGAAATATTCATTATCAATCCTATTATCTATAGTTGCACAGCTTCTATATGCGCAAGAGATTCCACTAGCCATTGCGAAAGTACACTACGAATTCAAACATGTAAACGACAGTACCCAGCGGGATCAATTTATACGTGATGAAACAGTGGTTTACCTCAATCCCCGGGCAAGTTATTACACCTCCTATTCTTCTAAGCGCATGCAAGATGAGGTCAAAAAACAAATGGAAGATCCCAGTTTCGACGGTACACTAAACATTACTACACGCTCGACACCATCAAGCTCTTCCTATTTATTAGATGCCGATCAAAACAAAATGACCGAAGTGGTCAGCGTTGCCAGTGACAAATTTGCCATTCCACAAACCTACCCAACACAAGATTGGGAAATACTGGGTGAACACAAAGAAATTGGTGGCTATAACTGTCAGAACGCGAAAACAACATTCAAAGGCCGGACCTATATCGCCTGGTTTACAACCGAACTGCCGTTTTCTTATGGACCGTGGAAACTCCATGGTCTTCCTGGCCTAATCCTGGATGCCCGAGACACAAAAAATGAAGTCATTTTTGCTTACGCTGGATTCGACAAAATTGAAGATGGCAAAACATCGGTCGCTCTGCCGCAGAATGTCATCACAACCACTGCAGAAGAAGTAAAAAAAATTCAGGAAGCCTTCAAGGCCAATCCACAAGCTTATATGCAAGCGCAATCGGGGAAAAACAGAACCATCAGTGTAGGTTCATCAGGAAACATGGCCGTGGTTAGATCCAGTTCCGGCTCCGGAAGTGGCTCCCCGCTTGGTGCTTTGGATCCGTCAAAAATAAAGAGTTTCAATATTTCAAAAGACGATAAATACAAACCTTCAAAAGTTACCAATAATCCGATAGAGCTGACGCCTTAATGAAAGTATTTCTATGTTTATTTATAGTCGTTTTGCTTGGGCAAATAACCTTTGCCCAGCAAACAATTAGCGGAACTGTACAAGTGGATAAAACACTCCATCCTGTACCGTTTGCAAGCGTCAATATCCTTTCAGAAAATAAAATTATTGCCTTCAAACCGACGGATAAAGAGGGCCGCTTTACCATAACCTTAACCAAGGAATATACAAACATCTACCTGCAGATCAATCACCTGACCTACGAAAAATTTGAACTTAAACTTGGCCCTCAGGCATCAAACCTTCGAATTGCTCTTGTCCCAAAAACCAATCTTTTGCAAGATGTAATTGTAAAAAGCAAACCCAAAGTAACCCGTTCCAATGATACCATCTCTTACGATGTCGGCTCCTTTGCCAAAGAGGAAGACCGGAATATCGGTGATGTCATCAAGCGTCTTCCGGGCATGGAAGTGACCGAATCCGGGCTGATTAAATATCAGGACAAAACTGTTTCTAAACTTTACATCGACGGAGACGACCTATTGGAAAATCGTTATGGAATCGGTACACGGACTATACCTCACAAAATGGTGAAGGACATTCAGGTACTCGACAACCACGAACATTATAAGGTACTTAAAAATAAAAGATTTACAGACGACGTTGCCATTAACCTGGTTATTAAAGACGAAGCAAAGCTAAAACTCACCGGACAGGCCAAAATCGGTACTGGTACGCCCAATCTATATGATCCCGAACTGAATTCCATCTTATTCAACAAAAAAGTAAAGATGCTCAATGTCCTCAGCGGGAATAATACCGGTAAAGATCTTTCTGGGGATATCATCGGCAGCAATCAGTCATCTTTATTGGCCAAATTTGGCAGCTCGGCAATCAATAATCTTCTGGCGACCAGTACGACAGGCAGTCCCAACATACCTAAAAATAATTATTATTTCAACAATACAGGCTTACTCAATACCAATAACTTATATAATCTCAAAAATGGCTGGCAATTAAAATCCAATATTCAGGTATTATACGATACCGATAAGCAAAATAATGCTTCCAGTACACAATACCTGCTCGATGAGGGTGATGTTTATTTTAATGAACAAAATCACCTAAAAACAGCGCGGTGGCTTGGCGCGGCCAGGCTTTCGGCATCCACCAATACGGAACAGAAATATGCGAGCAATACCTTATCACTTGAGTATGAAAAAAAAGATATAACAGCATTGCTAACAAACTCTTCGGGCCAAATCGACCAATTCCAAAAACACCACATTAAGGGATTCAGTAACTTGTTCAGTTATATCCCGCAACTTAAAAATAACGACATCATTGCTATTAACTGGTCTCTAAATTATGGCAGCAAGCCACAGTCTTTACAGATCTATCCCGGTGTTTTTCCTGAAATACTCAACGATAGCATTCCCTATAAAAGTAGTCTTCAGCAAATTGATGTACCCTCATTTTTTACAGAGATCAGTACAGGTTATCGCTTCAATAAAGGTAGAATAAAGCAGTACTATCAAATTGGATTCAATACAGATCGTCAACATTTCAACTCTTTACTAACCATAGCGGACAATGACCAAGGTAGTCGGCCACTCGGCGAAAGGATGCATAATGATCTGCATTGGAACAGAACCCAGACATTCATTACACCACAATATTCCTGGAAAAACAATAGGTTTGAAACCCAGCTGGATATTCCGGTCACTTACCTATTTACGCATTATGAAGATGAAAGCCAGCAGCTGACGAATTCCAAAAATTCATTGCTAATCAATCCCAATCTAAAAGCGCGATGGCAAGTTTCTCAGGAGGATTATCTTCAATTTAGCTATCAATATAGCCAAGACATTGGCAACATTGAAGACATATACCATGGAGTAGTATTGCGCAACTATAGAATGCTCAGCCAGAATAATGCGGCACTCAACGAGTCCAAAAAACATGCATTTAATCTGAATTACAATTTGGCCCGTACCCTAAAGGTTTTATTTGCAAATGCAGGCATCAGCTATTCAAGATCATTTTCGAATACGATATTATCCACTATTATAAAAAATAATATCACCGAAAATGTAGTGGTCAATATGGACAACCTTCAGGAAAGATGGTCATCGCAGATCGGATTCGACAAATACATTTTCCCTTTGGCAAGTACGCTCAAATTAAAAGGAAGTATCTCCTATTTCAAATACAATCAATTGTTAAATAATGCCATCGTTCCTATTCGAAGCATAAGCTATTTATTTCAACCCAGTCTGGAGGCCAAACTATTTAAATCCTATAACATTTCCTATACAGGAATGTTCAATTGGAACAAGAGCAAACAAGAAGGGCTAAGCAATACGATCCAAAATAAAACAACGACGATGATGCATAATCTGGGCTTTCCGGCGAGCCCGTTCAAAAATGGCTTTATGCGTGTAAATCTTCGTAATCTAGCTACCTTTCAAACGAACATGCGGAATGCAAGTTATACTTTTGTAGACTTTTTCACACGCTATAAAGTCAACAAATGGAAAATGGACCTTGAATTGGAAATAAATAATCTGGCCAATATTAAAAACTATCGCACCTACATGACGACCGCCAATATGATTGCCCAGAGTGAATTTGAGCTTCGTGGAAGAACCATTTTACTGCGTACAGTTTTTAACCTCTAAGGCATCAGACCACCTCGGAAAAAGACAATTGCGTTGGCCTAATGTTCGTCTATTGTTGATTTATTATTGCGCCTATAGACCAATATCTTCCAATCGAAGTTTTCTATTTTCAAGCCGGCCAGTAGTTTTGAAAATGAGCAAAAGGCTTTTTAACTCACCAAAGCGGGTATTTTCAGAAAAAAGAAGCCTGAGCGAAAAATCACTCAGGCTTCTTTTTTATATCCTGAAAAGATAATTCCACTATAAGGCGAAATATACCTTCCAAAAAAACTTTAAACCCGTTTTCTATTGCATGTCGAATAAATGTTTTTCAGCATGGTAAGATGAACGTACCAATGGTCCAGATTCCACATACTTGAATCCCATTTCCAAACCGATTTTCTGATATTTCTCAAACTGCGCCGGTGTGATCCACTCGATAACCGGATGGTGAGCTTTTGTAGGCTGTAAATATTGACCCAAGGTCAAAATGTGTACGCCAACATTATATAGATCTTGCATGGCCTCGATCACATCTTCTTCTGTTTCACCCAAACCAAGCATAATACCTGATTTTGTGCGGAGACCAGCTTCAGAAATTCTGCGTAGGCATTCCAATGAACGATCATATTTCGCTTGAACACGAACTTCTCTTGTCAGACGGCGCACCGTTTCCAAGTTGTGCGAAACAACTTCGGGACGAACTGCGATCACGCGGTCTAAATTATCCCATTGTCCTTTAAAATCAGGTAAAAGTGTTTCCAATGTCGTTTCAGGACTTTCTCTGCGGATAGCATTGATGGTCTCGGCCCAAATAATTGAACCACCATCCTTAAGATCATCACGATCCACTGACGTAATCACACAATGCTTTACCTGCATTAATTTAACTGAATTTGCTACGCGGTTTGGTTCATCCAAATCTACAGCCAGCGGACGGCCAGTTGCCACCGCACAAAATGAACAAGAACGCGTACAGATATTTCCCAAAATCATGAAGGTTGCCGTTCCAGCCCCCCAACATTCGCCCATATTCGGGCAATTTCCACTCTCACAAATCGTATGTAATTTATGTTCGTCTACAAGACTTCTGACATGTCTATATTCTTTACCAACAGGCAATTTGACACGCAACCAATCAGGCTTGCGCTGTGCAGGAGTTGCCGGAATAACTGGAAGTTCAATCATACAACAAAGTTAAGGATTAAAAATGTAATTTCTAACCGTCTATTTGTTGGTTTTATATCATAAAAAATGACCGTTTATCGGCATTAATAGAATAATGAAACAAAAATTAGGATATTTGTGTTGATTATCATTAATCTAATAACAAAACTATGCGACTGAGCCAATCTTTATCCATGTTGTTACTTGGGGGTGCATCTATCTTTGCTGCACAGGCCCAAACCAACTTTGACATTATACCCAAACCTTCGAAAATCACATTGGCCACGGGAACATATGCTATCCCTGCACATCTTCCGGTTATTGTTTCAGATGAGTTTCAGGAGACCACCCAATTGCTTACTGAACATCCTGCAATCAAAAGTCTATCCGTCGAAGTACTCAAAAAAAATAAAAAAGCACCAAAAGAAGGCTTTCGCATTATCAAAGCAGTCGATGCAGACAATCTCAGCAAAAATGCCTATTCCATCCAGATTGATGAAAAAGGCCTGCTGCTCAGGGCTTGGAATGTGCCTCAAATTATCAATGGGATCTACACCCTCATTCAATTAGGCTATCTACAAGCTGACCCAAGTAAAATAGCCTTTGCGACAATTATTGATGAACCTCGATTTACCTACCGTGGTCTACACCTCGATGTGTCACGCCATTTTATGCCATTGTCTTTTGTAAAAAAGTATATCGACATCATGGCTATTTATAAATTCAACAACTTTCATTGGCATTTAACGGATGGCGCTGGATGGCGGCTTGAAATCAAAAAATACCCCGAGCTAACACAAAAGGCTGCCTGGCGTACGCATACAGGCTGGAAAGATTGGTGGAACAATGGCCGCCAATACGTCGAAAAAGGCACACCAAACGCTAGCGGTGGCTTTTATACACAAGAAGAAGCCCGCGAACTGGTCGATTACGCAGCCCGCAAAGGAATCAATGTGATTCCGGAGATAGAAATGCCCGGGCATTCGGAAGAAGTGCTGGCCGTTTATCCCGAACTCTCCTGCTCTGGCAAACCCTATAGCCAGGGGGAATTCTGTATTGGTAATGAAAAAACCTTTGAATTCCTAAAGAATGTACTGGATGAAGTTCTCACCATATTCCCCTCCCAATACATCCATATCGGCGGCGATGAGGCCGAGAAAAAACACTGGGAGACCTGTCCAAAAGACCAGGCACTCATGCAAAAAGAAGGATTAAAGTCTGTCGACGAACTGCAGAGCTATGCCATCAAACAAATGGACCTTTACCTACAATCCAAAGGCAGAAAGCTTATCGGTTGGGATGAGATCCTACAGGGAGGACTCACCGAGGGCGCTACAGTCATGAGCTGGCGCGGTGAAGATGGAGGCATAAAGGCTGCTAATGCCGGTCACGATGTCATCATGACCCCAGGGTCACACCTCTATTTTGACTCCTATCAGACCGACCCTAGAACACAGCCTGAGGCCATCGGCGGATACCTGACACTAGACAAGGTCTATTCCTATGATCCTATTCCAGCGGCTATACAAGGAGATAAAGCTAAGCATATCCTTGGTGCGCAAGCAAATATATGGACTGAATATGTGCCTACCACTGAGCATCTGGAATATATGGTATTCCCACGTGCGCTGGCATTATCAGAGGTCAATTGGACAAATAAGGATGCGAAGAGCTGGACAGACTTTCAGCGGAGGCTGCAATCACATTACAAGCTATTACAGGATCTGAACGTCAACTATTATCGTCCTTCATTTAATGTTGCCTATACAGCAACATATAATGCGGCTAAAAACAATAATAAAATTACGCTGACAACGGAGCAGCTAAAAACAGATCAGATCCGGTATACCATTGACAGCAGTGAGCCAACGATCCAATCTACCCCTTATACAGGTCCATTTGAATTAAGCTCAACAGGCCATATCAATGCGGCTTATTTTCAAGATTCGATCAAAATCGGCCCTACGCTTTCTTTTGATATTGATATCCATCGCGCCATTGGGAAAAAAGTAACCTACAATACACAATGGTCGGGATATCCGGCACAAAAAGATTCTACCTTAACAAACGGGATCATGGGTGGCCTTTCCTACCATGATGGCCAATGGCAAGGATTTACGAGCGCAATTGACGTTGTTGTCGATATGGAGCGCCGTGAAGAAATCCACCAGGTTGCCATGAATTTCATGCAGATGATTGGTCCCGGCGTTTACATGCCAGGAGAAATGGAAGTCCTGCTTTCGGATAATGGCCGTACATTCCGGTCGGTAGGAACAATCAAAAATGATATATCCGACAAAGAATCCAAATTGACGTTCAAAAGGTTTGAGCTCAAGCTGGACAAAGCACAACAGGCGCGTTATATAAAAATCAAAGCCAGCAACCCCAAAAAGGGTTATTTGTTTACGGATGAAATCATCGTTTATTAAATACATCAGTAGTTATTTTTCTAAACCTTTAAGTCTATTGATTTGTGTTTTCTCATTAAAGTATTAATGAGTTTACTAAGTTCGCTTATCGAAGAAAAAACCTTCAGGATTTCACAGCATCAACAGCTATACAATCCTGAAGGTTTTGGAAAGCATCCGACTGACGTTTTGCCCATCATTTATGTTTTTTAAAGTCCACTTTTCTAATCAACCCCATTTTTTTTTGAAATATTCTTAAAATAAATAGTTAATTTTCAAAATTTAAAATGTAACTTTGCACTCCGACAAAGCAGTCGGAATGACCCTTCCCCATGAGCTAGTTTTGATTGTCTTTGCTCAGATTTACAATAGGAAATTTAATTTTTTGAACTAGATATAATGCCAAGAAACACTTCCATTAAGTCGGTTTTAATCATCGGATCAGGTCCCATCGTTATCGGTCAGGCTTGCGAATTTGATTATTCTGGATCTCAAGCATCCCTTTCATTGAAAGAAGAAGGTATTGAAGTATCCATCATCAACTCAAACCCTGCAACAATCATGACGGACAAAGTTGTTGCAGACAATGTCTACTTACTTCCATTAACATGCGAAAGTATTGAAGAAATTTTGCAAAAGCACAACATTGACGCTGTACTTCCTACCATGGGTGGTCAGACAGCTTTGAACTTATGTATCGAAGCTTCTAACCTAGGTCTTTGGGAAAAATACAACGTAAAAGTTATCGGTGTTGATGTTGCTGCCATTGAAAAAACTGAAAACCGTGAAGAGTTCCGTCAATTAATGGTTGATATTGGTGTGGGCGTTGCAACATCCAAAATTGCAAACTCATTCCTTGAAGGTAAAGAAGCTGCACAAGAAATTGGCTATCCGCTTGTTATACGTCCATCGTATACCCTTGCAGGTACAGGAGGTGGATTTGTTCACAGAAAAGAAGATTTTGATGCAGCCCTAAATAGAGGTTTGCATGCTTCACCAACACACGAAGTTTTGGTTGAACAAGCTGTATTGGGCTGGAAAGAATTTGAGTTGGAATTACTTCGCGATACCAACGACAATGTTATCATCATCTGTACCATTGAAAACTTTGATCCAATGGGTATCCACACAGGAGACTCGATCACAGTTGCACCGGGAATGACATTATCAGACAAATGTTACCAGGATATGCGTAATCAAGCGATCTTGATGATGCGTTCAATTGGTACATTTGCCGGCGGCTGTAACGTCCAGTTCTCTGTAAACCCAGAAAACGAAGAAATCATTGCCATCGAAATCAATCCACGTGTATCACGCTCTTCAGCTTTAGCATCGAAAGCAACGGGTTATCCAATTGCGAAGATTGCAGCTAAATTGGCGATCGGTTACAACTTGGATGAATTGCAAAATCAGATCACGAAGACAACATCCGCATATTTTGAACCAACATTAGACTATGTGATTGTTAAGATCCCTCGTTTCAACTTCGATAAATTCAAAGGAGCAAACAAGGAATTAGGATTACAAATGAAAGCGGTAGGTGAAGTAATGGCAATCGGCCGTACATTTATCGAAGCTTTACAGAAAGCATGTCAATCCTTGGAGACTGGCCGCGCTGGTTTAGGTGCTGATGGTCGTCAATGGAGAAACCTTGACGAAATCATGGATAGTTTGGAACATCCGAGTGGTGACCGCTTATTCCATATCAAAGATGCTTTCGAATTGGGTGTTCCTTTGGAATCTATCCGTAAAGCAACACGTATCGACAAATGGTTCCTTGTACAGATCCAGGAGTTGGTACACCTTGAGCAAGAATTACGTCGTTACCAATTGAACAATATCCCACGTGATTTCTTCATGACCTTAAAACAAAAAGGTTATTCAGATGTGCAAATAGCATGGTTGTTGGGCAATGTAACAGAAGATCAAGTTTACGACCGTCGTAAAGAGTTAGGCATCAACCGTGTTTACAAAATGGTAGATACTTGTGCCGCAGAATTCCCGGCACAAACGCCATACTACTATTCGACATTCGAAGAAGAGAACGAATCCATCTCTTCAGATAGAAAGAAAATCATCGTTTTAGGTTCTGGTCCAAACCGTATCGGTCAAGGTATCGAGTTTGATTACTCTTGTGTACACGGTTTACTGGCTGCTAAAGAATGTGGTTACGAAGCGATTATGGTCAACTGTAACCCGGAGACTGTATCGACAGACTTCAATATGGCTGACAAATTATACTTCGAGCCCGTATTCTGGGAGCACGTACGTGAGATTATCGAATTAGAGAAACCAGAAGGTGTTATCGTTCAGTTGGGTGGACAAACGGCTCTTAAAATGGCTGAGCGTCTAGAGCAACTTGGTGTAAAAATCATCGGTACCTCATTTGAGAATATGGACTTGGCAGAAGACCGTGGCCGTTTCTCAGATCTATTGAAAGAACTGGAAATTCCATATCCAAGATATGGTGTAGCAACGTCAGCAGAAGAAGCATTACAAGTTGCAAACGAAGTTGGTTATCCGGTATTGGTTCGTCCTTCTTACGTATTGGGTGGACAAGGAATGAGTATTGTCATCAATGACGAAGATTTAGAAAAAGCTGTCGTTAACTTGTTGAAAAATCTTCCTGGAAACCATATCCTGATTGACCACTTCCTGGATCGTGCCGAAGAAGCTGAATCAGATTCAATTTGTGATGGTGAAGATGTTCACATCATTGGTATGATGGAACATATTGAACCTGCCGGTATCCACTCTGGTGATTCATCGGCTGTATTGCCTCCATTTGGCTTGTCACAAGCTGTTCAGGACAAAATGGAAGAGTACTCTATCAAATTAGCAAAAGCGTTGAACGTTCGCGGTCTATTAAATATTCAGTTTGCTGTAAAAGGTGAAAATGTGTATGTCATCGAGGCTAACCCACGTGCATCGCGTACCGTTCCTTTCATCGCTAAAGCGTATGATGTTCCTTATATCAACATCGCAACCAAAGTTATGTTAGGTGCCAACAAACTAAAAGACTTTACGATCGAACGTAAATTACAGGGATACGCTATTAAAGAGCCTGTATTCTCCTTCAACAAATTCCCCGAAGTGGACAAACAATTAGGCCCTGAAATGAAATCAACTGGTGAAGCTATCCGCTTTATCAAAGATCTTCAAGATCCTTATTTCAGAGAATTGTACAGTCAAAAATCAATGTTTTTGAATGCACAATAAGGCATATCAATATCAATCAAATAAAAAAGGCTTGCAGATGCAAGCCTTTTTTATTTGATATCTTTTACACAACGGAATCCGACATTATTTGTCGGACTGTTGACCTCCCCTTTTCCCCTGCTTCCGGCTTTATATCTTTCACAATATTGATCGTTGCAAAGAAATGATCCGCCACGTTGGACACGCTTTTCGAGATTTGGTTCTTGCGGGTCATAGGAATCTTGTGGCCCCTTAGGATTGGCAGCCGTACTATGCTGATAATAATCCGGTCTATACAAATCAGCACACCATTCCCACACATTGCCTTCCATGTCATATAGCCCCAGCGCATTTGCCTGAAACGATTTTACGGGTGCTGTTCCTTCAAATCCATCTTCCTTCGAATCCTGCACCGGAAATTTTCCCTGATAAATATTTGCAGTCCACTGACCATTAGGCTTCAACTCTTTACCCCAATAATATAAATCATCGTTCGCATCTTTCCGTGCTCTTGCAGCATATTCCCATTCGGCTTCTGTCGGCAATCTTTTCCCTGCCCATTTCGCATAGGCCGCCGCATCTTCATAAGCCACCTGAACAACAGGATAATTCATCTTGTCATTGATACTGCTATTTGGCCCCTCTGGATGCTGCCAATTTGCCCCGGGAACATATTCCCACCACATCAGGTAATTGTTTAAAGAATTAAGCTCTTTGGGTTTGGAAAACACAGCCGATCCGGGCACTAACATCTTGGGGTCCACTCCCGGAAAATCTTTTGGATCCAGTTCCCGTTCCGCCACTGTCACATAGCCGGTTTCCTTTACAAACTGTGCAAACTGCGCATTTGTTACCTCGTGTTCATCCATGTAAAATGAAGTAAGTTCGACCTGATGTAAAGGCTTACTATCTTCAAAATTTGAACTTCCCATCAGAAATTTCCCCCCTTCGACCAATATCATCTTGCCGGACACATGACTATTCAGCTTGTTGATCTGGGATTTAATCATACCAGCCCTTGTGGGTATATTTTCCCCTACACAACAGGAAAGTGTATCCTTTTGGGAAAATAACGATAAACAGGTAATTAGAGTTAGATTGAATAACATAATTAAAGATAAACATAAAAGGGGAACTTTTTAATGTTCCCCTCCAATTAGTCATTTATAAAACCGGACTACACACCCAATTGTATATTTTCCTTTTTTGCAGATCTTGAGCGGATAGGCGTGTTACCACCACCTTTCAGCGTGATTTCAACAGGACTGTTATTTTTCCAGGCTCCCTTTGTAAAATCAGGTACATCAACAGTCTTGCAGTTCTTCTCTACGGATTCAAAGCTCAATGGCACGATACAGCTCCATGAAGCAGCATCATAGACATCCTGATCCAAAGGTAATCCATTGCGCAAACAGTCAATTAGACGCCAGTCCATCATAAAATCCATCCCACCGTGTCCACCGACCTGTTTCGCCTGCTCACCAATATATTTTACCAACTTTGGTGTGTATTTGTCATACAGTTCTTTTAATTTCTGTTCTGTAATGAATTCATGACCGAAAGCAATATTCTCCGTAGGATACTTTTGTGCAAATCCTTTGGTGCCACTCAATGTATGCAGTCTAGAATAAGGTCTAGGAGAAGTGACATCATGCTGCAACATAATCGTTTTCCCTTTAGCAGTACGGATAAGCGTCGTATTCATATTACCACGGTATTTCTTTCCTACAAATTCCTGGAAAAAAGAGTCCTTAGCTGCTAACTCTTTTGCCTTTTCTCCCATCATAAAATCATTGGAAGACATCGCCACAAGATGATCCATTTTATCCCCTCTATTGATATTTAAGCATTGTGCAACAGGCCCAATTCCATGAGTAGGGTATAGATTTCCATTTAGTTTTATATTTTCTCTTAGGCGCCACATGTTATCATAGCCATTCTTTGCAAAATTAAGATCCAGCAAATCGTGAATATAAGCACCTTCTGCATGAACGAGTTCGCCAAACAAGCCTTGGCGCACCATATTCAATGTCAGCATTTCGAAGAAATCATAACAGCAGTTTTCCAGCATCATACAATGCTTTTTAGTTGCCTCGGATGTCTTCACTACCTCCCAACAATCTTTGATCGTCAATGCGATCGGAACCTCACAAGCCACGTGATTACCGGCTTTCATAGCAGCAATGCTCATGGGAGTATGATAATCCCATGGGGTACAGATATAGACGAGATCAAGTTTCTCTTCTTTCAATAAGGATTTCCAGCCATCCTCACCAGAATACGCTTTAGGCGCTGCCAAACCTTTTGATGTAACGATCTTCGTTGCACGGTCCACCCGATCTGGATGCTTATCGCAAAGTGCAACAATTTCACAGCCCTCAATATAAGATAAGCGTTCAACAGCACCAGGACCGCGCATGCCGAGTCCAATTACCGCTACTCTGACCTTATCAATTTTTGGAGCTGCGTAACCACACATATTAAACGACGATGCTGTTGCATTGGCATTAACCAAAGTGGGGAGTGAAACAGCCAGTGATGACAATATCCCGGCTTTTTTAAGAAAATCTCTTCTAGAATCCATAATTTAAAGTTCATATAAATTTAAAGGGACCAATTGGTCCCTCTAAAAAATCACCTATTTTAAAACAAACTAAACAGTCAATAGAAAAATCCTTTTGGATCGGATTTATACTTGGTTCTAATGAAAGAACTTAATCTCTATAACAATAATAGAACACTTTTTTCTAAATAAAAAATGAAACTTGAAAGCAATCGTTTGCTCAATTTACACAAACGATTGTTTAAATTTCTATCTCAGCTTTTTTTCAGTCAATTCCGGCAGATAAGCAAGATGTTCGAGATACTAGTGACAATCACTACTCCAACAGTAAACAGCATATTTAAGACCATTAGTGATTTCGATTCTTCGTGCAAATACACCTATGGAAGCTGAGAAGGCTACGGTCCTTTTATCCAGAACTCATCCTGCAGCTTGCGACTATCAATAAGGGAGCATTTGGTTTAAGGGCTAATGGTGATGCACCATACCACTGTCGGGCAGTGACAGTTGCAGGGTAGCGACGGTTGCGGAACGGCTGCCGATGGACCGGGCTCACCGAAGGCCATGTGCTGTGATAACCAATAGGCGGAGGATA